>Ga0075424_100001314_pt1 | contig 21637 bp, 22 predicted proteins | sample SoiMethybrSBSTD3_FD_75301 | JGI IMG/M metagenome (GOLD analysis project Ga0075424, IMG submission 75301) | Bulk soil microbial communities from a Populus tree surrounding site in Tennessee, USA - Soil MetaG P. TD hybrid SBSTD3 | ecosystem: Environmental > Terrestrial > Soil > Tree plantation... | reverse complement strand
TGCCCGATGCGCGCTTCCGCGCTCACGGGAGCGGGACGACTTTCCCCGGGTTCATCAGGTTCTCGGGATCGAGGACCTTCTTGATGTCGCGCATCACGTCCATCACGTCGTCGCCGAGCTCCATGCGCATCGAGCCCATCTTGCCCATGCCGACGCCATGCTCGCCGGTGCAGGTGCCTTCCAGCCGCAGCGCGCGCTCGATCAGGCGCTTGTTGAATTCCTTGGCGATCTCGGTCTCCTGCGGCTTCGCCGGGTCGACCAGCAGCATCAGGTGGAAGTTGCCGTCGCCGATGTGGCCGAGGAGCGGCACCGGCGCGATGTAGTTCTTGACGTCCTCCATCGTCTCGTGCACGCACTCGGCGAGGCGCGAGATCGGCACGCACACGTCGGTCGACACGGCGCGCGAGCCGGGGCGGATCTGCAGGCAGGCGAAGTAGGCGTCGTGGCGCGCCTGCCAGAGCTGCGTGCGCTCCTCGGGCTTGGTCGCCCACTGGAAATCGTGGCCGCCGTGCTCCTTGGCGATCGCCTGCACCGCCTCGGCCTGTTCCACGACGGAGGACTTCGATCCATGGAACTCGAAAAATACGGTCGGCGCGACCCGGTAGCGGGTCTTCTTGAACTTGTTGATGGCGTCGACCGTCTTGTCGCAGACGATGTCGCAGCGCGCGACCGGGATGCCGGCCTGGATGGTCTCGATGACCGTATTGGTGCAGCCGTCGACCGAGTCGAAGGCGCACACCGCGGCCGACATCGCCTCCTGCACCGGGTAGAGCCGCACCGTCACCTCGGTGATGATGCCGAGCGTGCCCTCGGAGCCGACGAAGAGCCGCGTCAGGTCGTAGCCCGCGGCCGATTTCTTGGCGCGGCGCGAAGTCTGGATGATGCGCCCGTCGGCGAGCACCACCTTCAGCGACAGCACGTTCTCGCGCATCGTGCCGTAGCGCACGGCGTTGGTGCCCGAGGCGCGCGTCGCCGCCATGCCGCCGAGCGTCGCGTCGGCGCCCGGATCGACCGGGAAGAAGAGCCCGGTGTGCTTGATGTACTCGTTGAGCTGCTTGCGCGTCACGCCCGCCTGCACCACGGCGTCGAGGTCGGCCTCGTGCACCTCGAGCACCTTGTTCATCTGCGACAGGTCGATCGACACGCCGCCCTGCACCGCGAGGATGTGGCCCTCGAGCGAGGTGCCGACGCCGAAGGGGATCATCGGCACGCGGTGGCGGCGGCAGATGTTGACGACGTCGCGCACCTCTTCGGTCGTCCTTACAAAGACGACGACATCCGGGAGCGCGTACGGAAAATACGACTCGTCCTTGCCGTGGTGCTCGCGCACCGCGGCCGAGGTCGACACGCGCTCGCCGAGCAGCGCCTTCAGCTCCGCGAGCACCGACTGGTCGAATTCCCGCGCCTTGTTCATCGCCCTATTTTAGTTTGATCTCGCCGTCGAAGGGCACGCGCAGCCCGAGCGCCGGTATCTCGAGCGTGACCTTCGCCGGAAAGGACTCGACGCCCTTGATTCGCCTGCTTTCGAGCGCGTGCTGCACCGCCTGCTCGATCTCGCGCTGCGAGTTGACCCCGACCATTTTCAGGAACTTGCGGATCGAGAGGTTGAAGGTTTCCTGGTCCATTTACTTTCCTCCGGTTAGGAGCTTGTTGGCCATCTGTTTGCCGAGCTCGACGCCCCATTGGTCGAAGCTGTTGATGTTCCAGATCACGCCCTGCGTGAACACCTTGTGCTCGTACAGCGCGATCAGCCTGCCCAGATTCCGCGGCGTGAGCTTCTCCAGCGACAGGATGCTCGACGGCCGATTCCCCGGATACTGCTTGTGCGGCGGCAGCTTGGGATCGTCGGTGCCCAGCGCCAGCGCGTCGGCCTGCGCGCGCAGGTTGGCGGAGAGCACGCGGTCCTCGCCCACGTCGATGAAGTCGGCCGGCACTCCCTGCGTGCCCTGGTGCAGGAGCTGGTGGAACGAGTGCTGGCTCACCGTGCCCTCGGCGCCCCAGAGCACCGGCGCGGTCGCGTAGTCGACCGCGCGCCCGTCGCGGTCGACGCGTTTCCCGTTCGACTCCATCTCGAGCTGCTGCAGGTACGCAGGCAGGAGGCGCAGCGCGTTGGAGTAGGGCAGCACCGCGTGCGTCGCCGCGCCGAGGAAGTTCGTGTTCCACACGCCGATCAGCGCCATCAGCACCGGGATGTTCTTCTCGAGCGGCGCCTCGGCGAAATGACGGTCCACTTCCTCGCCGCCGGCCAGGAATTCATCGAAAGCCCTTGCGCCGATGGCGCACATCGCCGCAAAGCCGACGGCCGACCACACCGAGAAGCGCCCGCCGACCCAGTCCCACATCGGCAGGACCTCGGCGGCGCCGAAGCCCCTCGCCCGCTCGAGGCTCGCGGTCACGGCGTAGAAATTCTTCGCTCCCCATGCTCGCGCGGCCTCGGCGTTGGCCATCGTCTCCTGCGTGGTGAAGGTCTTCGACACCACGACGAACAGCGTCTCCTGCGGCTTCGCGCCTTCCAGAGCGCGCGCGAGGTCGCGCGGGTCGACGTTGGCGGCGAAGCGCACGTCGAGCTCGCCGTCGCCGAGCGCGTCCGCAAGCAGGCGCGGTCCGAGATCCGAGCCGCCGGTGCCGAGATTGATGATTCTCTTGAACCGATTGTCCTTCCTGACCCGCTCCGCGAGGCTGCGCATGCCTTTGAGCGCGGCTTTCACCTCGGCAGGCGGGTTCGCGGCGCGCAGGGCGGTGTGCCACGCGGGGCGGTTCTCGGTGGAGTTGACGGCCCGGCCCTCGAGCAGCTCGTCGCGCCACTCGGCGAACCTGCGCTCCTCGGCGAGGTGCGCGAGCAGTCGCAGCGTCATCGCGCCGACGCGCTGGCGCGAGAAGTCGTAGCGCAACCCGGCGCTTTCCACCGCCAGTTGCTTCGCCCGGGTCGCATCCCTGGCGAGCAGCTCCCGCAAATGCAGGCCGCGCCAGCTCTCGGCATGGAGGGCCAGGTCCTGCCACGACTTGAGCTGGGAGGGAGTCGTCACCGGGAGAGGCGGTAGAGGCGGTAGCGCTCGGTGCGGTCGCCGGGGCGGCCGACGTCGGCGAGCTTGACCCAGCGGCCGGCGGCGACGCGCGCCGGCGCGTCGAGCTCGTGCGCGGGGGTTCCCTGCACCAGCACCAGCGGGCACGCGGCGGGCTTCAGGACGTCGTAGAGCTGGCCGCGGATGCCGCCATGGTAGTCGAGCGCCGCGGCCTGCGACACTCCGACGTAGCGCAGGGCGATGCAGCGCGCGCCGCCGGGAATCTTGACGCGCAGCGCGTGCGCGACCGAGCGGTAGCTCCTCTGGTAGTCGACCCACGGCAGCCACAGCATGGCGAAGGTGCCCCACAGGAGCACGATGCCGAGCGCCCAGCGCGCGATCGAGCGCATCGGCGAGCCGCGCGTGAAGAACATGAGGTAGAGCCACGCCGCGGCGAGGAGCAGCGCGGCGAGCACCGCGAAGGGCCGCAGCTCGGCGGCGAAGCCCGGCGCCATGCGGCCGAAGTTGCGCGCCACCGGCCCCGGCAGGCCGGTGAGCATCGCGCTCCAGCCGATCCACACCAGCGCGGTGAACACGGCGAAGGTGAGCGCGCCGAACCAGTCGAGCGCCGCCATCGCGCCGCGGCGCAGGGTGAAGATGCCTTGCGCGCCGAGCAGGCTGAGCGGCGCGAGAAGGCCGATCAGGCTCTCGTCCTGCGTCGGGCCCCAGGCGCCGTAGAGCGCAAGCATCGAGAGCACCGCGAGCGCGGGGACGAGCAGGCGCGGCTCGCGCCACTGGCGGCGCAGCGACCACGCCGCCCACAGGGCGAGCGGCCACGCCGGCCAGCAGAACCAGCTCGCGGTGGCGAAGAAATGCCGCAGGTTGGTGAGCGTGGTGCCCTGTGGCTGGGCGTTGGCCGCCCACCATTGCAGGAACGCGGCCCCCGAGCGTTGCGCGAGCGCGAGCGGCCAGGGGAGCGCGACCACGATCAGCGTGACCAGGGCGATCGCCACGAACGCCGCGCCGCGGCGGGTGCGCCACTCCGGGCAGGCGAGGTGCGCGATCAGCACCGCGGCGCCCAGGCCCGCGGGCAGGGTCCACATGGCGGAGAGGAACGCGAGCGCCAGGCCCGCGCCGAACACCGCGCCCGCGGCGACCGGCCGCTGCGCTGCGTACGGAAGCGCGGCGAGCGCCAGCGCAATCGAGGCGAGCGCGGCGAGCTCGGGCAGCGCCTCGTGCGCATGCACCAGCAGGCCGACGCAGCCGAGCAGCAGGAGCATCGCCGCCGAGGCGGTGAGGCGGCGCTGCAGCGCGTCGCCCGGCATCCATGCGCGCGCCGCCGCGTAGATGCAGGCGAAGGCGGCGGCGACGAAGGCGCCGCTCGCCAGGCGCGCGGCGCCGTGAAACTCGATCAGCCAGCCGAAAGCCCAGCCGAACGCGAGCGCGACCCAGTGGTAGAGCGGCTGGTCGTAGAGCCAGGGCGTGCCGGCGATCTGCGGCACGAGCAGGTTCCCGCTCTCGGCCATCGCGTGCACGATGCCAAGGCCGATCGCGTCCTGCGTCTTCCACAGGTCGTGGCTGACCAGGCCCGGCAGGAGGAACGCCGCCGCGACCAGCGCGAGCAGCGCCGGCGAGGGCGGGAGCGTGAGCCGGGGCAGCACGGCGCCCCGGGGTTTACTTGGCCTTCTTGGTGTAGCGGCGCTTGAACTTCTCGACCCGGCCCGCGGTGTCGACGAGCTTCTGCTTGCCGGTGTAGTACGAGTGCGACTCGGAAGACACCTCGACCTTGACCACGGGGTATTCCTTGCCGTCGGTCCACTTCATCGTCTCGCGGCCCTTGGTGTCGATCGCCGAGCGCGTGAGGAAGGAATGGTTGGCGCTGGTGTCGAGGAAGATCACCGGCCGGTATTCGGGGTGCACGCCTGATTTCATGACGAAGCCTTTGCGAAGGCGCGGATTATACACAGGAAATCGGGGTCAGAGCCCGATTTCCTAGCCCCGGCGCATCGAGTCGAAGAACTCGGCGTTCGACTTGGTGGCGCGCAGCTTGTCGACCAGGAATTCGGCCGCCTCGAGCTCGTCCATCGGGAAGAGCAGCTTGCGGAGCACCCAGATCTTCTGCAGCACCGGCTGGTCGATGAGCAGCTCCTCGCGCCGCGTGCCCGAGCGGTTGACGTTGATCGCGGGGTAGATGCGCTTCTCGTGCATGCGCCGGTCGAGGTGCACCTCGAGGTTGCCGGTGCCCTTGAACTCCTCGTAGATCACGTCGTCCATGCGGCTGCCGGTGTCGATCAGCGCGGTGGCGATGATGGTGAGCGAGCCGCCTTCCTCGACGTTGCGCGCCGCGCCGAAGAAGCGCTTGGGCTTCTGCAGCGCGTTCGCGTCGACGCCGCCGGTGAGGACTTTTCCGGAGGCGGGGACCACCGTGTTGTAGGCGCGCGCGAGGCGGGTGATCGAGTCGAGCAGGATCACCACGTCCTTCTTGTGCTCGACCAGGCGCTTCGCCTTCTCGATCACCATCTCGGCGACCTGCACGTGCCGCGAGGCGGGCTCGTCGAAGGTCGAGGCCACCACCTCGCCGCGCACGGTGCGCGACATCTCGGTCACCTCCTCGGGCCGCTCGTCGATGAGCAGCACGATCAGCGTCACGTCCGGGTGGTTGGAGACCAGGGCGTGCGCGATGTGCTGCAGCATCACCGTCTTGCCGGCCTTGGGCGGGCTGACGATCAGGCCGCGCTGGCCCTTGCCGATCGGCGCGATGATGTCGAGCACGCGCCCGGTGAGGTTCTCCTCGGCCTTGATGTCGCGCTCGAGCTTGAACACCTCATCGGGATGCAGCGGCGTGAGGTTCTCGAACAGGATCTTGTTCTTGGCGGCCTCGGGCGCCTCGCCGTTGACCTTGTCGACCTTGACCAGCGCGAAGTAGCGCTCGCCGTCCTTCGGGGTCCTGATCTCTCCTTCAATCGAATCGCCGGTATGGAGATTGAAGCGCCGGATCTGCGAAGGCGAGACGTAGATGTCGTCGGTCGACGCGAGGTAGGAGGTCTCGGGCGAGCGCAGGAAGCCGAAGCCGTCGGGCAGCACCTCGAGCGTGCCGTCGCCGTAGATCGAGGTGCCTTTCTTCGCCTGGCTCTTCAGCAGGGCGAAGATCAGGTCCTGCTTGCGCATCCGGCTGGCGTTCTCGATGCCGTTGGCGACGGCGATCTCGACCAGCTGGGTGACGTGGTGCGACTTCAGCTCGGAGAGGTGGTTGGGGATCGCGACGGCCGAAGTCGGCGCGCCTTCGCCCTCGGGTTTCGCTGCCGCCTGCGCCTCGGGCTGCGCTGCTTCGGGCGGGACCGCTTGAGGTCTGGCCATGGGATTTGGGAAACGCGTGCGCCGGAACTGCTGTGGCGCGGACGACTCTTAAGGATTTTTTGCTGGAACCCCGCCCCTCTGAGGGCGGGGGGCTCAACTACGACTTACAGACTAAAAGCTTCAGATATTGCTGTCAAGAAAGGCGGTGAGCTGCGACTTCGACAGGGCGCCGACCTTGGTCGCCTCGACGTTGCCGTTCTTGAACAGCATCAGCGTCGGGATGCCGCGCACCGCGAACTTCGCCGGCGTCGCCTGGTTCTCGTCGACGTTGATCTTCGCCACCTTGAGCCGGCCCTCGTACTCGCGCGCCACCTCGTCGAGGATCGGCGCGATCGACTTGCAGGGCCCGCACCACTCGGCCCAGTAGTCGACCAGCACCGGGGTGTCGGACTTCAGCACCTCGGGGTCGAACGTGTCGTCGGTGACGTGGCGGATGTCGGAACTGCTCATGGGTCCTCGGGGAATGGTGCGGCGGAGGTCCTATTATGGGGGCGGCCCCAGACGTTCCCAAGTACGGTGCTAAACTATTGATTCTTATGACCTACGCCTGCTTCCGATGACTTACGTCGTGACCGAGCGCTGCATCAAGTGCAAGTACACGGACTGCGTCGACGTGTGCCCGGTCGACTGCTTCCGCGAGGGGCCGAACATGCTGGTGATCGACCCCGACGAGTGCATCGACTGCACGCTGTGCGTGCCCGAATGCCCGGTCGAGGCGATCTTCGCCGAGGACGACGTGCCCGACGCGCAGAAGGAATTCATCGCGCTCAACAAGGAGCTCGCGCAGATCTGGAAGCCGATCATCGAGCGCAAGCCCGCGCCGCCGGATGCGGACGAATGGGCGAAGAAAACGAGCGGGAAAAAAAATCTTCTCGAGCGCTGAGCAGCGCAGCAATTTGCGCACCGCAGCTTCCGCATCGCAGTAATTTTGTCGTCGTAATGACCACAGAAGTTTTGAAGTCTCACTTCGCGCAAAATAATTTTCGGCCGGTAATACTTTTGAAAGCTTGAGCGCGTAGCCTTTCCATTTACGCAACCAGGAGGACATGAATGGAACAAGGACGCCTCGCGTTTACCGCCGTCTACCTGAAATCCAACCACGGCTACATCGGCTTCATCGAGGAGCTGCCCGGCGTGAACTCGCACGGCAAGACGCTCGACGAGGCGCGCGAGACGCTGCAGAAGCTGGCTGCCGTCGTGTTCGACGAAGAGCGCCGCGAGGCCGAGGAGCTGATCGCCGGCAAGGACGTGGTGCGCGAGAACTTCGTCGTGCCGATCCCGCGCCCCGCGTAATCCTTCCTCGATCCAGCGAAAAAAGGGGCCGCAAGGCCCCTTTTCTTTGTCGAGGCCTTCCTCGCTAGTGATGGTACGCGCCCGGGCGCACCTTGCCGCGGAACACGCGGTACGAGTAGATCGTGTAGCCGACGATGAAAGGCAGCACCAGCGCCGCGCCGATGCCGACGAAGGTGAGCGCGCTCTCGTGCGCCGCCGCGTCCCAGAGGGTGAGCCGGTCCATCACCACGTAGGGGAAGAGGCTGTAGGCGAGGCCGGCGAAGGCGAGGGTGAAGATCGCCGCCGCGCCGGCAAAGGGTTTCCAGTCGCTGCGGCCAAGCGTCACCCACACGAATATTCCGCTTGCGAAAGTAAGGAGAGGCAGAAGCATCAGCGCGAGCGTGCGCGGGAAGTCGAACCACTTGTCGCGCACGGTCTCGCTCACGAGCGGCGTGCCGAGGCTCACGAGCGCGACGCCGAGCGCGACCCAGGCGAGGCCCCATCGGGCCCAGCCCCGGGCCTTGGCCTGCAGCTCGTCTTCACAACGCATCACCAGCCAGGTGGCGCCGAGCAGCACGTAGCCTCCGCACAGGCTCGCGCCGACCAGCGCCGCGAAGAGCCAGTAGCCGAAGCCCGGCTCGAAGCCGGTGACGTAGCGCCCGAGCATCAGCCCCTGGGCGAAGGAGGCGAGGGTCGAGCCCGCCCAGAAGAGCCAGTTCCACAGCTCGCGGTGCCAGCCCTCGGCCTTGAGGCGCAGCTCGAAGGCGACCCCGCGCAGCATCAGCCCGACCAGCATCGCCGCCACCGGCAGGTAGAGCGCGCCGAGGATCTCGCCGTGCGCCGCCGGGAAGGCGACCAGCAAGAGGCCGATGCCGAGCACGAGCCAGGTCTCGTTCGCGTCCCAGAACGGGCCGATCGAGGCGACCATCAGGTCCTGCTCCTCGCGCCCGGTCGCCGGCATCAGCATGCCGACGCCGAGGTCGTAGCCGTCGAGCAGCACGTAGACCAGGATGGCAAAGCCCATCAGCGCGGTGAAGACGAGCGGCAGGTCGATCATCGTCTTGCCATGTGGGTGAGGGTGACGATATAGGCGATGAGCAGCGCCGAGTAGGTGAGCACGTACGCGGTGAGGCTCGCGCCGAGCTTGGCGCCGCCGGCTTCGCCCACCGCCTCCGAGGTGCGCAGGATGCCGGTGACGAGCCAGGGCTGGCGGCCGATCTCGGTGACGAGCCACCCGGCGAGCGTCGCCACCCAGCCCGAGAAGGTGAAGCCGGCGAAGGCCCACAGCAACCATCTGGGCGCGCCGGTGCGGAGCAGCCATGCTCCGGTCCACGACAGAAGCAGCATCAGCACGCCCACGCCGACCATGACGCGGAAGGCGAAGAACACCGGCGCGACCGGCGGATGGTCGCGGAAGGCGTCGATGCCCTTGATTTCCGCGCCCGCGTCGTGCGCGAGGATCAGCGACCCTGCCTTCCGCAGCATCAGCGCGAAGTCGGTGCGGCGCTCGTCCTCGTTCGGGATCCCGACCAGGGTCAGCGCCACGCCGCGCTCGGTCTTCCAGATCGCCTCGAGGGCCGCGATCTTCGCCGGCTGGTGCTCGAGCGTGTTGAGGCCGTGCAGGTCGCCGGCGAAGATCTGCAGCGGCACGAGCACCGCGGCAAGGCGCGCGGCGAAGCGCAGCGTCTTCAACCCCGCCGCATCGTTCGGCGCGGCCAGCAGGCGCCAGGCCATGAGCCCGGCGACGAGAAACGCGGCGGTGATCCCCGAGGCGAGCAGCATGTGCGCGAGGCGGTAGGGGAACGAAGGGTTGAAGATCACGCGCCACCAGCTCGCGGCGATCAGCGCGCCGCCGTCCATCGCGTGGCCCGCGGGCGTCTGCATCCACGAGTTGAGCGCGAGGATCCAGAACGCCGACACGGTGGTGCCGAAGGCGACGACCACGCTGGAGGCGACGTGCACGCGGCCCGAGACGCGCTCCATGCCGAAGAGCATCACGCCGAGGAAGGTCGCCTCGAGGAAGAACGCGGTCAGCACCTCGTAGGCGAGGAGCGGCCCCGCGACGTTGCCGACGCGGTTCATGTAGCCCGGCCAGTTGGTGCCGAACTGGAAGCTCATCGTCACGCCCGAGACCACGCCCATCGCGAACGTGAGCGCGAAGACGCGCACCCAGAGCTGGTACGCGTCGAGCCACGAGCGATCGCGCGTGAGCTCGTAGCGGATGCGGAACCACGCCACGATCCAGGCGAGGCCGATGGTGATCGCGGGGAAGAGAATGTGGAAGCCGATGTTCAGCCCGAACTGGACCCGGGCGAGCTGCAGGGCTTCGTCCATGGGCAGCTAATATACGGGCCGATGGAGCGGCCCGCCTACCGAGCCGAAGAAGAGCGCGAATACCTGGCCCGCGGCTTCTGGAGCGACGACGATACGCTCTGGCAGTGGTTGCGGCGCCACGCCGCGTCGCGCCCCGGCGCGACGGCGATCGTGTACCAGGACCAGGCGCTCACCTGGGCCGGGCTCGCCGAGCGCGTCCTGCGCGTCGCCAACGGCCTGCGCAGGCAGGGCATCGGCCGCGGCGACGTGGTGGCCATCCAGCTGCCCAACATCCCCGAGTTCCTGGTGGCGCACCTCGCGATCGCGCGCCTCGGCGCGGTCACCTGCACCGTGCACATGCCTTACCGCGGCGCCGAGATCGACGCGATCCTCTCGCACAGCGGCGCGAAGCTCTTTTTCACCGCGGCCTATCCCTTCGCCGAGCTCGAGCGCGAGGGGCCGCTCGGCGAGGATTACCCGGCGCCCGACTCGCGCGACGCGTTCCTGCTCCTCTACACCTCGGGCACCACCGCCTCGCCGAAGGGCGTGCCGCATTCCTATCGCAGCATGCTCGGCAACAGCCGCCTCGGCGCGCGCGAGATGGGCCTCTCCGCCGACTCGCGCGTCCTGTGCGCCGCGCCGCTCTCGCACCTCTACGGCCTGTACTCGCTGCACTGCGCCTGGTCGCTCGGCGCGTGCACGGCGCTCCTGCCGCAGTTCGCGCCGCAAGGCCTCGCCGAGGCGATCGAGAAGCACAAGCCGAGCGCGCTCTGGTGCGGCCCCGCGCACGTCGCCGCGTGCCGCAACGCGGGGCTCTTCGACAAGTACGACTGGTCGACGCTCCGCCTCGCGATCGTCTCCGGCTCGCTCGCGCCGCCCGAGCTGGTCAGGTACTTCTCGGGAAAAGTGCCGAAATGCGCGGTGACCCAGCTCTGGGGCATGACCGAGCTGCAGGCGGGGCTCTACACCCGCCCGGGCGACGGCATCGAGAAGGCGGCGACGAGCGCCGGCCGGCCGAGCCCCGGCACGCAGATCAGGCTCCAGGATGGGGAGCTGCAGGTGCGCGGCCCGTTGCTCTTCTCCGGCTATTACAACAACGACGACGCCAACCGCAGCGCGTTCACTCCCGAGGGCTGGTTTCGCACCGGCGACCTGGCCGAGGAGCGCGGCGGCTTCTACGCGATCACCGGGCGCTCGAAGGACATCATCAACCGCGGCGGCGTCAAGTTCAATCCGGCCGAGGTCGAGGCGCTGCTCGACCAGCATCCGAAGATCCTGCAGTCGGCGATCGTGCCGATGCCCGACCCGGTGCTGGGCGAGAAGGCATGCGCTTTCCTGGTGTTGCGCGATTCCGCCCAATCGGTCGTCCTCGAGGAGCTGGTGGAATACCTGCTCGCCAAGCAGATCGCCAAGAACAAGCTGCCCGAGCGCGTGGTGGTGATCCCCGAGATGCCGCTCACGCCGACGCGCAAGATCATCAAGGGCAAGCTCAAGCCTTGACCTGAATCAATACGAGGGGCGGCGCGCGGCGCGAAGCTCGCGCCATGACGACACGCCAGGCCCTCGGCCGCCAGGAACTGATCGAGCTCCTCAACTGGGAGCTCGCCGCCTACGACGAATGCGCCGGCTGCCGCTTCGCCTCGATCCACCAGCTGAGCGAGCCCGACGAGGTCGGCTCGAGCTGGTGGGACGCGCAGGTGCTCGCCGATCACCGCCTCGGGCTCGAAGAGCACTTCATCCTGCGCCATGTCGTGGAGGAGACGCGCGGCCGCTTCGACGTGCGCGTGCACTAGCCCGGCCGGTTTCGTATAACGTCGGGGCGTGAGCCGCCTCGTCGTCATCGTCACCGCAATTCTCGGCGGCGCCTACGCATACCTCGCCGCGCGCCTCGCCGCCGGGGCCGGCACGGCCGCCGCGCTCGCGGTGCCGTTCTTCCTGATCTGGATCGTGCCCGTGTACTACTGGGGCTCGGACCGCGACCGCTACGGCTGGCCGCACATGGCGGTGCACCAGGCGAGCTACCTGTCGATGGCGTGGCTCTCCTTCGTCCTGGTGCTCTCGCTCGCGCGCGACGCGCTGCTCGTCGCCGGGCTCGACATCGGCGTGACGGCGGTCCTCGCCGGGTCGGTCATCGCCGTCGCGATCGGCGCCATCGTCGCGCTGCGCGGCCCGAGCATCGAGCGCATTGACGTGCCGATCGCCGGGCTGCACCCCGACCTCGAGGGCTACCGCATCGTGCAGATCAGCGACCTGCACGTCGGGCTCACCATCCGCCGCGGCTACGTCGAGCGCGTGGTCGAGGAGGCGCTCGAGCTCGAGCCCGACCTCGTCGCGCTCACCGGCGACATGGTCGACGGGCCGGTCGCGCGGCTCGCGCCGCACGTCGCCTCGCTGGCGAGGCTCCCCAATGCGTTTTTCATCCTCGGCAACCACGACTGCTACTCCGGCGCCACGGCGTGGATCGAGCACTTCAAGTCGCTCGGCGCGCGCGTGCTCCTGAACGAGCATGCGGTGATCGGCAAGGGCGCCGCGAAGCTGCTCATCGGCGGCGTCGTCGATCCCGCCTATCAGAAGCTCCGGCCGGAGGTGGCGGCGGTGGCGGCCGAGCCGGCCGACGTGAGGGTGTTCCTCGCCCACAATCCCAAGTTCGCGCGCCTGGGCGCGAGCGCGGGCTTCGACCTGCAGCTCTCCGGCCACACCCACGCCGGCCAGTTCTTTCCCTGGACGCTCGCGGTGCGCCTCGTGCACTCGCCGCACGTCGCCGGCCTCACGCGCGAAGGCAACATGTGGGTCTATGTCAGCGCCGGCACCGGCACCTGGGGGCCGCCGGTGCGCTTCGGCACCAGCCCCGAAATCACGCTCCTGCGCCTGGTACGTGCCTAGGAAGAAAAGGCATCATTACTCCGTCTACGTGGTCGAGCTCTCGCCGGAGGTGCTGCAGCACGGGCGCTTCCGGCGGGCGAACCCGGATTACGACGCGACCAAGCCCTGCGTCTACGTCGGCATGACCGGCCTCTCGCCCGACGTGCGCTTCGACAAGCACAAGGCCGGCATCCAGGCGAACCGCTTCGTCATGCGCTACGGCCTGCGCCTGATGCCCGGGCTCTACCAGGCCTACAACCCGATGCCCTACGACGGCGCGCGCGACATGGAAGTCGAGCTCGCGATCGCGCTACGCGAGAAGGGCTACGGCGTCTGGCAGGGCTGAATTCGGGGTCAGGCTCGTAATTCCTCAGGCGCTCTTGCGCCGCGCTGCGAGCGCCGACTGCATCGCGCCGGCGAGCGCCGCGAGCGCCTGGCCCTTCGGCACGTAGCCCGCGGCGCCGGCGTCGAGGCACGCGCGGATCGTCTTCTGCTCGTCGGTCGCGGCCACCACCAGCACCGGGACCTCCGGGCACTGCTTGCGGAAGTGCAGCAGCGTCTGCACGCCGGAGGAGCTGGGCAGCTGCAGGTCGAGGAGCGCCAGGTCGACCTTCCTCGCCGAGGCGAGCTGCAGCGCTTCGGCCAGGTCGCCGGCGACGTGCACGTGCGCCCCGCTGAAGGTCTTGCGCACGATCGCGGCGTACACCTGCACCGAGACGGCCTGGTCGTCGACGAGCAGCACTTCCATGCAACGATGGTACTCGCCGCCCGGCGCGGCTTTTTATCGCGCCGTCCTAGGAACGCAAGACTTCGCCAGCGCTGCTGCCGGTGAGCTTGCCTCGCTCCCAGGTGACGGCGCCGTTGACGAGGGTGTACTCGATGCCTTGCGAGCGGATCACCATGCGCTTCGCGCCGCCGGGCAGGTCGAAGATCCGCTCGGGCCGGCCGGCCGAGCCGACCGTCGCCGGATCGAAGATCGTCACGTCGGCCGCGAGCCCCGCCTTGAGGCGCCCGCGGTCCCGGATGCCGAAGAAGTCCGCGGGGTCGGAGGTCATCCGCCGCACGCCTTCTTCCAGGCTCAATGTTTTTCTTTCCCTGACCCAAACCCCAAGGACGTACGTCGGATATCCGGAGTCGCACAGCATGTCGAGGTGCGCGCCGCCGTCGCCCAGGCCGTAGAGGATGTCCTTGTTCTGCAGGATCTCGGCGACGCGCTCGACGCGCGTGTTGAACGACTGGATGATGAACTCGTTGTCGAGGTCGTCCGCGAGCGTGAGGTCGAGCATCGCGTCGACGCCGTCGACGCCTCGCTCTTTTGCAACATCCGCCACCGTCCTGCCCTCGAGATGTTTCAACCGGGGAGAGCGGACCTCGTGCACCTTGATCCGGTTCCAGTCGCCGAACGAGGCCGGGTTCTTCAGGTCCTGCCTGAACGCGTCGCGGAACGCCGGGTCGGAATAGACGGCGCGCTGCGCCTCCTTCGACTTGTCGAGGAACGCGCGCTTCCACGAGGGGAAGCCGGCGAAGCCGAACGGGTTGCGCATGTTGATCTCGCGCGTCGCCGGCAGCGGCGAGGTCTGCGGCCGCGCGCCGCGCGCGATCATCGGCCGCGCGCGCTTGAGCGAGTTTCGCACCGCTTCCGAGATGTCGTCGCGGTCGAACATGGCGATGAAGGTCACCGGCCGCCGGCTCTCCTCGAGCATGAACTCGAGCAGCTCCGCCTCGTCGTCGGCGAGGATGCCGATCTGCTTGGTCATCGCGATCTCGATCGCGCCCTTGCCCCGCTCGCGCAGCGCGTTGCAATAGGCCTTCATCTCCTCGCGGCTCGCGTTGCGGCAGGCGAGCGGCCGGCCCTGGTAGCCGAGGTGCTGGTTGAGGAGCGTGCTCGAGAAGCCGAACGCTCCCTTGTCGACCGCCTCGCCCAGCAGCGCCTTTATTTGTGAAATCTCGGATTCATTCGCTGCGCGATCGAGCGACGCTTCCCCCATCACGTAGTGCCGCAGCGGCGTGAGCGGCGCGAGGAAGGCGAGGTTGAGGGAGGGCCTGCGCCCGGCGGCGGCGTCCATGTACTGCGGGAAGCTCTCCCAGTCCCAGGTGATGCCGGCCTGGAGCACCTCGAAGGGGATCGCCTCGACGTTCACCAGGTCGCGCATCGCGATTTCGCGCGTCTGCGGCCTGCACGGCGCGATGCCGACGCCGCAGTTGCCCATCACCACCGAGGTCACGCCGTGCCAGGAGGAGGGCGTGAGCGCGCCGTCCCAGCAGATCTGCGCGTCGTAGTGCGTGTGCGGATCGATGAAGCCCGGCGCGACGACGAGATCGGTGGCGTCGATCGTGCGTTTCGCGCTGTCCTTGACCCGCCCGAGCGCGGCGATCTTTCCGTTCGCAATTCCCACGTCCGCGCGATGCGCAGGAGAACCGGTCCCGTCGACCACCGTGCCGCCGCGGATGAGGAGATCGAGCATGGCCGACATTATCAGCGCAAAATATGCCGATGAGAGTCGCGATCCTCGGCGGGACCCGCATCCCGTTCGCACGCGCCAACGGCGCCTACAACGAAGCCTCCAACCAGGACATGCTCACCGCGGCGCTGCACGGCCTCGCCGAGCGTTTCGGCCTGAAAAACCAGAAGATTGGCGAGGTGGCCGGGGGCGCGGTGATCAAGCACTCGCGCGACTGGAACCTGGCGCGCGAGTCCACCCTCGGCTCGGGGCTGCACCCCGAGACGCCGGCCTACGACCTGCAGCGCGCCTGCGGCACGAGCCTCTCGGCGCTCGCGCAGCTCGCCAACCGGATCGACCGGGGAGAAATCGACTGCGCCATCGCCTGCGGCTCGGACAGCGCGAGCGACGTGCCGCTCTCCTACAGCAGGAACCTGCAGCGCACCGTGCTCTCGCTCTCGCGCGGCAGGACCTGGGTCGACAAGCTCGGCACCATCGGCGACCTGCGCCCCTGGGACCTCGCGCCCACGCCGCCCAGCAGCGGCGAGCCGCGCACCGGCATGTCGATGGGCCAGCACTGCGAGGAGATGGCGAAGGAGTGGCAAATTTCGCGCAAGGAGCAGGACGAGCTCGCGCTCGCGAGCCACAAGAACGCGCACGCGGCGTGGCTCTCCGGCTTCTTCCAGGACCTGGTGGTGCCCTTCGGTGACCTCGAGCGCGACAACAACGTGCGCGGCGATACCTCGCTGGACAAGCTCGCGTCGCTCAGGACGGCGTTCGACCACAGCCCCGCGGGGACCCTCACCGCCGGCAACAGCTCGCCGCTCACCGACGGCGCCTCGGCGGTGCTGATCTCCTCCGAGAAGTGGGCGCAGTCGCGCGGCCTGCAGCCGCTCGCCTACGTCACCTTCACCGAGACCGCCGCCGTCGACTTCGTCGGCATGGCGGGCCCGAAGGAGGGCATGCTGATGGCGCCGGCCTACGCGGTGCCGCGCATGCTCGACCGCGCGGGCCTCAAGCTCCAGGACTTCGACATCTACGAGATCCACGAGGCCTTCGCCGCGCAGGTGCTCTGCACGCTGAAGGCCTGGGAGTCGAAAGACTTCTGTGAAAAGAAGCTCAGGCGTGACCCGCTGGGCTCGATCGAGCGCTCGAAGCTGAATCCCAAGGGCTCGAGCGTCGCGCTCGGCCATCCCTTCGCCGCCACCGGCGCGCGCATCGTCGCCACGCTCGCCAAGCAGCTCGCGAGCCGCGGCTCGGGCCGCGGCCTCATCTCCATCTGCGCCGCCGGCGGGATGGGCGTCACCGCCATCCTCGAACGCTAGGGCGCGGCAGTCGCGCATTCATGCGACGCGCGGATGCGCGACGCAGAAATGTGGGATTTTCGCGGGCGAAGCCGTTGCATATCGTTGGAGCCCCCAACCACACGAAGGGAGGCTCCAATGAAAAGCAAGTCAAGTGCAATGATGGTCGCGGCGGCGCTCGCGCTGTGCGCGCTGCCCGCGGCCGCGCAGGAGCGCGGCTTCTACGCCGGGCTCTCGGTCGGGCAGTCGACGGCGAAGGGCGCCTGCGACGGCATCGGCGGCGCCGGCGTGAGCTGCGACGACTCGAGCAATACCTGGAAGCTCTTCGGCGGCTACCAGGTCAACCGCCACTTCGCGGCCGAGCTCGGCTATTCCGACCAGCTCGCGAAAGCGAGCGCGAGCGGCCCGGGCGGCACGGCGCAGGTGAAGGTGAGCGCGTGGGAGCTGGTGGCCGTGCCCTCGTATCCGATCACCGACCAGTTCTCGGTCTACGGCAAGGCCGGCCTCTACTACGCGACGAGCAAGGGCACGTCGAGCGCCGGCGCCTCCGCCTCCGAGACCGACAACGGGCTGACCTTCGGCCTCGGCGCGGGCTACCAGATCACGAAGAACGTCGGCGCGCGCCTCGAGTGGCAGCGCTACAACGACGTCGGCGGGCCGAACATCGACGCGCTCAACCTCGGGGTGCTCTACCGCTTCTAGAGCCTGAACAGGCGCTCGGCGTTGGTCTGGTAGACGAGCTTGCGGTCGGCCTCGCTGACCGCGAGCTCGTCGGTGACCTTCACCTCTTCCGGGACGAACTGGTAGGGATAGTCCATCGCGTAGAGCACGCGCTCGGGGCCGAGCACCTGCATGCAGAAGAGGATCGCCGGCGCCCACTGCATGCCGCTGGTCGTGATCCAGACGTTCTCCTTCAGGTAGTCGCTGATTTTTTTCTTCAGCGGCCCGGCGCCGGGATAGCGCTCGGACATCACCATCGAGCGGTGCATGAAGTCGAGGCGGAAGAGCCAGAACGGCAGTCCCTCGCCGAGGTGGCCGACGGCGATCCTGAGCTTCGGGAAGCGGTCGAACACGCCGGCGACGATGATGCGCAGGAGGTGCAGCCCGGTCTCGACGCCGAAGCCGAACACCGCGCCGTCGAGGCCGCGCGGCAGGAACGGCCCGATCATCGCCGGCGGCGGCGTGTTGGGGTGGATGTAGAGCGGCACGTCGAGCGCTTCGCACGCCTCGAAGATCGGCCAGAACTCCTCTTCATCCAGGTAGCGGCCCTGCGTGTGCGAGTTCACCACCGCGCCCTTCATGCCGATTTTTATTCCCCTTTCCAGCTCCTTTGCCGCCTCGTCGGGCGAATGGGGCGCGATCGCCGCGAGCGCCGCGTAGCGCGTGGGATGGGCCTTGACGTGGCCGATCAGCTCGTCGTTGTAGTCGCGCGCGAGCGCGCTCGCGGTCGGCGCGTCGAACACCTGCACGCCCGGCGCGGTGAGGAACACGAGCTGCTTCGCGATGCCGGTCTCGTCCATGTGGGCGAGGCGCTGCTCGCCCATCTCCTGGATGCGGTCGACGAGCGCGGTGGCGCGCGGCTTGGGGCCGAGGAAGAAGCCCCACAGGCTGCGAAAGCCCGGGTCCCACGCCGCGGGCTTCTCGGCGAGCAGCTTCCTGTAGCGCGCGAGGAGATCGGGCGGCGCCCAGGCCTCTTCAGAAGCGATGCGGATCATCGGAAATCGGGGTCAGGCACCGATTTCTACAACTCTGCGCCCGCCAACGAGAAATCGGTGCCTGACCCCGATTTCCGTCATTGCGGCTGGATCCTGGCGAGCCTGACGTAGCTGCCCCAGCGCTCGACCTCGGTCTTGAGGAGCGCCGCCATCGACTCGGGCGAGCCGGGGAAGGCGTCGAGCGCGCTGCGCGCGAGCCACTGCTTGGTTTCCTCGGCGTTGGTGATCTGGTTGAACCAGCCGGCGAGCTTGTCGACGATCGGCCGCGGCGTGCCCGCGGGCACCACCACCGCCCACCACGGCGCGATGTCGATGCCGGGGATGCCGACTTCCGCGAGGGTCGGCACGTCGGGCAGCTGGCCCGAGCGCCTGGCCGAGGTCACGGCGAGGATGCGCACCTTGGACTGGTTCTTCGCCCAGGTCGCGTCGACCGACATGAAGTCGACCTGGCCCGAGAGCAGCGCGACGAACGCGTCGCCGGTCACCTTGAAGGGCACGTACTCGGTCACGAGGCCGGTCTTCGACTTCAGGAGCTCGGCCGCCACCTGGCCGGAGTTGGACTGCGTCGCGTAGAAGCCGTTGCCGGGCTTGGCCTTCAGGTGCCGGATGAGGTCGTCGATGCTCTTCAGCGGGCCCGAGGCGTCGACCGACACCGTGAAGGAGAGCGAGGCGAGCGTGGTCACCGGCGCGAAGTCCTTGAGCGGGTCGAACGGCAGCTGCTTGAAGATGTGCGGCGCGGTGGCGATGGTCGAGCTCGCCGGCGTGATGTGGATGGTGTAGCCGTCGGGCGCGCTCTTGGCGACGTAAGCGCTCGCCACCGAGCCCTGCGCGCCGGGCCGGTTCTCGACGATCACCGGCTTGCCGGCGAGCTTGGCGAGCTGGTCGCTGTAGTAGCGCACCACGATGTCCGCTCCGGAGCCCGCGGCGAAGTTGCAGATCGAGCGGATCTCGCGCGCCGGGTAGTCCTGCGCGGCGGCGAGCGCCGGGAAGAGCGCGAGCGCGAGCGCGAATATTTTTTTCGGCATGTGGGCAGTCCTCCGCGCCGTAGTGTAGCTAAACTCGCGGCATCCACGAGGGGAGGGGTCGATGGAAATCGAGCACGTAGTGCTGCTGGGCGCGGCGCTTGCGTGGGCGTCGTCCCACGCGCACGCCCAGGTCGAGAACATGCCTGCGCAGGTCCAGCAGCGGCTCGCCGAGGTCGGCCCCGGCTGGGGCAAGGACATCGCGGGCAACATCGCGAAGACGCTCGAGGTCTACACGCCGCTCCTCGCCGTGGCGCCGAAGATGGGCATCGCCACGCAGCGCGGCATCCCCTATGGCAACGAGGCGCGCCAGCGGCTCGACACCTACGCGGCCGAGGGGCTCAGGGGCGCCCCGGTCGTGGTGTTTTTCCACGGCGGCGCCTACGTGCGCGGCGACCGCGACGTCAACGCCGAGGTCTACGCCAACGTCCTTCGCTACTTCGCGCGCAACGGCATGCTCGGCATCAACGCCACCTACCGCCTCGCGCCGGCGGCGAAATGGCCGGCGGCGGCCGAGGACGTAGGCGCCGTGGTGCGCTGGCTGAAGGCGAATGCCGCCCGGCAGGGCGGCGACCCGGAGAAGATCTGGCTGATCGGCCATTCGGCGGGCGCGACCCACATCGCCACCTACGCCTACATGAAGGAGCTGCAGCCCGCGGAGGGCCCCGGATTCGCCGGCATCGTGCTGATGAGCGGCCGCTACAAGTTCGAGCCGAATCCCGACGACCCGAACCTGAAGAACTTCCAGGCCTACTTCGGCACCGACGCCTCGCAGTATCCGGCGCGCTCGCCGATCAGCCACGTGAAGGACGCGCCGAAGTTTCCGACCTTCCTCATCGTCTCCGAGTACGACAACCCCGACCTCGACACCCAGGGAGCGCTGCTCCTCGCCGCGCTATGCGAGCGCGACCGCGCCTGCCCGCGCTTCAAGCGCATGGAGAAGCACAACCACCTGTCGATGGTCTACCAGTTCAACACCGCGGACGACGCGACCGGCCGCGAGATCCTGGAGTTCATGCGCCGGGGGCGATAGCGCGCGATGCTCGAGAAAGACCTCTTCGCGCGCCTCGCCGAGGGCCACGCCGCCGGAATCACCGTCGTCACGCCCAACCGGCGCCTGGCGCACGAGCTGACGCTGGGTTTCGATGCTTTTCAAAAAGATCTCAAATCGTGGGAGGCGGCCGACATCCTGCCGTTTTCCGCCTTCGTCGCGCGCCTGTGGGAAGACGCGCTCTATAGCGACCAGGGCGAGAAGCTGCCGCTGCTGCTGACCGAGGCGCAGGAGCAGCTCCTCTGGGAGCGGATCCTCGCGAAGAGCGGGCTCCTCGTCGTGCCGCAGGCCGCCGCGCAGTGCCGCGAGGCGTGGCGGCTCGTGCACCAGTGGCGCATCCCGGCGGGCAGCGGCAACGAGGACGCCGCGGCGTTCTCGCGCTGGGCAGCTGCCTACAAGAAGCAGACCGAGGGCGAGACCGATGCGGCGCGCCTGCCCGACCTGATGGCGCAATGCGAAGTCAGGAAACCGAAGCTGCTCGTCGCCTACGCCTTCGACGTGATCCCGCCGCAGACGCGCGAGTTCCTCCAGGGATTCGAGACGGCGGAGTGCCGGCCCGACCCGCTCGCGTCCACCCCGGTGCGGACCTCGTTCCCGAGCGCGAAGCTCGAGCTCGAAGCGGCGGCGAGCTGGGCGAGGGCGCGGCTCGAGGAGGGGAAAAAGCGCATCGGCGTGGTGGTGCCCGACCTCGGCCGGCGCCGGCGCGAGGCGGCGCGCGTCTTCTCGCGCGTGATGCAGCCCGGCTACAACCTGCCGGGCGCGCCGCGGGCGGCGATGCCGTTCAACCTCTCGCTCGGCGAGCCGCTGTCCGCCTATCCGCTGGTTGACGCTGCATTGTCCCTGCTCGAGCTTGGCTTCGTTCCCGTCGAATTCTCGAAAGCAAGCTCCCTCATCCGCTCTCCCTTCCTCGGCGGCGCCGACAGCGAGATGGCGAAGCGCGCGCAGCTCGACGCGCGCCTGCGCCGCGACGCCGACGCGACGATCACGCTCGGCAAGCTGGTCGCGCTCGCCGAGCCCGCGCCGCTATTGCGCAAATATCTGGAAGCGGCGTTCGAGATTGCGAAGACGAAAGCCGATTCGGCGGCCGAATGGGCGCGGCAGTTCTCCGCGGTGCTCGACGCGGCCGGCTTCCCCGGCGAGCGCGCGCTCGATTCGGAGGAGTTCCAGGCGCGCGCCAAGTGGCACGAGGCGCTCGGCGAGCTCGCCAGGCTTGAGCGGCTCTCCAAGGGCATGAGCTTCGACGAAGCCCATGCGCGCCTGCGGCATCACTGCGACGAGACGCTCTTCCAGCCCGAGTC
>Ga0075424_100001313_pt1 | contig 21644 bp, 18 predicted proteins | sample SoiMethybrSBSTD3_FD_75301 | JGI IMG/M metagenome (GOLD analysis project Ga0075424, IMG submission 75301) | Bulk soil microbial communities from a Populus tree surrounding site in Tennessee, USA - Soil MetaG P. TD hybrid SBSTD3 | ecosystem: Environmental > Terrestrial > Soil > Tree plantation... | reverse complement strand
AGATTGCGATTGGCGAGCGGGGTGACTCCGAGGTCGACGAAGACATGATCCAGCCGTGTGCCGCAGAAGCGGCATGACGGAGTCGCTGCTGGTGGCGCAGGCATCAGCCCAGATAATCCTCGATTGATCGCATCGTGAATTTGGCCATGTCGCTGCGCTGCACGAATGCAAGGTACCAATCGGCCGTGGCGCGGATCGCGGCCTCTCCGACCAGGCAATCGCTCCAGCCGAGCGATTGCCGCGCAAGCGTGCTGTCGAGCGCGAGCGTTGTCATTTCCGGCGCATCGTCGCTCCTGGCGACGCGCCAGCCCGGTTTGATGCCGAGCGCCTCCTGCATCGCGGCAGCGAGCGTCGCGACCGGAACCTGCGCACACTGCCCCGGGCCGAAATTAAGCGCGCGGGGAACGTCGCGCCCTTGTGTAAGTGCCTGTGCATAGACGAGATAGCCGGCGATGCAATCGAGCACATGCTGCCACGGCCGGGTTGCCTCGGGATAGCGCAACACGAGCTCGTGGCCGCCGGCCATTGCTCGATAGATATCCGGCACGATCCGATCCGTCGCAAAATCGCCGCCCCCGATCACATTGCCGCCGCGAGCGGTGCCGACCGCAATCCCGCGCTCCTTGAAAAACGTTCGCGCAAATGAGGCGGTGACGATCTCGGCGGCAGCCTTCGATGCGGCGTAGGGATCGTACCCGCCGAGTGCGTCGCCTTCGCGGAACGGCTCCCCGTGTTGCGGATTCTCGTACACCTTATCGGAGGTGACCACGACGACCGCGCGGAGTCCCTCGACGGTTCGCAAGGCATCGAGCAGGTGGGCCGTACCCATCACGTTGGTTGCGAAGGTCGAGACTGGTTCGCGCACCGCGCGGCGGACCAATGCCTGCGCTGCCAAATGCAGCGCGATTTCCGGCTTTGCCTTACGCACGGCGGCGGCGATCGTTTGCGGCTCCCGCAGATCGCCGAAACCATCCGGGGCAAACTCTGCGATGCGGGCAATGGCAAAAAGGTTGGGTTCGGTGTCGGGCGCGAGCGCAAAGCCGGTCACGCGGGCGCCCATATGCGTGAGCATCGCTGCCATCCACGCTCCCTTGAACCCGGTATGGCCGGTGAGCAGAACTCGTTTCCCGCGCCAGAATGACGGATCTACGGGCGTTCGCATTACGACCAGATTTTCCAAGGCGCCGCGCCGCTGCGCCACAATTCTTCGAGCGCGTTCTTGTCGCGCAGCGTGTCCATCGGCTGCCAGAAGCCGGTATGGCGGAACGCCATGAGCTGTCCAGCGTCGGCGAGCTTTTCGAGCGGGCCGGTTTCCCACGACGTCATATCGCCGGCGATGCGGTCGAGCACCGAGGGCTGCAGCACGAAGAAGCCGCCGTTGATCAGGATGTTGTCGCCGGGAGGCTTCTCGACGAATCGCTTCACCGTCTGGTCTTGAAGATCAAGCGCGCCGAAGCGGCCGGTCGGCACGACCGCGGTCAACGTCGCCTCGCGGCGGTGCTTCACGTGGAAGTCGATCAGTGCGGACAGGTTCACGTCGGAAAGCCCATCCCCGTAAGTCATGCAGAACGGCTCGTCGCGGTCCAAGAAGCGGGCGACGCGCTTGAGGCGGCCTCCAGTGAGCGTGTCCTCCCCAGTGTCGGCGAGGGTGACGGTCCACTGGTCCGTACAACAGCCGTGATAGGTCACCTTGTTGGTCCTGGTGTCGATCGTGACGTCGGAATTGTGCAGGACCTGGTTGGCGAAGTACTCCTTGATCATGTAGCCCCGATACCCGAGGCAGATAATGAATTCCGTCACGCCGTGATGGGCGTAGATCTTCATGATGTGCCAGAGGATCGGTCGCCCCCCGATCTCGATCATCGGCTTCGGGCGGAGTTGCGATTCCTCCGAGATGCGTGTCCCCAAACCGCCCGCAAGGATGACGGCTTTCATTACGGCCCCCAGGATGGTCGCTTCGTGTGAGACCATTACAGCGCGTGTGCGCTGACCGAATGCCCCCTTTCGGCCAGCCGCCCCGGCGCAAACACCGACACGCAACTACCCGCGCCAATCCGCTCATGCAGAAGCGATCCGACACCACTGCGGCGAATCAAGGCACGTTCCAAGAGATGGGAATCGTCCGCGAAGGTCAAGGCGCTTTTGTGCGGCGAGGCGGCCGCTGCAGGCGCGCTGTTGCGATGCAGTGGCGGTGCGCAGAGGCACCGATGATGACATTGGTTTCCAGGTTGGATACAAACCCGGCGGCTCGATTTCTGCGGAGAGATTCGAGGAACATGGTCGATGGACGATCGGCAGGACTTTGAACGCCAACGGAAAAAATCATCGATCCAGTTGGGAGAAGATCAGGAGCTATTCGCCAAGTCCGCAGAACTGATCACGCATGCGGAGAAATATCGGTACGCATATTTATGGACATGGTTGGGGGTCCCGATCATTCAAATGCCGGCCGACGTGCTGGCGATGCAGGAAGTGATCTGGCGAACCCAGCCGGACGTGATCATCGAGACGGGTATTGCGCGCGGCGGGTCGGTGATCTTCTGTGCATCGCTTCTCTCCTTGATCGGAAAAGGCAGGGTCATCGGGGTCGACATCGACATCCGGGCGCACAACCGCGACACCATCGAACGGCATCCGCAGTCGTCTCGCATCAGTCTGGTCCAAGGATCGTCCGTCGCGCCCGATACGATCGATCGAGTCAAGGCCGAGATTCCGCCCGGCGCGACCGTCATGGTGCTGCTCGACTCAGATCACTCGCGCGACCACGTGCTTTCGGAGCTACGCGCGTACGCGCCGCTGGTCAGCATCGGTCACTATTTGGTGTGCGCCGACACGCTGCTCGGCTTCCTCACGTCCGAGCAGACTCCGGTCAACCGTTCCAGCGTCTGGTATCCGGGCAATGAACCGCTGTCGGCATTGCGGACGTTCCTTGCGGAAGACGATCGATTCGAGGTCGATGCGGAGATCAATGGCAAGCTGATCGTCGCCAGCTCGCCCGGCGGTTACATTCGGCGGGTGCGCCGCTGACCCGAGGTGCAGGCGGCGTCCTCGGCTGAATTTCGAGTTTGATGGCGACAGTCCGGTCACGAGCTGGCAGGGGCCGTTCGCGATGTGAAATCTCTCCAGCCAACCGTCTTCGGATTGAGGCAGCTCGCGGCTCTCTGGCCTTCGTGGGCGATCGGCTCGAGAATCGTTACGTATGGATCGAAAGGCTCGCGATGATTCAACCAGGGCCGGGGTGCGTAGTCCATGAATTCGACTGTCACGCCGGCTTTTTCGAAGGCTTCGCAGTCCAGATAATTCGCTGCACCGTGCCCGGTTACGTAACGCGTGCCGCCGAAAGCCAGCACGATGTCGAGCACCCGGCTCCAGGAATCCCCCGGCATATCAAGCGCGCTTGCTCTGGTTAGTTGCGGCGGAAGAGCGCCGAGATATCTGGCGGGCTCTTCACAACTGGCAATCAAAACGTCAACGAGGTTGGCATGGCTGAGTGCGCGGTCGAAAATCGCGATCGCATCTTCGAGATGCGGCAACCCCTTGAATTGTTGGCGAATGAGATCGCGATGGCCCGTACGCCATTTTTCATTTGCGGCACCGAGAGCAGCGATAGGCTGAAACGTGCCGCCGCCGGCCAATGGTATCGTCATCCATGTCCGCCCCGCAGCCGTCCTGACTTGAATGCGGTTGGTGAAGCTGCCCTTTGAGAATTGCGCATCGTCCAGCCACACGTACACGTCCGCCAAGGCCATCTGGGCCATGAAACCCGGCCACGGAAAGTACATCGGCTGTGAGATGACGACCGTCTTCACTGCGTTCTTCGCCTCTCGGGTCAGCCCGCATCGCCGAGAAAGATCAGATCGATGTTTCCGCGATTTAAAGCCGGCGTTTGGGCGACGATGGCACGCGCTTTACTCGGATTGAGCCCGACATAGACGGTTCGGACATCATCCGGCATTTCCGCTGGCGGCCTCACAGGAAGTCCAAAATGCCGCAGCGACCAGGAATGCGGATTGTTGTCCAGAAAACACGTGACAGGCACCTGCTTTCCGACGCGTGAATGGACGAAGGTGCCATAAAATCCCGCGCCGAAGATCGCAGATGAGCGGTCACCGTGCATCGCGGCAGATCTGTCGAGCGTCGTCACCGCGTTCGCCCAAAACGAACAGGTCGCGCGCGCATGGTCGACCTCGGACTTGACCTTGTCCTTCCGTGGAGCGGCCTCGGATTCCGACGGCGAGCAAACGACGACAAAAGCTCCGGGCAGTTGGTTTGATGCAAGCGCATCGACACGAAGACCGGCACGCCATGCGGCGGTGCGAATCGACGTTTCGGAAAAGTGGTTGCTATGATCGACGACAAGCAAATCGCCCGTGTTCTGCCTCCAATCGGGAACCGAGAAGAACAGCTTCCCGTCGGGCGCAAGCAGGCCCCGAAGATCCGCCAGCACAGCGACTGGGTTGCTGACGTGCTCGATCACGTAGTGGGCCGTCACGACATCGAACAGGCCGCGCCAGCTCGAAGGTACTTTATAGGTCGCGCAGGCGTCGCTCGGGAGCCACGACGCCCAGTACCGGCGATAGTCTTCACTCACGTCGAACACATGTGGCGATACGCTCGGCGTGCGCGCCACGATCTTGCGGAGTGTCGTCGCCTTCGCGGCGCCGTAGTCCAGAATTTTCGCCGCCGGCTTCATCTCGACAAGACCGATGACCACTTCGGCTTGTCGGTCGGTCCGGAATACGGGTTTCCCATCTCGAACCTCATAGACCTGATCGTGATCGTCGGATGCGAGTGAGATTTTGTAGTCGGTATCATAGAACGCGTCGAGATTTGGCAGATCGTCCGACTGGCAATGCCCGCAAGCAGAGCAGACATAGATGTTGGTGGGAGCCTCGACGACCGTAGCCAGGGACGTAATCGCAGGCGCGCCCGAGGAGTAGAGGGAGGCGCCCGATTCAGTCCGGCATACGCGGCACAACATCGTTCACGCCTTGGAGTTCGAAGCCACGAGCTCCGGCAGAATGTCCTGATACTTCACGCCGGCTGCGAAGGAACCGCGCCACCCGATCTTGATTCCCACCGGATCGGCGAAATTGAACAGTCGCCATTGCATCGTCCAACGGGGCCGGTTCGAGACATTTCGGCCGGAGGCATGAAGCGTCAGAAAATCCATGACCAGCAGATCGCCCGGATTAGTGAGCGGCGCGATCTGCTCATATTCGGCGAGCCGCTCCGATTCGCGATCCAGGCGCAACGCATAGGCGCCCGTCTGCCCCACGCCGCCGGCATCTTCGTAGACGGGAATCGGCCCTGCCTTGTGCGAGCCGGGGCACAATTCGACGGGGCCCATTTCCTTCGCGACCGGCAGCAAAGGAGACCAAAAGACGACGCCGTCGATGCTGCGAAGTTGCGCGGGGAACTCCTGGTGCCAAGCCGCCCGATACTTGTCCTCTCGGGGATTATCGATGCGGATTCCCGCGCCGCCGGCTGCAATTCCAGGGACAGAATTGGGCCGCAGCACCTTGAACAGCTCCGAGTTTCGCGCATTCCCGACCATCGTCCAGAACGCCGGGATCTGCTTCACGGCGTCGTAGATCTCGCTGCCGTAGCTTCTGTTGACCGCGATGATTGCCGGATAGGTCTTTGCCATTGCTTCTTCCGGCGTGGCAGGCATCGGAGTATCGATCTGATACTTTCTCGCAACCAGCTCCACGATCCTGTGAATCCCCTCTTGAATAGGCCGGATCTCGCTTGTGAGGTCGTAGAACTTTTCAGCCAGGAAATATCCCCGCTCGGCAAACTCCGAGCCCACGTGTTCCGACGGCTTCCAGGAGCTCAATTCGCTCATGGTCCACTCCGCATCGGGCGTCTGTGCCCCCACCTTGGTCGCGGTCATGCTGGACTCGTTTGGAGCGTCCTATCGCGCGCCAAGCTCATTCTAAGCGATTCGAATCCTTTGATCAGACCGTCATTGGTGAGAGCTGGATTGGCATAGGCGCAATTCGGATAATCCCGAAGATCGAATGAATAGCTGCCATTCGTCGCTCGCAATCGATTCGCGGTCATCAGTTCGAACAGGACAAGCGTCAAAAACGTCTTTTGCATGAACGACAGGCGCTCGCACCAGGCCAAGTCCGAGTCGAGCGGGATAGGATCGATCGTCTGCGCAACGATTCGTCCCATGTCCGTAGTTTCGTCGACAAAATGCAGTGTGGCGCCGACGAAGCGAACGCCCGCGGACCATGCCTGCTTCACAGCTCCAAGCCCGGGGAAAGCCGGCAGCAGGGCGGGATGGACGTTGCAACATGGGATGCTGCGAAACAGTTCAGGGCCGATCAGCCGTGAGAAATGAAGCAAGATCATTTCCGCGCCAAATTTCGCGAAATGATTCCTTGCCGCGCGCGAAAACCCCGTTCTGTCCGCATCCGCGATTCTGGCAACGGGAATGCCAAGCTCGCGACAACGGGCTTCCGCACCGCATTCGCGATCGGTCACAACGCAGAAGTCGAGCGGCAAGGTCGCTGCGATCCTCGCCGCCTCGGTGAATGCGCTCCCGCCCGCGGACAAGATCACTCCCAGCCGCGTCTTCTTTCCGTCGGTCACGACGAATCACACCCGCGTTCGATGCGTTCCATTATGCTGTGGCAGCCCGGCAAGGCAAGTTAGGCGTTTTTGGGCTTGATCCGGGTGCCACGCCGCGGAAATCACGATCAAACCAGCAAGAGGACGCCCCGCCGCGACGGACACAGTCGAGCACGCTCGCGGGTGGCTTTTACGGATTTGAAATTGACGAGTGATACCCGGTAAGTTGCCGATCACGACTCACCCAACGGATTCGGGCGTTCAAGACCCATGAAACGCATTCCCGTTGCCGGTCCTTCGATCACCCAAAAGGAGGTCGATTACGTCGCCGATGCCGTGCGCACGGCTTGGTACGGCAACGCCAATGTCTTTCACGAACGGTTCGAACGCGCCTTTGCGGCGCATAGCGGTCGACGCCACGCGGTCAGTCTGCCGTCATGCACCTCCGGTTTGCATCTCGCGCTGCTCGCCCTCGGCATCGGCCCCGGCGACGAGGTCGTGGTGCCGGACGCGACGTGGATCGCCTCGGCGGCGCCGGTTTGCTATGTGGGCGCGACCCCCGTTTTTGCGGACATCGATGCGCGAACCTGGGGGCTCTCGCCGGAAGCGTTCGCCTCCGTCGTTACCCCGCGGACCAAAGCCGCGATTGTGGTCGATCTCTACGGATCGATGCCCGATTGGGACGGGCTCGCCGCAATCGCCGACCGCCACGGCATTCGCCTGATCGAGGATGCCGCGGAGGCGGTCGGATCGCGCTGGCGCGATCGGCCGGCGGGAGCGTTCGGAGTCATGTCGGCATTTTCGTTCCACGGCTCGAAGACGCTGACCGCCGGCGAGGGCGGCATGCTGGTGCTCGACGACGATGACTTGCTCGACCGCGTGCTGCGCCTGCGTGATCACGGTCGAGCCCCCGGCGATACCATGTTCATCAACGAGGAGGTCGGCTGGAAATACAAGATGTCGTCGATGCAGGCCGCGCTCGGGCTTGCGCAGCTCGAACGGCTTGGCGAACTCGTCGAAGGCAAACGACGCGTGTTTGCCTGGTATCGGGAGATGCTCAATGGATGGAATGAGGGCACGCTCAATCCCGATGTGCCGGGTCTGTACAATTCCTATTGGATGAGCACCGTGGTGTTGGACAGCCGACTGGGCGTCACCAAGGAAATGCTGGTTCCGGCGCTGAGAAACGCCGGAATAGATTCGCGGCCTTTCTTTTCGCCGTTGAGCTCCATTCCGGCGTTTCGGCGCACGGCACAGGCGAAAGCCGCCCGCGCGCGCAACAGCGTCGCCTATGCGCTCACGCCATTTGCGGTCAACTTGCCGAGCGCGCTCAATTTGACTCGCGAAGACGTGAGGCGGGTTTGTGAAACGCTCCGGGACACCGTTCGCGCCCTTGCGCAGCGCTTACCCGCGCACGCCGGCGCGACGCCTCGCTCATGATCCGGCGATACGCTCGTCTGCCGCCGCTCTGATCGAAAACAATCTTGCCTTAGCCCGCTTTTCTGGCGGCTTCCGGGGCGGCTGCCGGCTGGACGATCTGCAGGTTCCGTTCGGGCGACATGGCCTCAGCCAGCCGTGCTGCGCCGGCGACGTCGAATACATTCGCCATCTCGCAATCGACTGCCATGTTGACCTTGGATCCTGAAATGAACGGGCCCTGCAAGGCCTTGCGGACCGTAGCCGTTTTCGCCGGAATGGTGCTGCGATCGACCGTCAACCCGATCCTTTCGGCGAGGTGCAATGTTTCCGCGAGATTGTCGTCATAGGCGTCCGGATCGTTGTTCAAGGTCGCGAGCGCGAACTTGACCGCAGCGCTGAGATCGATGTGCAGCTCGTTGTCATTCGGGAACAGCAGATCCTTGACATGCAATTTGAGCGAGGCGATGCCGAGTGCGATATTTTGGCTTGCGGTCATGCTGGGGTGAGTGAGCTGCTCGATCGTTTTTCCTTGTTCTTTGAGATAGATCTTTTGCTGCTCCGCCCCGAGCGATCGTGCCCAAAAAGACGAGCCGGTGCTGCGCCGTGAATTGCCGCGAACGGCAAGCGGGCGAAGCGAATAGAGATATCGGTTCGTATAGGCGAGATTGACGATCCCCGATGTGACGTCCGGCGACATGTCGGCCGGGACGAAATAGCCTCCAAACCGATCGATGACCGCATTGATGACCTCGCGATGGACAAATCCGTTGTAGATCATCGGAAGGTGTCCGAAGGAGGCAACGTTGCGATATGTCTCGACCAGCGCCGCTCTTGAGTCGATCCAGCCCACGTCGTTGTTGCCGAGCGACAGATAGAGCCTGTTCCTGTTCCAGAATACGATTGTGTCAGGCCACCAATAGGTGTGAACCTCCCAGGCGATGATCCTGGCATCAGTCGCCGCGATCAGCTTGCGCGCCACATCGAGCGTGCTCGGAAGGAATCCATCGTCGTCGCCCAGCACTGAGACATATTCTCCCGAGCAGGCGGCAAGGCCGCGTTCCCAATTTTGCGACATCGGCAAGATCCGATCGGAACGGATGTGCTTGACCCGCGGGTGCCGCTGCTGGACCGCGTTGATGACGGCCGCGACGTCCTCGTCGCCGAAATTGTCCGCCACTACGATTTCGTAATCGTCGCCTGCTTGCCAGATCAGGGTCGCCAGCGTCGCCAGGAGCGTATCGGGCCGCTGTCGCGTCGGGACGAGAATTGAGAACTTCGGGTCCATCGTATGTCCTTGTTCGGGCGCCATTCAGTGCGAATCACCCATGGTGAGGATGAGCCGCGGCAGCCTTCCGATCAATTAAGATCGGCGGCGGCGCCGGTTCGCGGTCGGCCTGATGCGCAAAATCCGGCGGGAATTCGCGATTTCGCCATTGTGACTGGCTCGAGCTTGTGCGCCGACTGGACGTTTTCGATCTCGCAAAAAAAAGCGGCGGGGCCGAAGCCCCGCCGCCGATAGTGGATCGACTGTTTGCGATCAGCCGAACAGCCGGAGCACGGCGCCGTTCGCCTGCGAGGCGAGCGACAGCGCGCTGATCGAGAGCTGCTGCCGGGTCTGCAGGGCGAGCATGTTCGCGCCCTCCAGGTTGCCGTCCGCCAGCGTGAGGCCGTCGGCGCCAACCTGCAGGGTATTCACCATGTTGGTGGTGAACTCCTGCCGGTTCTGCACGATCGACAGGTTCGAGCCGAAGGCCGCCGACTGGGAGCTGACGGTGATCAAGGCCGTGTGGAGGGTCTGGAGGCGGGTGTCGAGCGACGTATTGCTCTGGAACTCGACGTTGCTTGCCGCCGCGATGCCGAGGGTGGAGCTGTTGACGCCGTTCGCGTTGGTCGACTGGATCGTCAGCGAGCTCGTGCTGAGCTCGTTGAAGAACAGCTTCAGCGCGTCGCCTTGCAGCAAGTTGACGCCGTTGAAGCTCGAGTCGGACGCCGTCTTGTCGAGCTGGTCGCGAAGCTGGTTGAACTGCGTGACCAGGTTCGCGCGGACGGTGTTGCCGCCGATGGAGGCGGTTCCGGCGCTGCCGTCGACGTTACCCGTCGTGATGCTGATGCCGGTGACCGTCAGGGCCGAGGTCGACAGGTTGGTGATCTGCAGCTGGCCGGCGTTGTTCGACGCCTTGACCTTGCCGGTGAGCGAGGCGTTGGCGTTGATCGCAGCCGCGATCTGGTCGACGGTCTCGACCGCACCGACGGTCGCGGTAGACGTCGTGTTGCCGGCGCCGAAGCCCACGCCCGCCGCCACGCCCGCGCCGCCACCAACCGTGATCTTGTTGGGGCCGGCATCCTGCAGCTTGAGCTCGCCGCCGACGACGGTCGCGAGCGAGTAACCGACCGCAGTGTTGATGTTGGCCGCCACGGTCGAGACCACGTCGGTCGTAGCCACGGTCACGTTGACCGCAGTGCCGCCGTTGATGTCGGCCGCCTGGATGGTCAGGTTGCCCGCGGTGGTCGCGCCGGTGGTGCCGGTGGTGCCGCCGAAGCCGGCGGCGCCGCCGGTGAGGACTTCCTGGTCGTTGAGGTTGACGGTCACGCTGCCGGAGACCGCACCGTTCGAGAAGCCGATGGTCTTCAGCGAGGCCGTGCCGATCGTGGTCGAGTCGAGGGTATAGGACGCACTCTGCCAGGACGCGTCCTGACGGGCCTGAGTCACGGTCGCTTGCATCGACTGGATGGTGGTGGTGATCGACGTCAGGCCGTTGTCCGCGGCCTTGAGCGTGTTGATGCCGTTCGTCATCGAGTCGAGGAGGTTGGTCAACTCACCTGCGCGAGACGACAGGGCGGCGGCGGTGAAGAAGTTCGTCGGGTTGTCGAGGGCCGAGTTGACCTTCTTGCCGCTGGCGAGCCGGTTCTGTGTGGTCTGCTGCAGAGCGGTGGTCTGCTGCAGCGAGAGCAGGTTCTGGCGGACGCCTGCCGAGAGTGTAACGGAGGAACTCATTGTCGGAACCTTTCTGGTCGTTTGCCTACTGGCAGTTGTGGGACCGGCCGCACGGGCCGGTGTCGATCGCATGGATCGACGGCCTACTCATGCCATGGGGGTCAGTAATGGCGCGTAAAAAAACCTGGTTAATCGGGTGTTATCTATCCAATTTAGAGTAGAAAAAGAGATGGACTTTGCAGTACTACTTGAAATCCAGTAATTATCCGGTAACCATAAAAAGTAATCTGGCAGAAACCATGAAATACAATGGAACACGTCGAACGCATTCGGGGGCCAGCCGAAGTCCGGCAGGCAACGAAAGCCACCCAAGCAGATGCGGTGAAAATGAGCGGCGGACGCTCAGGCCTCGACGTCGGCTTGCGTCAGCGCGGCGTGCGGAGTCTTGGCGCCGGCGAGCGCCCGCGCATAGGCGTGCACGCGCTGCAGCGCTTTTTCCGGGATCTGACGCACGACCTGGCGGGTGCGCACGTCGACCACGCGGTAGATGATCTCGCGAGTTTCAGGATCGAGGACAAAGCCGCGCTGATAATCATCCCGCGGGCGCAACGTATCGTTGCGAGCCGCGACGGCCGTCGCGGCCGCTGTCACGCTTTTCGCAGCCGCCAATTCGGTCGCGACCGCCTGCTCGACCGGAGCCGGCGCAGGACGGGCATGGACCGCCTGCTGGGCGCTGGCTGAAGGCGTTATGGTATGGACCGGTTCCATGCGATCCTCTGTTGCGAAGCCGAAGCGTCGGAAACCTATTCCAGGCTTCGCAAGCCATGTTAGGCGGCAGGTCTTTTAGAAAGCGTTAGGAATCGTGATTAATGTCTTGCTGTCGGCGGCACATCAATTTGCTTAAATTTTTAAGCAGCCGAACTGCGCCGCGCGGCGACCCCTGTGCACGCTTAGGGCGCGTACTCATTAATCCGCTCGGCGCTAATGTCCGCTAGGCACTCGGGTCAGGAACTGGAATTCATCTACTGCAAGCCAGCTCGTCTGATATCGGAGAGAATGGCAGGCGTTCGGTTAAACAAGCCGCCAACTGGAGGCGGCATGCATTCCAAGTCTCCAACAAGTTGTTCTACTTAGAATCCAGGGAGACGACGGTTCAACGCGGCACTGACGAAGGCCCCGACGCCCACGAAGTCAAAACCCAAAAGCGGTTGACGTATCGTTGGCTACTGCTATCCCGACTGCGCTGATTCGCCTGGCGCTGACCATCGGGAGCACGCAGACGCTCGCTCGATATTTCAGTGACGCTCTAGCCATGTCCAAGCCCGACTAAAACCGATTCCGGCGAGGAGTGGGCCAGCTTCAAATACAAGGAAGCTGTCGCCAGTGACAATCCCTTCGCATTTTTCAAATTCAGCTTGCAGGAATTGGGGGATAGCGACCTTTAGGAAGAAACCGAAGAGCAACCCATCGTTGGAGCGAAAGGCGAGTTCGTGCTGGTCCTTTGAAAAGCGCCTGATGAAGGCGACGATTTTCGGTATGTCAGTTTGGATGCGCTGGAGATTGGAATCCGCCCTCAGCTTGATGATAGAAAGACATCGCTTAGCTGCTGTATCGCCCATTGCCTGCGAGCCTAACTTGTCGTCGCCAGCCCAAAAGAGAGCCCATGAAGTCATTACGCTGGTACATTGGACGCCACGACCACTTGCGCGATGCAAGAGTGTATAATCAAATGTCCATAATTCCTGGTCACTGAGACCAATCAAAACCAATAGTCCATTAACAATAATCGGAGTACACGCAATAGTAAACATCATCGAAGTTCTCCATTTAATCACAATTTTATTCGTCGTGAAGTATCCCTAGCGCCCATGCGTTTCGTGCTACCCGCGTTCAGCAACAGGCATGGGATCGCCCCGGCTGTAGATCAACCGAGCGAGCCGCCATCTGCTGGCGGCAAGTCCGTTCGAATCAACTCAGCCCTTTCTCGCGCGCCGGGGTGGATTATCGGCTGCGGCGTCATGTTGACCGCCGCCATTGGCGGCGGCACCGCCAGCGTCGGCCTCGAAGTCGACGCTGCATTGGCAAATTGGCGGCATGAAGCACAAGTATTCGGCAGTGGTGCAGGGCTGCTGATCATCGTGATTTGGGGACTGGTATTTCTCGGTCTTCGCTACATGCGGAGCCACGAGCTGCTGGCGCGAGCGCGCACGGAAAAGGAGATCCTGAAAGAACGCGAAGCTGCCGCCACTAAGCTCGAGGAACAAAAACTCCAATTGGATACCGCCCTCAACAACATGCAACAGGGCCTTCTAATGTTCGATGCCGAGGGGCGGCTTGTGCTCTGGAATCAACGGTTCCTGGAAATGTACGGGTTGTCGGGTGAAGCAGTAAAACTCGGCTGCAAGCTGAGTGATCTATTACGGCTTCGGATGGCGGTGGGCACCTTCAGAGGCGATCCGGACCAGTACATGGCGAAGCTGGTCGGCGCAGATGGGCGCTTCAAGGGAGACCCTGACCGCCAGTTCGCCAAGCTTTTGGAGGAGGGCAGGGTCGAAACCAAGGAATTCGAGCTTCCGGACGGAAGGATCATTTCTATCACCAACCAGTCGACACCAGTTCATGGCTGGGTATCGGTGCACGAGGACATTACCGAACGGCGAAGGAACGAGACGGAATTAGCCGCCGCCCAGGTGGAGGCTGAACGCGCGGAGCAGCACGCCCACGCAGCTCATGCTCGCCTACTCGATGCCATCGAGATCATCCCCGAGGGATTTGCGCTGTTCGATGCTGAAGGTCGTTACATCCTTTGGAACCGGCGCTATGCCGAACTTTATGTTAGTCAAGGCATCGACCTTGTCGTAGGGCTTCGATTCGAGGACCTGCTGCGGGCGGGTCTTGCGCGCAAATTATATCCTGAGGCGCGAGGCCGCGAGGAGGAGTGGCTGGCGCAGCGTCTTGCCTTGCATGCCCAGCCGCAAAGCGGTCATGAACAACAGTTGACCGGCGATCGCTGGGTCCGAATCGAGGAGCGCCGAACGGCTGACGGCGGCAGCGTCGGCATTCGCATCGACATCACCGAACTGAAGCGTCGCGAGGCGTCATTCCGACTGCTGTTCGAGAGTAATCCCGTTCCGATGTGGGTCTACGACCATGAGACGCTGCAGTTCCTCGCGGTCAATGATGCCGCCGTCGAGCACTACGGCTACACTCGTGAGCAGTTCCTCGACATGACCTTGCTCGACATTAGGCCAATCGAAGATCAGGAGGAAGTCTGCCGTTTGGCGCGTTCACATGAAGGCGACTATCGTTCGGGCCGGACGTGGCGTCATATCAAAAGGGATTTCACGCAGATCGACGTCGCCGTCTATTCCCGTCTGCTGGAGTATGAGGGCCGCGCCGCCTCGCTGGCGGCCGTCATCGATCTTACCGACCGAAAGCGGGCCGAAGACGAGCTCCGCCGCACGCATGCGTTCCTCGATGCGATCGTGGAGAACGTGCCGGTCACGATTGTCGTGAAGGACGCTCGTGATTTTCGCTATACGCTGATCAATCGAGCCGGTGAGGAATACTTCGGCTGTGCGCGAAGCGAGATGCTCGGAAAGACCGCCAGCGAGCTTTTCCCGAAACCGACCGCCGATCTGGTGATAGAACACGACGAGGCGGCGCGAGAGGCCGGAAAACCACTGTTCTACAATGAGCATGCGGTCGACACGCTTGGCCACGGCGCACGCATCGTCACGACGACGCGGCTTGCGATTCCAGACGAAAATGGAACGCCGCAATACCTGCTGGGTGTCATCAACGACGTGACCGAGCGCAAGCGCGCCGAAGATCGCATCGCCTATATGGCGTACCATGATGCGCTCACTGATCTGCCGAACCGCGCTGCCTTCAACGAGACGCTTTCTGCTGCGATCGAGCGGGCGCAGGCAGAAAAGCAGAGCTTCGCTGTCCTGTCGCTCGATTTCGATCGGTTCAAAGAGATCAATGATCTCTTTGGCCATCCGGCCGGCGATGCCGTGCTCCGCGATATCGCGGAGCGGCTGCGCGCCGCGGCAGAAGGGGCATTCGTTGCGCGCATCGGCGGAGACGAGTTCATGGCCATCACCGTGCTCGGCCCTCAGCCCGCGACCGCAGCAGCACTGGCCGAACGTATGCAAACGATCCTTGGGCAAGCCGCCGATAGTGCCGCCCATCCGCTGCCGCTGGGGATAAGTATCGGAGTGGCCATTTTCCCGGCGGACGCCACTGAACCAGAGACCCTCATCAGTAATGCCGATGCCGCACTTTACCGGAGCAAAGGCGACGGCGGCGGTGCCATCCGATTTTTCGAAGCCGAGATGGACAGGGATCTGCGCGAGCAACGCGCGTTGCAGCACGATCTCAAAGCGGTGCTCGAACGCGGAGACCTCGCCTTGCACTATCAGCCGCAGGCCCGGCTTGACGGCTCGATTGTCGGATTCGAGGCGCTGCTGCGCTGGCGCCACCCGACGCGCGGCATGATGCCGCCGTTGACTTTCATCCCGCTGGCCGAGGAGAGCGGGATGATCATTGCGATTGGTGAATGGGTCATGCGCGAAGCGTGCCGCGTTGCCGCATCCTGGCCTCAACCGCTGCAGATCGCCGTCAATTTGTCACCGTCACAGTTCAGGCACGGCGATCTGCCGGGCCTCGTCCACTCGATTCTGCTCGAAACCGGGCTTGCTCCGCATCGGCTGGAGCTCGAAATCACCGAGAGCATGCTGATCGGCGATTTTTCACGCGCAGCCGCGATTTTGCGCCGTCTCAAGTCACTCGGCCTGCGGATCGCGATGGATGATTTTGGGACGGGCTATTCGTCATTGTCCTATTTGCAGTCGTTTCCCTTCGACAAGATCAAGGTCGATCAGAGCTTCATCTCGAACCTTGACCAGAACCACCAGTCGGCAACGATCGTGCGCGCCGTGATCAACCTCGGACGCCAGCTCGGCATTCCGGTGCTGGCTGAGGGCGTCGAGACCGAGGAGCAGCTCGCGTTCCTCAGACGCGAAGGCTGCAATGAAGTACAAGGCTATCTGCTCGGCCGGCCGAGTCCGATTAGCGAGTATCAGGAGCTGCTCGGTCTGGCGACCTCGGTGACCGATAATGGCCGCCCGCGGCCGAGACACCAGCCTCGTGAGAAGCGGGCTAAGATTCGGGGGTGACGTCCGCCTATTAGATAGCCAATTGCGCCACTCCGAAGAAACACTCTGAACAGTTGTTTCGTAACGCATTTTGGGACGCTCTGTACGTTTGTGGCGCCGTTAGAAATCTGACGGACTCATGGCTTTGTCGGCGAGAAGGGCATTTGGCGCCTAGCTCGGGCAGCTCGATCAACATCTCGTAGCTTTTGCCGTCCGCGGCCTCGCCAGGCGTGAGGTGGAGGGCGATGGGTCGACCTCTTGCATCACCGAGACAATGAATTTTACTGGTGAACCCGCCCCTCGAGCGGCCAAGAGCTCGTTGATGAATCCCCCTTTTCCGCCCGCTGCCGAGACATGTGCGTGGACCGTGGTGCTGTCGATATTGTAGTGCCCGCTCTCGGCCATAGTCTCTGCGAGAGCGATGGCGACGCTCTCCCAGACGCCGGAGGCGCACCATCTTCGAAAGCGCCGATAGATCGAGTTCCAATTGCCATACTTTTCGGGCACGTCCCGCCACGGCGCACCGGTGCGCAAGCGCCACAGGATGCCATTGATGACGTTGCGATTGTCCTCGGGCGGGCGGCCCCGGCCGCGCTTGCCAGGCTCCCGCTCAACCGGCAATAACACCTTCAGAATACGCCACTCGACCTCCGTCAGATCGCCGCGGCTCAAGGCTGCCTCCTCGAATCCGCAGCCTTGAATCAAAACGCGATTCAAGCGTCAATGAATTTGTCCACGAACCGTAGCAAGAAAAACGCTCGATACTTGTTGCATCAGCCGTGCGGGCGCACAGGTATGGCGTAGTTAATGCCAAAACTACCCCTGGCGACGATTGGCTATCCCTTTAAAGCCCGTCCAGGCGCTACGCGATGCGGCGCCGTCGCTTAAAAAAGTGTTAAATCAGTTGCGCGCTGATTCGCAAGGCGTTGAGCGCGAGATTCCGCCGATATGTCCAATCCAATCCGTTATTGGGTGTGGATTTCATTCAGTGTTGCACAAACGAGACACCGAATCATGCTTGCTAAGAGCCGCGATTCCAAAGGAGGGCGACATGAACCGGCTCTTGGTTTTAAGCATTGCACTAGGCGGGTTGATCGCGGGTCCGGCCCTGGCCGCCGAGCTGGGCGCCCGCGCGCCGGCTCCCGCGCCAATCGTATCGAACTGGACCGGGTTCTATGTAGGCGCCGATGTCGGTGCGCGCGTGACCGACACGACGTGGAGCACGACCAGCTGGACGTTCTTGGGAACGCCGTGCACGCTCAATCTAAACTGCCCCGCGGCTCCGGTCGGAATAACGAATTTTCCGCTTGCGAGTTCAGGGAATTACGGCGGCATCGGCGCGCGAGTAGGCGGCTATCTTGGCTACAACTGGCAATTCGCACCCAGTTGGCTGGTCGGGCTCGAAGGCCACTTCGGCTGGGGCGACAAGACGGTGTCGCAAGCTGGCGTGGCACCCGCACCTCTCGCACTCGTCTCGTTCGGCTTTCCGCCCGGGGCTGGCGACTTCACCAGTATCAAGACCACATGGGATGCGAGCGTTCGCGCTCGCTTTGGGTACTTAGTCACACCCGACTTCCTCGTCTACGCGACGGGTGGGGCGGCGTGGCAGCACGTCGAGCTCAGTGCTTCGTGTGGGAGCAGCTGTCCGTTTAGTTTTGGCGCGACTGCATCCCCGACCTTCGCCAGCATGTCCACGACCAAAGACGGGTGGCTTGTCGGAGGCGGCGCCGAATGGAAGTTTTGGGGCAACTGGATGGCGCGCGCCGAATATACGTTTGCTCGTTTCAGCAATATCGGCTTCAACTACAGCTACGTGACCGTGGCGCCTGCGGTTGCGGCTACGGCTGGCGGCGTGAGGTACACGACTAACGCAGATCTTGACACGCACACTTTCGTGGTCGGGCTCGCGTATAAGTTTTGGTGAGGATGCGCGCTGCCTTACTGGCGATCGTCGCGGGATTGGGCAGGAATGCGCGACGCGGATTGACTGCATGCAGCGCTGGCGACGTGGCCCGCGAACCGCGGAACTGCTGGACTGCACTGATCGGCGGCTGCGTTGCTTGGCTCCGAATGCTGACTCAAGCGCTCGCCTTACCTCCCCACCAATTGTAGATCGCGGCGAACTCGGTATTGGATCGGCCGCTTATAGGCTCTGCGATTTTTGCGGTTCACCGCCTTGTTTGTCGCTCGAACGGCCGCCTGCAGCTCCTCGAGTTTCGCGCGCTCTATTTCCGCGAGCTGCCTATAGCACTGCCGTTCGTAATCAAGCATGACGACGCGCGCGTCGTTAGGGCCTATGCCCTCGGGCGGTTTGGACAATTCACATTGCGCGCGCGGTTGAGGCGTGAGTAGCGCCGGATTGGGCAAGGTTTGCGCACGCTTGCTACCGGCTGCGTTGGCGAAGCTCATTTCGCCAATGAGCGGTGCCGCAGCGACCAATGACGCAAGCACTAGTACAAATGGACCCATCGCTTCAGCTCCACGCATAACACCCTACTCACCCTTGAATACTCGGGACTTCGACATGCCCAAGCTGGGTATTGTGTGGGACTCATTGTGGCAAGAGTGCGGGAGCTAAACGTGGTTTGCGGCCCGGATGCGCTCAGCGGTATGATCTAGGGGGAAAAAGAGAAAAGCCCCGACACCGCCGACTGGCGGTCGAGGCTTTCCCCTGGCTCCCAAACCGCTCGTTGCGCGTAGAGGTTCGGGAGTCGCCTGAGATGTAGGATTACCCCGTTACGATCTGGTTACCTTCTGCGATAGGCTTGGAATCAACCGGTATCGGCCATGGCCCCGCGTTGGATCGAGACCAAAGAGCACGCGCCGCACATGTTCTGAACAGCGCCAGCTCGAATTGATCGGTCGCGGCGGCAATCGCGATATTTGTGCTAGCTCGCCTTTCCTTGCCCGGTTGGCGCAGCCAGAAGGAGCGCGCCGTCGAGAGCTTGCCGCAAGCTCAAGGCCGCTTGAACATTCCCACGCAAATAGGCGGTCACAACGTGATCGTTGACTATTTGACCGTCGGGCCCCGTCCAAGTGCGCCCTGCGGCCGGCGTCAAGTTGACAACTCCATTCACAAAACCAAATGCCGACGCGCCTTCGTAGAATATGAAAGGGGCGTGCGGATGTCGCTAACAGGAATTGCGGCCCCTTCCTTCGGGCGTGTGTCGGGATTATCGGTCATGGCGGTTCCTCGCACCATCGGGGTTCACAGGATCGCCGATGCCCCCACACTGGATCAAATGCTCCTTTGACCAATCGGCCGTTGGGGTCTTTTACCAACTCACCCTTATCGTCCACCCGGGCTTTGAAATGGACAAGGGTTAGCACGCTCCCGGCTGGGAGGGCTTGCCGTGCCATCTTGAGGGCCTCGGAGTTGGCATAGACATCGCGGACTTCTTTAATGTCGGGCCGATCAATTACGGCATAGAGCACATAATTCTGATACAGCGGGAACACGATCTTTTCGGGCCCGGCAACGGTGGGAGCAGCAGTGAGTGCAAGAGCCGTCCCAGCGATAATCATGCGTTTCATCGCGTCCTCTTCCATTTAGAGCAGCGCAATCTCGCGCTTTCCGTAACGTAGTGTTCCGGGAAAAGAGGCTCTTGGACTGAAAAGAAATCCCATCCGGACTGAGGCGAAGCAGTCTTGCTGTCCCAAATGTCGGGTTCCGTAACACGCCCCGAAACACTGGAGCAGCGGCTCAGGGCAAATCGGCTGGTCTCGGCTATGATCCTCGGACTGCCGCGAACACCGCTGTTGGCGTGACTTCCGACTCGAGAAAAATTCATTTGGGTTCGCCTGCAGGTGAGATTCTCTTTTCAGGCTTCGTTAACCACGCACGACTAGATGTTAATCAGTGTCCCGGACTGCATCAAAGGATACGGCTGTGGCGTGCGATGCGCGGCAAGAAAGCGAGCTGGCATGCGCGTTCTACTGATCGAAGACGATAGCGCCACGGCGCAGTCGATCGAGTTGATGCTCAAATCCGAGAGCTTCAACGTGTACACGACCGATCTCGGCGAAGAAGGTGTCGATCTCGGGAAGCTGTACGATTACGACATCATCCTCCTGGACCTCAATCTGCCCGACATGTCCGGTTTCGAGGTCCTGCGCTCGCTGCGGGTCTCCAAGGTCAAGACGCCGATCCTGATCCTCTCCGGCCTCGCCGGCATCGAGGACAAGGTCAAAGGTCTCGGCTTCGGCGCCGACGACTACATGACCAAGCCGTTCCACAAGGACGAGCTGGTGGCACGCATCCATGCCATCGTGCGGCGCTCCAAGGGCCATGCCCAATCGGTCATCCAGACCGGCGATCTCGTGGTCAACCTCGACACCAAGACGGTCGAGGTCAACCAGGCGCGCGTGCATCTCACCGGCAAGGAATATCAGATGCTCGAGCTGTTGAGCCTGCGCAAAGGCACGACGCTCACCAAGGAGATGTTCCTCAACCATCTCTACGGCGGCATGGACGAGCCGGAGCTCAAGATCATCGACGTCTTCATCTGCAAGCTGCGCAAGAAGCTCGCCAACGCGTCGAGCGGCAAGAACTACATCGAGACGGTGTGGGGCCGCGGATACGTCCTGCGCGAGCCGAGCGACGACGAAGCCAGAATTCCCGCCTGAGTTTTTTCGGAGCCTGTTGGCTCTCTCCTGCGAACTTCGGATCGTTCCGAACCCCGCCGCGAATGGCGGGGTTTTTGTCTTGCTCCTATCGTCAGGCCGTCCGGAATGCGCTTCAATGACCAGGCACTAGCCGGGACATGCGCTAGTGGGAGGGCGCCATGGGACCATCGTTCCGCGTGCTCGCCGCGCTCGCCGCGTTTCTCGCGCTGGGCGCTGCCGCGCCGGCGCAAGGCGTTTTCCCGGCGAAGCCGGTCCACCTCCTGGTGCCATTTCCGCCCGGCGGCGCCGTCGACATCGTGGCGCGCACGCTCGGCGAAGAGCTTGCGAAGCGTTGGGGCCAGTCGGTCATCATCGAGAACCGCCCGGGCGCCGGCGGCACCATCGCGGCCGCCGCGGCGGCAAAGTCGCCACCCGACGGATATACGCTCATCCTCGTCGCCAGCGGCCACGCGATCGTCTCCTATCTCTATCCGAAGCTCGCCTATGATCCGCTCAACGATTTCACGCCGATTTCGCTCGTCGGCTCCTCGCCCAACATGCTGCTGGTGCGCGCGGACTCGCCGTTCAAATCGGTCGCCGACGTGGTCGCGGCCGCGCGCCGGAAGCCCGGCGAACTGTCCTATGGCCATGCCGGAAACGGCACCTCTCCGCATCTTGCCGGCGAGCTCTTGAAGTATCTCACCAAGATCGACATCGCCGCCGTGCCCTACAAAGGCGGCGCTCCGGCGCTCAACGATCTCATGGGCGGGCACATCCCGATGTCATTCAACAACATTCCGGAGTCGATCGCGCAGGTGCAGGCCGGGACAGTGCGGCCGCTTGGCGTGACGACCGGGGCGCGCTCGCCTCTCCTGCCCAACGTCCCGGCCATCGCGGAATCCGGTCTGCCCGGCTACGACACCGGCGTGTGGTGGGGCTTT
>Ga0075424_100001312_pt1 | contig 21648 bp, 20 predicted proteins | sample SoiMethybrSBSTD3_FD_75301 | JGI IMG/M metagenome (GOLD analysis project Ga0075424, IMG submission 75301) | Bulk soil microbial communities from a Populus tree surrounding site in Tennessee, USA - Soil MetaG P. TD hybrid SBSTD3 | ecosystem: Environmental > Terrestrial > Soil > Tree plantation... | reverse complement strand
TCAACTTTTGGTTTAATTATTATTGTTACTACATTAACAGTCACTTACTTCGTTTTATCATTATACTTTTTTCCAAAGTATTATCTAGCCCACACATACTTATCACATCCAAAGCCATTCATAAAAGACTTCAGGATTTCTAACTCAGCTGTTTCCTTGGGGGAGCCATTTCATGTATCAATAGCAGGAGGCAATAATGGCAGCCAGGCTGATATCCAGATTATTTCAATAGCGCTACCTAACTTAACAAATATCAAATTAGATAATGAAGTAAAAATATTAAGTTATAACTTTAGTCAGAAGCCTTTAATCGTAGAAAAGGGAGACTCTATAGGATCTAGATACGAAGGTCAATCCAAAACTATCGCTGCGGAGTATCCTTCGATACAGTTTTACAGCAGACCTTGGAAATCCGGAATGGTTTACGGTGCTCAATTGGAGCTATATCCCCTTTCTAAGGGAAAATTTACTATGTTAATAAAGACCGTGACCTTACCAAATACTGACAGTAGTTCACATTATCCGAATGCTGGAATCAGAGATTATCAGGATGAATATGTTAATGAATACCAAGTAAGTGTCAAGTAATGATTAATGATGCCCGATATCCGGCTCCAATGGCTTAGATAACATAGTTACTCAGAGAATATATTCTTCTTCTCCGTTATTCATTTCTAGGACATCTTATGCATGATATACAAATTGATAGTTCAATAAATTCTGAAGACCGGACGAGCAATGATTCTTTGTATGAAGTTGGTATGTATTAGAGGGGCTTCTCGGTGGGAAAAGGTTGAATCAATCAGTTACGCAGTACTTGTGCTCAAACCATTTCGCATACGTTGAGAGTGAAATATAACAATGACACCCCCAAACATTGAGCGATTGGGAGACACTCCCTCTGACAAGAAAAATTGGATAACTCGATATTCCTTCTTTGTCGGAAAAGCAGGAGGGATCCCTATATATATACACTTTAGTTTTGCTCTAATTTTTTTCCTTATTACCTACAGCCTGTCAATTGTATTTTTTCCGAGAACATATCCTGGACTAGAACCTATTGTGTATGTTGCCATGGGTTTGACGGGAGCATTAATTTCGTTGTTTTCTTTGCTGATTCATGAACTTGGTCATTCGGCTGTCGCCAAAAAATATGGAGTTAATTTTGAACGGATAATACTCTTTGCTCTGGGTGGATTAGCCCTAACTCCTTACGAAATGAAAGTTCCCAAAAACGAGATCCACATGGCACTTGCTGGGCCTTGGATTAGTTATATCATATCTGGGATGTCATTCGCATTTTGGTTGATTGTATTCCAAAGCCGTGCATTTGCCTTACAAAATTCACCTATCGCTGGGATACTTTTCTACAGTGCACTCATAAACGTAGCCATAGCGACATTTAATCTGTTACCAATCTTCCCGTCTGACGGCGGAAGAGTATTGAGAGCAATCATGTCTATGCGCACGCACGATCATATCAAGGGAACAAAGGCAGCAATACGGATCGGAGTGATGATTTCGATGTTCCTTGTGTTTATGGGTATTTTCGTAGGAATGACTTATTCCTTCCTGAGCGGACTCTGGTTAATGATCCTAGCCTTCTTTTTGATAAGAGGCTCCAAATGGTACTACCAACAGTATGAAGAGTTATCTTCTCACACCAGCACTTTGTAGTACTCTATTTAGGACCATGCCAAAAGGCTTGCATGCCATGTTTACTTATCATCTATGCACAACTATTAATAGTAAAATATGTGTTAGAAATTACAAATTAGATACAAGTTAGGATTACTGGACCTACATATGACAATTGTCAGCATCTATATGTGTTATCGATAATGCCCATAACAATATCTGTTGAAATCAACCCTTGATCCTCCTCTTTCCAAATGAGCTGAGAAAAATATTTGCAGTTACTCAGAGTTCATTTTGTGTTAGATGTACCACTGGCGGCATCGTAAAATATTTGCGCTTTTTCAAGTTCCCCTAATTCTTCGAGTGCGAAACCTTTATTCATCAATAACTGGATATTTCCTGGATCAATTTTTAATCCTCTGTCAAAGAAAGGAATTGCCTTCTTATAATTTCCCATGGAGATCTGTATACAACCTTTTCCATTTATCGCATCCACATTATTTGGATCAATTTTCAAAATTTCATCGTAACATCTTTCGGCTTGTTCATACTCCTGTAAATTCATGTGTGCGAATGCCTTGTCGCACCAGGCGCCAATATTACTCATTGAAAGTCTTAAGCATTCATCATAACATGAAATTGCATCTTTTAATTTATTCAATCGTTTAAAGATAAGGCCCTTGTTATGCCAGAGTTTTGGATTACCCGGATCCAATTCTGTTGCTTTATCATAGCATATTTTGGCTTGATTAATATTGTCCAAGTTATCGTAAACTGCACCAAGATTAATCCAAGCTTCCACCACATCAGGATAGACTTTTGTTGCATAGAGAAGATATTTGATGGCATCATCAAATCTTCCCAATTGACCTAATACCTTGCCTAAGTTAATTAGAGCTCCAAGGTTTTCCGGATCGACCTCTAATGTTTTTTCATAATATTTTCTAGCTTTGTCAGGTTTTCCTTGTCTATCCAATGAATAGGCCATATTAATCCAATATTCGGACTCTTTTTTCTCTTCTTTGTTCAATAGGTCGTCTTAATTTACAGTACCGTTCATAGCAATTATACTTAATTTTAACGAGTGATCGCGATGATAGTGAGTATTTAAACTGTCTAATGATTCCATATCGGATTTTTTTAAAATTGTTAATCGGACAAAGTTTAGCGTAACGGAAGAAATATTGATAGCACTACCTGAATTCGACCTCCAAGCTTCCCAAAAGGCTTTTAAGGTTTGTTTTTAATCACTCTGTATGGGACGATCATTCGAGGAATGGTGGAGCACAGTTCCACTCGATTTAAAACAGAAAGCCCGCAAAGGTGATGAAGCAAACAAGCCGTTACTAAACCAAATTAATTATGTTCTCCTACATCTTCATTTATCGGGAAAGCACGATGTCAAGCCAACACATGATGAGCTTAAGGATTGGCTTCACAGTGGTCAAGTAGACGTATTGAGAATGGAAAAGAAAAAGTAATACAGGTTTTTATCTCGCCTTTATTTTTTTCATAAATACTTTAACTTATCTTTCTCGATTTAATGAGATAGACCTCCAAGCAACGATCTAGTTCTCAAGAATAGATACAATTTAATTCTCTAGTCTCAAAATGAATATGTAAAGGGGAAATAAACAATTCTCTTCATTAAGAATTCATATCCATTCTCCAAAGCATTTTTAACTTATTCTGTCCAGATTCTTATCAAGGAGTAAAACATTAAATTGTTCAGCACGAATCCGCAGCATTTGTTGAGAATAGGTTGAACAATGAGTAAAAATTCCGAAGCAGCCAAAATTCTCAGAGAAATAGCCTTTATTTTGCAGACTGAAGAAGAAAAAGAAAGCGAACCCAATGCCATCTTTAAAATTAGATCCTATATTAGGGCTGCAGATGAAATACAAAATTTATCCTCAGACATAGGGGAAATATACGAAAAAGAAAAACTAAAAGGATTGCTAAAAATACCATCAATTGGAAAGGCTATAGCCACGAAACTTGAAGAGTTTCTTACAACAGGAACTATGCATTATTATGAAGAATTAAAAAAGAAGCTACCGGTCGAGGTTGGCCAATTCTTTGGTATTGAAGGAATAGGACCAAAAACAATCAAGACATTGTATGAAAGTCTAGGAGTCAAAAGTATCTCTGATTTGGAAAAGGCCGCCTTGGAAGGCAGGATAAGAACTGTACCTGGATTCTCTCAAAAGAAGGAACAATTGATTCTTAAGAAAATTCAATTCTTTAAAAAGGGAGGAGGACGACGGCTAATTGGAGAAGTTTATCCTTTGGTAAAGCGAATAGAAGATAGACTTTCACGCCTTGCCGGAGTAAGGCAGGCAGTAGCTGTCGGTTCATTTAGACGTATGAAGGAAACTATTGGTGATATTGACTACTTGGTCTCCGCCATGTCCGAACGGGATGGAGACAAGATACTCCATTTTTTTGTAAACATGCCCGAAGTTAAAGAAGTAACTGGGAGAGGATCCACCAAAGCATTCGTAAAATTAAACAATGGGATTGATGCAGATTTACTCGTAGTACCTAAAGAGAGTTTTGGTGCGGCGATGCAATACTTCACAGGCAGCAAGGAACACGGCGTGGCTATGAGAAAGATTGCTATTTCTAAAAATCTCAGATTAAATGAATGGGGAGTTTTTGATAAACTGGAACACAGGGTAGCAGGGTCAACAGAAGAAGGGGTGTATCAAGCATTGGACTTGGAATGGATACCACCAGAAATGCGCGAAAACAAAGGAGAAATAGAGCTAGCGAAAATAAGGAAAAAAAGTAAAGAAAATGAAGAACAGAAGTCTCAGCTCCCACAATTAATCAATTACGATGATTTGAAGGGAGACTTGCAGGTTCATAGCAACAGTACAGATGGTACAATGTCTATAGAAGAAATGGCATTGAACGCACGAGACAGATTTGGATTGAGATACATTGCAATCTCAGATCATACTAAAAGTCTGAGGCTCGCTAATGGTCTGGATGAAAAACAATTGTTGAATCAGGCAAATAAGATTGCCGAGCTTAATGACAAAATTAAGATGAATAATACGAGCAAAGACAAGGATTTTCACATTCTATCCTCCGCAGAAGTAAACATCTTAAAGGATGGGTCTCTTGATATCTCCAATAATGTTTTGGACAAACTAGACATTGTGGGTGCTGCGATTCATTCTCATTTTTCTTTACCAGTTGAGATGCAGACTGCTAGACTCGTTGATGCTACTAGGAACCCTAGTATTGATGTTATATTCCACCCTACAGGCAGAATTATTAATCGAAGAGAAGGATATCCAGTTGACATACCGAAGTTAATTGAAGCAGCGGTCGAATCCAACACAATCCTTGAAATTGATTCCCATTATGACCGATTAGATCTAAAGGATGATTTCATAAGAATGGCAACTAAAAGTAATGCCAAACTAGTTATTGATTCAGACGCCCATCATTTTTTACATTTTGCTTTTCTAAAGTTTGGTATAGGGCAAGCTAGAAGAGGTTGGGCTAAGAAATCTGATATATCTAATACACTGCCGGCTAAAGAATTACTCGGATCTTTGAAATAGAAAACAAATTACAAAGACCAAATTCCTATCATAATAGTTATCTAAATAGTATTCATCCACTCTCTCTGTTCAAGATATTCAATAAGTTTTACCATTTGCTCAGTTCTAACCTTGCCGCCAACTTCCATTCGGCACCTCTCAAAATGTTCCTTAAGAATCAAATGTTCTCTTTCCGATATGCTAACTCTCCTTTCTATGAGATCAAAAAACGTGTCCTCCTTTCCAGTATGATCTGTGATGAATATTGAATATGCTTTTAGAAATCTTGCCACTGGTTCACGTGAATCAACACCAGATTTCCAATCCGCTATGCTTTGTATCAGCATCCTGGCGATCCGTCTGCCTAGCTCATGTTCAATAAGGAATTTTCGAATGTCTTCAGCGTAACTATCTTTATCTTTGGTCTGAGGAAAATATGCCTTTTCTTCCTTGCCGTGATGAAACCTGTCTATAAACTCCTCAATAACTACCGATATGATTTCTACGTCTACTAATGGGACACTTTTATTGCGATACAATGTGTCGGAGCATTTCTGGGCAATTGTACCAATTCGTCTGACTATTAAGTGATCACGCTTTAGGTCATTGGTCGCATTCAATCTTATACTGAAAAATATCAGTTTAAAACTGCTAATTGAATTTAACTTACCATCAAAGGTCCACCTCATTTATAGTTAGTTTTTTCTTCTGGATTCGCCAAATTGCCAATCCAATAAAGATTAAGACCAAAGGTACTGAGGAAAGGATTCTGTATTGCTGTATTAAATTCTCCTAAACAAGTTTGCTTAGGAGTATTTAATATCCTTTACATGGGGAATATCCTTGGGAGTATCACAATTAGATGAAGAGCAATTATTCAGATCTAGATGACGCTCAAATCATGAGGCTCAGAACCAAAGGCCTAAACACGACCGACAAAAGCAAACTACGAAAGATAATCGGTAATTTAGGGAAATTGGGAAAAGGCCCATACAGTCCCCTTGCTACGGAAGCAATACTTTCCGTTATTTCCGCTCAAGATGATAAAGACGTAGAAAAATTCGGACTGGACATACTTATACTCATGCTTGCAGGAAAATTATAATATTATTTCCTTTTAGAATTGTATCTTAGCCTAGTATTACAACATAGACATTTAACGTCTAAAGACATAAAGAAGCATTGACACATAGAACAGTATCTTAACTACATTATTATAATGTCCATGGCTGAATCCAATACTTTTACAAAAGACGGTACACTTCAATGAGTTGAGCTTACATTCTTTTTTAGTTATAATATTGGGCTCATGCTAGGGGGAGATGGAGAGTAAGGCCAATAAACTAATAGGCCTAAGGTCCAAAGATATTTCCCGGGATACCTGGGACGTTAGGAGGACCCCCGCCAATGTCAGGTGCACCAAAGATACTACTAGGAATGTTAGGGATACTAGGGCTGGGGGGAGATGGAATGTAGGTTTCCCCGGGGACGCTACCTGGAATATTCGGGATACTGGGCTCACGACCAGGCACGGCTGTTTCTCCAAATATAGAATCTGTCAACACATTCAATTCCTCTGGAGTTAACCCTAGATTTTCATGAACATCTGAAACGACTAGACTGCTACTGGCTTCAGAAACTTGTACTATGGCCAACGTCTCTAGTCCAGTTACTAATAATGCGACAATAAGAACAAGCACTACTGATTGTTTCATTGCCATCTTTTCGTAAATTGGGTTTATACAAAGTTCTATTGTCAAGGCCCTAAAATATTTTTGAAATGTTATATACATTCTAGTTCGGGTTCATTTTTCTTACAGCTATGCTAACCAGAGCCTTAAAGGAGGGAAAGAAAAGAAAACCGACTGGCCAATGCCATGTCATTAGGGCTAGCCCATCAGTATACAAACTTCGGTACTAGGTGATGGTGTATTAAATATTAAAAACTTGATCAATGTCGAAATAGTAAAACTGTTTTTAACTCCAGTATTGTAATACTATTATGGATAAATGTATTTGGGGTAGGGAGAAAGTTTGTAGTGGATGCAAATTAATCCCAACTGACTGCTCATACCAAGCATTACACGAGGACAAGGCGAAATATTTCGGCCACACTTTTGCGGAAATGACTGAGCCAAAACTCAAATAGAAAGGGTGATGCAAATAATATCCGACTATTATAATCACGACGAGAATAAGCCTACAAAGGAAGTGCTAGAGGCCTCGATTCAGATAGTAAAGTGCTCTTTATGCGGCTACAAAACTGAGCCGTATTAAATAAAATTCGATCACTGTTCAGAAGACGATAAATCATAAATTAAATCGATGGGCCCTGACTAATCCCTAAGCATGACAAAAGCATTGGCCCACCGATTGATGATGATTTGTAGATTAATAAATTACATCAGAATATTAAAGACTTCCTGAGACCGGGATTACTTCGGATTATGCTTATCGACCAATGCCTTCAATTCGTCTAACGTACGGTGCCGTGTCTTGATGGTTCTTTGGCGATCCTCCGTACACAAAGATAAAAACAGGAATCAACATGACAAAACCCACCAATTCATACCCTTGCGTTTTCTTTTAAATAATGTAAGGTAAATTCAAAATAGTACTACTCCCAATTAATTAAAAGTCAGAATTGCTGTTACGGAATATAGAATATCCATCTAAATCGGGTACAATCATCCTTTTAGTTGTATTGACCGCCGCGACAATTGTTACAGCATGTCTAATTATTCTTCCCGGCCCAAATTCAGAAATAAGTTCATTTTATTCTAATTGGACCACCAATACTACGGCGATAGTCGCAACCTCTTTGTCTGTCCTAACGACAACCAGAGCGTACAGAACCTACAAGTCAGCCCCAATACGTAACTCTGAGGACAAAATCGAAAGTAATGATGCGGGCGATCCTATCAGGTTTGGTATCGATAAGAACACCGGAAAATTTCATTTTTATACCTGCCTATCGCTTACACTAGGATTATCGCTTTGGACGCTGGCAGAGTTGGGTTGGACTTATTATCAACTTGGATTAGGTATTGAAAATCCTTTTCCTTCGATTGCTGATGGGTTTTGGCTTGCAGGCTATGCTGGCTTGATTTTATTTGCGTATAACATGAACAGTGCTCTCTCGAAGGGCAGATTTTATGACAGAGAGGCCATAATTTTGATTTCCGTATCTGCAGGGCTTTCATTGGGATATGTTATCAATCTTACCTTCGGAGTTGCAAATATCTTGTCATCCGCAGAAAATGAACTCGGATGGTTAGTTAGCATTCTTTATCCCATCCTTGATACTATTATCCTTATTCCATGTCTATTAATTCTTGCGTCAGTTCCTGGACGCAGGAACAAAACTAATTCAATACACTGGTTGTTACTAACAGGTTCTATAATCTTAGTAACCTTAGCAGACATAGGATTTGATTACAGTGAAGTATTGGGGGTGTCTGATGAGCAGGAGTGGTTCTGGGATATTTTGTATGCTGCATCATACATTGTTCTGGCGGGCGCCCTGTATTCTTACTACATGACCTTATCTCACACTTATATCCTGGATCAAAAAGCAGAAGCGACTTCGTCGGCTAAGTAACAAACTTAAAAAAATCAACGGGCCAAGATGATGCAGGCCGGAAAAATGCCACCAGACAAAAAAAGAGGTGCTTATGTTCTATTCACCTAGCGAAATCATTACCGCGGCATTTGCATTTCGCTTGGATATAACCATCGTCGTAGCAATCGACTCAAAAGTGGCATCGTGAAATAGGTAAGGCCAATTACCAATATTATATTCATAAACAAATTGAATAACAACACCTGCGGCCCTAGTAAAAGGCTAAGAAAGTATCCCGCGACTGAGCTTATGGAATATGCTCCAATGAACACAACTATTGCCATTTTCCATTTGGGAGGGGGAGGACCATTTGCTTTCAAGTCTGGTATAGTAAACCATGTCTCTAAACCAATTGCCTTCTGGAAATATCGAGCCTCTTAAAATAGACCAACACGACAGAAAGTTTACCACTAGCAAAGATCCTATACCAAACCGCAATTAAGTTATACAAAAGTTACTCGGTGATCAAGCTTTGCTTTAATTCCAATTAGACAACTGTACCAATAGTAATATACCTTTCAACCATGTTCTCACTGCTTATGAATAAGCCAGGCCTGACTGTGTCTATTATTTTTATTATTTTATTGCTTTTGCACTTCAACAAACCAAGCGTCTTTGGGAACATCGCAGTTCCTATGAAAAACCAAACATCACGTTTTAATGATATTCGTATTGCCGCAGTTGGGGACTGGGGCTGCAAGGCTGCTACTCAGAGTACGGCTAATTTGATCAGTAGTAAAAAACCAGATCTGATACTAGGACTGGGAGATTTTTCTTATGAGAATGATACGGGTTGCTGGTTTAAAATAATGGGTCCTCTAATTAGTAAGATAAAGATTGTTATAGGTGAACATGATTTTGATCCCAAAAACGTTAGTAGACTGAGAGACTATACTAATCGTTTTAACCTTTCTAATCCCTATTATTCCTTCAATTATGGAAATGTCCATTTTCTAGCAATGTCCTCTTTGATACCCTTTAACAACGAATCGTTGCAGTACAAACTTTTGAGAGACGAAACAGCCCAAAGGGAATTTGTGAGTAACGATTTATTTTCCGCATCGCAGAACAAATCTATCCATTGGATTATAGTTTATTTATACAAGCCCATGTACTCTTCACCTTCGCAACATGCTTCCGATGAGTCGCTTAGAAATATTTACCATCCATTGTTTGATTATTACGGTGTGGACTTGGTGCTTCAAGCCCATAATCACAACTACCAGAGATCTTTTCCTATAAGATTCAATAATACTAATTCATTAAGTCCTGTCGTTACCGATAGAAATATTTCAATTTACAACCATCCTAATGGTACGATATTCATGGTTGTGGGTACGGGTGGATCACATCAGTATAATCTTTTGGCCAAGTCACCATACATAGTGACTCAGTTTCAGAGATTTGGTTTTCTCAATATAGATATTTTACAGAACGGAACAAAAATGGTAGGTACATTCTTTGACAGTAGAGATGGTAAGAGCAAAGATCAGTTTGTGATTTTCAAGAGAAATCATGCGTGGCCATGAGGAATCGACCAGGGGTATGGAAAGAAAAGGCAGGTACAGAAGTAAAATTGACATAATGGCTTCTATACTTGAGGCTGCAAAGAAAAAGAAAGTGAGCATAACAGGATTGACTTACGGCTCCCTTCTGTCTCACCGTCAAATCGTTTCCCACTTGCAACCTTTAATCAAAGAGCAGTTGCTTGAGCATCAAGAAAGAACCTACTCTATAACAAAAAAGGGAATAGAATTCTTAGAAATTTATAATAACTTGATAAATACACTAAATCGATAGTTCCATTTTAAGAACTCAAGTAAGCGATCGTTTCCGTGGCCGTTTCTGTATTGGCCACGAAAATCGTTACTGTAAGATACTTACATATTGCATTCCTAATAGGTTCGTTTTAGGAATTACTAATAAGGAATCTAACCAAACCGTCAACTTCGTCAGAATAAAGTCCATCTACTTTATGTTTTGGATTCGAAGAAATATGGGTTTTTTCATATCCTAAAATGGCTCTCGTGGTAAGTCAACCATAAGACGTATGGGTTACAGTAGTTGTTAATGCTTAAGTATAATCATAGCTACGTAGTTTACAGAGGGAGAAACGTTTTCCCTTTGTACTGATGTAATTTTTATATCAACCAAATCATCTGGATCTAAATCCTGTAAATATTGATTGATGGCATTCTCCAAAAACCCAATTGACGAACTATCGAATAGTTTTACCCTTACCACTTAAGGATTAACAGTCGTAGTGAGGTATAAAAATTGAACAATTGGGAAACTATTTCTTCAGTTAAAACGACTAAAAAATAGATGTGGTTATGCTCGTTTACCCTAGAAGATAGCTCACTCTAACCTGCTCAGAAATTTCCTGTTGACCAGATATTATCGGGGTGGGTGTCGGTGCAGTCCCTGCTCCAGGCGCAATTTCATTGGCATTGAAGACAGGCACGGGAGGCGGCAGTTGCGTTTCTCCAACCTGTATTGATTTGACTCCTTTCACTTTCAAACCAGCAGCACTGGCAGCAATATCAGCCTTGGTTTTTGCATTATCAATAGCGTCCTTCAGTAGTGAGTTCTTTATCTCTTCTAGTTTCTTTTCAGATACACTGAAGTAGATGTTATTTACGTTATTGGCTCCTGCCGATACCGCTGCATCTATCCATTTAGACACATTTACTATGTTACTGCTTTCAATCTGTATTGAATTACTTACTGTGAATCCTATCAGTCTACCTTGATTAGTGTTAGATGAGTAATTATAGTTAGGAGTTATACTGAATGTTGAAGTACTCATTTCATTTTCCTGAACTCCTGCAGTCTTTAGTACACCCAATACCTTGTTCATTAGATCAGAATTTGCCGTAAGGGCCGCTTGAGCAGTTGAATTAGTTGTTTCAACTCCTAATGAAACTGTAACTTTATCAGCTTTAGTTTGGTTGGTCGCAGAACCTGTGACAAACAGCGTATTGTTTGTAATATCTGTTTGAGCATAGGCATTTGTAAAAATATGACCTATGCCAAAGTTGACTGCTGCTGTTGCAACAAGAAGAATTGAAGTCACCGTTCCTAGAACGACCAATTCTACTCTATTTTGGTTACCGAACGATCTCATTATGTTCTTACGTTGTATTCCTTAAAATAAGCATTCTGAGAATTTATTATATAAATTCATTCAGATGACGATCTTATATGTAAGTTTCCTTATAGAGTTAATTTTCAAACGGGGAGCTAGCCAAAAATTTCTCTGTTGGTTTTTATGGCGACATACATGCCACCGGGTTCTTCTTAGGTTATCGCCAAACGAAGACTCTAAATTGATCTTATTTCATTTTTCATAAATCAAAATCTCGGGCTATTTATCTTCAAGCACAGACAAAAAATTTCCCGCAGGATCTTTGAACCATGCAATAGTAGGTTTGTCGTGACATATGCCCCTGTCGTCGGTTTTAAGCTCACCTTGACTATAGATTTCAAACTTGACGCCTCGGTTGTTTAGATCGTCCACCGCCTTTTCAACATTATCTACGAGAAAATTGAGGATAGTAAAAGTTGCGGGTGTATGATTGGTTTTTGGGTATATAAAAATCTGGTTTCCGCCTGCTACATGCAAACTCAGACCTTCATTGGATTCCGAAACTTCAAGCCCCAAAGTCTGGCCATAAAATTGTCTTGCTTTTTCTAAATTGTCTACTGAAAAACTAGAAAAAGCATTTGCATTTCTAAACATTGTCATCAATTACTAAATATGATAATTAACTATATTAAGTGATAAGTAACGGTAATGTTACTAGGTGAATTAATCGTTAGTAAACATACACCTCTTCAACCTGGGTGTTGTTCTTATAATCTTCGCCAAGGAAATGATTCCTGTTGGCCTTCACCAACATTAAAAGGCTAAATCGTACAACTTTGGTGCCTTCCTAATAACATTATCTCGATACATCGCTAAACATTATCAAGATGATAGTTCCTTATGCCTAAAGCAATTGACCGTATGATCATTTACCATACCAACAGCCTGCATCATTGAATAGCAAATAGTAGAGCCCACAAAATTGAAACCTCTTTTCTTGAGATCTTTACTCAATATGTCCGAAATTTGTGACCTCGAAGGAACATCGGTCCAAGTTAGCCAGTTATTTTGTTTCGGCTTTCCACCAACGAAACCCCAAAGGTATGAATCAAAACTTCCAAATTCTTTCCGTACATCTACGAATGCCTTCGCATTTTCCACCGCGGACTGAATTTTTAGTCTATTTCTTATTATGGAGGGATCTTCAAGAAGTTGTTGAATCTTTCGCAAGTTGTAATTGGCAACTTTTTGATAATCAAACTTGTCGAACGCTTTCTTGTAACCTTCTCTTTTTTTTAGCACCGTAGACCAACTTAGACCTGCCTGTGCCGATTCAAGTAACAAGAATTCAAACAGTTTATGGTCACTATGAACCGGGACTGCCCATTCATTATCATGATATTCAATATCGATTTGACTTCCATTCTCGGCCCACCTACAACGAACTTTCATTTTCGTGGATAATATATCAACGATAACAGGATATATAGTGAAGTACACCATGTCCCTATATTCTCATTATACAACTGACTGGTCCGTGGGTCAGGTCAGTTATTATTCACTACATCCACGCAGAATACCATATTTCCTAAATCTAATTAGAAGGAGCAACTGTATATCCTCCCACCATTCTCCCAAATGGAAGTACATATAACAATCCATCATAGAAGTGAGAATTAATTCACTTAAAGCTAGGCTTGGTTTGTAATTGTGCGATCCATAAAGGATTGCTCTCTACATGCCGGCCGATATGGGTGAGAAAAGGAGAGGCTAGCTGCACATGTTATGCTGACGATGATAACATACCAATAGATCAGTTTACTGTTAAAAAGTAAACTAAGATTTAATCGTATAGGGGAACCTTATGATTTAACCAATTCACTTAATTTTACGGTTTTAAGATTTAATTTCCTTAAACTCTAAAGACATCGTCTCATCCTTGCTTAAGTTATGATTATATTTGTCCTAACATGGAATCAGAGAGAATGCTTGGCATAATTTCTGGAGTGTATTTGCGGCTATTTTCTTCATTATGCATTATGGCCTTTTTGCTCTTTATTCCAGTTTTCCACAACCCGAATTATGTTGAAGGAGCCTATGTCAAAGCTAGACCAACCTCCGGGGGACCAAGTGTAAATGATCCAAACTTGAAAGTTGAGGTTGTGTTCAAGAACAATGGTAAACTTGACACCCCAACTACTAGTATGGCCTTCCTTGCTCCGAATGATATCTTAGTTTTGGAGAAAAATAAGGGCACTGTACAGCGAATTGTAGATGGACAGCTTCAGTCTAGACCACTACTCCAAGTCCCAGTAGGAAATGAGATTGAATGGGGCATGCTAGGAATTGCAGTTTCAAAAAGTCAAGGAAAGACATATGTTTTCCTTTATTACACAGAGGCGAAGAATGGTGGATCAGCAGCAGGAGTTCTGGGGAACAGGCTTTATAGGTATGAACTCGTAAACGACAAACTGGTAAATCCTCTTCTATTGTTGGACTTGCCGGCAAGATCACCTCAAAGAGGCCAAGAAAACAATCATGACGGAGGTAAAGTTGCAATTGGCCCAGACCATAACGTTTACGTTGTAATTGGAGATGTCGGAGGAAGAAACGGGCAGGCTCAAAACAATGATGGAGGCAATCCTGTAGATGGAACTAGTGGTATCTTGAGAGTTACACCGGATGGTCAACCAGTAGGGGAAGGCATACTAGGTGATTCTATTCCCCTCAGGTTATATTATGCATATGGAATACGTAACAGCTTTGGATTTGATTTTGATCCTGTCACTGGTGCTATTTGGGATACAGAGAATGGAGCCGACGATAAGGACGAGCTGAACCTTGTAAAACCTGGGTTCAACAGTGGATGGAGCCAAGTAATGGGATTTCCACCAAAGAGATTCAATCCTCAGGATGATTTAGTAACCTTCGGTGGAAAGGGACATTACGAAGATCCCCAATTTGTTTGGAAGCAAACCATTGGTCCTACAGCTCTACAGTTTTTGAATTCTGCAAAATTAGGAAATCAATATGAAAACACAATATTTGTAGGGGATGTAAATAACGGAAATCTTTATAACTTTAAACTAAATCCGGATAGAAGTAGTTTACTTCTCGAAGGACCACTAGCAGATCACCAGGCAAATACACCAGACGAAGAACAAAGTATAATCTTTGGTCAGGGTTTTGGTGTAATTACTGATATAAAAGTAAGTCCTGACGGATATCTATACCTTCTTGGATACGATGGCACAATTTACAAAATAACTTAGAATCTCGCAAGTAAAGAATAATATAAACTATATGAGTTGGTAAATGATCTGAAAGTTTCTCAATTTTCAAAGCCAAATTTTTTAAATCATGTTTATTTATCATGATAACTATTTGACTTAACACATGGCAGATTCATTTGTTAAGCATAGAATGAATCTCTTCTTAGCTTCTTCTTTATTAATTCTATTCATCGTTATAACCATATCTGCGATATGGATTCAGAAATTACATGCTATAGAAGGTCAAAAAGACGTATCTGTTATGTATGCTGGATCTTTGGTAAGAATCATGGAGGATTATTTAGGACCCTCCTTTCACAATCAAACTGGATATAATTTTGTAGGGGAAGGCAAAGGATCAATTCAAATTTCAAACCTGATAATAGATGGATTTAGAAAACCTGATATTTTTATCAGTGCAGATGCGCTCCCCATATTAAGATTAATTAATCATGATCCCCCTTTATCACATTGGCTTGTTAAGTTTGCATCCGCCGAACTGGTGATCGCTTTCAATCCAAAGAGTCCATTTGTACCAGAACTAAAAAAAGCCGCATCGGGGGAAATACCGTGGTATAAGGTCCTCGAAGAAAAGGGATTCAAATTTAGAAGGACGGACCCCGAACTCGATCCTAAAGGATACTATACGGTAATAGCAGCAAAACTTGCAAATGTTTACTACAATGATTCTACAATAAAAAACAAAATCCTTGGAGAGGATAAAAATCCAGAACAGATTTTTCCTGAAGAAGTTCTTAGGTCTATTTTGGAATCCGGACAGATTGACGCCATTGTTGCTTATAAACACGAGGCGATATCTAGGGGCCTTCCCTACATTACATTACCGTCTCAAATAAATTTGGGAGATCCAAAATATTCTGATTTCTATAATAGAGCATCCTACAATAACTATCATTCGAATAAAACTATCATCGGTAATCCAATTTACTTTACCTATACTATTCCTACCACAGTAAGGAACACAAACGGCGCTATTTCATTTGCAAATTTCCTAATTTCGCCTCATGGGAAAATCATACTTAATAAGATTGGTTTGAACCCTATCAAAGCAGTGATAGAAGGAGATAGCAAATCAGTTCCTTCTGGAACGAGATCTTTAATACGACAATGACTTTATGAGGATGATACTTAAAGATGGTTACATTTGGTAAATTATTCCCGCAAGAAAAGAATATTTCAGGGTTTAATCTTACCGCATCAATTTTGTTGGGACTCCTTGTCCTTTACATTTCTTATCCCTTGTTTGGTTTGGCTTACATAGGTGGGTCTATTAACCTTGCCCAATCGCTAACAAGACCTGAAATCATTAATGCCTTCCTTTTAAGCATGGCGACGGCTACCATTTCAACCCTTATCCTATCCATTTTCGGAATTCCCTTTGCATACGCACTAGCAAGATTTCATTTCAAATGGAAATTCTTACTCCGCCTAGTAGTGATAATTCCCCTGGTTCTTCCACCGTTGGCTAGTGGTACAATGTTATTGGGAGCATTTGGACCATATTCATTTCTTGGACGAACTATTCCTATTGATTTTACTCAAACAATTCTAGGAATTATTATAGCACAAACTTATGTCGCCTCACCATTCATAATCCTTCCTAGTCAGGCCGCATTTGAAGCAGTTCCTGAAAAATATGAAATTATAGCCAGAGTACTGGGAAAAAAGCAATCCACAATGTTCTTTAAAGTATCTTTACCTCTAGCAAAGACTGGAATAATCGTTGGATTGTTAATGGCATGGATTAGATCAATTGGTGAACTAGGTGCCACCCTCATGATGGCATATAATCCCCACACAATATCCATTCAGATCTTTGAAGATAATGCAATAGGTGGAATTAAAAATTCAGTGGCTGGAATTGTGTGGGTTGTGATACTTTCCATAATCGCACTTGCCGTTTTTCTTATTTTGAGACGAAGTCAATACATCAGACTAGCTTGAAGATCGATGAAGAACGGATGAAGGAGGATGGAGGTGATAATTTAGTTTGACGTTGGAAATAGTCAATCTATCATTTAATTTTCCATCCTTTGAATTAGGTCCTGTTAGCCTCAATATTGACGATGGAATTATGGTGATACTCGGACCTACCGGCAGCGGCAAGACAACTTTAATTAATTTAATTGCAGGAATTCTTAGTCCTAATAAAGGTAAAATTGTATTAAATGGAATTGACATTACAAAAATTCCTATCGAATCAAGAAAAGTAGGATTTGTATTTCAAGATTCAACATTGTTTCCTCATCTTAATGTTCATCAAAATATCTTGTTCGGCCTCACAAGGGATGAATTGCATAACGAAGAAAGGATGATAATGGTTAGAAAGATTATTGAAGATCTTGGTATAGCTAATTTACTTAATAGGACTATAGATAGCTTGAGTGGTGGAGAATCGCAGAAGGTTTCATTGGCACAGATGCTCGTTACAAGACCTAGAATAATACTACTGGACGAACCACTATCACATCTAGATCCACCGACAAGAGAAAAGTTGAGATTGGAATTAAGAACCATTCTGAAAAAACAACGGGTTCCTGTGATTTATGTTACTCATTTTGAAGAAGACGTACTTGCCCTTGCAGATTCGATATCGATATTGAATAATGGAAAGCTGGTAGGAACTGGAGACATCAAACAAATATTGAATTCTTCTCCCTCAACTACATCATTTTTCACCCAAGTAACGTCTGGAGCTAATTACATATCTGGCTTAGTTGTAAAGAGTGAAGAAGGTCTAACATCATTTAAGGTAGGTTCACATCTACTTAATACACTTGGTGAATTTCTAGTAGGGACTAAAATCGGTGTAATAGTCAGGCGGGAAGACATAATCCTTTCCAAGGAGAAAATAAAGACGAGTGCTCGCAATACATTATTTCTTCAAGTAGCAGAGATAGTGCAGAGATCAAATTTGGTAGATATACACCTGAAAATAGATGGTCTTGAGATCGTTTCCAGAATCACTCAATCGGCAATGAAAGACCTCGGAATCACTAAAAATGATCATATTTACGCAATTTTCAAGGCGTCTGCCCCCCATTTGGTTCGGGAAGAAAGCTGAACTTATGCAACTATATACACATATACGGGAATCGGGTTGTTTTTAGGGATAGAACTAATGCAACCTCCTAATGGCTGGTAATAAGCTTTAAACTATTTACTTATGATTGATAATATCTGCTGCTTACAATTCAATATATGTTGGCGAATTTAAGAGCGTATGTGGAATTAAATGAATTTAATGGAAGGCATAATTGAAGTCCGGCAAGCTCGAATTGTAAAGGTACAGTTACAGACCCAGATACAGGCAGAGGTCTAAAATATGACTGATTTTATAGTTTTACTATCTGAGAAAGCAAAAACCGGTAAAACATCATTAAGTATCAATGTTGCTTCATTATTGGCTAAGAAGGGATACTTGGTCACATTGATCGACATGGATTTTCACAGTCCTTCGCTGTACAACTACTTTATTGAGGAGAGAGTCGAAAAAAAAGTCTCTATCAATGAATATCTCCTGGGTTCAGAGGATCCAGGCCTGATTGTGGAACTGACCCCTATATTGAAAAAGTATTCACCTGAGATGAAAACAGGAGGAGATCTATTTTGTATATTTGCAGATACGGAAATGGGACGAATGGAAGGCATAGAGAATTCAGAAAAGGAAAAATCTGAGTCGATTACACGCTTAATTAGGCTAATAAATTACGATATCCTTGACAGGGAATTCATAGTAAATAAGAATCGCGAGCATCTTGGTAGCCCTGACTTCGTAATATTAGATCTAGATATTAATTCAATATTTTGGCTTACAAATGGACTTTCGCTAATTGATATTGTTTTTATGCTAGGACCGTCAACAGTAGTTACCAATCAAAACAAATTGCACTCTTGGCAGGTATTGGAAGTATTTGAATCGCACGGTAAAACAATCGAATCATTTCTACCGATTCCTTTTCACAAAGATCTATATCAAAATGAATACCTGACTGTACTAAGACATCCAAATCATGAATATAGCAAATACGTCGAATCTATTACGTCTAGGATCCTTTCGGATAAATTAGGTTTTGATTAGAATAAATAGGATGATACTATCGATATACTCCATGGTAACTTTTTTATTTTATGAACTGTTAATTTATTGGCAAGCGGAAGGACTCACTCGTGTCAGACATTAAAATAGTCAAAGATATCGATATAATTGATGCATCCAGCTCAGCAGAACTTATAACGAACTTGTTGTCCCAGGTTGCCGCTAGTATTGACATATATTTTGACTCAAATTGTAAACCCATACTTGGCCCTGGCGGAATGTTAGATAGAATTGGAGGCCTTCACGATGACAAAATAAGTATAAAAATCATTACAAATGTTACAGAGCAAAATATCTCGTCTTACGAAAGAAATAAGAACATTGAAGTTCGGCATATAGATGGTATTGGTGGTAATTTCATAATTATAGACGAAAGAATATTTATCTCTTTTTTGAAGTATGATAACGAAAATTATAAAATCCTCATCATTAGTAAAGATGATTTCGTACGTTCTCAGTTACACATGTTTTTGTTAGCTTGGGGAGTATCTTCTACGTTAAGTGAACGTAGAAAACAAATCATCCAAACGTCTGGAGAATTTACAAGGAATATAGACAATAGTTATCGTATCATTGAAAAGCTTAAGGATTCTATAGAGTCTGCTAATGAAGAAATATTTCTGTTGTGTTCAAATTCAAATGCCGTATTTATATTGGAGCAGGAAGGTATACTTACATTATTGCAAAATGCCTCTACACGAAGAGTGAGTGTAAAGATGATAGTGCATGTTGAGGACAATGATACCCGGGATCGGGTTAAATCACTGTTCAAGGAAAAGTTCCCAAATATTTTGCTTCAATCCATGAGGAAGAAACTGCAAACTAAAATAATGAGTATGGTCATCGACAAGCGAGAGTTCATTTCTATTCATACCAATGATAATGTGACAGCACAACCTAAGGACTTCATACAATCGTGTACCTATTCTAATAATCAACTAAAGCTTAATTCCGCAATTTCGCTATTGGAATCACTATGGATTCAATCTGGCTTTGATAATCAAAATATAATTAAACAAGCGTATTTTCAAATGTTCAAGGGGTTCAACTTCAAAGAAGAAGATTATAGACGCGAATGGTCCTTCGACAAGAGAAAAGAAAAAAAGAAAAAAACGGGACACAAGTGAATATTGATAAACGAGTGTAGTTATCTATCGTGAGTGAACGATTTGGGTATATTTTTGCTTAACCTCAAGGGATTTGAAGTCACGACGATTCGAATCTAGTAGTCCCTCCAAAAAAACCCTGATAGTATTTCTGATTTAGCTTAAACCATTCAACTAATATTTTGAGCAGATTATTAATCGATTAGATTGAGGGGATACTCATAACGATGTCACCTTATAGGTGGAATGAATTGTACTTCTTTTAGAACAATAATCTATTTTGCGGTAAAATGTAACCATTTATTAGAAATATAATTGTCCTCCTTATATGCAGTGTTCGGAGTTTCATAAAGATTGACTTTAAAGTGCAATAGAAATAACAGGAATGAAAGGTACTTACCTGTGTTTTGAATGTGGATTAACATTTAGTGATGAGAACATGAAGGAAATTATTGGTGACTGGTTCGGAGTTTGTAGAAGTTGTAACGGAGCATAAAATAATGTTACTCTGCTCTGCCTTTATTTCAGTTCTTGATATCACAACTTTTGCTCCAGGAAATTCCGCATTTCATCTTGATACTATATAAACAAGGCCGCCAATAAATAAGATCTCAGGGCTCTCAACAGTCAATAAGGATAAAGGTAATTTTACTGCCAACTCCAACCGACCAATAAAGACCTTCTGTAACTGCCTATTTCCATCAAATAACAAGGATTCTACCTAAAATAATTAACCTTTAAGTAATCTTACGCAACCCTGAGGTAGTCAAAAAAAGAAAATTGCAAATCAAGTATTTTTAATTTTGAATCTATTAATTACCTACCTTCTGATACAAAACATAATTGACGCAATTTGCCAGCCAGCCAACATAGGATGGGCCCAGGCTTTTTTGGCCCATCCCTACCCTTCTCTACTAAGACTCTAAAGATGTTGCAGCCGCTTTGCCTATTGTAGTGGGATCCATTAGCTCTACGAAATTACAATCCTGTATTATAATCAACAGACTTGGCTGCTAGTCCATTCTTTTTATCTATCAATTATTATGAATGGTGTACACATGTCAACCTTTTCGTACTCTAGACTACACTTAGCCTGTCGAGCTTTTTGTCTCTTGCAAGAACTTGTCATATTGAGGTCCTGTACCACTGACCACTCCAAGTTGGTACATCAAAGCCAAATCATCACGGATCGCTCTGTGTTCGACTATCTTTCCATCATCACCAAGAGTAAAGACATGCACAGCT
>Ga0075424_100001311_pt1 | contig 21655 bp, 18 predicted proteins | sample SoiMethybrSBSTD3_FD_75301 | JGI IMG/M metagenome (GOLD analysis project Ga0075424, IMG submission 75301) | Bulk soil microbial communities from a Populus tree surrounding site in Tennessee, USA - Soil MetaG P. TD hybrid SBSTD3 | ecosystem: Environmental > Terrestrial > Soil > Tree plantation... | reverse complement strand
TCATTCACGCCAGTAATCCTATTCGCGGCCAGCCCCGGCACGATCACCGGAGTGATTACGCTCGCCGTTGCACATGGCAATTTGCCGCTGCCCGTCACGGCATTGGTAGCTGTCGCGACAGCGGTGATCGTAACTTGGATCGCGATGCTGCTCGTGGCGCGGGGCGGATCTCATCCAGGCAAAGGCTTTCTGCGCGACACAGCAACGCGATTTATGGGGTTAATCGTCATCGCAATGGGTGTGCAGTTCGCGTTGACCGGCATCCGTGATTTTTCCGCGACGCATCCCTAGGCACGATGCAGCGGCCGAGCGAGCCCCAACGCCTTTACCCAACGGCGACAGTTGCTCCAGATCGGGCGTGGTCATGCCCGGCGGCCGCGCATCAAAGCGGTGAGCTGTCGTCATGCGGCCCGGTGCGCGGGCGAAAGCAGCGCCGCTTCGCCTGACGGCGGCACTCTCACTTGCGCGGAGGTAATGGGGGTGGTCGACGAGTTGGCTATGCTTGGCGCGGCCGCCCAGAAACCTGATTTCAATCGAATTCTGTAGTCTCGGCCGCCTCAATTCCACTGCGCTTTTGACAGTGATGCTCAATAACGCGAAGCTCCACGCGAGCGTGGGGGCGATTCGCGCGATGAAGGCCAGCTTCGAGCTCGAAGCCATTGAACTGGAATTGACGGGGGGACCGATCGCGGGGGTCGATGAGGCCGGCCGTGGTCCCCTGGCGGGTCCCGTGGTCGCCGCGGCAGTGATCCTCGATCGTCACAAGATCCCCGACGGCATTGCTGATTCAAAGCTGCTCGACGCGGAAGCCCGACGCAGCATCTACCAAGCCATCCTGGCGAGCGCCGAGGTCGGCATCGGCATCGCCGACGTCGAGCGCATCGACACGGATAATGTTCTCAATGCCACCCTATGGGCGATGGCCCAGGCCGTGGCCCGCCTCGAGAGCCGCCCCAAGCTGGTGCTGATCGACGGCAACCGGGCGCCACGCCTCGACAGTGCGACGCGCACCATCGTGCAGGGGGACGCGCGCTGCCTGTCGATTGCCGCCGCCTCGATTGTGGCCAAGGTCGCTCGTGATGCCATTATGGCGGAGCTGGCGCGTGCCTACCCCCATCATGGCTTCGATCGCCATAAGGGCTACAGCACGGCGGAGCATTTCGCCGCCATCGCGCGCTATGGCGTCACACCCCACCATCGCCGCTCGTTCCGCCCCGTTCAGCTGGCCCTCGGCCTGGTATAACGCTCTCCAGCGCTGCCAGGGCGCGCCACACGGACGCCAATTGTAGGCGGCATATGCGACCTCGATGATGCGGCGACTCTACGACTGGGCAATGGGCATGGCGCGCCATGAGCGCGCCCCGCATCTCTTGTTTTTGATCTCCTTCATCGAGAGCTCGGTTTTCCCGATCCCCCCCGACGTCATGCTGATCCCAATGATCCTGGCGCGGCGGGCCAAGGCGTGGGCTTATGCGACCATCGCCACCATCGGATCGGTGCTGGGTGGCATCGCGGGTTACGCGATCGGCTACTTCTTGTTCGAATATCTGGGCCGGCCGATTCTGGAGTTTTATGGCTACGCCAGCAAATTCGAAGAGACCGCCGATCTCTTCCGCCACTGGGGGGTATGGATCCTCATTGCGAAGGGCTGGACACCCTTTCCTTATAAGGTGCTGACGATCGCGGCGGGCGCCTTCAAGATGGACCTGCTGGCCTTCATTCTTGCCAGCATCGTCGCGCGCGCCATGCGCTTTTATCTCGTAGCCCTGCTGCTGTTCTGGTTCGGTGAGCCGATCAAAGACTTTATCGAGCGCCGCCTGAGCCTGGTGACGACGGCCTTTCTCGTCACGCTGGTGGGCGGCTTTATCGCGGTCAAGTACCTTTTCTGAACAAGGCTCGGCCAGCTGCCATGCGCACACTCATCTTGAGCTCACCGTTTCGCCTCACCACGGCCGTGTTGGTCCTGGCGGTGGCGACGATTTTGGGCGCCCTCGCCTTCGAACACCTGGGCGGCTATGCCCCGTGTCCGCTCTGCCTTGAGCAACGCTACGCCTATTATGTTGGGATCCCTGCCCTCGGACTGGCCCTGGTGTTGCTGGCGGTTGGGCACCACGCCTTGGCTGCGGCGTTGTTGGCCGCCGTGGCCGCGCTGTTTTTCGCCAACGCGGGCTTTGCCGCCTACCACGCCGGTGCGGAATGGAAATTCTGGCCCGGGCCCGACACCTGCGCGGCGGCCGGCGAGGCGCTGGGAACCGCTGGCGGTGGTCTCCTCAAGGACCTGGAAACGACGCACGTGGTGCGCTGCGACGAGCCCGCCCTGCGGATTTTCGGCCTGTCGCTTGCCGGCTGGAACGTCCTCATCTGCCTCGCCCTTGCCGCGGGCTCAGCGGCCGCGGCGGCAAAGGCGCGACGCTAGACTAGGCGGCTCACCGGCTGTGCGAGCGAGCGCCGTCCGAGGCGCGGCGCCGTGCGAGGCCCGGTATGCGAAAACCTGCATGCTCCCGGCAACGCTCCTGCTCCCGCCACCGCGCCGCGCCCAGCCCGCGCTCCCGCGTCCTGCGTGGGTCGATTTTTTTGTGAGGTTGCGTACGGTTGAGCCTTGCAGGTTCGGTCCGGGACGGCGATCGTGCTAGAGAATTTCGAGTCTAGCCGTTTTCTACCTGCCCGCCCTGCGGGCGAGATTGCTGAGGCGGGAAGCCAAGCGACGGAGAGCGCGGAATGCGAGCGTGCCTTGTGCTATGCGGCCTCGTTGTCATCGCCGCAAGCCCACTCCTGTTGGCCGCCGAGCCGGCGCCGCAGGCGGAGCCAAGTCAAGAGGCAGCCAAGAGCGCGACCGGTAAGATGCCGGTGCCGAAAAAGCTGCGCGCAAAACACGCGACACCTGCCTCGCCCCCCGCCAAGCAGCTGTTCGGGGCCATCAAGGAGCCGGCGTCGATGCCAGCGCGCTCGATCGGCTTTTATGCCAAGGGCTGTCTCGCCGGCGCCGCCGCCCTGCCGATCGACGGGCCGGCCTGGCAGGCGATGCGGCTCTCGCGTAATCGCAACTGGGGCCATCCCGACCTCGTGGCGCTGGTCGAAAAACTTGCCAACGACGCGCGCGCCCATGACGGCTGGCCCGGGCTTCTGGTCGGGGACCTGTCGCAGCCGCGCGGCGGGCCGATGTTGTCAGGCCATGCCAGCCATCAGGTCGGCTTGGATGCGGACGTCTGGCTGACGCCGATGCCCAACCGGCGCTTGAGCGAAAAGGAGCGCGAGGAGATCGCCGCCACCTCGATGCTCGCCGAGGACAAGATCTCGGTCGATCCCAAGGTGTGGACGGACGCGCACGTGCGGCTTCTAAAGCGGGCCGCGTCCTATGCCGCGGTCGAGCGCGTGCTGGTGCACCCTGCCATCAAGAAGGCGCTGTGCGAGGCAACGGCCAAGGACAAGGATCGCGCCTGGCTGCACAAGGTGCGCCCGATCTGGGGTCACTACTATCATTTCCATGTCCGCATCGCCTGTCCCAAGGGCAGCACCAATTGTGAGGCCCAGCCCGAGCCGCCGAGCGACGACGGCTGCGGCAAAGAGCTGACCGACTGGATAGCGCTGCTGCAGAAACCTGCCGGACCGCCGGGTCCGCCGACGCCGCCGAAGCCGGCGCTGACGCTAGAGCAACTGCCGGCCGCCTGCAAAGCGGTGCTGGCCAGCGGCCCCAATACGGCCGCCCCGGGCACGACCACTTCGGCAAGCAAGCCAACAACCAGTAAGACGAAGTAGCCACCGCTTCTGTCCGCCCGCGGTGTTGCGCGCGCGGGGAAGACGCGCGCGCTTTTATGCTTGCGGCGCGGTCTGACGGTATCCTTGTTGCGGCGACCGTCAGGTCGCCGCAGGGACGTTGCGGAGCATGAGTGAGCCACGCCCGCAAGCGTGGCTCAGCGACGGCGCGCCGAGGACTACTCGGCCGCCTCCTTGTGGGCCGCCAGCACGTTGTCGGCGAGCCGCCCCGTGAGCTCGGCCAGGTGGTGAAACTTTGCCGAGAAAGTGCCAACGCCCGCGGTCGCCGAGCGCAGTTCGACGATCAGATCCCCCATCTCCGATTCGGGGATCTGGGCCCGCACCAAGTCCCAACCGGGCCAGCCTTCGCGCGCGTCGAAGCCTAGGATCTGACCACGGCGCTGCGGAATCATGCCGTTGATGCGCGCGGTGGCCTCGTTCGGGATTGCGATCTCCACCTCCATGATCGGTTCCAGCAGGACGGGACTGCATTTCGGCATGCCTTCCGCCATGCCGATGCGACCCGCTTGCCGGAACGCCATGTCGGAGGAGTCAACGGAGTGATAGGAGCCGTCGATCAGCGTGACCGAAACATCCACCACCGGGAAGCCGCCGAGCGGCCCGCGTTGCAAGTAGTCCGATACGCCGATTTCGACAGAGGGAATGAACTGGCGTGGCACCACGCCGCCGGTGATCTTTTCGGCAAACTGGAACCCTGTACCGCGCGGCAAAGGCTTGATATCGAGGACAACGTCGCCGAACTGGCCGTGGCCGCCCGACTGCTTTTTGTGTCGTCCGCGGATTTCCACCGGCCGCCGGATGGTTTCCTTGTAGGGGACCTGGCGGGGCTTCGATTCCGCCTCCACGCCATACTTGCGTTTCAAACGTTCGAGCGCCACGCGCAGGTGCATTTCGCCCTGCCCCCACAGCACCATTTGGTGCGTGTCCTTGGCGTGCTCCAGCTTGAGCGAGGGGTCCTCCTCCATCAGCCGGCCGAGCGCGCCGGTCAGCTTCACCTCGTCTTTGCGGTCCTTGACGCCGATGGCGACGCCGAACACCGCCTCGGGCGGCTCGGGCGCCTTCACCTGGGTGATGCCGCCCTTGTCCGCGGAGATGGTCTCCCCGGTGAGGATCTTCTCCAGGCGGCCGAGCGCCAGCGTGTCCCCGGACTTGCCCGGGCCGCGCTTTTTCGCCTCCTGGCCTAGCAGGGAAAAGGCAGAGGCTGCGCGCTCTTCGGCCCGTGCACCCTGGGCAATCGTGCCTTCGCCGAACTCACCGGCCAATACGCGCACGAGCGAGATCTTGCCGCCATGCGCGGTGTACATGGTTTTGAGCACCTGCCCGGCGGACTTGGCGTTCTCCAGCTTCAGCCGCTTGGCCGTACGCTCGACAAAAGGCGCTTCGTGCCGCAGGGCCTTGAGCAGCCGCAAGATGCCGTTGCCGTTCTCGGCCGAGCCGAGCAGCACGGGCACGATCATGCCCTCCTGCACCTCCTTGACCAGATCGCCGAATACCTTTTCACGCGTCGGCTGCACGTCGGACAGCAGCTGCTCCATCAGCTCGTCATCATAGTCGGCGAGTTGTTCGAGCATTTTGAAGCGTGCTTCGCTCTCGCGTTCTTTCACGCCGGCGGGAATTTCGATCACCTCGGCATTGGCCTGCGCCCGGTACACAAAGGCTCGTTCCAGGGCCAGATCGACAAAGCCGGAGGCGACGCCGTTCTCCCAGATCGGGATCTGCCGTAGCACCAATGGCTTGGAGCTCGCGGGCTGCAGGATCGGCAGGATGTCGCGCACTTGCGCTTCGAACGAATCGATCTTGTTCAGAAACAGAAAGCGGGGGATGCCGCGGTCCTCAAGCTGCTTGAGGATGAGCTGCAGGGCGGGAACGCGCTTGGGGTCGGGCTCGCACACGACGACGGCCGCATCGCAACCCGTGAGCGCCAAGGCGCCCTCATGCTGAAATTCGATCGAACCCGGACTATCGATAAAGGTAAAGGTGTCACCCAGGAAGGGAACGTCGGCAATATTGAGCTCGACGCTCATGCCGTGGTCGCGGGCTTCCGCGGCGCCATCCCCGACGGTATTTCGGTCGGCGACCTTGCCCTGGCGCGTGACGACGCCCGTGCGGGCCAAAATTGCCTCGAGCAGTGTCGTCTTGCCGGAAAGGTAAGGTCCCACCAGTGCGATGCAGCGGGAGCTGCGGGCGGCCGAGCCACCAGATTGCCCCATAGGTTCCTCCTGAACAGCTCAGGTCGAACGGAAACGCGAAGCCCGCGCGCCCGCGCCTGAGCTTCATGGGGCGCGTGACAGTATCGTGAACCCGCGCGTTGGCGAGCGCAAGCGCCAAGCCGCGCCCCTCCACGGGGCGCGCCTCGGTCGCGACCAGGGCCGCTCAGGCCCGAAAATTTGTGCACTGCAGCGTTGTTGCAAGGCCAAGACGCCATCAAGCAGACGTGATCACGAAATGTTTCCGAATCTCACTTGACGCGGGGCGTTTGTGGCCCGCTAATTACAGTCAAGGCAAAATTTGACTCCCGTCCTCGGGCACCGCTTGTGGGGTCGAGGGTCGAAGGCCCTGCCCAAAGCCGATCCTGGAACGCTTGTTTGGGGCTGAGAGTTTTGGCGTCATGGGAATCGAAGCACTGAATAACGCCGCACGCGCCGCGGGTTTTGCGATGGCGGCGCCCGACGATACTCCCGAGGAGGAAGTCGCTCGGAAGCCTGCGCTCGACACGAGCTGGCGCCCCGCGGCACCCGTCGGCCTTTTGGCACCACCACCCTCGCCGGTGCACAGGGTGCGCCCCTCGCCTTTGGCCGATTGGTTCAAGGGCATGCTGGGCGCAACCGGACGCGGCGCCCCCGCCGGCGCGCGCTGAACCGTCCACCGAACTCTCGCTCGCCGCCTGCGCTGGCAGCGCCAGCCGCTTAGAGATCGCGCGCGAACAGAATGACGGGCGGCACACCGCCGCCGATCCCCAGGCGGCGAAAGCCTAATTTGGCGTACAGATCTTGGGCGCCTAGCATGCTGGGGAGCGTGTCGAGGCAAATCGTTTGGTAGCCCAGCCGACGCCCCGCGGCGAGGGCCGCTAGGGCGAGCTTCCGACCAAGTCCGCTCTTGCGCGCCGCGGGGCGGACGTAAAGACGTTTCATTTCGCATTGGTCGGCGGAGACCGGGCGCAGCGCCACGCACCCGGCAAGCGCGGCGTTTTGCGCCTGCCGCGCCAGAATGAGGGTCCCGCGCGGTGGGGCGTAGGCCCCGGGCAGGCCGGCCAGCTCCGTGGCGAAATCTTGAAAGCAGAGGGAGACGCCGATCTGGCGTTCGTACTCCTGCAACAGCGCGACGATCTCCTCGCGCTCGGCTTCCCGGAAGCCCTCGCTGAAGGTGTAGTGCGACATGGCCCAAACTTGAGCGCGATTAGCCCCGCTGGCAAGCGGCCGGCACGGCGGCTGCCGTCCAGGACGCGGCGGCTCCGCCACAGGCGCGCCAGCCCGGCACGCCGATTAAAACCCTTAATTAAGCCTTGTTGCCGATGCTGGAGGTGCGCGCAACCGCGGGACCACGTCGTGCTCGCCATCTCCCTTTTCGCGCGCCAGAAGGGAAAAATCCAACATGTCGTCACCCAGCCGATCGCTGCTTGCCGGCGGGATCCTTTTTGTCGCCAGCCTCACCGCTGCCGAGGCCGCCGATCTCGGCGGCAATCGCGACTTGAGTTATGCTCCCATGCCGGCGGCCTTTGCGCCGTCGCCGACCTGGTATCTGCGCGGCGATGTCGGCTATGCTTGGATGGACGCCAGCGATCTGGCGGCCAACAGCTTTACCTTCTCCTCCGTCTCTATCGACAATGCCTGGGGTCTGGGCGTCGCGCTGATGGCCGGCCTCAGCTGCCGCTTCGATCGCCAGGCCCCGGTGAGCACCAAGGACACCCCCGTCGCGGCCACGGTGCCCGGCCGGCTGTATTTCGATATCGGCTATCGCTTTCTCTACCTCGGCGATGCCAGCACCGGCCATGCCGTCGGCGTCGCCGCGCCAACGCCGGGTCCGCGGTTGGAGGACATTACCGCGCACGAGTTCCGCATCGGCCTGCGTTACGACTTGCGCTAGGGCTGAAGCGCGCGGCAACGGCGCCCGGGCCGCCTCGTGCGGCGGCAAATCGCGGCGGGAAAGCCTGGGAAAAAGGGCTTTCCCGCCGCCATCCGCCCGGCAGGAGCGAGAGCCCTCAATCCTGGAACGGGTCACGCACCAGGATGGTGTCCTCGCGCTCGGGACTGGTTGAAAGCATCGCCACCGGGCATTCGATCAGCTCCTCGATGGCCTTGACGTATTTCACCGCCTGGGCCGGCAAACTGCTCCAGCTCCGCGCCCCGCGCGTCGACTGCGTCCAACCTTCAAACGTCTGATAGATGGGCTTGACGCGAGCCTGCGCATTTTGCCCCGCCGGTAGACTGTGGATGCGCTGGCCATCGAGATCGTAGGCCACGCAGACATTGATCTCGGCGAAGCCGTCGAGGACGTCGAGTTTGGTGAGCGCGATGCCGTCGAGACCCGACACGCGCGCCACCTGCCGCACCAAGCAGGCGTCGAACCAGCCGCAGCGGCGCTTGCGCCCCGTTACCACGCCGAACTCTTGTCCGCGCTGGCCGAGCCGCTCCCCGATCTCGTCGTTCAGCTCGGTGGGAAAGGGACCCGATCCCACGCGCGTGGTGTACGCCTTGGCGAGACCCAGGACGTAGCCGATGGCACCCGGCCCAATGCCGGAGCCGGTCGCCGCCTGGGCGGCAACGGTATTGGAGGACGTGACGAACGGATAAGTGCCGTGATCGACATCGAGCAGGGCCCCTTGCGCACCTTCGAACAGGATGCGCTTGCCGGCCTTGCGTTCGCGATCGAGCAGCGCCCAGACCACGTCGACATGGGGCAAGATTTTCGGGGCGATCTCGGTCAGCTCGCGCATCAGCTGATCTTTGCTGATCTCGGCCTGACCGAGCCCCCGCCTCAGGGCGTTGTGGTGCACGAGCAGGCGATCGATCTTTGGCGCGAGCGTATTCAGGTTTTTCAGGTCTTGCGCGCGGATCGCACGCCGCCCGACCTTGTCCTCGTAGGCCGGTCCGATGCCGCGTCCGGTGGTGCCGATGCGGCCCTCGCCCGCGGCCGCTTCGCGCAGTTGGTCGAGCTCACGGTGCAAGGGCAAGATCAAGGTGGCGTTCTCCGCGATGCGGAGATTCTCGGCGTTAACGCGCACGCCCTGCTGTTTTAGGCGCTCAATCTCGTCGCATAGCGCCCAAGGATCGATCACCACACCATTGCCGATGACGCCCAACTTGCCGCTGCGTACCACGCTCGAGGGCAACAGCGAGAGCTTGAAGGTCTGATTGCCGATGACCAGGGTGTGGCCGGCGTTGTGGCCACCCTGGAAGCGCACGACGATGTCGGCGCGTTCCGAAAGCCAATCGACAATTTTGCCCTTGCCCTCGTCTCCCCACTGGGCGCCGATTACCACAACATTCGCCATCGCCGGCAGCTCCGATCTGGCGCCAGCACGCTCGATGCCAGCTGGCGGCTCGCGAGGTATAGCGCTCCGCGGCCGGGGCCGGAAGGAAATGCAGCACGCCCGAGGCCTGCAGCATCGCCGCACGCCGCAGGGGTGGGCTTTAGTTGCTATAAATGATGCGCTTGGCCGCCGGCCAGGTCACGCGGTAACCGAAATCCACCACCCGTTCCTCGTCGGGCTCGAGTTTCATCTCCCACGCGAGGACCCCGCGCTTGTCGTCGAGGTCGCGCTTGCTCGGCGGCGTCTTGCCGGTCAGCTCGATCTTGATGTCGGCGTTTTGCGATACGGGAACCTGATCGATTACAACCATTGGGATTGCGCGCTCGTGCAGGTTCTTGAGGGTAATGCGGTAGTTGCGCACATCGGTCTTGGACGTCGAAATGATCCCCGTCTCACCGCGTTTTTCCTCGGCCACGGCATGGCGCACACGCACCTGGTCATCGGCCCCGAAGCCAAGCTCGAACTCCTCGCCGGGCGCCAATTGCGGCAGCTTGCCGTTGCCGACGAAGGTACCGTCGCGGAACAGCGCGACCTGACCGGGTAGCAGCGGCGAACCTCGCGCAATGGTGACCTTGGCGTAAAGGTAAGCCTTGGGGTCGCGCTTGGGCACGGTGCGCACCATCAAGGCCGGATCGAGCTCGGCTGTGTCGATCTGAACGCGCTTGGGCTCGCCGGTCGGCGGCACGCTGATAAGACCATTAATGCCGTAGATGGCTTGGAAGGCCTGCGTCTCAACCGAGCTCTTCGCTTCCTCCGCCGCAATCGGCGCGGCGCTTTGCGGCATCAGCGCCTTGTCCACACGCTCTTCGTCGGTGGCCGCGGCGCGGCCCATCGCCTCACGCTCCCTCATCGAGCGCGTCAACCCAGCCGTGGGGGCCGGCGGCGGACGCGCCTCGGGCTCATAGTCGATCGTTACCTCTTTGAGTTCGGGTGCGGCCGTGCCAGCCCCGGGACGCGTGGTGGAGAGCGCCAGGCTGACGTTATCCCAGCTCTCGCCACTCTTCTGTTGGATGCTCGCCCGGCGCACCAGCTGCAATTTTGGCGCCAGCGCCTTCGTTCCGGTCGCAAGGCGCGCCTCGTAGAAGGGCACCCAGGAGGCGTTCGTGACCTGATAGCGGATGGCGATCTCGGCCTCGAGCGCGCTCGTGGCATTCACGAAGACCTTAAGTTCGGTGCGTTCGTCCTGCGTCGGGGCAACGGAAGCAAGCTTGCCCTCCAAATCCTTAATCTGGCGTTCGACCTCACGCACCTTGATCTGCCCCTCGAGGATCGACTTTTGCGCCTCGCCGCTGCGCTGGCCGATCAAAGCAAAGAGCTGGCCCCAATCGGGCTCGGCGGGCGCCGCCGCGGTGCCTGGGACCGGTCGCATTGGCAGTTGGGCCAGGTTGTCGATCAGGGTTCTTTGCGCCTCGGCCGCTCTGATGCCACCCTCCAAGGCGCTCTTCTCGTCGCGCAGCTTTTCGATCGCATCTTCGATGCGCTTGCGTTCGCTGGCGGCGATCGAGCTGTCGCTGCGCGGTACGGATAGGCGGCGGCTGTCGACCGAGCCGATCTCGAGCTTACCGCTCGCCTTCGCCTCGACCCGGATCGAGCTCGAAAGGGCCCGCGCCGGCAGATCGGTGAACAGAATGGCGTGATCGCCGGGCGCCAGCGTAACTTCGCCCAGCCGCGTCACCTCCGCACCGGTCGGAAAGACCATGACGGCGGCGACGCGTGAGGTCGCAGCGATCTCGGCGGCTCCGGCGGCGCTGCTCGTCAATAGGACCGCAAGGGTCATGGCTCGCAACAGCATGCGTTCTCTCCCGCTCATTCCGCACGCTGACCGGCGTGCCCGCAACCACCTGCTGCTAGCAAACCTGCCTGGGACAAATATGACGGAATTGGCGCCGAGACGTGGCAGCGAGCGACGCGAGGCGCCGCTCCCCGGCCGGCGGCCGGGCAGATGAACCTCGAAAGCTCAGAACACCAATGGATTCACGCGTACGACCTGCGGCAAGGCACGGATCTTCTCCAGGATCTCCTCGCTCACCGGCTCGTCGATCGCCACCATGCAAATCGCATCGCCGCCCGGCTTGTCACGCCCCAGGTTGAGGGTCGCGATGTTGAGCCCGGCCTCCCCCATCAGCATGCCGAAATTGCCGATGAACCCTGGCTTGTCGAAATTGCGGATGAACAGCATGCGCGGCGCCAATTCGAATTCCATGTCAATGTTGCGCACCTGAATGATGCGCGGTCGGCCGTCGGAAAATACGGTGCCGGCGACCGAGCGATCGTACTCGTCGGTCCTGACGGTCAGCCGGATATAGCTTTCAAAGGCGCCGTCCTGCCCGCGAGTTACTTCTTCCATGCCCATGCCGCGCTCTTTGGCGCTGAAAGCGGCCGAGACCATGTTGACGTCCGCCAGCTGGGGCCGCAGCACGCCGGCGAGCGCGGCAGCGGTCAGCGGTTTGGTATTGAGCGATGCAACTTCGCCGGAATACTCCAGGCGAATCCCCTTGATGCTGGTCTCGGTGAGCTGGCCGGCAAACAGTCCAAGCTGCTCGGCGAGCTTCACCCACGGCGCCAGGCGCGGCGCCTCCTCGGCGGTAATATTGGGGAAGTTGACCGCGTTGGAGATCGCCCCCTTGAGCAAGTAGTCTGACATCTGCTCGGCAACCTGCAGGGCAACGTTTTCCTGTGCCTCACCGGTGGCCGCGCCTAAATGCGGCGTGCAGATCACATTGGAGAGCCCGAACAGGGGGCTCGCCTTGGCGGGCTCGACTTCGAACACGTCGAAGGCTGCACCGGCGACCTGGCCCGCCTTGATCGCGTCGGCGAGCGCCCGCTCGTCGACGAGACCGCCGCGCGCGCAATTGATGATGCGCACGCCCTTCTTGGTTTTGCGCAGCTGCGCCGCATCGATGATGTTGCGCGTCTTGTCGGTCAGCGGTGCATGCAGAGTAATAAAGTCGGCGCGCCGCAACAGCTCGTCCAGTTCGACCTTTTCCACGCCAAGCTCAATGGCGCGCGCGGCCGACAGGAATGGATCGAAGGCGAGCACTTTCATGCGCAGCCCCAGCCCGCGATCGGCCACGATCGAGCCGATATTGCCGCAACCGATGACGCCCAGCGTCTTGGCGAATAGCTCCACCCCCATGAACTTGGATTTCTCCCACTTGCCGGCCTGGGTCGAGCGATCGGCATCGGGAATTTGCCGCGCCAGCGCCATCATCAAGGAGAGGGCGTGCTCGGCGGTGGTGATCGAATTGCCGAAGGGCGTGTTCATAACGATGATGCCCTTGGCGGTGGCGGCCCTGACGTCGATGTTATCGACGCCGATGCCGGCGCGACCGATGACCTTAAGATTGGCGGCAGCGGCGAGGATCTTCTCGGTCACCTTGGTCGCCGAGCGAACCGCAAGTCCGTCGTAACCGCCAATGCGTTGTTCCAGTTCTTCCCTGCCGAGACCAACCCGCACGTCGGTCTCGACACCACGCTCTTGAAAAATGGCGACGGCCGCCGGGGATAGCTGATCGGCAATCAGGACACGGGGCATAAGGACTATCCTTGTCTATCATTCGTGGGCGCGCATAGCGAAGCTGAGCTTGCCTAGGGCCGCCGGTGGCGGGCTCCCCGCCAACCCGGCTTTAGCCCGCAAGACCGGGCAAGCCGGTCCGGCCCGCGCTCAGGCCGCCTTGGCGAGGGAGCGCTTGGCCTCGGCGAAGGCCCACTCGAGCCACGGCGTCAGCGCCTCGACGTCGGCCGTATCGACGGTCGAGCCGCACCAGATCCGCAAGTGAGGCGGTGCATCGCGGTGCCCCGCCACATCGTGGGCCGCCTTTTCCGCGTCAAGCAACGCCTCCATGCTCTTGATCAGGGCGCGCTGCTGCGCTTCTGGCAACCGGAGCACGGCCGGATCGACGATCTTGAGGCACACCGATGTGTTGGAGCGCGTCGCCGGGTCGACGGCTAGATTTTCAAGCCAACTGGTGCGCTCGGCCCAATCGATCAGCACCGCAGCATTGGCGTCGGCGCGCGCCATCAAGGCCGGGAGCCCGCCGATGGATTCTGCCCAACCCAAGGCATCGAGATAGTCTTCGACGCACAGCATCGATGGCGTATTGAGGGTTTCTCCCTCGAAGGCGCCGCTGATCAGCTTGCCGCCCTTGGTGAGGCGAAACACCTTGGGCAATGGCCAGGGCGGCACATAGCTTGCGAGACGTTCGAGTGCACGCGGCGACAGGATCAGCATACCGTGCGCGGCCTCCCCGCCCAGCGCCTTTTGCCAGGAGAAGGTGACCACGTCGGTCTTGGGGAAGTCGATCGGCTGCGCAAAAATTGCCGAGGTTGCATCGGCAAATGTGAGCCCCGTACGGTCGCTCGCGATCCAGTTGCCGTTGGGCACGCGCACGCCAGACGTAGTGCCGTTCCAGGTGAACAGCACATCGCGGCTGAAGTCGACCTCCCCAAGATTGGGCAACTTGCCGTACTCGGCTCGCAAGATGCGCACATCCGTGAGCTTCAATTGCTTGGTGATGTCACTGACCCAACCCTCACCAAAGCTCTCCCAGGTCAAGGCATCGATGCCGCGCGCCCCCAGCATGCCCCACATGGCCATCTCGAAGGCGCCGGTGTCGGATGCCGGTACGATGGCACACACATAGTCCGGCGGCAGGCCCAATAGCGCTTTGGTCTTGTCGATGGCGAGTTTCAGGCGCGCTTTACCGTCCTTGGCGCGATGCGAGCGGCCAAGCAAAGCGTTTTCCAGATTTTTCAGGGACCAGCCCGGCCGCTTGGCGCAGGGGCCGGAAGAGAAGTGTGTATTGACCGGCCGCGTGGCCGGTTTGTGTGCCGTCGTCATCTGCCTACCCTTCCAGATAGATGCCCCTCGGTGGGGAGGGGTGGCCCGCGGCGGAAATGCTGGAAAAGCCGTGAAATGTCAAGAAATCGAAGAGGCTGCAGGAACAAAGCAAATCCAAGCCAGCAACTGTGCAACTTGTGGCACATCGCTGGCACAGTTTGTTCTGTTGCGGCAGTTTCGCTCGCGCGTCACGGTGCTGCAGCCGACCACCGGCGGGGAACCGGGCGTAGCACTGACTAGCCGTCACCGGCCCTGTCACTGCCGACCAGCCGGCGCGTCGTGAGCCGGCGCGTCGTGAGCCAAGCGAGGGTCGTCCCGTCGAAAAATTAACAGGGACGCCCGTGGCCGAGCGTCCCCGCACCACGGAGCGGCAGAGGAGTGCGCCAGGGTGTGTGCATCCAGGCGCTGTGGATCAGGCCGCTCCGACTTGGCTCAACGGTAATTGCTTTCGCCAAGGTCGCGGAACGGACCTTAGTCCGACGATCGGTTAACGGAGCGGCGACGGCAGCCGGGTGCCCCGGAAAGTGACGTGCGAGCGCCGGCAGCCGCATTTGACCCCGCCCCGTGCGCGTGCGGAATGCCGGCGACCGCCGGGCAGCGCGCGGTGTGGGCCGTTGCCCGACGCGCGCGCCGCTCGAGCACCTCACGCCCTAGGGCTCGCACAGATAGCCCCGGACATAGGCTTCCCTTTGGTTCTCAAATATCGCCATCGCCGTGCGCATGCGTCGAAAGCCGAGCTGGTGGTAGAGGTCCTCCCGCCCCGGCACCGCGTAAAGCATGATCTTCCTGTGCGATCGCGCGCGCTCAAGCAGGCGCGCGACAATCTCTTTGCCGAGGCCCCGGCCTTGGTGGCTCGGCAGCACAGCGATGTCGCACAGATAGGCGCAGTCCCGGCCATCGGCGAGGCCCCGGCCCGCGGCAATCAGCTTTCCCTCTTCGCGCGCAAAAGCGCGAAACATGCTGTTGGTGAAAACGAGCTCAAGATCCGCCGGGCGCTTGTCGCCGAGTGGCGCGGCTCGATAGAGCGCGGCAAGCTCTTCCCAGTCGAAGTCCTTGAGGCCTTCACTCCACACAATGCTCATGCCAACCTCCGCGACGGCGAACGCTGAGATCGTTGCAGCTTAGCATTCGAAATAGCACGCACCCAATTTGCGAGCGCCCACCACACCACGAGACAGGCGGTATCAGTCGCTCGGCGAGCGCGCAGGCGCCTAACCTCAACTCACCTTGGCGCGCCGCTTGATGTTGCTGTAGGGGGTCCCGTCCTTGTGGGTATAGACCGCTGGTTTGCCACCCGCCGGCGCGAAGAGATCGGCTTCGGAATAGTGGGCCGTATCCGTGGGCACGCGGCTGCCGACTTCAAGAATGAGGGCGTCCGCTGCCGAACGGTTCTGTAGACAATGACCGTCTGGGTCGCCGGCCTTGAAGCCGGCGCAGTCGCCGGGCCGCAAAGCCTCGGCACCCCCATTCGTCACAAGCGTCACCTCTCCCGACAGCACGTAGACAAACTCATCGGAGGCCGTCTGCCAATGACGTTGGCTGGACCAGGCCCCCGGCGGCAGGCGAAGCAAATTGACACCGAACTGGGTGAGCCCAGCTGCATCACCCAACTTCGTGCGCGACCTAGCGAGACAGGGTTCGTCATAGGGCGGCGGATACATCGTCCCAATGACCGCCGACAGTGCCGCAACGTCGATTTTCTTAGGCATACCCGCCCTCCTTCTCAATCCGATGCGAAATCTGCTTCGCGAAGATGCACCCTGCTCTCGCACAGGCTTGGGGAGGGGCTGAGGGGTCGTCGAGAGCAAAGCCCCATTCGCCGCGTCAATAGCTGGGTATCGTGCTGAGGTGCCCGGTTCGCGCTCAAAGCTCGTTTGGCTTTTCCTCTCACCAGCCTTGTCGCGCGCGCACGGCGCTCAACGCGCCATCTCAGCAAGAGTTGTTACCCAGGTTCTCGATATCCCGACGCGCGCAGGAGCGAACGCTAGCGCACGCCGGTACCGACGGCGTCTGGTCCAACCCAGACCGCGAATGACATGGTGCCTTGAGACTGGGGGGCTGCCCGCGGTTTGCGCACCAGAGCACCTCATGGGGCCTCCGGTGCAGGACGCCAGAGCGTTAGTTCACATGCGTACAAAGGAGCGCCTCGCCGCTTCAAGACTTTAACGGGTGTGGTCATTCGGCGATACGCCCTCCCGAAGGACTGCATGCCAGACCAAGTTCAGCCCAGGTTTGGCGGACTTCCTGCTGACAGAGGTTGACAGCCTCATTGCCAACACGGAAAGGCGCATCGAGCGGCAACGAACCCACCTACGCAGCCTCGCCTCCGACTTCGAGGCCAGCATGAAGGCCGTCTCGGAGCTCGACTTAATGCTGGCCGCGTTGGAAAAACTAAGGATCTGCCGACACCGGATGTTGCCGAAGGAGACGGAAAGCCAAGGCACCTAAGCCTCTAGGTGCGGCTGTGCAATCGCAGGGTTTAAGGGCTGCCGCACCACCCCTCACGTCGACGGATAAACGGCTCTCAGGAGCACGGGCGCCGCCATAGCCTTCCTCTGGCCCGCGTGCTTGGCCCCTTGCACACCGCAGGCACTTTAGTTCGACCTTGGATGAACGGGCCGACGTGGTGCTCAGCGGCCAGTTGCGCGTTCACTCGATTTGTCGCGCGCACTCCCCTGGCGATAGTCCAATGCCATCCTTTGCAGGGCCGCTGTTTTGAGGACCTGCACGTCTCGGCTGTCTTCACTGGCAATCGACAGCAGGGCCGTGGCCAGACTGTAGCGCGCAGTTTCGATTTCGGTCTGGTCATTGCCGAAGTTGCCGGCAATCTCCACCCATGCTTCGTCAAAGGCTTGATTGATTGCGCTCAGCGCCTCAGGCCCGAACGAGGCTCCATCGATCAGCTGTCTCGCGCGCATGCGGCTTTTACCGAAGGTCTTGCGCGCAAGCAGCATAGGCCTGCAATTCTTCAAGTCAATCGCGCGCTTACACGCTGGAACGGAAACCCGCACCATTGGTTAGCTTGCTGCTGCTGTGTCCTTCCAGAACCTCCGAGCCGCGGCAATCTCGGCGCCCTGGCCTTTGCTGGCTGGGGCGCTTTGTTTGCTGGTCGCAATGCCAAGCTAAGGCACGTCGGTACCCTAACGTACAATGCTTGGAACTCCCTTTGTAGCGCGCGGTTGGTGCACCGACTGGCAATCTGCCGGGGAGTTTTGCAATGCATGAAATCGAAAACGAAATTGCCCGCTTGCAGCTGCGTTCGGAACAGATCCTCATTCATCTGCAGCAAGTGCCTTTCGGCTCCCGAGAGGCCGTCGCGGCGCGCCGAAATTTGGGCCGCATGGCGCGGATGCTTGTGGCGCTGAAGGGTGAACGCGATCGACGTCAGCGCGAATTGGAAGCAGCTGCGCGACAAATTTCTGTCGCCCACAGGCCTGGCATCGCCGGGTCCTGACCCACTGCCGCGACGCGGAGCCGCGCCCTTGCCGATGGCAACGCACTCTCATCCTCGCGGCAAGCGCTCTCCCGGCCGGCAGACCTCCGCAAGCCGCTGAAAACCGAAACGCCCGGCGCAATCAGCGCTGAGCGCCGGCGTGTGTGGGAACACGGGGGGCGCCTTTTTGCGAACAGCCTCACCGCGTGCGCCGCCCCGTCAAAGCCTTGCTGTGACCTGTTACCGAGAGACGGTCCTGGTTGGCCACAGCGGCGCTTCCCCTAGGTCGCGCCAGCTATCTTCCCCCGTCCTTTGCCCAATGCTTAAAGACAGGGGAGGCGGCGGGAGTTGCCATGCCGGACCGAACCCGGCCAAGCGCGCCCATTGCCGCAAGAACCGGCGTGACAGAACGCCCGACCCCAGGGAAAACAGGGGTAAAGGACCCGAACCGATGAGCGATGCGATCCGCATTTTCGCCCAGCACGTGAGCCGGACACGGTTCGAGGATTTGCCCGCCGCGGCCACGCGTGCAGCGCGCATTTTTATTCTCGACACCATCGGCGTCGGCCTGGCCGGCAGCAGCGGGCCGCGCGTGGCCGAACTGATCGAGGCATCGGCGGCCATGCTCGGCGACGGGCCCGCGCGCTGCTGGGGACACCGCCGCACCCTGTCCGCCCCGGGGGCGGCCATGATCAACGGTTATCAGATCCACAATTCCGAATTCGATTGCGTGCATGAAGCCGCAGTTATTCATCCCGTAACTGTCTGCCTCGCCGCCGTCATGGCCCATGCCGATCGGGTCGGCGGTATCAGCGGCCGGGATCTCGTGACGGCCGTCGTGCTTGGGGTAGATGTCGCCTGCCATCTCGGTGTCGCGACAACCACGGGTCTGCGCTTTTTCCGCCCCGCCACGGCCGGCATTTTTGCCGCCGCCGCCGGGCTCGGCAGCGTTTTGGGTTTCGATGCCAACCAGCAGACGGCCCTGTTCGGCCATGTCTACGGCCAGCTCTGTGGCACGATGCAACCTCACACAGAAGGCTCCATGCTGCTCGGTCTGCAGATCGGCTTCAACGCCCGCAATGCGCTGATCGCCGCCGATCTGGCGCGGCGCGGCATTCCCAGTATCGAGAATATCCTGCAGGGACCGTTCGGCTATTTCGGAATGATCGAGGCCACGGGGGATCTCGACCGCGTGCTGGGCGACGTCGGCAAGGTCTGGCGCATCACCGAGGTCGCGCACAAGCCATTCCCGAGCGGACGCGCCACCCATGGCATGCTTGACGGCTTCATGCAGCTGCAGGCCGAGCATGGCTTTACGGCCAGCGACGTTGAGAGTGCCGAGGCCCGCGTTCCGCCGCTGACACACCATCTCGTTGGTCGGCCGGTAAACGACGCCATGGCCGCCAATTACGCCCGGCTGTGCGGATCTTATGTCTCCGCCTGCGCCTTGCTGCACGGCGAGGTTCGCAGCCATGACTTCGCAGACGAGCAGCGGCGCGATCCGGAGCGGTTGGCCTTGGCGCGCCGCATCAAGGTCCTCGTCGATAACAATCCCGATCCTAATGCACTGACACCCGTTACGGTGAGCGTTCGCCTGCGTGACGGTCGCGCGCTTTCGCGCAGCCTCGACCTTGTCTATGGCAACCCTGCCAAGCCGATGAGCCGGGAGGCCCATTTGGCCAAATTCCGCCGCAACCTCGGCTCGGCCCTTGAGCCGCTGCCTCGCAATAACGCCGATGCGGTGATCGAGATGGTGGAGCAAATCGAAGATGTCGAGGACGTGCGGCACATCAGCGAGTTGCTGGTCCCCACCGCTTAAGGGCCATCCCGCGAGCGACCGCGCATAGGCTAGGCCGCTTGCTAGGCCGCTTGCACGTCGGGAAGCTCGAGCGTCCACGTCACGCCTTCCGCGGCAAACTCTGCGACGGCGCGCGCCCCGTCGCCGGCAAAGGTGCTCTGCAGCAGCCTCGAGCCGAAGCCAATTTTGCTGGGCTCGCCTATGCGAGGTCCCCCACGCTCGCGCCATTTGAGCGTCAGTACATGCTTCGAGGCATCGAGCTGCCAGGCAATTTGAACCGTGCCCGTTGGCGTGGAAAGAGCTCCGTATTTGACGGCGTTGGTGGCAAGCTCGTGCAACGCCAAGGCGAGCGACACGGCCTGGCTCGGAGCAAGCCTGGCGGGTGGCCCGCTGCACGCAAAACGCTCCAGACCATGCGGCGCAATCACACCATCGATGAGCTCCTGCAGGTGCGCGCCTCCCCAGCTTTCCCGGGTCAGGACGTCATGCGTGCGCGCCAATGCCTGCAGGCGACTCCCGATCGCAACACGGGCACCTTGCATGTCCGTCGTCTGCAATGTCTGCAAAACAATGGCCTGCACCAAGGCCAGCGTGTTTTTAAGGCGATGGTTTAGCTCTTCAATCAGGAGGCCGCGCTCGCGGGCCCGTTCCTGAATGGCTTGCCCGGCCGCTGTCAATGCATCGGCGACAACGGCGAATTCCGCAAGCGTCGAGGACATCGGCTCCACCGTCTTGCCGTGACCCAATGCGCCTGCGCGCTCCGCGAGGCCGGCGCTGGCGACCGCAAAGGGTCTGCCGAAGGCATAGGCAAGCAGAATAGAAAGCCCCAGCGCCGCCAGTCCTGTGAGCACCAGCGCAATGAGCGACCGCGTCAGGGGCGCTGCGACGACAGCTTGCGGAATGCTCGCACCAAATAACCAGCCGGACACCTCTGAATTGTAGTATCCCGTCAGAATTGGCGATCCTTCCACATTCTGCGTCGCAAACGTTCCCGACCGTCCGACGGCCCTGGCGAGGTACTCAGGCCGTCCGGGCCTGCCAGTGTTTTGCTCATGCGCCTGCGAGCGCGTCACAAACTTGCCGGCCCGGTCGGCGATCCCGACAAGCCAGCCCGCGGGAACCGCGGGCAGAAGCGCATCGCGGATGCGCGTTGTCGGCGCGGTGATGGCCAGCACCCGGTCGCTCCCTTGTGCCGAGATTGGGAGGGCGACAGCAATGCGAAATTCGCTTGTCAGCGGGCTCGGGTAGACGTTGGACACGAGCAGCCGCCCTTGCGCGAATATGCTGCGCTCAGCGTTGGTGAGGGGAACTGCGTCTGGCAACTCAGCCCCAAATGGCACCTGGGTATTGAGGATTTGGCGCGCCCCCAACTCGCGTAAGATCACGATTTCGTTGCCGTTTGCGACGAGCCGGCGCGCTTCGGCGTGAAATTGCGCGAGGTTCCCGGCCTCGAGCGTGGAAGAGACCGCAAGCCCCCTCAGGAGCGAGGCAAGGCTCCCCACCTCACCATCGACCACGAGCGCGGCATGGCGTGCGATCTGTGCCGCCTGTTCCTCGAACCGAGCGCGCTCGTTTGCCGAATAGAGAACGAGCACGAGGCCGGCAAATCCGAGCAGTGGCACCAGAACGGCACAAATCAAGCGCAGGAGATAGGTGCGCGCCGACATTTGTCGGCCAGCGCTCGGGGTTGGCATGGGACCTGTCGCTTGTTTGCGTTACGCCTGCGCGCTGGAACTTGCCCGGTTGGAGCCCCTTTTTAGCAGCCCTTTGTGTGGGCTAGCGTATGAATGACTACCATAGGATAGGAAAGTATCTGCTCGCCCCCAATCGACGCGCGCGACAATAGCCCCTGATCTGATCCGACCCGTCGCGCCCAAGCTGGGGGGACTGCATCGCGCGGCTTTGCCACCACCCGCCGCTCGCGATGTTCGCCACAGTATGCTTTGCCGCCACCCACCGAAGGTGGCCAAATACGCGCGAGCTTTGTGCCGCCACAGCCGATCCAGGAACGACGCGATCTGACGCGGACGAGGAAGCAACTCAGCCGCGAGATCGTACAGCACCCTGCAAACAGGACGGCACGCTTGATTTCGGTGCGCTACACTCCGGCACTTGAACGCAGGAGATGGTCTGTATCCGCCCTGGTGCTCCTATGAGGCAACGCATCTTTCGGGCGCTTATCCACCTGCAGACCAGTGCTTGCGGATGCATCAGATAACTAGACGTGGGGATCCCCAACATCCCCACCTCGTCCAATCGCAAAACGCGCTTTCGCCGGAA
>Ga0075424_100001309_pt1 | contig 21666 bp, 21 predicted proteins | sample SoiMethybrSBSTD3_FD_75301 | JGI IMG/M metagenome (GOLD analysis project Ga0075424, IMG submission 75301) | Bulk soil microbial communities from a Populus tree surrounding site in Tennessee, USA - Soil MetaG P. TD hybrid SBSTD3 | ecosystem: Environmental > Terrestrial > Soil > Tree plantation... | reverse complement strand
CTATTGGGCATACGCGGTTACGGGCGGCATCACATTTACGTTCGGCGGGTTGCAGATCAATACCCAAGCTCAGGTGCTGAACACGTCGAATAATCCGATTCGTGGTCTCTTCGCCTCCGGTGATATCGTCGGGCTGTTCTTCCACAATTACCCTTCGTGCACGGGCCAAACGCGCAACGTGGTTTTTTCCCGCCTGGCGGGGAGAAATGCAGCCGCGCTAGGACTCTAGGCATCCCACGGCGAAGTTATCATCCCCATAGTGCACGAGCGGTCTTCACGACCAGTGCCAGTTTTCTCCGTTGGTCGTCAAAAGAAATTCGGTTGCCGATAATAGATGATGCGAAGCCGCACTGCGTGCTCAGTCCCAAGCGTTCCATGGAGACGTATCGGCTGGCGTCGATAACGCGCTGCCTCAAAAAATCCATGGATTCAAGCTCGGGCCGCTTGGTTGTTATCAATCCTAGCACGATGAATTTCTCCTCCGGCACATGTCGGAGCGGCTCAAAAGAGCCCGAGCGGGCATCGTCATATTCGAGGAGCAATCGTTGCGCCTTGAGATTTCGAAATAACTTGCGGCTGATCGACTCATAACCTCCTTGGGAAAGCCACCGGCTCCCTTGATTACCGCGTCAGATATGAAATCCGAAAGTCACGTCGGAGAAACCCTGCATCACTGTGTTGTCGAGCTCGACGCCGAGAGAGAGCCAGCGATCCAAATTCCAGCCGAGCTTCTCGTAGAACGCGAGCGTTTTCGGATCGAGCAGTAAACCGTAATGCGGCGCGTCGATTTGAATGTAGCAGGCCCCAAGACGAACCAGTTCCGCAATTTCCTCGCGCAGGATCGCAGTGATATCGGCCAGAAAGGCCTCGAGCGTCGGATAGACAGCGCCGGAATACTTCGGTGACCAGAAATTGGCCCACAGGCCCGGACTGGGAAGCGTTATCTTGGGAATCCGTTTGGTTTTGCTTTTCAGGTAGGAAAACTCGTGCGCCGAGAGATAGCGAAGCCGTTTGAGTTTCGCCACGGCGCCCAGTCGGGGTGGACGGTGTTTTCTCTGAACGCCTTGCTCATCGTACCACTCGCCCCAGAGAAATGCGTCAAGATCAAATTCGCCAAAGCCGCTGATCGCCGCCGTCATCTGGCTCTGAAACGACTGCCGACGCATCTCGCCGTCAGTGACGATTGCCAAGCCGATCTTTTCTTGCAGCGTCACCGCGTTATCCACGGCGCGATCTTCGATTTCTTTGAACCGAGACGAGCTGATCTCGCCGGCGGTGAATTGCTTTTGTGCCGCAAGCAGTTCCGGCGGCCGAAGTACGCTGCCGACCACATCCGCGTGAGCAATGATCATGCTAAGACGCGCTGCAGCGTTTCATTTGTTTGATACCGCAACTTGAAAAATCGATGATGCTAGCTTCCCTGCTTCAAAAACGCGGCGATCTCGCGAACAATCACATCGAGCCGGCGATTTCCCAGCCTACTTTCTGCATAATGCAATCCCTGCTTATTCGCTACGCGGCTCCGATTAAATAAGTTGATGATTTCGATCTTGCGCCATGTTCTCGGAAAAAATTTCGGCGCGAAGATCATCTCCTTTTGCAGAAACATCCAGCCCTCCCCGGAAGTATCCACGAACCGCATTTTTTCCTTATCCAGTAGTTCCACGCGGCCGAGAAGGCGTCGCAGCGCCGCCGCCGATTCGGCCGCAAAAAGATCGCCGTCCAGATCGCAGATCAACGGAAATCTCGGTTTGCGAAACGCAAACGTAATCGCATTCGTTTTCGAACTCATTCGCTAGTATTCAAATCGAGCAGTTGTGCGAGGCGCTGGGTACGCCGACTACACATATGAAGTCAGGCCGCTTTAGTGCTTTTTTCTAGCTTGAACGCACCGTCTACGCCGCTGAAGAATCTCCAAACTGAGCTATCAGCCCCTCAAGCGTCATGTTGTCAGCAACAGCGTCGTGCGGAATGATCGCATACTTCCATGGCTTGCCGCCGTTTTGCCCGTTGTGTCTGCTCGCCAGCTCACACCACTTTACGGCCGCTTCCTTTTTTGCCAGCACCACTGAATCCTGTAACTGGCTCCTCGCTTTCGCCTCCAAGAGATAAACCGCATCGGCTGCTTCCGCGACAAAGTCCGGCTGATAAGCTGCATCCCCGGTTCCATCTCGATAGTAGATCTGGAATTGTTCTCTGGCCGGCTTGAACCATTTGAGCGAATCGCGATCCAAAATGAGTGCCAATCTTCGCTCGGTATCGGACTGAAACTTTTCTTCGGTGTAAAGACAGCGGGTGAAACCTGTAAACAGATAGCGATCAATATGGCTTAGATCATCCGGGGGCGTACGAAAATCGAGCGGCGGCTCTCCAGCGGGTTGCGTATAAGATCGTCGTTTGAGTTCAGTAAAACCAGCGCTGACGTTTGACTCGTACTCGGCCTTGTCCTCCCAAAAATGATCCTGCATTTGGGCATGAATAAAGCGGGTGATGTCCCGCTGATAACAGCGCAGCACCTTTCGCGTCTCGTCTTCCGAAAGATACGAGAGGAAGTGTCGCACGGTTTGGCCGGCGAGATCGTACAGAAGGTCAGAGTGGTCATCGTACGAAACATCGTCGAAATCCACCAGGCCGGCGACAACCAAATCCTCCAATCGCTTTTCGTTCACACCTCCCGTTCCCAACGTAAGCACATCGATCTGATTTGTGCGCAGATGCTGCGCCCACAGTTCGTCGGAAACCGCCGGATAATTCAAAGTGTCGAGTTTTAAGTGAAATGGTTTGAATCCCGATTTGACCTCGCTCTTCGGCAGAAGTTGAACGCGCGGGATGGCGATCATTCGGTTCGACCATTCCTCAGTCGTCTTTGCCACTATCGCCGCGATATCCGGCTTTGGCGTCACTTCTTCGAGTTTCAACTGGGCCGGCTGATATTGCTCCTCCACATCTTTGACAATCATCGCCTGAATCTCAGGTTTTTGGAGGTAAGCTAGCGACGGAACTTTTGCGGGCTGCGTTTCGAGTTTGCGCACCGCCTGATGCACGAGCCGCGCGATCTTCTGTTCCTCGGGATCGCTGAACAACGGCGGCTCAGTGACGCCGCCCACGATCGTGTTGTTAGTCACCTGCTCCACTGACAAGCCAAGCCGATTCGCCAATGACGGCTGCGAAATGTATGTGACGGTTTTGGCGCCGAGTTGCTCTGTCGAGAGTTCCACGGCCTGCAGCCGCACGAGCGAGTCAACCTTGTTCGCCTCGTCAATGATCTCCTGAAATCGATCATGGGCTACGATGTTCAAGCGATCGACGGTCGTCACTCCCGTGCGCCTGCCATACGGCAAACGCAGGCCGCGGCCAATGGATTGCTCGATCAGCACTTTGGCGTGCGCTGCCCGGAGCGGCACGATCGTATATAGGTTGGTGACATCCCACCCCTCTTTGAGCATATTGACGTGAATCACGATCTCGGTCGGCTCGTCAGTGTGTTCGACTCTCAGCAAGCGCTCGATCATCTCTTCTTCTTCGGCGCCGGTCTTACTCGAGTCCACCTGGATGACCTTCTCTTTATAGCGCCCTGCGAAAAAACTCTCCGACTGAATCCGCCCCAGCAATTGACTCGCATGGCTTGTGTCCCGGGCGATCACAAGAAGAAACGGTTTGACGATCGGCTTATTGTTTTCTCGCGCGTAGGTTTCCAATTCGACTTTGACGATTTCGTGCAGGCGAACGCCGTCTTCCAGCTTCAGCCGTTCGATTTCCTCGGGCGACATTCCGCTGGGATTGAAATTCTTGCGCGTGACCACCGCCGGCTCTTTCACAAACCCGTCTGCCATCGCATTGGCCAACCGGTAGTGGTAAGCGATATTTTTGAAATCAACCTGCGTTCCCTTGCTCTCTACGTAAGGTGTCGCCGTGAGCTCCAGTCCCAGAATCGGCTTCAGCTCATTGATCGCCCGCACACCGGCGGATGCGCGGTAGCGGTGCGACTCGTCCATGATCAGAACGAGATCTTTTAAATTGGCCAGATATTCGAAGTAGCTCTCGCCGATGTATTCGGAGAGCCGTTTGATGCGCGGCGCCTTGCCGCCGCGCACCTCGGAATTGATTTTTGAGATGTTGAAAATGTTGATCTTGCACCGGTGCAGCTGATCGAAGAGCGTCCCAGCTTTCCCCTCATAATTATCGCCCGTGATGATGTCGGGAGCGTCGGTAGCAAACTCAGCGATCCCGGTGAACACATATTTGGCTGTGTTCGGCGTGAAGTCGGTAATCAGTTTGTTGTAGATCGTGAGGTTCGGCGCCAGGACGAAAAAGTTGTTGATGCCGTGCGCTAGATGAAGATAGCTGATAAAGGCCCCCATGAGCCGGGTCTTTCCGACTCCCGTGGCCAGCGCAAAGCACAACGAGGGAAATTTCCGCTCAAACTCCGTCACCGTAGGAAATTCGCTTCGGATCGCCGCCAGCGCTTGCGCTGAGTCCACGTCTTTCCTGAGGGGAACAATCTCCGTCACGCGGTCAAGGATTTCCAACGATCGCCGCTGAGGAGGCCGCAGGCTCAGTCGTCCGGAAATGGCGTTGACGTGACGGTTCATAAAACGCGCAAAGTTGCTAATGCTTTAGTTGTCGCTCAGGGCTTTGTTTCCAAAGCCCTGAGCAGTTCCTCGATCTTGCTCTTCAGATTCGGCAGGTCTCGTTCAACTGCCTCCCAAACAATGTCGGTGTCGATCACAAAATAGTCGTGAACAAGGATATGCCGCATGCCTATGATCTCAGTCCATGGGATGTCCGGTCGCTGATCGCGTACGTCTTTGGGGAGTGCATACGCCGCTTCGCCGATGATCTGAAGATGACGTACGAACCAATTCTGAATAAGCTCATCGCCCTCGAACGCCTGTCTGCCACGCGGGGCATAGCGTTCGATATTCGCTATGGCGTCAAGAATATCGCGCAGACGTTCTTTGGGGTCCCTCATAACCTAGCAGCTTCTTTTAGGACACGATTGCGGATTCGCGGCTTAAGCCCCTGCTCGGTCACAACATCTACATCCAGGCCGAGCAACTCACGCAAATCCATCAGAAGACCGCCCACATCAAATAATGTACGGCCCGGCTCCATGTCGACTAGGAAGTCCACGTCGCTGTCCGATCTCGCTTCGCCACGAGCGACGGAGCCAAAAATTCGAACGTTACGCGCCCCATGCTTCGCAGCGATTTTAAGAATCTCTTCTTTTTTGCTGTGTACTGCAGCGGTATCCATAAGTTCACCTCTCCGGCTTCTATTTATCGCTCCGAGTCCTGACGCGGCCTTATAGAGATAAAGTATCTACCTATTCCTTCGCCTTTGTTTGTCGGAAGCGGTTTCATGCGACGCGCACCGCGTCACGCTCGACAGCCTTTCGAAAAGTTGAACCGCTGCGCCTGCGGCTTTCCCATTCGTCTTGAGTGTAGGCAAGAATAGACGGCAAGACGTCAGTTTTCGCCGCGAGCAGGTAACCGATCCACCGCAGCTCTCTTTTGAGGTCCGCGGCTTGATCCTTGACGATCAAAAGGATGTCGAGGTCACTGGCAGCATGAGCCTGACCTCTGGCTTTCGAGCCGTAGATCAGCATCTGTTGAACGGCCTCGGGGTGTTGCTTATTGAGAGCTTCCCGATACGCATCAAGCCATGCTTGTTCTTCGACCGTAAGCTGGAGCATACCTAGCTGACCTCCGCGCCGGCATCGGCCCCGGTCGTTGCTTCGCGGTCCTCCTTTTGATCACCATCGGCAGCAAGCAAATCCATTTGCCCTTTGGGCGGCGCGGCTTTCGGCAAATTCTCAACCTGCAAGCTGTAATCGTCCTTGCCCCACTCGCAGCGGCTGAGCACTGTCTTTGGAATCTTCTTGATCGTCAGGTTCGGATAGCGATCCGGCTTGCCGCGGAAGGCGGTACACATGACGAGCAATGTCCGGTTCGGCCCGACGTCGTCGCTCAACTGCTGAAGCTGATCGTGGCTCAAGTTCTGCGTAGTGACATAAATAAAATCCCGTTCGGTCGAATGACCATGCTGCCAATAAACCGTATCGCTCGGTGCGTACGTGAACCCTTCAAGCTTACAAACCGCCTCCGCCAACATCTCCGGTTTGTACTCCTTGTTGATGACCCAGTTGCCCCACTTGTCCTGCTGCAACAATGACGGAGCAAGTCGGTAATACCGGAATCCTCCGCAACCCTTCCAACTGGCAACATTAGTAATCCCGCTTGGATCAGCTCCTTCGATAACACGTTTGAGCCGCGGAATAATGTGAGTGTGACAGTGGTCTCTTAGTTCGACCATGATCCAGCGCCTGTACATTTTGTGCGCAACCGCACCGGTTGTGCCCGAACCTGCGAAGGAATCTAACACCAAGTCTCCTGGATTAGTGCTTAACTCCAAGCACAGCTTGATTAGCGCCTCTGGCTTCTTACCTTTTGGAAATGATACGCCGCCTTCGTTATGAAGATTATTCGAAAGCACGTCGTCCCAGATAGTGGTCAGGGGATCCCCGGCCATCGTTGCGCCGTCCACCGTTTTCAGCTTGTCTATGTAGAAGAGGATGCGTTCACCGTTGAGGAAATACATATCCGGATAGCCATCTCGCGCGAGCTTTAAAGTTATGCCTCTCCGGAGCTTCGATTGATCTACGAGCTCGCGTGCCGCCGCACTGATCGCGTCGTAATCTGGGCGCGCTAGGCGGACAACTCGATCCGCATTCTCATGCACAAAATCCGTCAGCTTATCCTCATATTCATTGGCAAGCGATTTTTTGGCTTCCTTTGATTGAAACCCGAGCTCATTCGCGAACGCTTGACTGAGAGGCTCTAATTTCCACTTCGAAAAGTCGTCTTCAGAATTCGATATCCATTGGTTGTAGCGCTTGTCGCGCGCGCCTCTTGCCGTATAAACGCGGTTCGGAGTCCACATGGCCCTATCTTTTGCGTAAATGAGTATAAAGTTCGCTGTCGTAACGACGCCCGGGTTTTGCTTTGTGCCCTGTTGGTGCTCCTTGCTTGAAGGTGATTACATTTATTCGATTCGAACGTCCGAATATTTCGTCGAGCACCACTATAAGGTAACCCATTTCATTGTCATCGATGTGCACGAACAAGGTCCCATCATTCGAAAGCAACCGATGCAATAATTCGAGCCGGTCGCGCATCAAGCCGAGCCAGATAGAATGCTCCACCGAATCATCGTAGTGTTCAAATGCTTGGTCTGTATTGAATGGAGGGTCAATGTAGATACACCTGACTTTGCCGACAAAGTCCTGTTCGAGCCTTCAAGGCCATCAGGTTATCGCCGAATATAAGGCGGTTATTGAAAATGTCGCGGTCGGTTATGCGATGCGGCGCGTGATAAGATTTCTCCTCGTCCTCCAGCAGAATCCGCGGCTCCAGCTTCGGCCGGTTTTTCTTTTCGATCCAATTGAGTTCGAGCTTTGGTTTTCTATTCGTCATTGATTCAACTTGGCTTTGCAAACGGGTACAAACGGCGAGTTTCTCCGGCCGTCGCCCAAAATTCGCCAGATTTACCATTTCGCGGGCAGCCCGCATCATCGTCAGTCAGTGCTTCGATCAATTCAAGAACCTGTTGTCCAAAACCAATTGCGTCCGCGTCGAGTAGATCGAATGAAAGTGTGTTGAAGTGAGCGCCAAAAACGTTTCTCGCCTGAGCGATCCTCGTAAGTTCGTCCAAGATGGGTGTCAAGCTGACTGTCTTATAATGTGAGCCGCCGGGAGCTGGACCGTTGAACACTTCAACGCGAAGCGCCGAACGAAGCTTTTTGTCTATGGCGGGCAGCAAATCGCCCAGCACATACAGATTAGTAGTACGCCGTGGAATAGAACATTCATAATGCAGCGTGAGAAAATCAAGCGCCGCTTCAAGAATCACGCCGGCTTTTGCGCAGACCAATTGAGGGTCCGGAGGGCTTTCTGCTAGCAGTTGTCTAAGCCGCTCGATATCTGGAACGCTTCGAATCAACGTCAATCCATTCGCCGCTGTCCATTTAGTTAATTCGACAAATTGGCACTGGCCGTTCGGGAGCCAGCCCCAACGAAGCTTTTGCTTCCACGGGCGGTAGTGAGTGGTAATTAGACAATGACGAAATCTGAGTGCTTCTGCGTAGAGCATCTCAATCAGACGCTCCACGTGCGGCTCATCGATACTTGCAAGGACATCGTCCATAACAAGGATTGTATCCGCCGGCTGATCCAGCGTTGATAAAGCAAGAAACACACATAAGCCCAAGGTATCGAGGTGGGAATCGCTGAAGTAAGCTTGAGGAGGTGTTTCCTGCCCACAAAAGCTCGCCCCAATTTCCAATGAAGCGCGTTTTTTAGCATCGAGTGCAAGACTGATTTTATTAAGCCCCTCACCCGGGTGGACAATCTCATAGATGCGGCCGATTTCCTTCGAAATAGTGCTGAGAAGATCGTCTGTGAAACATCGGGCGTTCATCCACCATAATCGCAAGAACGTTTCGCAGGTTTGGCAGAAGTCGGTCCAAGACGCTTTGCGCCTGCGTATTTTCTCGCCAGTTATCCAGAGCTTTCCTGAGATTGCTGATCGACTGTTTCTTGTCGTACCGATTTGCCTGGGATCTTTGCCATTCATCTCTCAGATGTGATGTTTTTTTCAACCAATCACGCAACATTGACGCATCGCTTGGAGCCGAAGATGAGGGGAGCTGGATATCATTCGGCCAGACCTGACTCGCGCGATAGTTTTCAAAAGCAGCAGTATGGCCGGATGCATTCTGTCGCAAACTGTCGAGTTGCTGTTGCGCCCGTAAGAAGGACTCCTCTGCTGCTGTGAGCTGACGTTGCGCAGTTTGCAGTGCAGCAAAATCCGCCAATCGTTGTCCGATACGCTCTGCCAGATTGGACGCTCTTTCGGAACTTTCACAAACCGGACATACAAGCGGCGAGGGATTCTTCACGAGGTAGTCACGGGCGGCTTCAAGAACAGTGACCATCTCAGTGGCGTCTTGAGAAATGCCCTGAATAGCTTCCTCAACTCGTCTTGTTGCGACTGATACTGCGGTTTCCGCAGTTGACAGAATCTGTTCTGCTGCTCCGAAGCGTTCTGGATAGTCCGTTAGACGGCTATACGCCGCTTGCAACCCGTCGAGCGCAGCAATTTCACCATCGAATGCATTTGGAGCGCGATTAGCCTCAGATTCAGCCCATTTGATCGGATCGGTCCCCGGTTTGCCGGCGGTTTCCCACGCGCGATGGATCTCACTTTCATTTTCGAGAAGTCGCGCGGCTGCTATTTCACGTCCCTTTTGCAGGCTATCAATAAGTTGTCGGAGCGCGCCTTCGGAGGCTTCCACCCCGGACACATCAATGAATCGGCGAATGGCTTCATACCGGTCGCCTGGCGTTGCTTCAATGAGGGAGAGGATCTGGCTTCGACGTAAAACCTCAACGCGAGGACGAGCATCGGCGGGCGTACATACTACCTCATTCTTGCCGAGCGTCGCGCGACAGAGGGAATTTGTGGATTCGAGAGCTACCGTAATATCCCCAGGTTTTCTTCCTAATGATTGCCAGTAGCGGTTCGTCTTCCCAAGCCCGCGGTTCTCAAGCGAACTAATTCGGCCTTTCCCGAGAAACTCAAATGCATCGCAGATAGTCGTTTTGCCAGTGCCATTTTCTCCGTATGAGGGTCAATTTTTTACCCTTTTCAAAAGGTAGCGAGAATGATCTCACTGAGCCCTTAAAAACTCGATAGTCAGCTCCTTTAGCGGCCCCGTAATCATATCTTCGGCTCCGTCTCAGTAGCGGTTTCTATAGGTAGTCGCCAGTCTTCTGGACGCATCTTTCCGTCCGCAATCCGTGGTAGCAGTTTCTGGCTGTCTTCCTGCGTGAGAAGCTTTGCCTGAACCAACCGCTCGATAATCCTGTTTGCCAATCGCAAAGATGGTGTTTCCATCGCTTCTCGCCCTCGTTAAATTAGCTCCCAACGAGCAGTAAACAATTGATCTGAAGCAGTTTGCTGCACCAGCTTGCCCTCTATCATCGTAATTAACTCATCGCGCTGTTTGTCGATTTGGTCCTGCGCGTCGAAAAGCGATCGACGTTTCCCATTGCGCTGGGATTCCAGAGCTTTCACTTGTTTCTGACACGCGAGTTTCTCTTCCAGAGTTAGGGCCGCCGTTGACGCCCTACGAGCTTCTCTAATTTGACGGTCGATTTCTTTGATCTCCCGCTCCAGTCCGACCTTGAGATCGTCGGCCCAGCCGTCGAGCTTGTCCGTTTCGGCTTCGAAAAACCGGGCGTTACGAGCGGAAATCGTCCGTTGAATTTCAGTTTGGCGTCTCTGGGTAATTGATTCCAGCTCGCTCGGATGAGCGGCCAGCAGAGATTGGCCTACCTCGGCGGGTAGAGAAAATAACCGCCGCGCGATTTCTTCTTCCAGTGGCTCGCCGCTGTCGGTGATCGCAGAAAAGATCAGATGGTCTTCGGCCTGATCAAGCGATTCGATGGTTAACTGCGAGAGAGACAGGTAACCGCTCTTTCCGCGCAGCGGTTTAAGGACGCTGATCCGGCCGTCGTAGGCGTCATAGTTAAATCGGATCTCGGCGCTGGAAAGCTCGCGGCTCTTCCCGTGCGCGATGATCGCCTCGGCTAAAGGGTGGTTTAGGCGGTATGTATGCGCGTCGCCGGAGCGGCGCGGCAGTTCATACAGCCCTAGGGGAATCTCGCCGTCAAAAGGGCAGGCGCTCAACCGAAACGATGATTCGGTTAGAAATTCGGCGCGATCTTTCAGCTCGTAGCGGGTCAGGCGCATGAGCAGTTGCTCGAATCGGTCAAGCACGGCTTTCGAAGAGGCGTCTTGCAGCCGTAGTTTCTCCCGCACCTCCTCATCGAAATTCTCCAAAAGCTTACGGCGTGTTTGCGTCATCGCTGATAGATGTCGTTGATGCGCTTCTCGAAATCGACGCCGCTTTCGATTGCGCCGAGCACCTCATCGCTGGCACCAAATACGCCTTCGAAAAGCTGGAACTTCTCCGCCAGCAGCTCATAAACGCGGCGGTCAGCCGCGTTTTTCCGATTGAGGAAGTTGACCACAACAACGTCATGCTTCTGGCCGTAGCGATGGCAGCGGCCTATGCGCTGTTCGATCCGTTGAGGATTCCACGGCAGGTCGTAATTCACCACCAGCGAGCAGAACTGAAGATTAATGCCTTCGGCGCCGGCTTCGGTGGCGATCATGATTTGCCCCTGCTCATGGAAGTAATCGACCAGGGCCGAGCGCATATCGGCAGTACGCGAGCCGGTCACACGATCGGTGCCCTGGTGGCGTTCCAGCCACGCCGTGTAGATTTCTCGCGATCGCTCGTCGGTGTTCGTGCCGTTGAAAAGGACGATGCCGTCTTTCCACGGACTCTCGGCCAGCACGCGCAAGAGGTAGCTCTGGGTACGGCGCGACTCGGTGAAAATGATCGCCTTCTGCTCAGCGCCAAGCTCCACCGCTTTTTTCATCGCGATGTCGAGCGCTTTCAGGAGGGCCTTGCCTTTCGCGTTGTGCTCGATGGAGGTTGCCAGACGAGCGAAATTTTCCAGATCGGCAATCTCCGCTTCAATTGCGGCCCGGTCCGCCTGGGAAAGCGGCGGCTCCGGCTGGTCGTCATCCCATTCTTCTGCGGTCTCATCCAGCACTTCGTAATCCTGATCGAGTTCTTCTGGGAGCGAGTCTGCCGGCTCTTGTCTTCGGAGCTTCGCCTTAAGCCGGTTGGAGATTGATGTGAGCGCACCGGCTATGGCGAAACTCGACGACGCCAGCAGCTTGCGCAGGACCAACGTCATCAGCGAGCGCTGGCTCGAAGGCAAAGCCTGGAGATTCGGACGCCTCAGGTACTCCGAAACCAGTTCGTAGAGCCGGTCTTCGCTCTCTTCCGGGGTAAACTCTTCGAGGAGCGGCAAACGGTTGGTGTACGGAATGTACGCAGTCACCTGGCGGCGCAAGGTCCGGTGACAGAACGGTTTGAGCCTAGCCTTAAGCGTTTGAAAAACCTGCTGTTGGGTCAGATTCGCGAACTGCTCGCGAAAGCTTTTGACGTCGCCAAAGGCGTGCTCGTCGATGATGCTAGTGAGGCCGAAGAGTTCCAGCAGTGAGTTTTGCAGCGGCGTTGCGGTCAAGAGAAGTTTGTGGCGTTGCTGCAGAGCTGCTTTGAGAGTGTTCGCAATGACGTTGTTCGGCTTATAAACATTGCGCAGCCGATGCGCTTCGTCGATGACCACCAGATCCCAGGGCGTGTTCGCAACATCGGCGGCCTTGCTGCGGGCAAAGTGATAGGAGCAGATGACGATTGCGTCTTTTAGCTCGAACGGTTTGAAGATTCCTTGTTTGATCGTCTCGTTGTACGACTTCATCTCCAGGATTTGGCACGGCAGAAAAAATTTCTCGGTAAGCTCCTGATACCACTGCTTGCGCAGATTGGACGGTACGATAACCAGAATCTGCCGCTTGCGCTCCGCCCATCGCTGCGACAGAACCAAGCCCGCTTCGATGGTCTTTCCCAACCCGACTTCGTCAGCGAGCAATGCGCCCTTCGACAGCGGCGAATTGAAAGCGAACAGCGCCGCCTCGACCTGATGCGGATTCAAATCAACCTGTGCGCTAGCGACCGCCCCGGCGAGCTTCTCCAGGCTGTCAGAGGAACAGCGCTTGGTCAGTTCATGAGCGTAGTATTTCGCGTGGTACGGAGTGAGATCCATGAAGTAACGAGAATCGCCTGGGTTTTCTGCAGATTTTACGCGAATCATTCGCGAGATGCCAAGAATTCTTTGCGGAGAATTCGTCGCTGCTCAGGACAAGGGTTGAGACAAAGGTGTCGGATCAAGTGAGGAATTAACGGCGAAGATTGTTTGCTACAGCTCGATGATTCCCACGCCCTCACGATTCAGCACTTTCGTGCCGTGGCGCTTTGACAGTCGCGTGACACGTTCGAGCACGCGCTCGGCGACCTCGCCTCGCGCGAGAACCGGTCTGCCTCGTTGGGGGCGGGGGCGGCCGAACCCCTGGTCAATGGGATGAATTCTGATCTCCTTGAGCTTGCGTTGGCTGAACTCGCAAACTGCGAACATGTTTTCCCAGTAAGCGGGATCGCTGGGATGACCTTTTTTACCGCCATTGGTCCGGGCGTCGAGAAAATCCGATGGTGTTGCTCGGAGATCCAAATCGAAGCGCTCGTAGGCGTCGGCGGGGAAGAAGCCGACGGTTTCGTTTTGAAAAATCAGATTGCCGACGCTGTATAAGATCGGTCGCTCTTTGTAGATTTCGATCCCCAACGGAAAATGCGGTCCATGACCGACGACAACATCCGCGCCGCGATCGATCGCTTGGTGCGCGAAGGCAACGATAAAGTCGGCGGGTTCTTCAAGCCCGGCGCGGCTGGTGGCAGTCAGCAGGCTGGCGCCGCCGAATTCATGACAGTGAACGCTGACAACAACCCAGTCCGCTTGGCGGCGCGCTTCGTGAATCCATCTGAGATTGTCCTCGACGTCCCGGGAGTTTCCTTGGGTCGCGATGGAAAAGCTCCGATCTTGGACAAACCGATGGCCCAACAAATCGACTTCGGATTCCTTATTGTCCGCGATCTCCTTATCGCTATAAAAATGCTTGCGTGCGCGCTCTTTGCCCATTTCGAAGCCCAGCTCGCGACTGATCCGCTGCAGTTGCTCCAATGCCGGCGCATCTACGCGATAAGTGGTTTTGAAGCCGAGCGGATTGATGCCCGGCCGGCCGCGTAAGTCAGGGCGTTGTTCACCCGCCTGGTTCCACGGCCTGAATGTCGCAGTGGTCGAGACCAGCGCCACCCTTCCGTTCGGCGTGTCGAGATAACCTGGCGCTCTTGCCTCGGCGAGATTTTTTCCCGTTCCCGCGTGCACAATGCCGGCAGAGTCGAGGTGCCGGATATTCGCCAATACGCCAGCCTCGCCGTAATCAAAGGCATGATTGTTAGCGCAGGAAACCAGATTGACGCCGAGCCATTGCAAATCTTCGAGTAACGCCGGGTGAGTGGTCATGAAGGTGCCTTGGGTTATACCCGGCGTGCCTTCGTCCCAATGATGGACGGTGCCTTCAAGGTTGGCAAAGGCCGCGTCGGCGCCATGAAGTACCTCGCGTAAAGCCAAGAATCGTTCCTCTTTGAAGGGAATGAGCTTGCGCGTGAGCATGGTGTCGCCGGCGAGCGCAATGGTGAAATTTCCCAGTTCAGCTTGGTAAATCGTCACGGTTTGCTCCCATTAGAATTAAAATCATAGGGCTAATTTTTTGGTCTGGCGATCAGCGTGCACGCCTCGGATGATCGGAGAAACTCCTGAATTCCGGGTCGCGCAACCCCGGACTAGATCCGGGGTGCCGGGAATGACGATGCATTTTGTTTGCGAACATCGATTAAGGAAACCAGATTTCTTTGCTGAAACAATTTTCGAGATCATCGAAGGCCCATGATTTTGCGGTAAGTTTGAAAATGCTCACCGTAGCGCGGCGCCAATGACATCGGCAGCGGCACGATTTTCGTTTTCGGCGGCGTTTCGCTGAGAATCGGCGAAATGACATCGGTGCGCGGCGCGAAGTAGCCAGCCGCGCCGAGTATTTCCTGACCCTCGTGCGACAAAAGAAAATCGACAAACAAACGGGCCGCGGTTGGATGCGGCGCTCCCTTGACGACCGCGAGCCCAAAGGTAAGGCCGATGACCGGCTCGGGGGCGATCCAGTCGATCGGCGCCCCGTCTTTTTTCAGTCGATCCACACCGTTGGCGAACGCCACCACGGCGACGGGCCGCTCGCCGGCGGCGACCATCGTCTGGATCAGCGAGTGGCCGGTTCGAAACTGAATATCCTGGGTGGCGAGCTTGCGTAAAAGTTCCAAGGTTTTTGCCTCGCCCGAGTATGTGATCAGGCCGGCCATCCATTTGCTCTCGTTTTCGTCCATGATCAGTTGGCCTTTCCAGTTCGGCGCCGTCAAATCCCAAAACCCCTTCGGCACGGGCAAACCGGGAAATCGCCGCGTATTGTAAGCGATCACGTTGAGAGTCGCGGAGTGCAGCGTCCAAAGCCCTTTGTCGTCTTTGTAGTCGGCCGGAAAAGCGCTGCGCTCGGGAGAAACATAGCTGTCGAAAATTCCTTTCTGCAGCACGCCATAAAAATCGAACGCGGATTGGTGCACGACATCGACTGATATCCTGCGCGCTTGTGCTTCGGCAAGCATTCGGGTCGCCATCTTTTCCGAGCCGATGCGCACAGTCTCGACCATAATGGGTGGATATTTTTTTTCGAACGCTGCGCTGAGCCGTTGCGCGGACTGAGCTTCCATCGAGGCGTAAAAGACGACCTGTCCTTCTTTTCTCGCCGCATCGAGCGCCTGCTGTGCCGCCGCCGAGCCGAAACTACAGAAAAAAAACGCGACGACTAGATTGCCTACCGAAAGTGAACGGAATTTCATGGCCCGCTCCTTGGTAACGGGTGTGGCTCGTTCAAAAGACCCACGACCGATTAGCATCAACGCTTGTGAATGGTCAATCCAAGCTTGCAAACTTGAAGACCGGAAAGGCTGTCGAGCGGCTCGTTACCTTGACTTCACTGCACTTTTTTCATAGAAAAAATTTAGCAATCTTGGTGATTTGCGAGACCCCGTTCCAAACCTTTCCCAGGGTTGGCTTTTAAACAATAGGAAATGAACAATCCTTATTTTCCGCTGGTAGTGATGTTCACGCTGGCGGCGGTGGTCGTGTTAGCGCTGCTGCTCATCGCCTGGAAAGTCGGACCTCGTTCCACCAATCCGGCGAAAGTTGAGCCGTTTGAGTCGGGTAATCCGCCTCGCGGCGATGCGCGCATTCGTTTCTCCGTGCAGTTTTACCTGATCGCGATGCTGTTTTTGATCTTTGATCTGGAAGTCGTGTTTCTTTACCCATGGGCGATTTATTTTCGCCAGCTGGGAATCTTTGGCTTGGTACAGATGGGAATTTTTCTCGGGATTCTGACCATCGGCTACATCTACGTGTGGAAGAAGGGCGCCCTCGATTGGGATTGACGAAATGGCGGAAACCGATTCTCGACTAGAAACCATTCAGCAAAAATTGGCGACCAAAATCATCGAGATCCTGCGGCCGCAGGGAGATGACGTGGTGATTCTTGATCGTGCCGGGCTGAGAGAAAGCTTTAGGATTTTGAAGCACACGCCCGAGCTCGATTTCGATTTTCTCTCCGACATCACCGCGGTGGATTACTGGCAGAAGCAAGAACCGCGCTTCGAAGTGGTCTATCAGATTTTATCGCGCGCCAAGCGGGCGCGGCTACGCATCCGAGTTCCGGTGCCGGAAAACGATCCATCAATTGAATCGCTCACGCCGATCTGGCGGGGCGCGAACTTTATGGAGCGTGAAGTGTGGGATCTTTTCGGCATTCGCTTTATCGATCATCCGGATTTACGGCGGGTTCTATTGTACGAAGAGTTTCGCGGACATCCGCTGCGGAAAGATTATCCGGTCAATCTTACGCAACCGCGAGTTCCGGAGCGCAAAATCGATGGCACCTTTGTCGATGAGCGCTCGCACAACAAACTGATGCGCTTGAAAAAATCGTTAGGCACTAAAAACTAAATTCATGAAAGCAGAAGTCAAAGAGCTTCCGACGGAGATCATGGAGTTGCAGATGGGGCCGTCCCATCCGGCGACCCATGGAACCATTAAATTCAATCTCAAGCTCGAAGGTGAAAAGGTTCTCGATTGCGACGTCGAAGTGGGTTACTTGCATCGAGGCTTCGACAAAAGCTGCGAGCAATCGACCTGGACGCAAGTTATCCCGTATACCGACCGGCTGAATTACGCCTCGCCGCTGATCAATAATGTCGGATACGCGATGACCGTGGAAAAACTGATCGGCGCCGAAACACCGCCGCGCTGCCAGTACATTCGTGTGATCATCAGCGAGCTGTCGAGAATCTACGATCATCTCACCTGTTGCGGCATGGCCTCATCCGAACTTGGCGCAATCACCCCAGGTTTTTATATGATCGAGGCGCGCGAGCTGGTCACTCGAATCGTCGAGCAATTGACTGGCGCACGACTCACGGTGACGTATGTCCGCGTTGGCGGGGTCAAGCACGATCTGCCGGACGGCTTTGCTGAGGGCGTCACCCGGACTTTTCAGACGATCCGCAAGCTGCTCGACGATTGTGATCTTTTGCTGTCGCGGAACCGGATTTTTATCGATCGCCTCTCTAACGTTGGAGTGATCTCTCAAGAGACAGCGCTCAACTACAGTCTCACCGGGCCGATTTTGCGCGCGACGGGCATTGGTTACGACGTGCGCAAGGCTTTTCCCTACTTAGTGTACGATCAGCTCGATTTCGAAGTGCCGGTGGGCACGCGGGGAGACAACTACGATCGTTTTATCTGCCGTATCCGCGAGATCGAGCAGAGTATGAAGATCGTTGAGCAAGCTCTAGCGCAACTACCGGTAGGCCCGGTGTGGATCGAGGATCCGCGCTTCGTGCTGCCGGAGAAGGAAAAAGTTTACAACAGCATCGAAGGTCTGATGCACCATTTCAAAATCATCATGGAGGGGATCCATGTCCCGGCAGGAGAAACCTACTTCGCCGTGGAGGGCGGGAATGGCGAGTTGGGTTTCTACATCGTGAGCGATGGCGGCGGCAGGCCCTATCGCATTCGCGTGCGGCCGCCTTGCTTTATCGCCATGGGTGCGTTTCACCAGATGATCAAGGGTTACATGGTCGCCGACATCGTGCCGACCTTCGGTATGATCAACATGATCGGCGGCGAATGCGATCGATAGAAGAGTGCTGAGCAATGAGGACTGGGGACTGAGGTAGAGGAATTTCGCCTATGTGTTTTAGTGCTGAGTCCTCAGCACTCGTGGCTCAGTCCTGAATTTTATGGCTGTAGAGTTTTCGCCCGAGACGCTCAAAAAATTCGAAGAAACGGTGGGGCGCTATCCGAAAAAGGAAGCGGCGATGCTGCCGGTGCTGTATTTAGCACAGCAGGAGTTTGGCTATTTAGGCCCCGAGGCGATCGCATACGTGGCAAGGTTGATGGGACAGGAGCCGGCCCGGGTGCAGGGAGTGGTGAGTTTTTACACGATGTTTAACACCAGGCCGATCGGCCGCCATCATATTCAGGTCTGCCGAACGCTGCCATGCGCGCTTGGCGGAGCGGAGCGCATCACCGCTTTCATCAAGCGAAAGCTCGGCATTGATATCGGGCAAACCACTGCGGATGGCCGCTTTACCTTGAGTGAAGTCGAGTGCCTCGCCTCGTGCGGGACGGCGCCAATGATGCAGATCAATGACGATTATTACGAAAACCTGAATGAAGAAAAGACCGAAAAAATTCTTGAATCGTTGACGTGAGTTTTGGTCGGTTCTGAGGCAGCCTCCCATTTCGCGGCCCCAGTCAAAATCAAGCAAATGGAAAAAATTCTCCTCCGTAATATCGATGTGCCCGAGTTTCACCGCCTGGCGGCCTATGAGTCTGCTGGGGGTTATCGATCGTGGCGCCGGGTCGTCGAGAATATGAAGCCAGCGGAGTTGATCGACGAAGTCAAAGCTTCCGGGCTGCGCGGACGTGGTGGCGCGGGGTTTCCGACCGGCATGAAGTGGAGCTTTGTGCCGAAGGATAGCCCGAAGCCGAAATACCTCGTCTGCAATGCTGACGAGAGCGAACCGGGAACCTTCAAGGATCGCTTACTGATGGAACGCGATCCCCATGCGGTCCTCGAGGGTACGTTAATCGCGGCATATGCGATCCAATCGCACACGGCTTTTATCTATGTTCGCGGCGAGCTCGCCTTTGGCGCGACTCAGCTAGAGAGCGCGGTGGCGGAGGCGTATCGAACCGGCTTGATCGGCAAGAAGATTTTTGGCTCCGGTTACGATCTCGATGTCATCGTGCACCGCGGCGCCGGCGCCTACATCTGCGGCGAGGAGACGGCACTGCTTTCTTCACTCGAAGGAAGCCGCGGCTGGCCCAAACTAAAACCGCCGTTTCCGGCTACCCATGGCATGTTCGGATGTCCGACGGTGGTGAACAACGTCGAGACACTCGCGGCTCTACCCTGGATTCTCGAGCGCGGAGCAGCAGCCTATGCCGCGCTGGGCACGGAGAAAAGCAAAGGGACGAAACTTTTCAGCGTGAGCGGCCACATCGCCAAGCCGGGCGTGTATGAACTCGAAATGGGTTACCCGTTCAAAACATTTCTCGAAGAAGACTGCGGTGGGGTTCCCAATGGCAAGAAGCTCAAGGGCGTCATTCCAGGTGGCGCCTCGATGCCGGTTCTCCGTCCCGAAGAAATCGAAAAAGTAAATTTGGATTACGAATCGGTTCAGGCCGCGGGCAGCCTGCTCGGCTCGGGCGGCGTCATCGTAATGGACGAAACCACTTGCATGGTCCGCGCCGCCTGGAACCTGGCGCGCTTTTTTGCCCATGAGTCGTGCGGCCAATGCAGTCCGTGCCGCGAAGGTTGCCACTGGATGGAAAAAATATTTCACCGGATCGAACACGGTGAAGGGGAAGCGGCGGACTTGGATTTGATTCTCAACATCAGCGGCAACATTATGGGAAATACGATCTGCCCCTTCGGCGACGCGGCGGCAATGCCGGCGGCGGCGTTCATCAAAAAATTCCGCGATGAGTTCGACGCGCACATTGCGAAGAAAAGATGCACGGTGAGGAGAGAATTGGAGTAATGGAGTACTGGAGTATTGGGGTGGTGGCTGAGGAACATAACTCCAGCACTCCATTATTCCATTAACCCGATCTTTTATGGATCCAGTAAAAATCACGATCGACGGTAAGGAAATCAATACCACCAAAGGCAAGACGGTGATTCAGGTCGCCGACGAAGTCGGGATCGAAATCCCGCGCTATTGTTATCATCCCAAGCTCTCCATTGCCGGCAATTGCCGGATGTGCCTGGTCGAAATCGAGAAGATGCCCAAGCTCCAGATCGCCTGCAACACCCAGGTTGCGGAGGGCATGAACGTTTTGACGCAAAGCCCCAAAGTTTTGGCAGTGCGCAAAGCGGTGCTGGAGTTTTTACTGATCAATCACCCAGTGGATTGTCCCATCTGCGATCAAGCGGGCGAGTGCTGGCTACAAGACTACTATATGGAGCACGATCGCCGGGAAAGTCGCTTCGATGTCGGAAAAGTTCACGATCGCAAGAGAACCATATTCGGTCCCAACGTGATCTTCGATGGTGAGCGCTGCATCAAGTGCACGCGCTGCGTGCGCTTCTGCCAGGAGATTACCAAGACCAATGAGCTGACCGTCATCAACCGCAGCGATCATTCGACCATCGCGCTCTTCGACGACAGCGTGCTCGATAATCCGCTTTCCGCGAATGTCGTGGACATCTGTCCAGTGGGCGCGCTCACGGACCGGGATTTCCGGTTCAAAGTACGCGTCTGGTATCTGCAAAAAACGCCATCGATTTGTCCCGGCTGCAGTACCGGGTGCAACATCAGCGTGGAGACGTATCAGAACCGCATCGCGCGTTTCAAACCGCGCATCAACGAAGCAGTCAACAGTCACTGGCTCTGCGACGAGGGGCGTTACTGCTTTCACGATCTCGCCGGTGGGGAGCGCCTGACTACCCCGCTCATTCGCCAGGAGGGCGGCTTAGTGGCCGCGACATGGGAGCAGGCGTTACAAGCGATCTACGCGGGACTCAAGGGATCTCCGTCGATTGCAGGAATTCTTTCCGGGCGTAACACCAATGAGGAAGCGTATCTTTTCGCCAAGTTGATGAAGAGGTTTCGCGCCGACGCAGCGCTCGAAGTGTTCTATCAGGAGCGTAAACTGAACGAGGTAGAAAAAATTCTCGTCAGCCCCGATCGTTCGCCGAATTTCCGTGGTGCAAGAGCGATGGGAGTGGGCTCGAGCGATGGGTTTGACGCGCTGCTGCGCCGGCTTCTCTCCGGTGAGTTTGCCGCCGCATTCGTCGTCGGCGAAGACCTGACAAAAGCTGCGGAACCGGAAGCGGTGCGCGCTGCCTTGCAAAAACTCTCGTTTCTCGTGGTTCAGGATACGCGCGTGACTGAAACCACCGAGCTCGCGCACGTGGTGCTGCCGGCGACTCACTTCGGCGAAAAGGAAGGAACTTACACCAACCGCGAAGGACGGCTGCAAAAACTCAATGACGCGGTCATCCCGCCCGAGGGCGCGCTCCCGGACAGCGAAATCTTTGCGCGCTTGTTGGAACTTTCAGGCGAATCAAACGGCTACGGGAGCCCCGCGCAAATCTTCGCAAGCTTGGCTCGGGAAATTCCCGGCTACGAAAACCTCACCTACGATGCGATCGGCCCTCAGGGGATTGAGTTGGGCAGTGGCGGTGGCGCAGCATCATGATCGTTGACCTTGCCATCGTTGCCGTAAAAGCATTTCTCGTTCTCTTCATGGTTCTCAACCTGGCCGGGGTCCTGGGCTGGGTGGAACGGAAGGGCAGCGCGCTGATCCAGGATCGCATCGGCGCCAATCGCGCCTCGATTTTCGGTTTTGCCGGAATGGGCTTGGTCAACACTCTGATCGCTGATCCGCTTAAATTTCTCACCAAGGAAGATTTCATCCCGGCCGCCGGTGATAAGCTGCTGCACACCTTAGCGCCGTGTATGGC
>Ga0075424_100001308_pt1 | contig 21680 bp, 16 predicted proteins | sample SoiMethybrSBSTD3_FD_75301 | JGI IMG/M metagenome (GOLD analysis project Ga0075424, IMG submission 75301) | Bulk soil microbial communities from a Populus tree surrounding site in Tennessee, USA - Soil MetaG P. TD hybrid SBSTD3 | ecosystem: Environmental > Terrestrial > Soil > Tree plantation... | reverse complement strand
GGGGTCGCGGCCTGATACGGGAACGGGTCCATGAACTTCACGAACGTTCCGAAGTCGGGCTGCGTTCGGTACACGTCGATCGCGGGCGCGCTCGCGGCCATGTGTGACACGCGAAGCTTTCCCTTCCCCGGCACCGGCGTCGCCCCCGTGTCGCCGAGTGCTACCGGGTTGAGCGCGCCGGGTGAGCCGATCACGACGACACGGGTGGTATCGCCGGCGCGCAGCGTTACCGTAGTGCCGCCGGCTGACGCGGTCGTGCCCGCGGGCACGGCCTTCACCTGGTGCTGGCCTAACGACAGCGCAATGGGCGCCGTCGGCACGCCGTACGCCGCGTTCGTGAGGCGAGTCTGCCCGTCGACCACGACGTCGACCGCGGCGAGCGCCGCAACACCGGGGATGACCTGCAGCCGGCCATCGGTATTGGCGCCGCCACCCGGACTCATCGAGTCGTCGGAACACGCGGCCGCGACGGTTACGACGGAGAGTAGCCCGAACAATCGAGATCTCATGCGAGGCTCCTGATTCAGTGGCGAGTTTGTCCAATTCGTTGAAACCCCGGTCTGGCGAGCGGCGTCACCGCGGACCGGGTGCGATGTGCTCAAAGGGGTCAGAGTCGTTTGAAGCTTTCAAACGACTCTGACCCCTTTGAAAACAGGACCTTGAAAGTCCCTGGAAGGTTACTGAACTGTGGCCGGTGGGACGAGATCAGGCACTGGATCCAGATCTTCGATGCCACACCAGTTGAGCAGCCCTGCGAGGTCGCGCGCGTGCTCCATGGTGTCGACCATCACCTGCGCCATTCCGTTCGTCACGATGGGCAATACCGGAATCCGGTTTCGGCCCTTCCGCCGCAGTGCTCTTCCCACCGCGCGCCATGGACCCGATCGCGTCGCGAGGTCGATGCCTCGACGTCTCAAGGATTCTGCCAGGTGGTAGACCGCAGTGGGCTGGTATCGTCGGCGCCGATCTGTTCTGGCGCGCGAAGCTCCATCTGCCTCTGTTCTCCTCTCCTCCATTCTTGGCCTCCCGCTCTCGCCAACGAGACCGGGAGACAGCAAGAAGCGCGCGCAGGAGAATTGGCTTCCCGAATCCCCCTTGCGTTCGGCCGACTCAGCAATGGCGAGGACGCTGATACCTTCAGGTCAATCGCGCCGAGCGAGGATGCTTCTCTCCGCGGTGGCAACGCTGGCGAGCTTCGCGGCCGCCTCGTCCGCGAGCGCCATCAGGCTGGGGCTCGTGACCGTGACCGGACGTCGTTCGACATCGCCCGAGGTCTTTTCCATGGTCAAGTCCAGCACGTAGAGGCTGTCGCCGCGCACGACGCTGCCGGCCACCACCCAGTCGGCACCGCTCTCTTGGCCGAGCCGCCGAATCTGGTCACGGGTGAGCCTGGCGCCGCGCGGGAGACCGAGCGCCTGACGTGACTCACGGACGCGCTCGGCTGACACCACATCGATCCCGGACATTCGCGCGATGTTCGACGACATCATTTGAGGCAGGCCCAGCTCCAGCCACGCCGTCGCCGAGTCGCCGGCGGTGTTGCGGACGTCGATGACGGCGACCGATGGTCCGTTCGAACCGAGGCCCGTTTCGGGCCGCGACGCGGCGGAACGCCCCGTAAAGCTTGTCGCCCCGAGAAAGAGAAAGGTCGCGAAGGGGATCGACGCGAATCGCGACGTCGTCATCCGGCCAAAGGCCTTCTCGAGTCGACCGCGATCGGTGGCCTTGTGGCTTGGGACGATGGTTGCGACAGGCGGCTTGGTCAGCTCCGCCAGGCTCTCGCGAATGGAGGCGGCGAGCTGGCGGACCTCACGCGCTGGCGCCCGGTCGTGCTCGCGCTCCAGCCGGAGCTCGAGCAACGCGTACTCCTGGATTGCGGCCCGATACGCGTCAGCGGTCGCGGGTGCTTTGAGGGCGTTCAGCAGGTAGAGCGCGGCATCGGCGTTCAGTGGGTCAGAAGCGAGCCAGCCTCGAGCTAGCACCGCGCAGGCGTTCCACTTCCGGCCTCGCGCGAGCGCCAAACATTGTTGGGCCAGCGGTTTGATGTCTGTCTTCTGGCGGTGTATGGCGTCCATCGTCGTGGTGGCTAATTGAACGGCTCGCGGCCGGGTCGGACTTCCTCAATCCGCCCGTTCGTCGCGCGTCGGAAGATTGAACGTATGAATCCGCTAATTCCTTTCACCGATGTCGTCACCCTGGCTGCAATCGACCGGCAGGTGGCCCGACTAGCCCGCGGACGCGCGCGCGTCTTGTCGTCCGCCTGTCGCCCGCGCCACATTCGGGGCGTATGCGTCCGGCGATCACCACCCCCTCTCCATTCGAGGAGTCGCGCGCGTCCCGGCTCGGAAAGCGGACCGTGTTGTGGTTCATTCTGCTCCAGCTTCCCATCGGCGCGCTCTCGAGCTATCGCGCGTGGGTGCAGATCAAGGAGCTCACGCTGACGACGACGAGCAGCACTCTGGCGCCCGGCGTGGTCGTACGGTCCAATCTGGTGAGCTGGGCGCGGGTCGAGTCCGACGCGCGAATCGAGCTTGTGCAGGGACGGCGGGTCACGATGCTCGGCGAAGTGTACCTGCCGCGAAACCACGAGCCGGTGTTCGACCCGCGACCACAGCAAGGGACGGTCGTCGTTGCGCTCACGCCGGCGATGCTCGAGGGGTTCGAGCCGGGAGCCGCGACGCTCCGTGCGACTGCACTTGGCCGCTCCCAATGGCTGCGGGTTCCTCCACCGACGGTCCGAGAACAGCCGGTTACGATCTCGGGGCGTTAGTGGCCACATCAGGTGAACGCCTCACGGACATGACCGAGTCACGACCATTGATCCGCCGACCAGTCCTTCTGGCCGCCCTGTGCGCGGGCGCCCTGTTGCCCGCGGGCGTGACCGCGCAGCAGAGCAGCACGTTGATGTCGTTCGAAGCGACCTACGGTCGGAGCTACGGCCAGGGAGGAGGGGCTCGGCAAAATCGCGACGGGCCCGCGCTGGACGCGCTGCTCTCTTCGCGTCCGCGCCGCCCCGGATTGCACCTTGCGTTCGGAATCGGCGTCGGCGCGCAGGGCCACGCGAGCAGTGAAGCGTGCCTCAACCTGCCGGGGATCGATTGCGTCCCGGATTTCCCGAAGATCTACACGCTCGGGCTCCTCGCCGGCGTCGAGAAGCGCGGGCAGTTTGGCGCGGCGCGCCTCATCGCCGGCCCGACGCATTTCCGGGCGGATGGGGGCGGAGCCACGTTAGGCGGCCAGGCGCGACTGGAGCTCGTCAGCCCACCACTCCACCGAATGGTGGCCGTGCTTTCGACGCGCCTGGGCCTCGCATGGAATCTCGACCGCCAGGACTACCGGCTCAGCGCAATCGGCATCGGGCTGGGCTTCAATTGATGATCGAGGATCAAAGGATCTGACGCGCCGCATCATCCTCGTTCGTCACGGCCACTCTGCGCACACGACGAGCCCCGGCTGGATCGACGCCGCGGGCGTCCTTCGGTGGCGAGACGCGTACGACGCCGCGGGAATCCTCGACGACAGCGTCCCGCCAGCCGACCTCGTGGCCATCGCGGGGAGGGCCGAATGTCTCATGACGAGCGACCTCGCGCGCGCGCGAGCGTCGGCCGACCGGCTCGCGCCGGGAAGGTCCATCCGTGTTTCGCCGCTTCTCCGCGAGATGCCACTCGAAATTCCGCCGTGGCTCCCCGCTCGGTGGCCGCTCCTCGTATGGGAAGCGTGCATTCACGTCCACTGGCTCATCAAGGAGCGACGCGGATCGATCGCGGAGGCCGCGGAGCTCCGACGTGCCGCGGATGCCGTCGCCCTGCTCGAGGACGTATCGCGCGAGGCACCCACGGTGGTCGTCGTGACTCACGGAGCCTTCCGCCGATTGCTCGCGCTTCAGCTCGCCGCCACGGGCTGGACGAGCGGTCCGCGCGCCGGCGGGTATCGCAACTGGAGCGCGTGGCCGTTTCGCCGACCCGCCTGAGCACCGTGCGCGGGGTCGGCAAAACGGCGCGGTCGCCCGACGCCTAACGTCTTGGGTCGGGGCGGACGGTGATCGGCTGCGTGAGCGTACGGCCACCAACCGTCAGGCGCGCCGTGTAGGTGCCCGCGATCGGCGGCACCTCGGCACGTCCGCCACCGCCGAAGCCCCCGGCAGGAGCCAGGTTCCACGCCACGCGGTGCATCCCGGCGGCGGCCGACATGGGCTCGGGCGGCTGCCGCCACAGTGGCGACGTGTTCGGGATGCCGCCGGGGCGCCCACCGCCAAAGCCGCCGCGGCCGGCGGGCTGTGGCTGGCGGGTCGGGTCGCTCGAGTACGTCGCGACAACGGCGCCTGCCGTGTCGAGCACCTCGAGCGTCACAGGATCCGTCGATGGGGTGCGCAGGTAGTAATCGATGTACGCCGCGTTAGGCGGGTTCGGTGCCTGGGGCTCGTCCTTCTGCAGCGGCGTCCCGTTGTCGCCGCCTTGCTGGACATTGATCGCGTCCGCCGGCTTGAAGAGGTACACGTCGGATTTCGCCACATCGTCCGTGGCCTGCCGGAGCGCGGAGATGTCGTCGATCACCCAGAACCCGCGGCCGTGCGTCGCGACGACGAGGTCGTTCTCGTAGAACTCGAAGTCGCGCACCGACGTCACCGGCATGTTGAGCTGCAGCGGCTGCCAGTTGTCGCCGTCGTCGAACGAGAGGAAGGCACCCCGCTCCGTGCCGCACGCGAGGAGTCCGCGTCGCTTCGGGTCTTCCTTGACCGTGTGTACGTATACGCCCGCGGGGAGACCAGTCGTGATCTTTTGCCAGGTCTTCCCCAGGTCACGCGTGCGGTAGATGTACGGCTCGAAGTCCTGGAGCTGATGGCGATCGACGCTCGCGTACGCGGTGCTCGCGTCGAAGTGTGACGCCTCGATCATCGTGACACGGCTCCATGCCGAAATGTCGTTAGGCGTCACGTTCTGCCAGGTCGCCCCATCGTCCTGCGTGAGCTGGATGAAACCGTCGTCAGTGCCGATCCACAGGAGAGGCGCGCGGAGCGGCGACGGCGCGATGGTGTAGATGACGCCGCGCTTGCCGTTCCGGTCGACCTGTGCGGCCGCGGCCGCGTCGAGGTTCGGCGGCGCGCCCGGGTCGGGTCTCGTCAGGTCGCCACTGATCCGCGTCCAGGTCTTCGCCGCGTCGGTCGTCTTGAACAGGAACTGGTTCGCGTAGTAGAGCGCGTGTTGATCGGCCTGCGAGAACACGAGCGGCTGCGTCCAGTCGGCGCGCGCCTGCTCGGGCGACTGCGGGGCCGTGGTTCCGCGGACCGCCGTGTTCGTCTCGAGATTCCAGCGTGTGCTGATGCCGCCGAAGATGACGCCGGGATTGAGCGGGTCACCGGCCGTCATCCCACTCTCGCCACCGGCGCCGATCGGTTCCCAGTCGCGCATCGAGATCTCGGCGAACTTGCCGCGGGACCGCACGGCCACCGCGCCCGAATCCTGCTGCGCGCCGGTCACCCAGTACGGGAAGCGCCGGTCGACCGAGAGGTGGTAGATTTGCGCCGTCGGCTGGTTGAGCCACGAGCTCCACGTGACCTCGCGGGGGTCCGCGGTGCGCGCATTGCGCGTGATGATAGCGCCCTGGTCGCTGGCGACGATCATCGTGTTCGTGTCGTCGGGTGAGATCCAGGCCTGGTGGTAGTCGTCCCCGCCCGGCGACCCGCGAAGTGCAACCCAGGTCTTGCCGCCATCCATCGTGCGGCTGACGGCGACGTTAGGCACGTACACCGTGTCGGCGTCCTTCGGGTCGACGACGAGCTTTTCGAAGTACCACCCGCGTCCCCAGAGTGCCGGGTCGCCGGACATCTTCGTCCACGTCGCGCCGGCGTCGTCGGACCGGAAGAACCCACCCTGGCCGGGCGGTGCCTGGGCGCCCCCTCGGCCACCGGGACCTGCGGCGCCAGGCGGCGGGGGCGCCGGTGCGGGCGCGTTAGGGTCCGGAAGCAGACAATCCACCACCGCGTAGAGTCGCCGGGGATTGCTCGGCGCCACGACGATCCCGCTGCGACCGATTCCCTCTTTCGGCAGGCCCTTCGTGAGCTGCGTCCAGGTCGTGCCGCCATCCGTACTCTTGAAGATGCCGCCGCCCGGGCCGTTCGTCGGTGCGTAGGTGTACCACGGCGGACGACGGGTATTCCAGAGACAGGCGTAGACGACGCGTGAGCTCGTCGGGTCGATCACGACGTCCACCGCGCCGACGTCGTTGTTCTTGAACAGCACCTTGCGCCACGACTTCCCGCCGTCGACGGACTTGAACACTCCCCGATCGGCGTTAGGTGCGTACAGGTGACCGATGGCAGCCACGAACACGACGTTCGGGTTCTTCGGATCGATCGCGATCTTCCCGATGTGCTGGGTGTCGTCGAGCCCGAGATGCGTCCAGGTCTTGCCAGCGTCCGTGGACTTGTAGACGCCGTTCCCGTAGCCGACGGAGTCGCGGAGCGTGGACTCGCCGCTTCCGACGTAGATCGTGTCTGGAGCCGACGGGGCGACCGCGAGCGCACCGACGGACGCCACGGGCTGGGAGTCGAAGATCGGCTCCCACACCCGGCCGGCGTCAATCGACTTCCACACGCCGCCGTTCACGTGGCCGAAATAGAACTCGTTAGGTCTGCCGACGACGCCGCTCACGGCGTCCACCCGGCCGCCGCGGAAGGGACCGAGCAGGCGCCAGCGGAGCCCGGAGAACAGCGGCGTCAGCTGGTCGGTCGCCGGTGCGAGGCCATCACCCGAGACCCCTGCCCCCAGCGGGAGCGCACGTGCGATCCCGGGCCCGAACACGGACATCGCCAACCCGGCCGCGGTGGTGCGCGCCAGAAAGTCTCGTCGCGAAACGTCATATTCGTGACTCACGTCGTCCTCATATCGAAAGAGGGAACCGGGAACGGAGAACCGGGAACCGTGTCGCTCTACCGGGAGGATCGCGATCCCTCGCTACGCTCGGGATGACACGCCTTCGTCGCCAGCCGCCAGCCGCCAGCCGCCAGCCGCCTACTTCTTCACCGTCGCCCCAGTCAGCTGCGCGACCGCGCCAAGCGTCGTCTGCGCCGCGTTCAGGCCAAGACGGAAATCTTTGTCGCTGTATGTCGTGAACACGTCGGTCGGCTGGTGCCAGTTCGGATCCCAACCAGCGCCGATCTCGCGTCCGCGCTCGTTCTCACGCAGGCTGATCGCCGGGATAATGTCCTGGAACGGCGCGCTGTCCGTATTCGTCATGTGCGGCCCGACCTGCGCCGGATAATCCGTCGCGTACAGCTCGTTCGCGCGATGGAAGACCCACGCGAGCTTCTGCGAGCCCTCCATCATCTTCGAGTTCGACTGAAACTCGATGTTCACGTCCGCCTCGGGACGCTGCTCAGGGCTCACCGTCCCGTCCGCGCGGGGCATGCCGTGATCCCACATCATCATGTCGTGCTGGATCATCCCGAGCCACTTGGGCTCCGGGTACTTCTTCGATCCGGCCGGCGATTCCTTGCCCTGCAGCGCCTGACGCTGCTCCACGTACGCCCTCGCGCCGTTCAAACCCGTCTCCTCGTTGTTCCAGAGGATGAAGCGGATCGAGCGATCGGTCTGCACGTCGGGGCTCGAGAACACACGAGCGAGCTCCATGACGATCGCCGTGCCCGAGCCATCGTCGTTTGCCGCCTCGCCCCAGCCGTGACCGTCCATATGCCCGCCGACGATGTACATCTCGTCCGGGTGCGTCGTGCCGACCTTCGTGCAGTACACCTCTTGCCGCTGGCCCGGCGTCGTCGGCTCCGCGTTGATGGCGCGGATTCTCGCGTCAGGCTGTTTGAGTGAATCCGTGTTGACGCCCGTCCGCGCGCGATTGCCGCGAATCCGGCCGCCACCCTGTGCCTGCGTGCCGCGCGCAGCGGCTGCGCGCCGCGCGGCGATGGCCGCGCTGTCCTGCGCCTGCCTCTGCGGAGCCGGTGGCTGGTACATGTACGTGATCCGCTCCGTGTTCGTGCAGCCGTAGCTCTTGAGCTGCGCCTCGATCCAGTCGACCGCATCGCGGTTTCGCTTCGTACCCTGCCGGCGATCGCCGAACTGGGTCAGGCCCTTGACGGTCGCCTTGTACTTCTCGAGCTCGAGCCGGCTGACCAGCGTGCGGATCGGGTCGTTCGCGGTGTCGGCAGCCGCGCCGCCGGTAGCCGACTGCCCGAGTGCCGGCGTGCCGAGAAGGGTGAGGAAGGACCAGGCCGCGATGGTTGCAGTCAGAGAGGAGTTCGCTCGCATGAAAATCCTGTTAGGCAACGGAGAGTGAAGCGGGACGAGGCCGGATCATAGCGCGTGGGACGCCGCGTCGTCATGCTGCCGACAGCTTCCGTCGGCTAGATTCGCGGGAGCAGGCAGGCTCAGCTCAAGTACGTTACGCGGGGGCGCGACGTTGGGTCGGATCAGCCGGAACTTCTTCACCCTGACCGTCGCGGTCGGCCTCGCCGGGTGCGCGACCGACAATCAGCCAACGCGGGTGGTGCGCGACCCGCTGCTTCGGACCGAGCCGGTCTTTCTGTATCAGGCGGCGGACACGACGCGGCCGCCGCGTGCGGTGATCTTTTTCTTCGGCAACGACATCGGGTTCTGGCGGCCGCATCGCCAGCTCGCCGCGTCGCTCGCCCGAACGCAATTCGCCGTGGCCGGCTTCGACATGAGGCCCCTGCTCCGGAGGCTGCCCGGCCGCGGCCCGTCGCGCGACAGCGCATTCATCGCCGCCGTCGAACCCATCATCGAGCGGTCACGTCACGAGCTCGGGTCCGACTCCACGCCGCTCATCATCGCCGGACACTCGCTCGGCGCGGAGGTCGCGATATGGACCGCGGCCCACGTATGTCTCCCCGGCGTCGTCGGAGTGCTCGCGCTCTCGCCAGGCTCGCGGAGCCACCTGCGTGTCGCGGTGAGCGACATCATGAACGGACCCGAGCCGACCGAGCCGGGAAGCTTCTCCGTGGCGGACGCGATCGCGACGGTTCCGGACAACGCGCGCATCGCGATCGTCCGCGGCACGAGAGACGACTTGAGCCGCGCCGACGCGGCGCTGCTCGCTGCCGGTGGGGACCGAATCGAGCGCTTCCCGGTGCTCCTGGCAGGTCACTCCCTCAAGGGACTCACGATGGCCGGCTTCGAGACCCATCGCGCGGTGGACTGGCTCCTCGAGCCGGACAAGGTCTCACGTTAGGCGGCGCGCTCCTCGTCTCGCGCCGCCGGTATGGCCGCGGGCGTTTCACGCGCGATACGGGTGCCCGTCACACAGATGGCGAGCCACGCTGTTCCCGCGGCGAATCCGCCGATCACGTCCGTCGGAAAGTGCACGCCGAGGTAGACACGACTCACGCCGACCGCGAACGCCAGGGTTCCCGCGGCGAGAAAAAGGAAACGCGGCTTGATCCACCGCGGCCGCCAGTAGGTCGCCATCACGTATGCGAGCATGCCGTAACCGATCGTCGCTGCCATCGCGTGCCCGCTCGGAAAGCTGAAGGTGTTTACATGCACGCGCACCGGGCGGGAACGATGAATCAGCAGCTTGAGCAACCGATTCACGACGACGCCGCCGAAGTACGCCGACAACCAGCAGACGAGCACCAGGCGATGTCGCTGGCGCCACAGCACCCACGCGCCAGCCAAAGCGATCATCGGAATCACCGGGATGTCGCCAAGGTGCGTGATGAGGGTGAAGACGCGAACACCGCGTAGGCTGGTGTGCGCGGCCATCCAGTTCAGCGTCGCCACGTCGAGCCGCACGACCGTTGCGTTGTCGAGTACTTCCTCGAGCACCGCACCGAACAGCCAGAGCGCGAGCGCTGCTACGCCGAGGCTCACGGTCACGTGCAGCCCGAGGTACGCTTTCGGGTCGAGCCGCGCGGCGACGAATCGCGCGAAGCACGATGGCTGAATCGTCGCGGCGACGTCGGCCGGCGTCTTCGTGAGAGGTGGTCCACCTGCCATAAACCGAACCTAGCCCTCGAACCTTGCGCATTCGTAAAGGCCGACGGAGCGTTGGGTCACCCCACATCATGGCGGACACGTCGTGCGCACGCTTGGCATCCTCGGCGGGATGAGCTGGGAATCCACCGCCGAGTACTATCGCCTCATCAATCGTGGAATTGCCGAGCGGCTCGGCGGCCTGCACTCGGCGGAACTGCTCATGCACAGCGTCGATTTCGCCGAGGTGGCCGAGTTGCAGCGCGCCGGCCACTGGCGCGCGGCTGGTGCGCTGCTCGGCGACGCAGCGCACCGGCTCGAGAGTATCGGCGCGACCGCGATCGTGCTCGCGACGAACACGATGCATCAGGTCGCCGGAGACATCGAGGCGGCTATCAGTATCCCGCTGCTTCACATCGTCGATCCGACGGGTGATGCGCTCGCGCGCGACGGCATACGCCGAGCGGGCCTGCTTGGCACGCGATATACGATGGAGCTTCCCTTCTGGAGAGAACGACTCCACGAGCGCTACGGGATCGATCTGGTGGTGCCTGACGAGGCCGACCGCGCGCTCGTGCATCGCGTCATCTTCGACGAGCTTTGCCAGGGTCGGATCGACGCGCGCTCGCGCGCCGAATACATCGCGATAACGAACCGCCTCCACGCGGATGGCGCGGAGGCGGTGATCTTCGGGTGCACGGAGATCGGTTTGCTGCTGCAGCCAGAGCACGTCTCGCTGCCGGCCTTCGACACGACCGCGCTGCACGCCGCGGCAGCGGTGGCCTTCAGCCTGGCGAACGAGAGCCCTCGTTAGGGTGTCACACGCCACATGTTGTTTCGAGCTTGACGACCACACACCCGGCGCCGCCGCCCAATCCGAACGGCGTTGGCTTGTTCTTCCAAGCGAGGCTGCAGAGCCGGATCTCGTCGATGTCGCCCGGACCACCACACAGCTTGGGCAGCGAGGTCACGTGGATGTCACGAGCCTGCTGGCGGTAGATCCCCGACTTCCCCCATTGCCTCTGACGACACGCTGCCGTGGGGTGGAAGTCCCACTTTGGTATGGTCGGAGCGAGCCCGAACATCGTGAAGTCGCAGTTGGAAGTGGCCGGCGGGATATGGGGTTCGAGCTCCGCCGGGGAGAAGACCCATTCATCCGGCGGGCAGTCGCTCGGGTCGACCAGACATCCCACGTCCGTCGGCGCCTCGGAAGCAAGCACCGCGACGTCGCTGGGCGAAGTCGGGCTCGAGCGGCGGCTCTCGGCACTACAGGCGGCAAGCATCACCACCAGAAGCAGCCATCCAGTTTTACAGGTCATATGTTCTCCTTGAGTTGCGGCGCGGTGAGCGGAACGACGTGACGAGCACATCCGGCCTTGCGTTCAGCCTCGGCGAAACCAATCCGGCCTAACGTGGCCCGTTGCGTTACGGCCTAACGTTGGCCAGGTCGGCGACCTGACGTCCCATTCTCGTGCCCACAGCGGTGTCGAACCAGTAGTGCAAGCCCGCCCATTCGCGCGACAGGTTCATCTCCGCGTCCATTGCTTCCAGGCTTTCGGCATCTCCGGGGAACTCGTACTCCAGCACGCCGACAGCGGCGCCGCCCTGACAGGAGTGAAGTGACGGATACGCCGGATGCCTGGGCTGGCCGAGAGGAGTGGTGATGAGCGGGTCAGCCTGATACGGCCGGACGAACCAGTACGTGTACTTGGCATCGAGACAGGCAATCGATGCGTCCGACAACGCAAGGTTCAGATGCTCGAGCACGCGTACGGCGCGGCGCTCGTTCAGGTGATGACGCAGGATGAGATCGACCGCGATGTGGTTCCAGTGTCCGCCATGCTGGCCGACCGGTCCGGGATCGTTCCAGAAGTTGAGGATGGCCAATTGTTCTGGCGTTCGCGTATCGGAGAAGTTGCGGACGCGCTGCAGCGCAGCGAGATAGACGGGTGATCCGAATGCTGGCGGCGGCTCGGGGCGGAATTGGTTTCCCGATGTCATGAGCATCGGGCGCACGAACGGCCACTGGGGTGTGAGTATCCCGTTGGCAGGCGGCTTCCAGTACTGCGGACCAACGGGGACGACCGGCACGACGACCGCATTGGAGCCATCGGTCTTGGCGTCGTCGACGACGTTCTGGCCGGCGGCCCGCCCTGCGTTTACAGCCGCGTCGAAGTGGTCCGTGTTAGGCGCGCCAACACGCAACGACTCGAGCATGGCCGCCACTTCGGCCTGGTCGTTGGGGAAGATGTACGCAAGGACAACCTGAGCCGCGCCACCCAACGCTGCCGCCCTCGAGGCGACGCCCTGGTCAATATCGTCCGAGCGTTCGGCGGACGCGTCCAACCCGTCGAGCGCACGCGCTTCGGCGACGCTCAACAGCATGTAGGTGCGGTTTGCTAGCGTTGGAAAGAGCGCCGCCTTGCCGGCCAGCTTGATGGCCTCCTCGTTCCATAGCAGGGTCGATGGTGGGCCACTCGCGCCGCGATTGAGACTCCGGACCTGCGCTGACGCAGAAGGGGCAACAGGCGCTACCCTGGACTCGTCACGGCATGCCATAGCCGCGACAAGGCTGATCGCGACCGCGCCGAGCGTCGCGGCAGTCGCGTGAGATTGGGAATACATATGGTTGTTTGCGGTCGGGGGATTGGTCGGCGCTCACGTGGCAAGGGCTTGCCACCGCGCTCGATTGGATCAAGAATGGGAGGGGCAGCTCATCGCTTCCTCATTTCCGGCTCATCGAGCTCCATGTTCCGGCTCGCAGCGCTTGGTGGGCTGTCGCTAGGCAATAGCGAAGCGGCGGACGTCGCGATTCCACGACGACGACTCGCCCTGCTCGCGCTTCTCGCCGTTGCCGGCGACCGCGGTCTGAGCCGCGACAAGCTCGTCGCCCTCTTCTGGCCTGACAGCTCGGCCGAGTACGCCCGGCATTCGCTCGAGCAGCTGCTCTACTCGCTGCGCCACCAGCTTCATCCTGGGCTGTTCAGGGGTACGGACCCCATTTCCCTGAACCCCGAAGTCGTCACCAGCGACGTGACGGCGTTCGAGCAGGCGCTGGCGCGAGGCGCGGATCATGAGGCAGCCGACGTCTACGCCGGCGACTTTCTCGACGGGTTCTATCTCAGCAGGTCCGCCGAGTTCGAGCGCTGGGTGGACGAGCAGCGCGTCCGGCTCCGTAGCGCCTATGCCGGAGCGGTTCAGCGCATCGCCGAAGACGCGGCGCGGCGCAGGGACTGGAGCAGCGCTGTCGCAGCATGGCGCCGTCTGGTTGCGCTCGATCGACTGAGCAGCTCGAGCACACTCGGACTGGTTCGCGCGCTGGTAGCGGCCGGTGACCACGCCGAGGCGCTGAGAACGGCGACAGCGTTCGAGGCACTCGTCCGAGGGGAGCTAGGGGTTCCGCTCGACCCCTCCTTCGAGCGTTTTCTCCAGACCGTCCGAGAATCGCGCCCTAACGCGTCCGCAATGGCTCCCGCCAGGCGGCGCGACGCGGAGCCAACGCCGAATCGGACGACAACTGATGCCGCGACCGTGGCTGGAGCGCCCGTGGCCGGAGCGCCCGTCGCGGGCGAGTCGGAAGTCACCGCCCCACACCCGCGGGCGCGTCGCCGAGGTCTGGCTGCCGCGCTGCTGATTGCCGTTCCGATTCTCGCCGTTCTGGTGTGGCCCGTTTCGCCGTCGCGGGGGACGAGCCGGCCGGGCGTCGCCGTCGAGGTATTCAAGAACTGGACAGGTGACTCCACACTGGACTACGTCGGCCCGATGACCGCGGAGTACACGAGAGACGCGCTGGCACGAACGGAGATTGTCGATGTTTCCGATCCCAGTTTCGACATCTGGGACTCGCGGAACGCCAGGCCGGACCGACCGTCGGCCATCGCGGCGCTCGTTAGGCTCACGAAACCGAAGATCGTGATATCCGGCGCGTACTTCGGGAAGCGCGGCTCGCTCACGTTCACGGGAAAAGCGGTCGACACGAGGTCAGGCACCATTCTCTTCGCGTTCGATAGCGTGAGTGGGGACGAGTTGCCCGACGCGGTCGACCGAGTACGGCAACGCGTCATGAGCGGAGTCGGGACGAAAGTCGATCCAAGGCTGACGGCGTGGGCGGGGAATCAGGGCAGGCCTCCCATGAAGTTCGCCGCCTATCTGGAGTTCGCTGCCGGCATGACGGCCTTCGTCGATGGCAACGGCCGGAGGATCAGTGGCCGCGCCGCCGCCGGTGCGTTCGACTCCGCCCGCATTCATCTGGAGAATGCGTTTCGACTCGATTCGACGTACGCACCGGCGGGATTGTGGTTGTTCTGGGCCCACAGCAACGTGGGCGACCGGGCCGCGGCGGACTCGATTCTCTCGATACTCGCGCCACATGAGAGCGCGATGACGCCGTATGAGCGTACACTCTATCGCTACGAAGCTGCACTCATGCGCGGAACGCCGGACGAGCGATTTCGCCTCGATAGCGCCCTCGTGAAGTACGCCCCTGCTTCCGAATACCGGTATTGCATGGGCCGCGATGCCGTCCAGGCTGGCCATCCACGTGAGGCGCTCGAGGTGCTGGGGTCGCTGGACGAGACCTACGCGTGGATGAGGTTCATGCCACCCGAGCCGGGCTTTCGAGTCCGCGCGTACGTCCAGCTTGACGAGTACGAGCGGGCGATCGGTGCGGCCAGGCAGGCGCACACGGCTTCCCCGCACGACATCACCTCGAGCTTTCCGGAGATCGACGCGTTGGCAGCGTTAGGTCGTGTCGCCGAGATTCACACCGTGGTCGATCAAGCGATCGCTCGAACGGATTCGCTCGACCCGCGTGTGCTCAACCTCATGCTCTATGCTGGACTGCGGCTCGAGACGGCCGGCCAACCGCAGCCCGCGCGCCAACTCTTCGCGCGCGCCCTGAACCTGTTCGCTCGGGCGCCAGCCGGCGACGCGGCGCTCTTTGCTCGCGCACGCAGTCTGTACTACCTCGAGCGGTGGGATGAAGCACACGAGGCCTTTACGCAGCTCATTGGCTCCTCGTCAGGCAGGACGCCCTACGATTGGCAAGCAGCGATCTTCCTCGGCTCGATGGCGGCGCGGCGGGGCGACGCGGCGGAGGTGGCCCGGATCCGTGATCGTCTCCACGGTCTGACCGTCGCCCCCGCCGAAGAGGAGTACTTCGAGGCTCGCGTCGCCGCGGCGCGCGGTGAAACGGACAATGCGCTGAGGTTCCTCGCCGACGCGGTGAAGCAGGGCGCGCAGGTTTGGAAGGTCATGGAAGAAGGGGGGGCCATTCCGTCCATGGATCCGGACTTCGCGCGGTTGCGCGGGTCGCCCGAGTTCCGGAAAGCCGTCGGCTTCTGGTGAGTCGACCCCGCGCACACAATCAAGTGCATTAGACCTCGAGCCTATCCCCTTGCCGCGCCGCCACCAGATACAACGCCGGCATCAGATACACGCTGATCAGGAGGCGCGAAAACAACCCGCCCACGATGACCAGCGCGAACGGTTTCTGCGAATCCGACCCGACTCCAGTGGACAATGCCGCCGGCAACAGACCTAACGCGGCAACGAGCGCCGTCATCATGATCGGCCTGAGCCTCAGCAGGGCCGCCTCCGACGTCGCCTCCGCGATGCTCTTCCCCGTTCGCCGCAGCTCGTTCACATACGAGATGTAGACGATCGCCGTCTGCACCGACACGCCAAACAGCGCGAGGAACCCGATGCCCGACGACACCGAGAACGGCGTCCCGGAGAGCTCGAGCGCGAGCAAGCCGCCGATCGGCGCGGACAGTACCACACCCGCGACCGTGATGAACGGGAACTTGAAGTTGTTGTACAGCGCGAACAGGATCACGAAGATCAGCGCCAGCGTCACCGGCAGGATGAGCTGCAGCTGCGCGCGCGACGCCGTGTACTCTTCGTACTCCCCACCCCATACGATCCTATAACCCGGCGGTAGCGGCACGGCGGCCGCGACCTTCTTCTGCGCCTCCTCCACCGCGCTCGCGAGGTCGCGTCCCTCCACCGAGTACTGGACGCCGATGAACCGGGAGTTGTCCTGGCGATAGATGAACGATGCGCCGTTCGCCAGCTTGATGTCCGCCAGCTCGTGCAACGGAACGCGCTGACCGTCCGCCGTCGCCACGAGCACGTTCCCGATCTGCTCCGGCGTCTCGCGATACTGCGGCAGCAGCCTAACGACGAGATCGAACAGGCGCTCGCCCTGCGCCACCTGCGTCGCTGCCGCGCCGCCGACCGCCGCCTCGATCAGGCCGTTGATGTCGGCGACGTTGATGCCGTAACGCGCGATCTTCGAGCGGTCGATGTCGATCGTCAGGCTCGGCTGGCCGAGCTCCTGCACCACCGTCACGTGCTTCACGCCCGCGACCTGGTCGAGAATGCGTTTCACCGCGCGTCCCTTTTGCTCGAGCACGGCGAGGTCGGAGCCGAACACCTTGACGTCGAGTGAGCTCTTGAGACCCGTCTCCGCCTCATCGACCGCGTCTTCGGCCGGCTGCGTGTAGTTGAACGTGACGCCCGGAAACACCTTGAGCTTGTTGGCCACAGCATCGATGAGCTGCGCCTTGTCGCGATACGCGCCATGCCACTCGCCGTACGGTTTGAGCCCGACGTAGAACTCGGCGTTGAAGAAGCCCGTGGGATCGGTGCCGTCATCGGGGCGGCCGTGTTCGGACGCCACAACCGTCACTTCCGGAAACGAACGCAGGATGTCCCTCACCTGCGGCACGATCCTGGACGACTCCTCGAACGAGATCGTATACGGCATCGTCGCTCTCACCCACAGCGCGCCCTCGTCGAGCTTCGGCATGAACTCGGCGCCGATGTGCGGGATGAAGAGCATCGATAACACGAACACCGCCGTGGACAGCCCAATTGTCCACCACGGGCGCGCGAGCGCCCGCGTCAGGGTCCGCGCGTACAGGCCGCGGATCCACTCGTACCCTGGATTGCGCCGCTCGCGCACGCCGCGACGCAGGAACCACGCGCAGAGTACGGGCAGCAACGTCAGCGTGACGATGAGCGCGCCGATCAGCGCGAAAATCGTCGTATCGGCCATCGGCTCGAACAGCTTGCCCGACGGCCCGCGCAGCACGTAGATCGGCAGGAAGCTCGCGATGATCACCGCCACCGCGTAGAAGATCGGCCGGTCCACCTCGGCCGCGGCGGCAATGATGGTGTGTACGACGCCGAGCCGTTCCGCCTCGGGGTCCGCCAGCCGTCGATAGATGTTCTCGACCATGACGACGGCACCGTCCACGAGAATGCCGAAGTCGATGGCGCCGATGGACAGCAGGTTGGCCGGAATCCCTCGCAGGTCGAGGCAGATGAACGCGAACAGTAGCGACAGCGGGATCGTCACGGCGACGATCAGCCCCGATCGGATGTCGTACAGGAAGAAGATGAGGACGATGACGACGAGGACGATGCCGCGCAGCAGGTTGTCCTCCACCGTCCGCGTCGTCAGGCGAATCAGGTCGCTCCGATCGTAGAACGGGAGGATCTTCACATCCTTCGGCAGGATCTGGCTGTTCAGCTCCTGCGTCTTTGCCTGGATTCCCTTGAGGACCGTCTGCGCCTGCTCGCCGGTTCGGAGTGTGACCACGCCCTCGACCGCGTCGTTCTGCCTCTGGAAGCCGAACTGACCGAGACGCGGCGCCGCTCCGATGACGACCTGGCCGATGTCCTTCACCAGGATCGGGGTGCCGTTGTGCACCGCGAGCACGACGTTCCCGATGTCTTCCGTCGTGACGACGCGGCCGAGCCCGCGCACGTAGTAGAACTGGCCGCCCTCGGAGTAGAAGCCGCCGCCGGCGTTTCCGTTGTTGGCGTCGAGCGCCGTCGCGACGTCGGGGACACTGAGCCCGGCGCCCGCCAGCTTCGCCGGATCGATCAGGACCTGATACTGCATCGTCTCGCCGCCTAACGACCGCAGATCGGCCACGCCGGGCACCGACTTGTACGCGCGGTCGATCACCCAGTCCTGCAGGATGTGAAGATCGCGCGCCGAACGGTCGGGGCTCTGCAGCACGTACCGGTAGACGAGCCCCGATGGCGAGAACAGCGGCGACACACCCGGCGTGAGACCCGGCGGAAGCGACACGTCGGGAAGCCGCTCGAACACGCGCTGGCGCGCGAAGTAGTTGTCGGTGCCGTCCACGAACGTGAGCCGCACGTCGGACAGACCGTAGAGAGAGATGGACCGCATGACATGGAGTCCGGGCAGCCCGTTCATCTGTAGCTCGACCGGCGCCGTGATCAGCCGTTCCACCTCCTCGGCGGCATGACCCGGCCACTGGGTCACGAGCTCCACCATGGGTGGCGAGAGATCCGGATAGGCGTCGACAGGCAACCGCTTGAACGACCAGATTCCGAGCGCCGCAATCGCCACGGCGCCGAGCACGACGAGCAGCCGCTGGCGGAGCGACATGGCGACGATCCGGTTGACGAACGATGGCTTGCGCGCCGCCGCTTCGGCCTCGGCGTGCGCGACCTCGTGTGTCCACGCGTCCGACCGGATGCCTAACGAAGCGCCATCGCCGTCCCGGGGAGGTCCGCCCGCGGGCGGGCTGAAACGCTCGCTCATTGCGTCTGCGCGAACTGCACGAACAACGCGCCCTCGGAGATGATCCGTTCACCCGCCTTGAGCCCCGCCGTCACTTCGTAGCGGTCGCCCACCCGGGAGCCGATCGTGATCTGGCGACGGCCGAACGTGTTGCCGCCAGTTCCAGACTGGATGAACACGAACGGAATGTTGTCGTCGTCGCGCAGGACGGACGTGACGGGAATGAGCAGCCCGTTCCGCTCGCGCGATCCGTGGATCGTGACCTGTACGTACATGTCCTTCTTCAGGAGTCGTCGCGTGTTGGGCACGAGGACGCGAACCGCGGTTGCCTTCGTCGCGGGATCGACCAGCGCGGCGATGTAGGTGACCTTGCCGACGAACGGGTTCGGCGACGCCGTCGTCGTGACTTCCGCCCGGTCGCCGATCTGCACGGACGAGAGGTCGGTCTCGAATACGTTCGCCTGCACCCACATGGTCGCGAGGTTCGCGACCGTGAAGGCGGGCGTGGATCCGGCCTGCAGCAGTTGCCCCGGGTTGATGAGCCGCTCGACGACCGTTCCCTGGATGGGCGCGCGAATCGCTCCCTGAAGCTCGGGGATGTCCTTTCCGTCACGGAGCGCGCCGATCGTCGCCTCGTCGACGCCTAACGCGCGGAGCTGCTGCAGCGCGGCGTCGCGGTCCGCTGCGGCGGCCGCGGCGTCCGTCTGGGCCTGCTCGAGGTCGCGCCTCGCGATCGCGTCGTTCTTCCACAGCTGCTCGTCCTGGTCGGCGACCCGTTTTGACTGCACGTACGCCGCCTGTGCCTTCCGGTAGTCGGCGACCGTGGTCGCGAAGTCCGGGGAGGATACGAGCGCCATCGCCTGGCCATGGGTCACCTCAGTACCGACGTCCGTGAGAATGCGCATCACCGGACCCGAGATCGGCGGGATCACCTGCGTGGAAACGTCGGCGTTGAACTGCGCCGTCCCCGTCACCTGAATCGTCGGGCGAAAGCTCGTCTGCGTCACGGGCTCGACGTGCAGGCGCTCCAACTGCTCCGACGGGACCGTGACCGGCCGGGCCGCACTGGTGTCGCTCCCCGGAACGGCCGCCGCAGCCGATTCACCGCCGGGCCGTGCTTCATCCGCCTCCGCGCCCTTGCTGGTGCAGCCACCTAACGTCATTGTGAGCGCGGTGACCGCCGCGGCCACTCCCCACGTGATGGGTTTACCGTGCATTGGCCCCTCCGCGGGAACCCGAGTATAGCGGTGCGCCGGTCGCTCGCTCGAGATCGGCGATGGCATCATTCGCCGCGGCCAATGCCGCGGCGTATTGCGTTTGTGCGTCGAGCAGCGTGCGCTGCGCGTCGATGACCTCGAGCGCCGACGATCCGCCCAGCGTGTAGCTCGTCGATGCGATGCGATAAGCCTCGCGGGCCGAGGGCACGAGCTGATCGCGGAGGTAGATCGCCTGACGCAGCGATGTGGATGCCGTCGCGTACGCGTTGCGAAGGTCCTCACCCACCTGCGCCGCCATGTCGCGGTACTGCGCGTCCAGCTCGTTCGCGCGATACCGCGCCTCCGCCACCTCGCCGTTCTGGTGCTGCCAGAAGAAGATCGGGAGGCTGAAGCCGATACCCGTCTCGTACTCGTAGGGCTCACCGTTGATCCGACTTCGCGTGACGCTCAGGTCGACGTCGGGAATCAGATAGTGCTGCGCCAGCTTCTGCGACGCCCGCGCACCGGCCTGCTCGGCGACGAGTCCGCGGAGCTCCGGTCGTCGCTGCATCGCCAGCGCCTCGAGCTCCGCGAAATCGGGCGGCGCCGACGGAATCGTCAGGCTGTCGGCCGCGTCGATCGACGCGCCGAGCACCCGGCCAAGCATCCGGTTCAGCCCCGCGCGCGCGTTGGCGACGCCCCGTTCGTTCGCGATCAGGTCGTTCTCCGATTGCGCGACGGCCACCTGCGCCTTGATCACGTCCAGCTTCGCCACGGTGCCGGCGTTGTAGCGCGCCTGTGTCTTGTCGAGAAAGTCCTGTGACAGCTTGCGTGCTTCCTCGAGATCCTGGCGATGCTTCAGCGACACGAGCAGCGAGTCGTACGCCTGGTTCGTCTGGAAGACCACGAGCTGGCGCTGGAGCACATACGTCTCGTCGATGCTCCCCCGCTCGCCCTTCGCGGCCTGCCCCTGCAGCGCGATCTTCGTCGGGAACGGCACCGTGATACCGAGCGAGTAGTCGGTTTCGTTTCCCGAATGCCAACGAAACGCTCCTGTCTGCCCCACGACGCTCGCACCGAACGACGGTTCCGGAAGCGCGTACGCCTGCGTCACGCGAGCCTGCGCCTGCGCCACCTGCGCGCGAGCGACCGCGAGGGTCGGGTTGCGCGAGAGCGCCTGACGGATCGCCTCCTCGCGCGTGACGCGGAGGATCTGTGTCGTCGTGTCGCGCCGCTGTGCGCTCGCCGTACTTACCGAACCACTCGCGAAGACCGCGAGGATCGTCGCGCCGAGCAGCCGGTGAACGGCGCTCGTCGATGAAAAAGTGGAAAACCGATGATCCATGCCCATGCCCGTTGACCGAAGGGAGCCGACGCGAGACGAGAGTATCCGTCACCGCATCGGGTCGATGAACCGTCAAGATCCCTGGTCGCTCGGCCTAACGAGTGGGAGGGCGGCCCGCTCGTCGCACAGCGGTCCGATGGCACTCGTGGTTCACCCGCGCGTGGCGGGTGCCGAAATCAGCCGAGCTGGCGGGGCGCGGGCGGGCCGCGGGCGGCGAGAGGGCCGCGGCGCTCGGTTTCGGGGGCGAGGATCGGCGCTGCCGGGCGCGGCGCGACGAACCCGACAGCAACCTTCGGCGGCGGCGCGAGCAGTGGCGCCGTGCCGGTCAGGTGCCGCGCAATGCACGCCGAGCAGTATGCCTCGTCGTGCACGTAGTGGCGTCGCTCGCTCGGCTGCTCGATGTGCGCGCCAAGCCTGGACGGCGCGCGGGCCTCGGCAAACGGAATGACGGCCGAGACGAACAGCTGGACCACCGCGAGCAGAGCGAACGCGACAATTGCCGCCCGCGATCGCGGGCGGGCAGACATGGTCGTTCGATCCGTTCGGTGAGTGGTCGTATTCATTCGATCAGCACTACAAACCTACGGCCGGATTACGGCAGGAACCAGCAAAGTGTTGGGGTTTTGGGACCG
>Ga0075424_100001307_pt1 | contig 21683 bp, 18 predicted proteins | sample SoiMethybrSBSTD3_FD_75301 | JGI IMG/M metagenome (GOLD analysis project Ga0075424, IMG submission 75301) | Bulk soil microbial communities from a Populus tree surrounding site in Tennessee, USA - Soil MetaG P. TD hybrid SBSTD3 | ecosystem: Environmental > Terrestrial > Soil > Tree plantation... | reverse complement strand
CTTTCCGACGCGGACCGGCGCGATCAGCTGGCTGTCGCTGCCGATGAACGCGCCGTCTTCGATGACGGTGCGATGTTTCACGGTGCCGTCGTAATTGCACGTGATCGTTCCGGCGCCGATATTCACCCTCTCGCCGATCGTCGCGTCGCCGAGATACGCAAGATGGTTTGCTTTCGAGCCGCGACCGACGGTCGTCTTCTTCAGCTCCACGAAGTTGCCGATGTGGGCCTCCTCGCCGACGTTCGACTGCGGCCTGATGTGCGCGAACGGCCCGATCTTCGCGGCGCGGGACACGTGCGAATCGATGATGAGACAGAAGTTGTTGATTGCGACGTCGTCTTCGATCGTGGAATCGACAATTCGGACGGAAGACTGGATCTCGCAGTTGGATCCGATCCGCGTCCGCCCCTCGAGATGAACGCCGGGATGGAGCACCGTGTCGGATCCGATCTCGACGTCGACCCCGACGAACGTCGTTGTCGGGTCGACAATCGTGACGCCTGCCGCCATCAATGCGTCGATCTTGTCCGACCGGAGGATGGCCGACACGTCAGCGAGCTCGCTCCGGCTGTTGACGCCGAGGATCTCGCGCGGATCGTCGAGCTTCACGGTTTCCACGATCAGACCGCTCCGTCTGTAGATCCGGACGAGATCGGGCAGGTAGTACTCGCCCTGGGCATTCGAGGAACCAATCTCGCGCAGCGCCGCGAAGAGCGGCTTGATGTCGAATGCGTAGATGCCGCTGTTGATTTCCTGGATCTCGCGCTCGGCGGGAGAGGCATCCTTGTGCTCGACGATCGCGGCAATCTGCCCCTCCTCCCGAACAATCCGGCCGTACCCTTCCGGCGATGCGACGACGGCAGTCAACACCGTTGCTGCCGCCTGGCGCTTCTCGTGCCGCCGGACGAGAGCGGCGAGCGTCTCGGCGCGGAGAAGCGGCACATCACCGGAGAGCAGCACCAAAGTGCCGCTCGCATCGCGCAGCAACGGCTCGGCTTGCAGCAGCGCATGCCCCGTGCCGAGCTGCGGCTCCTGCAATGCAAAGGCAAGGCCCAGCCGTTTCCCGAGCGCGTCCTTGATGGAGTCGGACTGATGGCCGACGACGACGACGATCGACGAGGGGGAAATCGATTCGGCGGCGCGGAGCACATGCTCGATCAGCGTCCGGTCCCCCGCGCGATGTAACACTTTGGGGAGCGCGGACTTCATCCGCGTCCCCTTGCCGGCTGCAAGGATAACGATATGAGTGTCAGGCATGGTGCCTCACGTGAAGCTTAGCGCTTCCTGCAAGAGGCGGATCATCGGTGGTTGCCGGGGCTAAAGCACCGGCCTACGTAGGCCGGCCCTTCAGGGCCGGCGAAGCCGGAGGCAGACTAGCGCCGGCGCGCCGCGGGACGTCGGCGGTTCGGAGCCGGAGGCGTCTCGAGCGCGTCCCGGAACTCCGCATGGTCGCGGAGGGATTCCAGATCCGGATCCTGTCTGGCCAGGCTTCGATTCTCCGGATTTAGGGCGACCGCCCGTCTCAAGTGCTCGAGCGCTTCGTCCGCCCGCTGACGCATGCCGAGCGCCACCGCCATGATGTAGTGCGCGTGATCGCTCTCCGGATCTTCGGACAAGGCTCGCTGGAGGTGGTCCAGGGCGCCGTTGTGATCCCCTGAATTCAGCGCAACGGTGGCGGCATACACTCGTTCCGCGGGACTTTTGGGCACAGGCTGCCGTCGCTCGGTCTCCCGTTCACAGACACGGAGATAGAGGCGCGCTCGTTCCAGGAGCTCACGTTCGTCGGGATACCGTTCGAGCACGGTCCGGAAGAACCCGGCCGCCCCCTGAAAATCGTGGCGCTGAAGCGCCTGAACGCCACGTTCGTAGATCGCGACCGCCTCGTAGAACCCCGGCCGCCTGACAGGAGCGGAGGGCGTAGACGCTGGAACGGTAGCGTTTTGCGGCGCTGGCACAGCCGTCGAGGCCTTCCGGGCGTTTACCTGTGACTGTGACTTTACGCGCGCGACCTTTTTCCGGCTTTCTTTCCGGTTTTCGGTCCGCGGAGGACGCCTCGCGGCTTTGGCAGGTGTCCTGACGGTCCGGCGAGACTTCGGCAATACGCCTCCTGATGGCTGGCCGGGTTGTGACAGTAGCAAAACAGATTAGAGGGGGTCAAGCGGGGGGCTGTAAGGGCAGGAGTTCACCACGATTAGGTCATTCACTAGAAATCTTGGCTCTTTCGAGCAGAGCGTAAACCTCGCGGCTCGTGATCCGGTGACGATCCGACAGCCGTTTCAGCGCGGCGCGACGGCCAAGGCCGTCATTATTGGTCAATTCACCAAATTCTTGGGCCAGCCTCGCGGGATCGAGGTCAGTGCTGACCTGAGTCGGCTTCGCCAAGCGCTGAACTGCGGCCCTCAATACCAGCGTGAATTCGCCTCTTTCTTCAAATGATTCAGTAAGATGCATAGATATTGGCCTAATGACCAATGTCTCGTGCGCCTTCGTCAACTCTCTTGCGACTAGCAGCTCGCGATCGCCGAACACGTCGAGCATGTCGCTCAAACAGGCGCGAATTCGATGCGGTGCTTCGTAGAAGACCAGCATTCTGGCCTCTGCAGCTACACGTTCGAACCAACGTTTTCTGGCTGAAGACCTAACAGGTGGAAAGCCGAGGAACGTGAACTCCTGCTCGGGAAAGCCGCAGGCGGAAAGCGCAGCCACTACCGCGCTCGGCCCCGGTACCGGCTCGACCCGAACTCCGGCGGAATGCGCGGCGGCAACCAGGGTGCTGCCCGGATCCGACACGACCGGTGTGCCTGCATCCGATACGAGCGCGACCGAATCTCCCGCCATGAGCCGCGCGATGAGCAACGGCGCCTTCGATCGCTCGTTGTGCTCGTGAAGGCTCGTCGTCCGCGTTGAGATCGAGTAGTGTTGAAGGATGCGCGCCGTCCGGCGAGTGTCTTCCGCCGCAATCACGGATACTTCGCGCAGAATGCGGAGCGCCCGTAGCGTAACATCCTCGAGGTTGCCTATGGGTGTAGCGACCACATAGAGGGTGCCGGGCATGTCTGGCCGGCCGATTGTAGCGAAATGTATTCAGCCGAACCACTCCCGCACTTCGTCGACGAATACCTGTCGTATCTATACGAAGTCCATCCCACCAACGCCACCTTCGACGGCGTCCATCTGCACGACGACTTGCTCGAGGACTGGAGCCGTCAGGCAATCGAGACGCAGGTCCGCGATCTGGGCGGGCTCGCGCGCCGGCTCGGCGCCATCGATCCCGCGCGGCTGACCGAGATCGAACGGCTGGAACGGCCGGCGCTGGACGCCAGCATCCGGGCGCGGCTGTTCGAGCTCGAGGAGGTCCGGAGCTGGGAGCGAAGCCCGCAGCAGTACGCCGACATCCTCGCCACGAGCCTCGCCGGCCAGGCGCTGTTCGACTATGCACCGCTCGCGGAACGCGCGAGACGGGTGCTGTCGAAACTGCGTCAGGTGCCGCGGCTGATGCAAGCCGCGCGCGACAACATCAAAGATCCTCCCGGGATCTACGTAAAGGTGGGCCTCGAAAGCATGCGCGGCACGCTGCGCTTCATCGACGAAGATCTGCCGCGCGCGTTCGGCGCTCTCGGGGACCTGCATCTGCTCGGCGATCTTGCCGACGCGTCCACCGAGGCCGCGACGTCGATCTCGGGTTACATCGATTACCTCGAGAAGGACCTGGCGCCCCGAAGCAAAGGATCGTTTCGCCTCGGGCGCGAGCGCTTCGAGCAGAAGCTCGCGCTCGACGAGGGCATCCGTCTCAGCGCCGAGCGGCTGCTCGCGATCGCCACCCGTGAGCTGCAGCACACGCAGGAGGAGTTCCGTCGCGTCGCGTCGCGGGTGAACGGCGGGGATCCGGCTGCCGCGTGGACGCAGGCCAAGGAAGAGCATCCCGCGGCAGGCGAGCTGGTGACGGTCGCCCAGCAGCAGCTCGCTGATCTGGAAACGTTCATCAAGCGTCAACGGATCGTGACGGTGCCGGATGGCGCGCCGGTGGAAGTCGCCCCGACCCCGCGGTTCTACCGCTGGACGTTCGCGAGCATGTGGACGCCGGGGCCGTTTGAAACGCGGCCGCTGCGCGCGTTCTACTACATCACCGACGTCGAGCCGTCATGGCCGATCGAGCGGAAGGACGAACATCTGCGCGACTTCAATTACGGCGCGCTGTGGTCGATCTCGATTCACGAGGTGTTCCCCGGCCACTTCCTGCACTATCAGCACCTGCGGCAGGTCGATTCGAAGCTTCGCAAGTCGATTCTGTTCTCGTCGACCGCGTTCGTGGAAGGGTGGGCGCACTACTGCGAGCAGATGATGATCGAAGAAGGGTTCCGCAAGAACGATCATCACGTGCGCCTCGGCCAGCTTGCGGAGGCGCTCATCCGGCTGTGCCGCTTCATTGTCGGAATCCGGCTGCACTGCGAGGACATGTCGGTCGAGCAGGGCGTGAGGTTCTTCAGGGAGGAAGCGTTTCTCGAGGAGCCGAGCGCACGCCGCGAGGCGGAGCGGGGGACGTTCGATCCGTCCTACATTCTCTATACTGCCGGAAAGCTCATGATCCTCAAGCTGCGAGAGGACTACAAGGCGCACGCGGGCTCCGATTACTCGCTGCGCGACTTTCACGACAGGCTGCTCGCCAACGGCACGGTGCCCTTGTGGCTGCACCGCGCGTTGATGCTGGGTGAATCGAACGGCGAAATGCTGGAGTAGCGATCGCGGCTTGCGGTTCGGGACGATTGATTTATGCCCTTGTACGAATACAGATGCGAGGCGTGCGGCAGCACGTTTGAGAAGATTCAGAAATTCTCGGATCCGCGGGTCGACGTGTGCGTGAAGTGCGGAAAGGGACCAGTCCGGAAACTGATTTCCTCGCCGGCCATTCAGTTCAAGGGGAGCGGATGGTATATCACCGATTACGCGAAGAAGTCGTCGAGCGATAGCGGATCGGCGAAGCCCGCCGCCGACAAATCAGAGAAATCGGAGAAGAGCGAGTCGACGAGCAAGCCGGACACGACCAATACGTCTGAGAAGAAGCCGTAGCGTCCGCCTTTAGGCGGACCTGACCTCACCGACTCGTCTTCAACTCCTCCAGATCGATCGTCCGCAAGTACTCACGGAAGGGATCCGCGAGGTCCGGACGGCGCAGCGCGAAATACACCACCGCCTTCAGAAACCCGAGCTTGTTGCCGGTGTCGTGGCGCACGCCGTCGATGTGGCAGCCGTAAATGGGACGTGACTGCAGCAGGCGTCGCAGTCCGTTGGTCAACTGGATCTCGCCTGTCCGGTCGCTCACCGTTGCGGCCAGGGCGGGAAAGATGTCGGGCGTCAGCACGTACCGGCCGATGATCGCGAGATCCGATGGCGCCTCGTTGCGCGGCGGCTTCTCGACGAGGTCGCGAATGCGGTACACGCCGGGACGCACTTCTTCGGCGTCGATGATGCCGTAGGCGCTCACGTCCTCCTTCGGCACGCGCTCGACCGCGAGCACGGGACTCTGGACGTCCTCGAACACATGGATCATCTGGCGCAGCGCCGGCGGATCGGCGTCGATCACGTCGTCGCCAAGGATGACCGCGAACGGCTCGTCTCCGACGAGCGGCCGCGTTACGAGCACCGCATGGCCGAGGCCGAGCGGCTCTCCCTGCCTCACATAGGAGAAGTTGATCAGATTCGAGATCTTCTTGATCTCGGCGAGCAGCTCCTTCTTGTTGCGGGTCTCGAGGAACGTTTCCAGTTCGACGGAGACATCGAAGTGGTCCTCGATCGCATTCTTGCCGCGGCCAGTGACGAGGATGATGTTGTCGACGCCAGATGCGACGGCCTCTTCGACGCCGTACTGGATGATCGGCTTGTCGACCAGCGGCAGCATCTCTTTCGGCTGCGCCTTGGTGGCCGGCAGGAAGCGCGTTCCGAGTCCGGCTGCGGGGAAGACGGCTTTGCGAATCACGTGATCACTGTATCGCATCCCCGCCGGGCGGCGATACACGTTACGGTATAGGATCTAGCTCATGCTCGACCCGGCGTACGTGCGCGATCACATGGACGATGTGCGTGCAGGCCTCAGGAATCGCGGCCTCGAACCGGAGTCGGAGCTCGAGCAGATCGCGACGCTCGAAACACGTCGCCGACGGCTGATCCCCGAGATCGAGGGCCTGAAGCGGGAGCAGAACGCGGCGGGCGACGAGGTCGCGCGCGCGAAGCGCCGGGGCGAGGATGCGTCAGGGATCTTCGCCGCGAACAAGGCGCGCGCCCAGCAGATCCGGCAGCTCGAGGTACAGCTCGAACAGGTCGAGCAGCAGCGGAGCATGCTGCTGATGACGATTCCGAACGTTCCGCACTCGACCGTGCCGGTTGGCCGGACCGCCGAGGACAACCGCGAAGTCCGGCGGCAGGGCGAGCCGAGGGTCTTCGACTTCGATCCGAGACCCCACTGGGAGATCGGGCCAGCGCTCGGCATCATAGACTTCGAGCGGGCGACGAAGATGTCGGGGTCCCGCTTCGCGGTGCTGATGGCGAGCGGCGCACGGCTCGAGCGCGCGCTCATCAACTTCATGCTCGACCTCCATACAAAGGAGCACGGCTACACCGAAGTCGAGCCGCCGTTTCTCGTCACCGCCGACGCCATGCGCGGCACAGGCCAGCTGCCGAAGTTCGAGCAGGATCTGTTCAAGATCGCCGGCGACTGGGACCTGTACCTGATTCCGACCGCGGAAGTGCCGCTGACCAATTACCACCGCGGGGAGATCCTCGACGGCCGCGTGCTGCCGCTCAGGTATACGGCGTACACCCCGTGCTTCCGATCGGAGGCCGGTTCCTACGGCGCGGACGTGCGAGGGCTGATCCGGCAGCACCAGTTCGACAAAGTGGAGCTCGTGAAATTCACCGTGCCGGAACAGTCTTACGAGGAGCTCGAGTCGCTCACCGCGAACGCCGAAGAAGTGCTCAAGCGTCTCGAGCTGCCATACCGCACCGTCGTCCTCTCGACAGGCGACATGGGCTTCACGGCGGCGAAGACGTACGACATCGAAGTGTGGCTGCCCAGCCAGAAGACCTATCGCGAGATTTCATCCTGCAGCAATACGGAAGCGTTCCAGGCGCGTCGCGCGAACATCAAGTTCCGGCCGGCGGGGACCGGCAAGGCGGACTTCGTTCACACGCTGAACGGCTCCGGCCTCGCGGTCGGCCGTACGCTCATCGCGATCCTCGAGAACGGCCAGCAGCGGGATGGGTCCGTCCTCATTCCCCGCGCGCTCCGCCCCTATATGGGCGGGCTGGAGCTCATCGAACCTCGAACTCCGTAGGGCGGGCCTTCAGACCCGCCCTCTCTTGACGCCCGACCGCCGCGTGCATATATTGTTGAACCATATATGGCGCCAAAGGATGATCTGAAAAAAGGGGGAGCGGAGCTGATGGTGCTCGCCGCGCTCGAAGATGCGCCCCGGCACGGCTATGACATCGCCCGCGAGATCGACAGCCGCTCGGGCGGCGTGCTGCGCTTTCACGTCGCCTCGCTCTACCCGATGCTGTACCGGCTTGAGCGGCGAGGCTGGATCACCGGGCGCTGGGTGGAAAAGACCGGCCAGCGGCGCCGCCGCTACTACCGGCTGACGCCTGAAGGACGACGGATGTTGATCGCGCAGCGAAGCGAGTGGCGCACGCTCATCGAGGCGCTGAACCGGGCGGCCGGGCTCGAGTCGGCCTGAGGATTCCCTGATGTCGCACGACTGGTACGTACTCGTGCGCGCGCGGCTGCCGCAGCTGCCGGCTGATGTTGCGGAAGAAGTCGCGCAGCATCTCGCCGATCTCTACGCCGAAGCGCTTCGCGGCGGCGCGAAGCCAGCCGAAGCGGCAGCAGCGGCCGAAGCCGCCCTCCGCGACGAAGCCGCGCTGTTGGAAGACCCGCGATCGACGCCGCGGTCGGCCGCCTCCGGGTGGCAGGCCGGTCAGAGTCACACGAATGCAGACCAAAGAGGAGGAGCGATGTTCGTAAACCTCCGCCGCGACGTGATGTACGCGCTTCGAATGATGCGCCGGCAGCCTGGCTTTGCTGCCGTCACGATCCTTACGCTCGCGCTCGGAATCGGTGTGAACGTCGCCGTCTTCGCAGTCATGCGCGCAGCGCTGCTGGCGTCCATCCCTGTTCCGCGTCCGGAGCAGCTCGTGTCGATCGTGACCTGGACGGCCTCGAACGGCGATCACACGGATTTCTCGTATCCGCTTTACGTCGACGCGCGGGACGCGGCGGCTCCCTTGGCGAAGGTCGCCGCCTATAGCGCCTGGACCGTCGGCGTCGCGACACCCGATCAGCGGGAGCGAGTCACGGCGGAGTTCACGACGTCGAATTACTTCCAGGTCCTCGGCGTGCAGATGCGGGTCGGGCCGGGATTCAGCGGTCCCGACGAGCGTCGTGGCGCAGCCGCGGTCGCGATCGTGAGCGATGGTCTCTGGCGCTCGATGTTTCGCTCCGATCCCGACGTCGTCGGCCGATCCATCCTCGTTGACGGACAAGCCGTGACGATTACCGGAGTCGCGCCAGCGAGCTTTACCGGATTCGTCCGGGGCCAGCGCGCAGATATCTGGATTCCGGTGAGCCAGTACGCGCCGCTGCTCCACGACCGGGATCTGCTGGATCGACGAACGACGAGCTGGCTGTTCCTGGTCGCGCGCCTCGACGCGGGCCGCGGCCGCGACCAGCTCGAGCGGGTATTGACGAACGCGCTGCGCGGATCTGCAGGCGCCGAAGCGGGCAGCGATTGGGCGGTCCATGCCAACCCGGCCCCCCAGGGTGATGACTCGCTCGTGGCGGATCTCGACAAGCCTTTGCAGCTGCTGATGATGGTCGTCGGTCTGATCCTCGTCATCACGGCGGCGAACGTCGCGAACCTGCTTCTCGCCCGATCGTGCTCGCGTCAGTCGGAGATTGCGATTCGCCAGTCGCTCGGCGCATCGCGCGGGCGCATCGTTCAACAACTGATCGTCGAAGCCGCCGTGCTCGCGGCCGCCGGCGGCGTTTCGGCGCTCGTCGCTGGCACGTGGGTCGCGCGATTGTTCGAGCTGAGGACGATCGGCGGCGGCGCGCTGGCGCTTTCCGTTCGGCCCGACACGATGGTCGTCGCCTTCACCGCCGCAGTGGTCGTCGGTGCCGCGCTGCTGAATGGCCTCATACCGGCGATGGGTGTCCGCCGTCTGGCGCCGTCGGAAGTGATTAAGCACGGTCGCGACGGCTCTCGCGTGGCTGCCGGGCGCGGCCGTCTGCGAGCGACGTTGACGATCGTCCAGATCGCGTTATCGCTCGTCCTGATCATCGGCTCCGGTCTCTTCCTTCGGAGCCTGGCAAGAATCCGTGCCGTCGATCCATCCATCGTGAGCAACAGCCGGATTGCTGCGACGTTGAATACCACGCTGCGCGGGTACGACGAAGCGCGTGGGCGACAGTTTTACGATCGAGTACTCGACGCAGTGTCGCGCCAGCCCGGAATTCAATCGGCGGCGCTCGGATACGTCCTTCCGGCCACGCCTGGCGGCATGCGGAATAATCTGCCGCCCAGAAGCACCACACCCTCGATTGACGAGCCGCTCGAATACGATTTGGTGCCGGTCTCGCCGCGATTCTTCCAGACGACTGACCTGCCGCTGCTGGCCGGTCGCGACTTCGAGCCGTCCGATTCGAGCACGTCGCCGCCGGTCATCATCATCAACGAGCGGATGCGCGCCCGGTTCTGGCCCACCGGCGATGCCATCGGACAGACCTTCAGAGCCTGGACGGACAGCTATACCGTCGTCGGCATCGCGCGTGACACGAAATACCGGAGCCTGCGCGAGAAGCCGCGCATGGTCATGTACCTGCCGCTGACCCAGCTCCACCGGGATACGGTCAACGTCATTGTGAAGACGTCGCTTCCCGCTGACGCGACGACCGCAGCCCTGCGAGAAGCCGTCCGCGGCGTCGATCCGGCAATGCCGCTCTACAACGTGCGCACGTTCGCGGAGCATCTCGATCGCGCGCTGTACTTCGATCGACTGCGTGCCCGTCTCATCTCCTGGCTTGCGGCGCTGGCCCTCGCGCTCGCGGCCATCGGCATTTACGGCGTCGTGTCGTACGACGTCACGCAGCGCACTCGCGAGGTCGGAATCCGGCTCGCGCTTGGCGCACAGCGGAGGGAAATCCTCGCCATGCTGCTGGGAACCGGGGCGCGGCTGGCCCTGGTGGGGGTGGTCATCGGGACGGTCTTGGCGCTCTGGCTCACCCGCGGCGTCGCGTCGCAGCTGTACGGCATCACCCCGCATGATCCGCTGACGCTCGCTGTCGGCGCGGCGATTCTGTTTGCCGTCGCGCTCGCGGCGACCTACATACCGGCCCGCCGCGCAACCCGGATCGATCCGATGTCCGCCGTGCGCTCCGAGTAAGGGATACCTTCGTGCTTGCCGGCGCGGACGTCATGATCTATCTTCGCGCAACAATCCCTTCAGGCAGATGCCCGCAGGAGCGCCAGACGCCCGGCTGTCGAATTTCCGCCTCGATCGCCTCCTCGGATCGGGCGGCATGGGGTCGGTCTATCTCGCCCGGGATCTGACGCTCAACCGCGACGTCGCGATCAAGTTCATCACGCCGGGCAAGGCCCTGGAGCGCACGGCGCGCGACCGGCTCGTGCGCGAGGCGAAGGCCGCCGCCGGCCTCGACCACCCGAACATCTGCAGTGTGTACGACGTGATCGTCGAGCCCGAGGGGCGCGCGGCGATCGTCATGCAGTACGTCAAGGGGGCCTCGCTCTCCGATATCCTGCGCGTCGGGCCGCTCGAGCCGGCCGCAGCGCTGTCGATTGCGACCGACGTCGCCCGGGCGCTCGCGGCGGCGCATGCGCAAGGCATCGTCCATCGCGACGTGAAGCCGGCCAACATCATGGTGACGCCGGATCGCCGGGCCAAACTGCTCGATTTCGGCATCGCGCGCCACGACGATCTGAGTGTGGCGGCGCAGGAGGCGTCGACGACGACCGAGCTGACGTCGGCCGGGCTCATGATCGGGACTCCGTCGTACATGTCCCCCGAGCAGGCGCAGAAGCACCCGCTCGATGGCCGCTCCGATCTGTTCGCGCTCGGGTGTGTGCTGTTCGAATGCCTGACCGGCACGCGCCCGTTCAAAGGACAGTCGCCGCTCGAGGTCCTCGCGGCAGTGCTGCACCAACAGCCACCCGCACCGTCCTCGCTGCGATCCGGACTCACTCCGCTGCACGACGCGATCTGTTTGAAGCTTCTCGCCAAGGATCCGGCGGAGCGATTTCAATCCGCAGACCAGCTCCTGGCGTCACTGGATCGGTTGGCGCGCAGCGGCGGTGCCGCGCCCGTGCCCTGGCCGCGCAGGGCGTGGTGGATTGGTATTGCCGCCGTGCTCGTCGCGCTGTCGGGCGCGGTGGTGTGGCGATGGCAGATGACGCCGGCGAAGCCGAACGCCGAAGCCTCCCGCTGGTATCAGCGGGGCATCGACGCGCTGCGCGACGGCTCGTATTACGGGGCGCGGCTCGCGCTCGAGCGAGCGACGCGCACGGATCCCGGATTCGTCGACGCACATATCCGTCTCGCGGAAGCGGAATCGGAGCTCGACGAAACCGACGCCGCACAGCGCGAGCTCCTCACGGTGGATCAGCTCGTGGGTACGGAGTGGTTCATGCCGAGCGAACAGCGCACGCGCATGAATGCCGTTCGCGCGATGATGCTGCGCGACGTCGATGCAGCCGTGCAGCAGTACCAGGCATTAGTGGATAGGAATCGCAGTGACGCGGGGGCGTGGCTGGATCTCGGGCGCGCGCAGGAAGCCGCAGCGTTCGCGGCAGATGCCCGCAAGAGTTACGAAGCGGCGCTCGCGATGGACGGCCAGTACGCGGCAGCCCACTTGCGCCGTGCCACCATCCTTGGACTCGAGGGACAGCGGGACAAGGCCATGGAGGAGTTCTCGAACGCCGAAAGTCTGTACCGCGCCCAAGGCCCGAACATCGAAGGCGAAGTCGAAACGCTGATACGGCGCGGCGCTTTCCTGAATGGCATCGGGGAGTTTCACGACGCCCGGACGTCGCTGACGCGTGCGGCCGAGCGCGCGGCGACGCTGCAGACCCGCGCGCAGCAGATTCGGGCGCAGCTGCAGTTGAGCAGCGTGACCGCATCGGAAGGCAAGTGGGACGACGCAGAGCGCATGGCATCCGCCGCTGTCGAATCTGCGATGCGCGAAAACCTCGAGTCGGTGGCCGCCGACGGCCTTGTCGATCTGGCGACCGTGCTGTCGTCTCGCGGCAGAAACGCGGAGGCGAATCTCCACGTCCAGCGAGCGATAGAGCTCGCGGAGAACAGAGGCGCGACACGCATTGCCGCGCGCGCGCGGCTGGAGGGAGCGTCGCTGATGATCGAATCACGTCAACCCGCGCAAGCCGTTGACGCCGCACAGAAGCTTCTCCCTTACTTTCGGGAGAAGCGCTATCGCCGGCATGAGCTGACGGCTCTTTCAATCATGGCAAGAGGGTACGAGAGTCTGGGTCAATATGCCGACGCGCGCCGGCTGAGCGATCAGGCGCTCCGAACTGCGGTCGAAATCAAGGACCAGATACAGGAAGCATTTGCGCTTGAGGGCCTCGCTGGTGAGGCGAATGCGGTCGGGAGTCTACCTGAAGCGCTGGCGTTTCGGATTCGAGGTACCGCCATTCATCGCGCGCTGAACGACCTCTCGGCGCTGCCGTTTGACTTGGTGAACCAGGCGGATCTGTGTATTCGACTGGGCCGGGGGGCCGAAGCAGCGCCGCTGCTGGACGAAGTCGACGCGGCGATTGCCAGGGGCGTCGAAGCATACCTGCCGCGTGCACGCCGCGTCCGTGTGCTCCGCGCGCTCGATGCGGCCATCCAGGGCCATTCCGCGACGGTTCAGACATTTGCCGCCAGTTTTCCTCCCGCGCCGGATGGCTCCCGCGACTCGAACGCGCTCCTTGCAGATTTGCTGCTGAGGTACGCGTCCGAAAGGAGTAGAATCCCGCAGCCTCCGAACAAAACCGATTCGTTCATGGGTTCCACCGCCACCACCGTCTTCCGGGAGCTGCGGTATTGGGATCTGGCAGGGCGGCTTGCTCGCGGTGATTCCGCCGGCGCGCTCGCGGGCGTGCAGGAAACGCTTGCTGCCGACGGAGCGGCAACTTCGTACGAGTTCGAATGGCGTGTAGCCGCGATCGGGGCCGCTGCCGCTCGCCAGACGGTCGACACCGCCCGCGCCGCGCAGTTCTCGGATCGCGCGAAACAAGCGCTCGATCGCCTGCGCCGGGAGTGGAAGCAGGACGCCGTCACATACGAAGCGCGTCCCGACCTGCAGGAATTGCGGCGCAAGGCAGGACTGAGTCCGTAGCCGCTGAAGAAAGGAGCTCGGCGTGCCAGGAACGACCGGGACCAAGGTTGCATACTTCGCGGCGGGCGCGCTGATCGCCGCCATCGCCGTCGGGGCACTCTCCACTCTGATCAGCGGCGGCGACGACGAAGAACGCCCCCCGATCATCGTGAGGGGCGGTTCGATTATTTTCGAGAGCGGCGACAAGAACGGCAAGCCGAAAGAAAAGAAGGGAAAGAAATGGATCGCCGCCGGCAGCGACTGGCAGCCTGACCAGAACGACGGAATTCCCGTCGCGGACCTCAGCATCGCCATTCGCGGCGGTAATCAGGGTTCGTGTCCAACCCTGGACAGGGTCGTCGGGGATCCAAAGGCGACGCCTGCGGTCGCGCCAGTGATTACCGTCACCTACACGGCCGATGGGACGGACACGACGTTCACCATCACGACCAAGCCGGACAAGAACAAACCCAACAAGTGGAGCACGACCATCGTCGGCTCCAATATGCGGCTGGAGAACGACACCAGCGACAATCCGCAGGTCGTCTTCGGCGATCACGGGAAGGGTGAAATCAGCCGCGTCCAGTTCGAGGGGCAGAGCGGGAACGTCAACTGCCAGGGTCCCATCACGTCGCTGAAAGTGTGGCAGGACAAGTAGCGAGAGGGTGAAAGGAGCTCGGCGTGCCAGGAAAGAGCCTGTCGCAGGTCGCGTATATCGCTGCCGCCACCGTGGTCACGACCGCCGCCGTCGTCACGCTCGCCACCTTGGGCCCTTTGCAGAAGGTGCTCAGCGGCGAGGACGAAGAGCGTCCGCCCATCATCGTCAGGGGCGGCTCGGTCATCTTCGAGAGCGGAGAGGGGGCGAAGAAAGGCAAGAAGTGGAAGAAGGTGAACGACGACTGGCAACCGGATCATGGGAATGGCATTCCCGTCAACAAGTTCAGGGTTGCAATCCAGGGCTCCGATGCCGAGTGTCCTCCGCTCCAGCTCACGCGTGAGCTATCCATCACGTACACGGACGAGCAAGGTGTTTCCTCGATATTTTTCATAACCACCAAGGCTCGGAACGGCAACGGCAGCCCGGCGCCCACCATCGTGACCGACCAGAAACTCGACGATTTGGGCAATTCTGGCGACTATCCGAAGCTGACTTACGGTACAGACAAGAATGGCTCGATCACGCACGTAAAGTTCTCGGGAATTGGCGGTCAATTTGACTGTCACGGAACAATCACGAGCGTGAAACTGTCGCAGGAAAAATAGTTTCACCGTTGGAGATGGAACGGCACGCTCGTGACCACGATGTTGGGCCTGAAGAGCAGTGAGCCTTTGATGAGCAGCGCGCGCTGGTTGTGGAAGACATGGTGCCACCAGCGCGCGGGCACGAACTCGGGGAGCACGATCGTCACGAAATCGCTCGGCTGCTGCGTGGTGACCTGCTCGATGTATTCGAGGAGCGGCTCCATCAGCGATCGGTAGGGCGACTCGAGGACGACAAGCGGCACGCCGTCGCCCCAACGCTGCCATTGGCAGCGCATCTGTGCCAGCGCCGCCGGATCGATGTTGACGTAGATCCCCCGCACGTCCGCCGAGAGCGTTTTCGCGTACGCGAGCGCCTGCACGACGGCACGGTGAACGCCGCTCATCGGCACGAGGACGACGTTCTTATGCTTCGTGCCGTTCGTGAACCCGTCGATCGACAGCTGTCGCGCGACCTCCTCGTAGTGCCGGCGCGACGCCCGGAACAACAGCACGTGGATCGGGATCAGCAACAGGATGATCCACGCTCCCTCGCGCGTCTTCGTGATCGCGACGACGATGAGCACGATCCCCGTGACCACGGCGCCGAATCCGTTGATTGCGGCGCTCGTTCTCCACCCTGGCCCACCGAGCCTCTTCCAGTGAATGACCATGCCGGCCTGCGACAGCGTGAACGACACGAACACGCCGATCATGTAGAGCGGAATCAGCGCATGCGTGTCGCCGCCGTATGCGATCAGCAGCACCGACGCAAACACGCTCAGGCCGATGATGCCGTTCGAAAACGCCAACCGGTCTCCCTGGTTCATCAACTGGCGCGGAACATATCGATCGCGCGCGAGGATCGACGCCAGCCGCGGAAAATCCGCGTAGGCGGTATTCGCCGCGAGCACGAGGATGAGCATCGTGGCCGCCTGCACGGTGTAATACGCCCATCCACGGCCGCCGAAGACGCCGCGCGCGATCTGCGAGACCACGGTCTCCTGCTCGCTGGGAACGACGTGATAGGCGTGTGCGAGCAGCGTGATGCCGGTGAACATGGTGATCGACAGCACCGCCATCATCAGCATCGTCGCGGCGGCGTTTTTTGCTTCGGGCGGCTTGAACGCGGGGACGCCGTTGGACACGGCCTCCACGCCGGTCATGGCGGTGCAGCCGTTCGAAAATGCCGTCAACAGAAGCACTAGTGTCAGCGCTTCGCCGGCCGGCTGGATCGGTACTTCCGTGGCGATCGGCTGAATCGAGCCGCTGAGCGCCCGCCACGCGCCCACCCCGATCAACGCGAGCAGGCTCACGACGAACATGTACGTGGGAACGGCGAAGATTCGGCCCGACTCGCGGATTCCCCGCAGGTTTCCGAGCATCAGGACGAGAACGAACCCGAGCGCCATCTCGACGCGGTTCACGTGCCACTGCGGGATTGCGGACGTGATCGCCGCGACGCCGGCCGCGATGCTGACCGCGACCGTGAGCACGTAATCGATCAACAGCGCGGCCGCCGCGACGAGCGCGGGCGCCTCGCCGAGGTTGTCCTTCGCGACGATGTACGCACCGCCGCCGCTCGGGTATGCGTGAATCGTCTGCCGGTATGAGAAGACGACAATGGCGAGAATCGTGGCGATGATGAACGCGATGGGCGTGGCGATCGTGAGCGCCGCCGCTCCGACGAGGATAAGCACCCGCAGGATCTCTTCCGTCGCGTACGCCACCGACGACAAGGCGTCGGATGACAGCACGGCGAGACCCGTGAAGCGCGAGAACCGTTCGTGATGGGCGAGATGCGACGGGATCGGCTCGCCGACGACGAACCGCTTGACTTGCGCGTAGAGACCTTCCGCGGGCATGGACCCTCCAACGGCCGACGGGGTTAGCTGACGGGCTCGAGGTTGGAGTCCTCTTCCGCCTCCGCGCTACGCGCTTCGGCGAGATTCGCCCCTGGGCGCGCGGCACGCGCCCGCTGGTTCCCCCGCATCGCTCGTTGCCGAGCGAATTAGGCACTCACCACACTATTAGCGCAGACCGCATAAAAAGTCCGTAAGGAGTTATATGGGACGATAGTGGCAGGACTGCCAGAGTGAAGGCGCTCTTCGCCGGACTTGCCGCGATCGGGCTCGTCAGCCTGCTGTACACGCGCTGGCTGCACGTCCCCAACCAGACGACCGTCGCGCTCTCGTTTCTCCTCGTCGTCCTCGTCGTCGCGACGATGTCGACACGCTGGGTCGCCGTCGCGACCTCGCTGATGGCGTTCGCGTGCTTCAACTTCTTCTTCCTCTCGCCGGTCGGCACGTTCACGATCGCGAGCGGCGAAGACTGGGTGGCGCTGTTCACGCTGCTGGCGGTGAGCTTGGTGGCGAGCCATCTGTCGTCGCAGGTGCGCACGCGGACACGCGAAGCGACCGCCGCCGAATTGAAGTCCGCGCTGCTCGCCTCGCTCAGCCACGACCTCAAGACACCCTTGACCGCCGTCACGGTTGCAGCAAACAACCTGAACGCCGCGTGGCTGTCGGACGAGCAGCGGCGCGAGCAGGCGGCAATCGTGCGCGTAGAGCTCGAACGCCTCAACCGCTTGTTCCAGGACATCGTCGACATGGCGCGGATCGACACGAATGCCGTGGCCGTCGAGCGCGAGTGGGTGGACCCGTCGGAGATCGTCGAAGCGGCGATCCGGCAGGTCGAAACGGCCATCGCGGACCATCGCGTCGACGTCGACACCGGGACGGAACGCGTTCTGGTGCGGCTCGATCCGAGGCTGACGTCGGCGGCGCTCGCGCACCTTCTGGAGAACGCCGGTCAGTATTCCGCCGCCGGCTCGAACATCGATGTGACAGCGACGGCGGCTGACGGCTCGGTGCGTCTGGTCGTCAGGGACCGGGGGCCGGGCATCTCCCGCGACGACATCCCCCACTTGTTCGAGCGGTTCTACCGCGGATCGCGCGCGCGCGAGCGGCGTGCCGGAACCGGGATGGGGCTCGCGATCACGCGCGGCCTGGCTTCGGCTCAAGCAGGGGACGTGTACGCCGCAAACCATCCAGACGGCGGCGCGGTGTTCACCATCCAGGTACCCGCCGAAATCAAACGCGCCGCGTCGATCGAAGGAGAAGTGGTGTGAATCGCGCGGCGGAGATCCTGCTCGTCGACGACGAGGTGTCGATTCAACGCGCGATGGCCCCGCTCCTGCGATCGCGCGGGTATGGAGTCACCATCGCGGCAAATGGCCGCGACGCAATCGAAACCGTCGAACGGGATCGGCCGGATCTCGTGATTCTCGACCTCGGCCTGCCAGACATCGACGGCGTGGAGGTGTGCCGCCGCATCCGCGAGCTCGCCGAGACACCCATCGTCATCCTGTCGGCGAGGGGCGCGGAAGCCGACAAGGTCGCGGCGCTCGACCACGGCGCTGACGACTACGTCACAAAGCCGTTCGGCCCGGAGGAGCTCCTCGCGCGCGTCCGGGCCGCGCTGCGGCGATCGCTCGGCGCTTCCCCCGAACTCCGCGGCCAGTTGACACGCGGCGATCTCACCATCGACTTCGATCGCCGCCGCGTCTACCGCCGCTCAGACGAGATCCGTCTGACGCCAAAGGAATTCGAGCTGCTCACGTTCATGGCCACGCACGCCGGCCGAGTGCTGACGCACCGTGCGATTCTCAAGCAGATTTGGGGCGGACAGGCGACGACGCAGCCCGAGCACCTGCGCGTGCTGATGGGGCAGCTGCGAAAAAAGATCGAGCCCGACCCGGCCGCACCGCAGTATCTGATGACCGAACCCTGGGTCGGCTACCGATTCGCGGACGAAGCGGAATAATGGCCAAAAACTTATCGTCTCTTTGCGACATCCTTATGCCGACCGCCGGACGATCGGGACGTGGCGAACATCAGCGTGATTGCCACGTCGCGCGAGGGCACGGAGGCCGCACTCTGGACGGCAGCGGAGCTCGCCGCGCAAGGCGCCGCAAAATTGTGGCTGTTCGTCCGCGCGGGCGAGACCGGTCTCCTGCCACGAGCCTCGAGCCTGAACGGCGCAACGGTCCTGATCTACAGCGGTCGTGAAGACGACCTGGTCCACCTCGTGTCGCGATCGGGCCCGGTTGTCGTCGGGGGCTGCGGGGGCCTATGGTGGCCGACGCCCGAACAGCACCTTGCGCGAAAACTGGCGCAGCTCGGTTACCGGGTGATCTTCGCGCTCTCGGACGCGTCGCGCAGCGCGCGCGACACCGGCCCCAGCGCCCGCAGCTCCGCTTCGTCGAGCGGCGACACGTAAGGCGGAATCGGCCCGGTCGGCGCAATGCCGGAGAGCTCCGCTGCGTGGTGCAGCACGCGAGCCGGGCCCAGCGCGTCGCGGACGTCCTCGAGCGGCATGAACTGCGCGCGGATTTCCTCCGCGCGCCGCCAGTCGCCGCCGCGGCACGCCTCGAACATCGCCGAGCACGCGTGCGGCGCGATGCAGCCGGATCCCGTCGTCATGCCCGGCAGCTTGAAATCGCGCATGTGCACGATCGCCGGACGCTCGCCCATCCCGCTGATCACGCGCGTCCGATCGACGCGCCACAGCAATCCATCGAGATACGGATCCTTCGCGGGATCGTCCAGCACCACGGCATATTTGATCGCGACCGCGACCCCCTCATCGATCAACCGGCCGACCGCGTCGAGCCCGGCTTCCTTATGACTGCCGAACCCGTCTTCGGATTTCAGATACAGGATGAGCGGAATGCCAGCCGCATCGGCAATCTCGCGCACGCCCGCTTCCATCCCACGCGCGTCGCGCGGATCGCTGCACGGCAGCAGCATCGCGGCGCGGAACGCGTAGCGCTTCAGTATCGCGGCCTGATCCATCGCGCGGCCGAAGGAGGGGCCGATGCTGGGGATCGCCCACCGCGGCGCCTCGAACCCGCTGAGCCAGTCGAGCAGCGCCTCGTACTCGCCAAGCGTCACGTGGTAGAGGAACGCATTGCCGCCGTACAGATAGCGGGTAATGCCACCGCCCTCGATGTGGCTCGCGATTGCCTCGGCGGCGTCGAGGTTCAGCGAACGCGTCCGGTCATTTCGCCGCGGCAGCGGCGGAACGGCGAACACAGCGGCCAGATCGTCGAGAGGAATTCTGGTGCTCAGCATACCTGAGACTACCTTACGGACGTGCCACGGCGCATTTCATTCTGTTGGGCTGCGGCCTGTCGGCCACATCTCATCGGGCCGTGGCAACCGCGTTGCAATCTTCAGACGTCTTGCGCGCCGCGATGTCGTCGGCGCGAACACGTCTGCAGAAGGAGGATGAAAATATGGGTCTGCGAGACACGTATAGCTACGCCATTCAGACGGCGAAGGATCTCGGGTTTGACGGCTCGGCTCGCGAAGAGAACGGCAAGCTGCGCTTCGAGGGGAGTGCGAAGTCGCAGGAGGATGCGAACAAGATCTGGAATGCAATCAAGACCATTCCGACGTGGCAGCAGGACGTACAGGCGGACATCAAGGTCAATCCAGCCGCGCAGACGACCGGGACGAGCGGCCGCGGCTCGAAGACGTACACGGTGAAGGCCGGCGACACGTTGAGCAAGATCGCGAAGGAACAACTGGGCGACGCGAACGCGTATCCAGAAATCTTCGCCGCGAATCGTGATCAGCTGAGTGACCCGGACAAGATCAAGCCCGGTCAGGTCCTGAAGATTCCCACGCTCGCGCGCTAATCGACTGCTAGGCTGGGCCTCAGGCCCAGCCTAGACGAAGCTCGCGCGAAGCGGGAGCGAAGTCTGGCGGAGAGGGAGGGATTCGAACCCCCGGTACCCTTCCGGGTACAGTGGTTTTCAAGACCACCGCCATCGACCACTCGGCCACCTCTCCAGAATCAAGAGACGTTATCTATCAACGACTTGCAGCCGACCTCAATGTTACGTCACCTCGTACGCCGTTTGAGAATTCTTCAAGCGCGAAGATCCTGTTGACGTCCGTTCGGTTGCAGTGCCGCGGCAAACGCCGCTCTCGCGGCGAGGAGGTGGGCATGCGGCGACCAATCGTTCCCCTTTTGATGCTCTGTCTGGCAGCGGCGGGAGTCGCGGCAGCCGATCCGGTGACGCTGACCTCCGGCGGCATGTACTGGGCGGGTCCTCATCGATCAGGCTACTTCACTGGCCAGGGAAGCTTCGGCTTTTCCGGAAGCGGGTTTGCCGCCAGCGGTTCGGGCTTCGGCAGTGGCCCCTACGTCGGTGGCTTCAGTGTTGGAACGCGGGCCTTCTCGGGCACTGTTGACCTGCACCCGACGTTTTTTTATGACGTCGGATCCGTGACGGCCGGCGGTCAGACGTTAAGCGGGCGAGCTTCCGCAGCGTTTCAGATCACGGCGGTCCCCTTTGTCGTCACCGCCTCATCGCAGGGGACCACAGCCTCGTTCAGGACGCCATTTACGGCTCAGGGATTGGTGCGGCTATTCCCGCTGTCCGGAGGCGGTCCGCCAATTTTCAGCCAGGAGGTCACTGGAACGGGGACGTTATCGCTCTACGGCGTTAGTATCGGACAGGGCGGTTACCTCACGGACTCCGTGAGCCTCGGATTCAGTCCGGCGGATGCGGGCTCACCCACCCCCGAGCCGACCTCCCTCCTGCTGCTCGGCACCGGACTCGCGGGGATCGCGATACGGCGTAGGCGCGCGCGTCCGTAACACGACCGCAACGCGTGCTGCTGCGGCCTCTTTCCTACGTTGACGCGCAGCGTCTCGTGTCCATCCCCGAGGTCGAGCCCCGCATTGCCGCTCGATATTCCCCGTTGCCGGTGAACGGCCGGCACTTCGAGGAATGGCGGACCCGGGCCCGCTCGTTCGAGGCTATCGCAGAACTCGAGTGGCGGACGACGAACCTGACGGGTACCTGGGAGCCGGCGCAGCTTGCTGTCGTTCGAGCGTCGGCCTGATCGCGTCCGCTCTCGCCGCCCGAGGCGTCCTCCAGATTCGATCCGGCCCAGGCATTGAGGAACGAGTAACCCCGCCATCTTTGACGCCTGCCGCGCCGCAGGCGTATTCTCGGGAGAGCCGAATCCGCGCGCGACCCGCG
>Ga0075424_100001305_pt1 | contig 21693 bp, 20 predicted proteins | sample SoiMethybrSBSTD3_FD_75301 | JGI IMG/M metagenome (GOLD analysis project Ga0075424, IMG submission 75301) | Bulk soil microbial communities from a Populus tree surrounding site in Tennessee, USA - Soil MetaG P. TD hybrid SBSTD3 | ecosystem: Environmental > Terrestrial > Soil > Tree plantation... | reverse complement strand
CGCGCCGACGACTGGTGGACGGCCTGGCGGCAGTTCTACTTCAGCTTCCAGTGGCCCGGGTAGCGCTCACCTTCGACGACGGCCCGTCCGCGCACACCGAGGCCATCGCCGATCTGATCGCCGGGCACAGCGGGGCCGGGACGTTCTTCGTCCTCGGCGACAAGATCCCCGGGCACGAGGCGCTGCTCCGGCGGATGGTCGCCGCCGGCCACGAGCTCGGCAACCACACGTTCTCGCATCCGCGCTGCAGCACGATCGGGGAGGACGCGCTGCGGGACGAGCTGGCAGGCGCCCAGGCGGCGATCACGGAAGCGTCAGGACAAGCGCCCGTGCTCGTGCGCCCGCCCTACGGCGACGACCCCGAGCGGGTCGCAACGGTCGGCGCCGGGCTCGGGCTGGTGTGCGTCCTCTGGGACGTCGACCCGATCGACTGGCGCGAGCGGAAGGTCGACCGCATCGTCCGCCGCGTGCTCGACGGCGTGTACGACGGCGCGATCGTCGACTTCCACGACGGCTGGCCGTCGCACCACACCGGCATCCGCGACCGCACGCCGACCACCGACGCGCTGCGCGAGATCCTCCCCGAGCTTCGGCGGCGCGGCTACGAGCTCGTCACGGTGTCTGCGATGTCGGCGCAGCCGGCGACCCAGACGCCGTCCAGCTCCTGAACCATCCCCATGAAGCTGTCCAGGAAGCGCAGCCGCGACGGGCGGCCGATCACCTGCGGGTGCATCGTGAGGACGCACAGGCCGCCGAGGTCGCGGATCCCGAGCAGCTCCTCCTCCCAGATCTCGCGCACCTCCGACGGCGTGGAGATCTTCTTCACCCACTCGTCCGGTGAGAACCAGAAGTGGGCGGCGTCGTCGAGGAGCCACTGCACCGGAAGCTCGACCACCCCGTTGGGGTGCCGGTAGGGGTGGAGCCGGTCCATCAGGTTCGAGGAGTAGCCGATCCCGTGGCCGGCGAGCAGCTCGAGCGTGTTCACCGAGAACTCCCAGGCCGGCGAGCGGTAGCCGCGCACCGCAGTCCCGAACCCCTCCAGGATCGTCTTCGTCTTGCGGAGCTCCTCCTCTTCCTCGACGCGCGTGAGGGACGTCGGCGACCGGTGCGTGTAGCCGTGGGCGCCAAGCTCGTGCCCGGCGGCGACGATGTCGCGCACCCGGTCCGGGTGCATCTCGGCGACGCGCCCGGGGACGAAGAACGTCGCCGGCAGCCCGCGCCGGTCGAGCAGCCGCAGGATCTCGGGGACGCCCACGTTCGCGCCGTAGGCGCCCATCGAGAGCAGCCCCGGCTTCGAGGCGGCGTCCGGGTCGCCCGCCAGCCACACCTCCTCGGCGTCGAAATCGAACGTGAAGGCGACGGCGCAGCGTGCGTCCGAAGGCCAGGTCACTGCGGGACGGCGGCTGCCGCCCGCTCGATCACGAGATCCTTAGTCTCCCACGGATACGGCTCAAACCGGCCGTCCGTGTCCTTCACGGACGCCTCAGACCAGCCATTCACCGGGATGTCGAACTGGAACTGATCGTCGGGGTCGACGATCACGGCATCGACCTGCCACGAGCCGTCCGACGGCCGGACGGTGCGGGCCGACCGGCCGATCGCGTAGACGATCCGCCCCTGCGGTTTCAGTTGGGCGATCGTGACGACGAAGGTGGCGCTGACCTCGTCGGAATCCCACTCGATCTTCCCTGACGCCCTCACGGTGCGGTGGTCGTCTCGCACCATCTCGACCTTGTCGATCTTGGAGTTCATCGCAGTCCTTTCTCGTCACTCATCGTCGCCCTGAACGGGCTGGCCGTCTTCGCACCTGACGAGCCGGGTCTGGACCGTCCAGTTGTATTGCTTGAACGTCCGATCGTCCATCTCGATCGTCGCCGTCGCGTACGCCGTGGCGGGACCAAACTCGAGCGCGGGGCCGCTCGTCACGATCGCGTCAGCGTCCCAGTTGGCGGCGCCGTTCATGTACCGCTCCGAGATGCCTCCGGCCATCGCGGTCTTCGTGCTCGCCTTCACCTGGGTGATGACGACAGCGATGAGCGCGCTGACCTCACCCGGAGCCCAGCTGAGGATCGGTCCCGTGACCTTGACGGTTCTTCCGTGGTCTTCAAGACAGAGCAGTTCATCGATTCGGGAATTCATCTGACTCCTCCAAACAGCCCGATTGCGTTGCCGCCTGCCTGGACGACGTCGTGGTATCCGATCTTCCCGTCAGGTTATGGAAGCGGTGGCGCCTCGATGAGCCGCGTGTCCACGGACCACTCGAACGTCTCGTTCCGGTCGTCCCTCATCTTCACGGCGGCGATGCCCCATGCCACGGCCATGCCGGGCACGAACTCGCCGTCCAGCGGATCGAACACCTCGGCATCGGCGTCCCACCACTGATTCGCGGGTGTATAGACCTCGGTCGACCGACCTCTCGCAAGCACGATCTCGCCGCTCTGCCTGTTCACCTGACCAACGATCACCGCGAACGTGGCGCTCACGGCGTAGGGATCCCAGTCCCCGGTCGGCCCCTTCACCCGGACGGTCTTGCGACCGTTCACAAGTGCCAGATGCGGAAAAATCCTCGAACCCATCGCCATGGCTATCCCCTTTGCGTCGTTCGAAGCGCCGCTGACGGGCGGAGCGCGATTCTGTCAAACGCCGACAGGACGCGCCGAGAGGCGGTCTGCTTCCCGCGCCCGCACGAGGTTGCCCTTCGCCCGGTAGACCCGGATGGCAGTCGCGAGCGCGTCTTCCGCCTCGGCGTCGGCACCGGCCGCCCGATACACCAGGGCCAGGTCCACCAGGGCATCGGCCTGGATGTTCAGGTGGTCGGTGGTCATCGCGATCTCGACGGCCTCGCGCCCCAGCTCGAGCGCGCGCCGGGCGCGCCCCCGGCGCGCGAGCACACGCGCCCGGACCTGACGCCAGAGAACCTGCGGCGAAGCATCGTCCGCGGTCGCGAGGGCGGCGCACCGGCCCGCGAAGCGATCGGCATCGCGGTCGCGGTCCATGAGGAGCAGAACCTGGGCGAGGTAGCCCTCGGTTGAGGCGAGGACGGCCCGCTCCCCCATCTCCTCGAGGACGCGGCGGCCGTCGCGGAGCAGTCGCTCGGCGCGCTCGTAGTCGCCAGCGAGGGTCGCGACGAAGGACTCCGGATGCGAGACGGCTGCGTCGACGGTCGCGCCGAACCCGGCGAGGGTGGCCGCCGACTCCTCGAGCAGTCCGTTCGCGACCGAGAATTCGCCGCGCATCGCGTGCAGGCTCGCAAGCGGCTGGAGCGCAAGCGCCTCGGCCCACGGATCACCTCGAAGGATCGCGCGGATCTCCTGACAGCGGAGAACCGCATCGTCGACCGGCGTCGGGCCGAGGGCCATGGACGACGCCTCCCACCCGACCGCGTCAGCCAGCATCCGTTCGTCGGCCGCCAGCAACGCCTCGTCGGCCGCGCGCCGCCATGCCCGCTCCGCCTCGGCGGACTGGCATTTGATCCACCAGAGCAAGGCGCGCACGTGCCAGAGCTGCGCGAGCCCTCCGTGGTCGCCGGCCGCCTCCAGGGAGGTCTGGAGCGCATCGCCCTGCCTGCGCATCAGCCGGGCGACCGCGTCCGGGTCGACCTGGAGGCGCGAGAGGAGCCGCGCCACCTGCGCACGCGCCTCGAGCGACCCGTCACCGACATCGATGGCGAGCGTGCGCGCCTCCCGCAGCGCCGCCTCCGACTCGCGGAACCGCCCCTGTTCGCGGTAGACCCCACCGAGATCGATCAGGAGCGCGGGCCGCTCCGGGTCGGGGCGGGTGCGCAGGACGACCGCCCGCTCGAGCAGGTTCGACGCCCCGCCGCGGTCGCCGGAGGAGAGCGCGCGCCGTCCGGCGACGCTCAGCTGGGCGGAGGCCCGGGCGGCCAGGTCGCTGTGCCGGTCGTCGCCGGCCCGGCCAAGCTGGGAGCGGTACTCGTAGGCCTGCTCGAGGTGGTAGCCCACGATCTCGTCGGCGGCGCTTCCGCGTTCGGGCCGCCCGAGCAGCCAGTCGGCGTACGCCACGTGCAGCTCGGCCCGGCGCCGCTTCGGGAGCAGGTCGTAGGCCGCGTCGCGCACCAGGATGTGGGTGAAACGGTAGCCCGTCTCGCCGGGGAGCTCCGCCCGGTCGGGACGGATCAGCTCCCGGTCGACCAGCGCCGAGAGGGCGGCGTCGACGCTGCGCTTCTGCCCGACGAGCGCCCGCACCGCGCCTCGGTGGAAGCCGCGCCCCTCGATTGCGGCGGCCTCGATCACGCGCCGGTCGCGCTGGGGCAGCGCGTCGATACGGGCGGCGAGCAGCGCCTGGATCGTCGGCGGCGTCCGCACGCCGGGGTCATCGGCCCGCATCGCGACGAGCTGCTCCAGGAAGAGCGGGTTGCCCTCGGCCGCGTACATGACCTCGTCGCGGCGCACCTTGGCCCGGCGCCGTTTCGCGAGCCGTCCGAGCAGGCGGGCGGAGTCCGTATCGGAGAGCGGATCGAGGCGGATGATGCTGCCGCGCCCGCCGGCGAGGGCCCATCCCGGCCGCCGCTCGAGCAGGTCGCCGCGCGCCAGGCACGCGATCAGGATCGGGCCGGTCGCACTCCCGGCGACCTGCTCGATGAGGTCGAGCATCGCCGGCTCGGCCCAGTGGATGTCGTCGAAGACCACGACCAGCGGCCGCTGCCGGGCCATCGCCTCGAAGAGGCGCCTGACGGCCCACTGCACGTCCGCCTCGGTGGCGCTCACCCGGCTGCGGCCCGCGGCCGCGGCCACCCGCGAAGCGACGACCTCGGGCTGCGAGTCGTCCGCCAAGAGGCCCTCGAGCGCGGGCACGCCGGTCTCGCCTGCGAGCTCGTTCACGATCTCGATCAGCGGCCAGTAGGTGATGCCCTCGCCGTAGGGCAGGCAGCGGCCGACGACGACCGTCGCGTCGGCCTCGACCGCGGCCGCGAACTCGCGCAGGAGCCGCGACTTGCCGATCCCGGCCGGCCCGACGGCGGTGACGAGGACGCACCGCTCACGCTCGGCCGCCCGCCGGAAGCGGGTGGCGAGCATCCGCAGCTCCCCGCGGCGGCCGACGAGCGGCACGGCCGAACCGCGGGTGAAGCGGCCGCTCGCGTCGACGAGCCGGTCGACCTGCCACACGCGCAGCGGCCGGCGCTTGCCCTTGACCGTGACCGGGCCGTGCGGGCGCAGGCGGGCCGATCCCTCGACCAGCCGGCGCGTCTGTGCACCGAGGACGATCCCGCCCGGCGGAGCCTCCGATTGCAGCCGGGCGGCCGTGTTGACCGCGTCGCCCGAGACGAACCCGTGGCCCGAGGCAGCCCCGTCCGCACCGGCGACCTCGCCCGTGTTGATGCCCACCCGCAGCTCGAGCCCCACCCCGAGGTCGCGCTCGAGCTCGCGGTTCAGGTCGGCCATCGCATCGCGCATCTCGACCGCCGCGCGCACGGCCCGGAGCGCATCGTCCTCGTGCAGGACCGGGATCCCGAACACCGCCATCACGGCGTCGCCGATGTACTTCTCGACGGTTCCGCCGTGGCGCTCGAGCGCCCGGCGCATCGCGTCGAAGTAGCGCGTCTGCAGATCGCGGAGGGCCTCTGGGTCGAGCCGCTCGCCCACGGACGTGGAGCCGGCGAGGTCGGCGAAGACGATGGTGACGGTCTTACGCACCTGCGCCGTGGGCGGGGGCCCCCGACTCCCGGCACGGACTTCCATCGGCCGATTCTACGGGAGCGGCGGCCGGTACACTGCCTCGCGGATGGCGCGCGAGTATCCCTCGGTGCTGGAGCTGGTCGGCGGCACGCCGATCGTCCGCCTCGACCGCGTCACGCGCGGGCTCCCGGCCCGGGTGCTTGCGAAGCTCGAGTACATGAACCCCGGCGGCTCAGTGAAGGACCGCATCGGCCTGCCGATGATCGAGGCCGCCGAGCGCGAGGGAAAGCTGCGCCCGGGCGGGACGATCGTCGAGCCCACGTCCGGCAACACCGGCGTCGCGCTCGCCATGGCCGCGGCGATCCGCGGCTACCGCATGATCTTCGTCATGCCCGACAAGATGAGCCAGGAGAAGATCTCGCTCCTGCGCGCGTTCGGCGCCGAGGTCGTCGTGTGCCCGACGGCGGTCGAGCCGGAGTCGCCCGAGAGCTACTACTCGGTCTCGAACCGGCTGGCGGAGGAGATCCCCGGCGCGTACAAGCCCGACCAGTACTCGAACCCGCACAACCCGCGGGCCCACTACGAGACGACCGGGCCGGAGATCTGGGAGCAGACCGGCGGCGAGCTCGACGCGCTCGTGATCGCCGTCGGCACGGGCGGCACCATCTCCGGGTGCGCCCGCTACCTGAAGGAGCAGAAGCCCGACCTGCGCGTGGTCGGCGCCGATCCGGAGGGCTCCATCTACTCGTCCAGCTCCGTGCACCCGTACCTGGTCGAGGGCATCGGCGAGGACTTCTGGCCGCAGACGTACGACCCGGGCCTGGTCGACGAGTACGTGACCGTCTCCGACCGTGACTCCTTCCTGACGGCCCGGCGGATGGCGCGCGAGGAGGGACTCCTGGTCGGCGGCTCGGCGGGCACCGCGATCCATGCCGCGCTGGTCGTGGCGGGCCGGATGCAGCCGGGGCAGACCGTCCTCACCCTCGTTCCCGACGGTGGGCGCGCCTACCTGTCGAAGTTCCTGAACGACAACTACATGATCGAGTACGGGTTCCTGGAGCGTGAGGCGCCCGCGCCCACGGTCGACGAGGTGCTGCGCGCCAAGCACGGCGGCGAGGTGCCCGAGCTGGTCACGATCGAGTCGCACCACAAGGTGGGCGAGGCGATCTCGCTCATGCAGCGCTACTCGATCTCGCAGCTCCCCGTCGTTCGCGCGCAGCCGGCCGAGTCGCTCTCGGACGTCGTCGGCTCGCTGCGCGAGCGCGGCCTGCTCGACCGGGTGTTCAAGAACCCGGACGCGCTGAACGACGAGGTGTCGCAGGCGATGCAGCCGCCGCTCGCGGCCGTCGACGCGGCCGACAGCCTGGACCGCGTCTTCTCCGACCTCTCGGGCGGGAGCCCGGCGGTGGTCGTGGCGCGCGGCGGGCGGCCGGCGGGGATGCTGACCCGCTCCGACCTGCTCGAGTACCTGGCGCGGGCCCGGAACGGTTCTTGAGCCTCCCGGTCGCGGCGCTCCGCCGCCACATCGTGGCGGCGCAGGGGTACTCCACGCGCTACCGCCTGGCCGGCGCCGACGAGGTGGCGGCCGCCATCCGGCGGCTCTCGGCGGTCCAGCTCGACTCGATCTCGGCGGTCGACCGCTCCCACCGGCTGACCCTGCTCTCGCGCGTCGGGCGCTACCCGCCGAAGACGATCACGTCGCTCCTTCGCACCGGGCGTGTCTTCGAGTACTGGGCACATGAGGCCTGTCTGCTCCCGATCGAGGACTGGCCGATCGCGCGGAGCCGGATGCTCTCCCGGCCGGATCACCCGTGGTGGGGCGACGTCATCGACCGCGACCCGGCGCTGGCCGACCGGATCATGGGCGAGATCCGCGAGCGCGGCCCGCTCGGCTCGCGGAATTTCGAGGGCGGCCCCAACGTGGGCGGGATGTGGAACCTGAAGCCGGCCAAGCGGATGCTGGAGGCGCTGTGGTCGGCCGGCCGGCTCGTGATCGGCGCGCGGGACGGGTTCCAGCGCATGTACGACCTGCCGGAGCGGGTGATCCCCGACGATGTGCTCGGGGCGCCGGTGCCGGGGGCGGACGAGGCGATGCGCCGGCTGGTGGTGCGGGCGGTGGCGGCCCGCGGCGCCCTCACGGAGGCCGGCGTGGTCGAGCACTGGCGGCTGAAGGGCGGAGTGGCGGGGGTGCGACCGTTCGCCGACGCGCTCGTGGCCGAGGGTGCGCTCAGGCGCGAGGACGTCGATGACGGCGGCCCGCCGGTGCTGCTCGGGCCCGGGGCCGATCCCGAACACGCCCGGCCCGGCGGCTCCGTCCTGCTCTCGCCGTTCGACAACCTGCTCTGGGACCGGCCCTTCGCCGAGCGAGTGCTGGGCTTCAAGCACCTGATCGAGGTCTACAAGCCCGCGCCCGAGCGACGCTACGGCTACTACGTCCTGCCGCTCGTCGTCGGCGACAGGGTCGCGGGCCGCGCCGACGTGAAGGCCGACCGCAAGGCCGGCGTCCTGCGCCTCCTGGCCTGGCACCCCGAGTCAAGGCGGCGATCGGCGGCGCGCGACGAGGCGCTCGAGCGGGCGTTCGCGCGCCTCGCGCGCCAATTGGCACTCGAGCCGGTCACCAACTAACCGGCGCGGTCGGTCGTCAGCGCTGCCCGCGGCTACCCTGAGGCGGATGCGGATCTGGGACGTCGAGCCGGGCGTGCTCTGCCGCCTGCACCTGCTGGGCGAGCACCGTGAGCTGCACGCGATCTGGGCGGTCCTGACGGGCGACCGGGCCGGGTACCGCCGCCACCCGGAGACGCTGCGCTGGGAGGGCCGGCTGCGCGCCCTCGCCCGCCGCCACGAGCTGCTCGTCGCCGAGATGGGGCGGCGCGGGTTCGCGCACCGCTCGCCCCTCGACATGGCGCTGGCCACCGGGGCCGACGTGCAGACCGAGTTCGTCGACCCGCCCGAGCGCCAGTTGACGCTCCTTCGGGCGAAGCCCTGCACGTGCCCGATCCAGACGGCCGACTAGCGGCGAGATCAATCATCTAGACTCGCGGCCGGTGGACTTCGAGACCCGCGCGATCCACGCCGGCCAGGAACCGGACCCGCACACCGGCGCCGTGACGACTCCGATCTACGCGACCTCGACCTACGCGCAGAAGGCGGTCGGCGAGTTCCGCTACGACTACTCGCGCACGGCCAACCCGACGCGCGAGGCGTTCGAGGCCTGCCTGGCCTCGCTGGAGGGGGCCGAGCACGGGGTCGCGTTCGGGTCGGGCATGGCGGCCACGACGACCGTGATGCACCTGCTCGGCGCCGGCGCCCACGTCGTCGCGGTGAACGACGTCTACGGCGGCACCTACCGGCTCTTCTCCAAGGTGTACGAGCCGAAGGGCTACCGCTTCTCCTACGTCACGGCGGAGGAGTGCAACACCGGGCTCGGCGCGCGGCTCGACGGGGCGGCGATGCTGTGGCTCGAGACCCCCACGAACCCGCTCCTGAACGTGGTCGACCTGCGCGCCGCCTCCGATGCGGCCCACGCCGCCGGTGCGATCGTGGTCGTCGACAACACGTTTGCCTCGCCGTACCTGCAGCGGCCGCTCGAGCACGGCGCCGACATCGTCGTGCACTCGACGACCAAGTACCTGGGCGGGCACTCCGATCTCGTCGGCGGCGTCGCGGCCATGTCGAGCCCGGAGCTGGCCGAGCGGCTGCGGTTCCTCCAGAACTCGCTCGGCGCCGTCCCGGGGCCCTTCGACGCGTGGCTCGCGCTGCGCGGCCTGAAGACGCTCGCGGTGCGCATGCGCGCCCACTGCGCGAACGCGGCGCAGGTGGTCGAGTTCCTCCAGGGGCATCCCGCCGTGGAGGGCGTGCTCTATCCGGGCCTCGTGGACCATCCCGGCCATCAGATCGCCGCCCGCCAGATGGACGGGTTCGGCGGCATGGTCTCGTTCCTGGCCCGGTCGGAAGAGGAGGCGCTGGCGCTCGTCGCGCGGACGCGGATCTGGACGCTCGCCGAGAGCCTGGGCGGCGTCGAGAGCCTGATCGAGCACCCCGGCCAGATGACGCACGCCTCGACGGCCGACTCGCCGTTCGCCGTCCCCTCGACGCTGGTTCGGCTCTCGGTCGGGATCGAGGCCGCGCCCGACCTGATCGCCGACCTGGATCAGGCGCTCAGGGCCTGAAAGATTGGGGTCTGACCCCAATTTTTCAGCTAGGCCGCGAGCTCGTCCGCCTCGTCGTGCTCCAGCCGCTCGATCTCGGCCACGACCGCGCGCCGGCTCGCGCCGAAGCGGGCCGCCCCGATGAGCACCACGCCGACGACCATGACGGCGGCACCGAAGATGAAGAGCAGGTTGTCCGTCATATCGTCCTGCCCTTCGGGGGCGACGGCCAAACCCCTGCGTTAACAGGATTCGCCGCCCCGGCTGACCTTTCGTCCCCCGTGCGAAAGAGCTTTCGAGTCGCCCCTACAGCTCCTCCGCCCGGCTTCGACCTACTCGGCTGCCCTGGACGGCGCAGTGGTGAAGCTACGGGAAGCGGCAACGGCATGCAACCCGGAATTTCTCGCAATTTGCGAATTTCCGACCGATTCTTCGTTTGCTAATCTTTCGTGATCGAATGAGTTCCCGCGCCCAGGCCCCACCCCGCCCGCCCGCTCTCAGGGCCGTCCGCCGCGTCGACCGGCTGGCCCAGGCCGCCGCCGACCGCATCGCGCGCGAGCACGGCCTGACCATGCAGCAGTGGGAGCTCCTGGCCCGCCTGCGCCGCGCCGGCGGGGCCGTCGACCTGCGCGAGCTGTGCTGCAGCTTCGGCGTCGCGCCGCCCACGCTGAGTGCCCTGGTCGACACCGCGGAGGTGCGGGGCTGGATCCTGCGCTCCCCGCATCCGGACGACCGCCGCCGCCGCCGGGTCGAGCTGACCGCGGCCGGTGAGAAGGCACTCGCGGCGACCCCCCATCTGGGCCGTGAGGTCGGGCGCAGGATGACGGCCGGCTTCTCGGAGGGCGAGCGGACGCTCCTCGCGGGCCTGCTCGAACGCTGCGCAACCAACCTGGAGGCCGCCCGGTGAACGAGGGATCCGGCCGCCGCATCGCCCGGCTCTTCAAGCCGTACCGGGCCCGCCTGAGCGGGCTGCTCGGGCTGATCGTGATCTCGGCCGGCCTAGGCGTCATCCCTGCCTTCCTGCTGCGCGACCTCCTGAATCACGTCCTCGCCAATCCCGACGCGATCGACACCACGCGACTCAACCTGCTGGTCGCAGGCATGGTGGCGATCCCGATCCTGACGGGGATCATCGGCGTCGCCCAGACGTGGCAGTCGAACCTGGTCGGCCAGCGCGTCATGCACGACCTGCGCGCCTCGGTCTACGAGCACCTCCAGCGCCTGTCGCTCGCCTTCTTCACGCGCACGCGCACGGGCGAGGTGCAGTCGCGGATCGCAAACGACATCGGCGGCGTCCAGAGCGTCGTCACGACCACCGCCACCTCGATCGTCTCGAACGTGACCACGGTCGTCGCCACGGCGGCCGCGATGATCCTGCTCGACTGGCGCCTGGCCGCGGCGGCGTTCGCGCTCCTTCCGATCTTCGTGCTCATGACCCGCCGCATCGGCCGCCTGCGCAAGGAGCTCACCACCACCAAGCAGGGCACGCTGGCCGACATCTCGGCGCTCGTCGAGGAGTCGCTCTCGGTCTCGGGGGTCCTGCTCGCGAAGACGATGGGCCAGACCGGCGACCTCACCCGCCGGTTCACGAACGAGAGCACCCGCCTGGCCGACCTCGAGATGCGCTCGCGCATGGCCGGCCGCTGGATGATGGCCTCGATCCAGACGACGTTCGCGGTCATGCCGGCGCTGGTCTACGGCGTGGCCGGGCACCTGCTGGCGGCCGGCAGCGCGTCGATCTCGATCGGCACGCTGGTCGCGTTCACCACGCTCCAGACCCGGCTCTTCTTCCCCGTGAACTCGCTGCTCGGCGTCCAGGTCGACGTGCAGACGTCGCTCGCGCTCTTCGATCGCGTCTTCGAGTACCTCGACCTGCCGGTCGACATCGAGGAGCGGGAGCAGCCCGTGACGCTCGACCGCTCCCGGGTCCGTGGCGAGGTCGAGTTCCGCGACGTCAGCTTCGGCTACGACCCCGACACCGCCCCGACCCTCGACGGCGTCTCGTTCGCGGCCGACCCCGGCACGAAGGTGGCCGTCGTCGGCGAGACGGGCGCCGGCAAGACGACGCTCGGCTACCTGGTCGCCCGGCTCTACGACACCACCGCCGGAGCGGTGACAATCGACGGCGTCGATGTTCGCGACCTCTCGTTCGCCTCCCTCCGCGAGACCGTCGGCGTCGTCTCGCAGGAGACGTACCTCTTCCACGGTACGGTGCGCGAGAACCTGCGCTTCGCCCGGCCCGGCGCCACCGACGAGGAGATCGAGCGCGCCGCCCGCGCCGCGCGCATCCACGATCACCTGGCGTCGCTGCCCGAGGGCTACGACACGGTCGTCGGCGAGCGCGGCTACCGCTTCTCGGGCGGCGAGAAGCAGCGGCTCGCCATCGCGCGCGCGGTGCTGCGCGACCCGCCGGTGCTCGTTCTCGACGAAGCGACGAGCGCGCTCGACGTGGAGACGGAGCGCGCGGTGCAGGACGCGCTCGACAGCCTGAGCGAGGGCCGCACCACGATCGTGATCGCCCACCGGCTGAGCACGATCCGCGACGCCGACCTGATCCTCCTCCTCGACGGTGGCCGCATCGCAGAGCGGGGGACGCACGCCGAGCTGGTCGCCGCGGGCGGCCGCTACGCCGCCCTCGTCGAGCGCGACGCCGTCATCGTCTGATGTTCCGCTCACACCGCCGCGACATCGTGTTTCCGCAGAGCGAGCACGCCCGGCTCTCGGCGCTGCTGGCCGCCGCGACAGGGGCCGATCCGCGGATCGTGGCGGGCGTCCTCTGGCACGACCGCGGCTACCCGCAGCTCGACGCGGACGGGATCGGCGAGATGAGCTCGGAGCGGTGGGCGGAGCTCATGCGCGCCGGATTCGAGCCCGAGACGGCCGATCCGGTGGTCGACCACATGGCCCGGATGCACATCCACCGGCTGACCCGGAACGCCGGCTCTCCCGTGGCCGCCGAGCTCGAGCCCGCCCTGCCGGCCAGCCTGGCGCGCAGCGGCATGACCACCGAGGAGGCGGCCGCCGCGGACGCCGTCACCGAGCTCTACGACATGGTCGCGTTCGACTTCTGCCTGGAAGAGCCGGCGACGGGGTCGGTGCAGGGCGTCGACTACGAGCTCGACGGTCACGGCGGCATCGCGCTGCACCCGTGGCCGCTCAAGGCCGCCGCGCTCGATGGGTTCGTCACCGCGTTCCTGTCGGAAGGCTATCCGGACCTGCCGGCGCCCGTCCTCGTGCCCTTCTGGGCGCGGCCCGGGTGAGCGGCTCGCTCCACCGCTACGGGACGCATCGAAGCCAGGTCGCCGAGCTCTCGCTGCCGGACGGCCCGGGGCCGCATCCCGTCGTCGTGCTCGTCCACGGCGGTTGCTGGCGCCAGCGGTACGACCGTCACCTGATGGACGCGCTGGCGGCCGACCTCGCCGCCCGCGGGTGGGCGGCCTGGAACATCGAGTACCGCCGGGTCGGCCTCCGGGCCGGAGGCGGCTGGCCCGAGACGGGCGCCGACGTCGCCGCCGCGATCGACCATCTGGCGGAGCTCGACGCGCCGCTCGACCTGGCTCGCGTGGCCGCCGTCGGCCACTCGGCGGGCGGCCACCTCGCGCTCTGGGCGGCCGGGCGGGAGAAGGCGCGGGTGCTGCTCGCCGCCGTGGTCGGCCAGGCCGCGGTCTCGGACCTCGAGGTGGCCTCGGCGCAGGGCGTGTGCGGTGGGATGGTGGAGCAGCTCGTCGGCGGAATGCCCCAACAGGTGCCCGACCGCTACCGGGTCGCGTCCCCGGCCCGACGCCTGCCGCTGCGTGTGCCGGCGCTCCTCGTCCACGGCGATCGCGACGACACCGTCCCGGTTCAGATGAGCCGGGACTTCGCCGCGGCCGCCGGGTGCGACCTGGCGGAGCTCGCGGGCGACGGCCACTACGAGCACCTCGAGCCGGGGAGCCGTGCGTGGGCTACGGTGGTCGAGTGGCTCGAACGGTACTGACGACCCGCGCTGCCGCAGCGGCCCTCGACGCGGCCGATCCGCTCGCCGGGTTCCGCGACCGGTTCGCGCTCGGCGACGACGGCCGCATCTACGTCGACGGCAACTCGCTCGGCCCGCTCGCCCACGATGCCCGGGCCGCGCTGGACGCCCGGATCGACGAGTGGCGCGACCGGCTCGTCACGGGCTGGAACGAGTGGGTCGAGGCGCCGGCGGCCGTGGGCGACCGGCTGGCCGGGGCGGCGCTCGGCGCCGCGGTGGGGCAGGTCATCGTCTCGGACTCGACGACCGTCAACCTCTACAAGCTGGCGGGCGGCGCGCTCGATATCCGTCCGGGGGCCGTCGTGGCCGACGCCTCCGACTTCCCCACTGACCGCTACGTCCTCCAGGGCCTGGCGCAGCGGGCCGGGCGCGAGCTGCGCATGCTCGAGACCGACCCCGTCGCCGGGCCGCAGCCCGCCGACGTCGAGGCGGCCTGCGCCGGCGGAGCGGCGCTCGTCGTCCTCTCGGCCGTCAACTACCGCTCGGGCGCGTTCGCACGGATGGCCGAGATCACCGCCGCCGGACACGAGGCCGGCGCGCTCGTCCTCTGGGATCTGTGCCACGCCGCCGGCGCGGTCGAGGTCGACCTCGACGCGGTCGGCGCCGACCTGGCCGTCGGCTGCACCTACAAGTACCTGAACGCGGGTCCCGGCTCGCCGGCCCTCCTGTATGTCCGCTCGGGCCTCCAGGACGAGCTGCGCTCACCGATCTGGGGCTGGTTCTCACAGGAGGACCAGTTCGCGATGGGGCCGAGCTACCGGCCCGTCGCGGGGATGGGCCGGTTCCTGGCCGGGACGCCGCCGATCCTGGCCCTGGCGGCGGTCGACGCGGCTGCGGCGATGCTCGCCGAGGCCGGCCTGGCCCGGGTGCGGGCCAAGGCGGCGGCGCTCACGAGCCTCGCGGTCGACCTGCACGACGAGCGCCTGGCGCCGCTTGGGTTCAACGTCGGGACGCCGCGCGAGCCGGAGCGCCGCGGCGCCCATGTGTCGTTCCGCCACGCCGACGCCTGGCGGATCTGCCGCGCGCTGATCGAGCGCGCCGGCGTCATCCCCGACTTCCGCGCTCCGGACTCGATCCGCTTCGGCCTCGCCCCGCTCTACACCCGCCACGTCGACGTGTGGGACGCGATCGACCGCCTGGCCGGCATCGTCGACTCAGGCGAGCACGAGGCGATGGACGACGCGCGGCGGCGGGTCACGTAGAACCGGCGCGGTCCCGCGGTTGACACCTCCCCGGGCCGAGGTGTAGGGTCGTGTGACTTGCCACAAGGAGGGGGTCGTCGTGCCGCACTTTCAGCCACTCCACGTGCCGGGCGGGATCGAGCGCGTCATCGGTCGGGCGACGACCGACCGGACGTCACGCGGCCAGGTGCTCCGGCGGGGCGCCGTCGCGGTCGGCGCACTCTCCACCCTGAGCCTCGTCGACGTCGTCCCCGCACTCGCGGCGGCCGGCGCCCAACCCAGGCCGATCCCGGGCGGGTTCGATGCGAACTTCAACCCGGTGCCGCACAATCCGTTCATTCACGTGTTGCCGCCGGCCCTCGGGTTCGAGATGTCGACGATCACCGACTTCCACGGAACACTCGCGGCCGCGGACATCCAGGGAACGGCTCACGGCAGCGACGGCTCGAAGTACACCTTCGACGCCGACATGCGATTCATGCGCGGACGCTACGTCGGCCGCGACGGCCGCCGGCGCTGGGGATCGTTCGGGTTCATATGAATTGACCTGTTCACAGGCGCCGTGGGCGACCTGACCACACAGGTTCACGACTTCGAGCCGGGGATCCGGCCGTCCGGGCTCTTCTGGACGATTCGCATCGGTCACGACGCCGTCGAGGTCCATGACCTCGACGATGCGAGGATGCACAGGACGCATCTGCCGATGCCGGACTACCACGACTTCCTGAACGCCGTCTCGCCGTCACCGAAGACGAAGCCCGGTCACGTCACGTTCGACGTGCACTGGGACGGCCTCGACCGCAGGCGACGTATCCGCGACGACGCGTTCGGGTTCGTCGGAGAGTTCAGGCCGGTTCGTGCGCGCATCGACTTCCGGGTCTCGGACGACGGAAACGGCGTCGTCTACGCCTCGGACTCGCATGGCCAGAAGACGATCTCCGGCGGCGTCGGCCACGAACGAAACGGGGTGTTCTTCTCCTAGGCCGCGCGGGGAAGCCGCCGGACGAGCGGCTCGATCTGGGCGGCGGCGACGGGCGGCGAGAAGAGGTAGCCCTGCCCGAGCGGGCAGCCGTGTCCGACGAGGAAGGCTCGCTGGGCTTCGGTCTCGATGCCCTCGGCCAGGGCTTGGAGGCCGAGACCGTCGGCGAGCCCGACCATCCCCGAGACGAGGACGCAGGCATTGCGGTCGTCCGGCACGCCCGCGACGAACGAGCGGTCGATCTTGAGCGTCGTCACCGCCATCCGGTGCAGGCGGTCGAGGTTCGAGTGGCCCGTGCCGAAATCGTCGATCGCAAGCCGCAGGCCGCGCTCGTGGAGCTCGGCGAGGATGGGAGCCGCGCGCAGCCCCTCGCGGGCCGCGGTCGACTCCGTGATCTCGATCATCATCCGGTCGGGCGAGAGGCCGAATGAGTCGATCGTGTCGAGCACGTGCCGCATGGCGGTCGGCTCCCAGAACGCCGCCGGGAGGTTGACCGAGACGTAGAGGTCGAGACCGGCGTCGCGCCAGTTGCGCCCCTGGCGGCAGGCCTCCTCGATCACCCACTCCGAGATCGGCCCGATCACGCCTGTGCGCTCCGCAAGCGGGATGAAGTCGGCGGGCATGATGAGGCCGCGGTCGCCGTCCATCCAGCGGATGAGCGCCTCGACGCCGACCGCGGCGCCGGTCGTCAGGTCGACGAGCGGCTGATAGTGCAGGATGAACTCCTCGCGCGCGGCGGCCCGGCGCAGGCGACCGGCCATCGAGAGGCGCGCCATCGCGTCGCCGCCGTCGCGGCTGTAAACCTGGTGGCCGTCGCGGCCCGACTCCTTGGCGCGGTACATGGCCGTGTCGGCGTGCTTCAGCAGGCTCTCGGCGTCGACCGCGTCGACCGGGTACAGGCTGATCCCGACGCTGCCCGAGCAGTAGACCTCCGTGCCGCCGAGGTCGAACGGGGCCGAGAGCGCCTCGCGCAGGTTCTCGGCGACCCCACGGGCGACGTCGGCGATGTCGGTGCCGGCCCCGCCGGCGGCGACGTCGAGGTCGGCGACGAGGATCAGGAACTCGTCCCCGCCCTGGCGGGCGACGATGTCGCCGGAGCGGACGGCGCCGCGCAGCCTGTGGGCCACCTCGATCAGGAGCTCGTCGCCGGCGCCGTGGCCGAGCGAGTCGTTCACCAGCTTGAAGTCGTCGAGGTCGACGTAGAGGACGGCGACGCCGTGGCCGTGGCCCGAGACGCGCGCGAGCGCCACCTCGAGGTGCTCCGAGAAGAGGTCGCGGTTGGGAAGGCCGGTCAGCGAGTCGTGGTAGGCCAGGTGGCCGAGCCGCTCCTCGGCCTGCTTGCGCTGGGTGATGTCGAGCAGATAGCCCTGCCGGTAGAGGGGCCGGCCGGCGGCATCGCGCACGATCACGCACTCGTCGTGCACCCACACCATCGTCTCGTCGGGGCGCACGATCCGGTACTCGCTCACGAACGGCGTGCCCTCGACCCTGGCCGCCTCGAACCCGTCGAGCACGCGGCGGCGGTCGTCCTCGTGGATGATCTTCGCGAAGAGCTCGGGGTCGGCCTCCCACTCGGCGTGCGTGTAGCCGGTGATGACGGCGTTCTGGGGGCTGTTGTAGAGCGACGTCCCCGCCTCGTCGAGCGCGTCGATGTAGATGGCGAGCGGCAGCTGCTCGACGAGCGTCCGGTAGCGGTGCTCGGCCTCGGAGAGGGCGCGCTCGGAGATGCGCCGCGACTCCTCGGCCTGCTTCCGCTTGGTGATCTCGTAGATGACGCCGTGGATCTCGTCGGACCGCCCGCCGCCGGAGCGCACGGCAACCGCCTGGTCGTGGAACCAGCGCGTGCGCCCCTCGACGTCGATCACCCGGTACTCGCCCGCGAACGGCTCGCCCAGCTCGATCGTCCGCCGGTAGGCGGCCACGGCCCACTCGCGGTCGTCGGGGTGGATCCGCTTCGTCCACTCGTCCGCATTCGCGAGCCACTCCGACGGCGGCACGCCCATCACCCGGTCGATCTGCGGGCTCACGTAGATGGGCTCGCCGGTGCCGGCCTGGTCGATGTACGTCACCACCGGGATCTGCTCGACGAGCGAGCGGAAGCGGTTCTCGTCCGCCTGCAGCCGCTCGTGCCGGCGGGCGCTCTCGACCGCTGCGCCCACCGTCTCGCCCAGCGTCCGCCAGAACTGCATGCCGCCCGAAGCGAGCTGCGCGACGGATGCGCCGTCGACCTCGATGACGCCGATCGCGCGCTCTCCCGCGGTCAGCGGCAGGATGAAGAGCGAGGCCGTGCGAAGCGGCCGCTGCGACCGGATGACCGCCAGCTCGGGGGCGTCGTCCTCGAGCGGGCGCTCGTGCACGTCGCCGGCAGGAGCGACGAGCCGCCGCGGGCGCTCGGCGAGAAGCCAGATCCGGGCGTCGCCACCTGTCAGCGCGGACGCGTGGACCGCGAACCTGCGCGCGATCTCACCGATCTCGAGCGCCGGCGCGAGGTCGCGCGCGAGCTCGTAAAGGGCGTGCTGACGGCTGGGGGTTGCCACCTCAAGCTTCCCATCGGCGCCTCGGCACCAGGGCTTGAGCGGGTGGCGCTATCGGACGCCGAGGCGCAGCGGCGGCGCCGCAACGCGGGCCGTCGGCCAGGCTTCCCAATCCTCGCCGCGACACATCGGGCATGCCGGCAACGCGCGTCGGATCGTCACGCCGTATCCGCAATCGGCGCAGCGGAACTCCCCGCGCGCCGCCTGTCCCGCGTGCAGCGTGCCGTTCGGAGCGGCGACTGCAATGCTCATCCCACGACCCCCGTGATCGAACTTTCGTCCCTCAAGGCCAGACTAGCGGCCGGTGCCCCGGCCGCCCTGCCCCGGACGGGGGTTTCCGCCCTACGCCGTTGTGGATGGATGGTCGATGACTCCCGTGATGTCCTGGGCGGTGAGAACCGAGCAGCGCAAGGACGCAGGGAGGGTCAATATCGACGAGATATTGGCCCGACCGAGGACGCAGCTATGCGACGGTTCGCAGCCGCAGCGCCGCCGCGCACCGCCGATCCGCGACCGGAGTACGGCCAGGCGCACGGGAGTTATCGACCAGCCATCTGGGGCTCGTAGTACGGGTTGGTGCCCGAAGCGTGATCCGTGACGTCGACCACGCGCGTCACGTCGGGGACGAGCTCGAGGATCGCAGCCTCGACGCCGTGCTTCAGCGTGACCGACACCATGCCGCAGCCGGCGCAGCCGCCGCCGAAGCGCAGGTAGGCGACGCCGTCCGCCACCCGCTCGAGCTGGGCGATGCCGCCGTGCGCGGCGATGGCCGGGTTGATCTGCTCGTCGAGGACGCGGCGGACGCGCTCCTCGGCGGTGCCCTCGAGGCCCTCGGGAGCCGGGCCGAGGCCCGGGCTGGCGGGCGGCGGCGCGCTCAGGACGAGGCCGCCGGTCAGGAGGTCGCCCTGGCGGTCGAGGGTCCCGCCGCGTAGCGCCTCGATGCTGCCGGCCGGGATGACGACCGAGATGCGGCCGTGATCCTGGACGTGGGCGTCGGGCGGCGCCTCGGCGAGTGGCTGGAGGTAGAGGTCGTAGGTCGGCGCGAGCGCCGGCCCCGTCACCTCGACCCAGAGCGCGTGCCGCTCCGGCTCCTCCTCGCGCGAGCGCACCATGACGGCCTTCTCGATGGCCGCGTCGGTGACGGTGAGGATCTGCTCCATACCCGCAGGGTACCCGCCCGCCGGTATCGTCCGCGCTCGTGCCGCCGCTCGGAGCAGATGTCATCCGCCGCCAGGTCGTGATCGGCCCCTCGGCGATCTCGCCCGACGGCGAGCGCGTCGTCTACACGCGCCGCACCGTCGCCGGCGACCGCTACCAGGTGAACCTGTGGCTCGTCCCGTACCGCGGAGGCCGGCCACGGCGGCTCACGCATGGGCGCTGGAGCGACTCGGCGCCGGCCTGGTCGCCCGACGGCCGCACGATCGCGTTCGTGTCCGACCGTGGGGGCGCCGGGAAGGACGAGGACGCCGACGCCGAGCTCTTCCTGATCGACCCCGACGGCGGCGAGGCCGAGCGGGTCTGCAAGGCGCCGCACGGCGCCGTCGGCGCACCGCTCTGGTCGCCCGACGGCCGGACGATCGCATTCGTCTCGCCTGGCGAGGAGGTGCGGTTCTGGATCGGCGACCCGAAGAAGCACCTCGGCCGGGTCATCCGCACCACGGACTGGCAGGACGACGGCGGCACCCGCGACCGGCGCGAGCACCTCTTCCTCGTCCCCGCCCGGGCGGGGGCCAGGGCCCGCCAGCTCACGAAAGGCGACTTCGACGTCTCGCAGCCTTCCTGGCACCCGTCCGGCAAGCGGATCGCGTTCACGTCGAACCTCGAGCCCGACGCCGACCTGCACCCGAAGCCGCGCATCTACGAGGTCGCCCTCCGCGGCGGGAAGCCCAAGGAGCTCGCGGCCCTGCCGGGGTACGCCGAGCAGCCCGCCTGGTCACCGGACGGGCGCCGGCTCGGCTTCGTCGGCACCGACGTCCCGGGCGCGCCCGACTACGCCGAGCCGACGCTGTGGGTGCGGGAGGGCACGGCCGTCCGCAGCCTGACCGCCCACCTCGACATCCCCACCACCGTCGGCTGGGCCTCCGACCTCCACGACTGGATCGTGGCCTCCGACCCGCTCCCGATCTGGGACGGTACCGACCTCCTGGCGGTGATGAACCGGCGCGGCCGCGACGAGGTCTGGCGCGCGCCGGCGAGCAGCGAGCCGGCACAGGTCTCGCAGGGCGACACCACCATCTCGGCGCTCTCGACCGGTGGCGGCCGGATCGTTGTCACGGCGACCGCCGACCAGAGCCCGCCGGAGGTGTGCGCGCTCGAGGGCGGGCGGCTGCGGCCGCTCACCACCCACGGCGGCTCATGGCTACGCCGCAGCCCGGCGCCGGTCGTGCGCGAGGTCGACGCGGGCGGCGTGCCTGCGTTCCTCTTCGAGCCGCCCGGGGCAGGCGAGCGGACGGCGATGGTGCTCGCTCCGCACGGCGGCCCGTACGGCTCGCACGGCCCGACGCCCGAGCTCGACACCTGGGTGCTCGTCTCGCGCGGCTACCGCGTGCTGGCCCCGAACATCCGGGGGTCGTGCGGCTACGGCCGCGACTGGGTCGAGGCCATCCAGGGCGCGTGGGGCGGGCCGGACGCCGACGACCTCGTGACGACGGTCAAGTGGGCGGTGCGGCGCAAGCTGGCCGACCCGGCCCGGATCGCGGTCATGGGCCTCTCCTACGGTGGCTGGGCGGCCAATTGGCTCGCCGGCGCCGAGCCGAAGCGGTTCTGCTGCGTCGTCTCCGAGAACGGGGTCGCCTCGATGTCGACCGCGCACGCCGTCTCGTGCTTCGGGGCGTCGTACGACCGCGACATCGGCTACGGGCCGCTCGCGACGCACAACGACGCCCTCTGGCAGGCGTCGCCGCTGCGGATGGCCCACCGGATCGCGGCGCCGATGCTGATGCTTCAGGGCCAGGCCGACCGGATCTGCCCGATCGACGACAACTGGCAGCTCTTCGTCGCGCTGCGCGAGCGCGGCCACGACGTCGAGATGATCCTGTACCCCGACGAGCACCACGTGATGATGGCGAGCGCCCGGCCCGACCGCCGGATCGATCGCATGGAGCGCGTCGTCAGCTTCCTCGAGCGGCACTGCCCGCCCGTCGCCTGACGGGCGGCACCAGGAGCGCCGCACCGATCGCGCCGCCCAGGTCGCCGAGCGC
>Ga0075424_100001304_pt1 | contig 21699 bp, 16 predicted proteins | sample SoiMethybrSBSTD3_FD_75301 | JGI IMG/M metagenome (GOLD analysis project Ga0075424, IMG submission 75301) | Bulk soil microbial communities from a Populus tree surrounding site in Tennessee, USA - Soil MetaG P. TD hybrid SBSTD3 | ecosystem: Environmental > Terrestrial > Soil > Tree plantation... | reverse complement strand
CAGGAGGCGCGGTCGGTGCTGATCATCGACGACGACGACGAGTCGCGCGAGGCGCTGGCGGAAATGCTCGCCCTCCACGGCTACGTCGTCGCCACGGCGACGGACGGCTCTGAAGCCCTCGGATACCTGCGCGCCGGAAATCGCCCGCACGCAATTCTGCTCGACCTGATGATGCCGGTCATCGATGGCTGGGACTTCCGCACGGAGCAGAAGCGCGACGCGGCGCTCGCGCAGATTCCCGTCATCGTCATCTCCGCCGCGGGCAGGCTGGTCGACGCGGAGCACTCGATGCGCAAGCCGGTCGAGATCGACGCACTGCTCACGATGCTCCGGAACGTCATCGACTCGCCCACGTAGTCTTACGCCGCCGATTTCGGCCCGCCGAATACCCGCAGCCGAAGGTTCCCCCCGAGGACCCGTTCGCGGCGATGCTCGGCCTCGAGGATTCTCACACGCGCAGTCAAGAGGTCGCTCAACGCCACCATGCCCACGAGCGTACCGTCGCGCCGTGACACCACGGGCAGACGAGTGACTCCCGTCTCCGCCATCCTGAACGCGAGCACGCGCAGCGGCTCGTCGCTGTACGCCGTCACTGGCTGTGTCTGCATGACATCGACGAGGCGATCCGCGTGGCGCCGTGCAACGCTGTCGAGCCACTTCCGAAGATCCGAGCGCGCGACAACTCCCTTCAGCCGATTGTCCCCGTCGACGATCGGGTACAGACGCTGCTCGTGTCCGCTCCGGCGCCCTCCGGCTTGTGCCGCGGCATTCTGCGATCGCACGCTCGCGAGCGCGGACGCCACATCGTCGGCCGTCGCATCGGCCGAAAACGCGAGAATGCCGGTTCGCGCCACCTCGCGCGCGAAGATGATCTCCAGCGGATCGATGGCGTACTCGCGGCTCAAATGAAATCCACGGCGGCTGACCTTTTCGGTGAGGATCGATCGGCGAAGCGCCAGGACAGTGAACCCGTGGGACACGGTGACCGCGAGCAGGAGAGGCAGCAGCACGTTCACGTCGTGCGTCAGCTCCAGCGCGAAGATGACGCCCGTCAGCGGCGACCGCATCGTCCCGCCGAGGATTGCGCCCATGCTGACGAGCGGCCAGAAGCCGACGCCTTCCCACGGGAGCACGCGCGCCTCGATGCCGCCGAGCGCGCCGCCAATCATGAGCAGCGGCGCCAGAACGCCGCCCGACGTGCCCGAGCCCAGCGAGAACGCCCAGATCGTCGACTTCACGATGAGGACGCCCGCAATCACGCGCAGCGGCATGTCGCCCTGCAGGAGACCCGCGATGACGTCGTAGCCAACGCCGAGCGCCTGCGGGAAAAAGAAGCCGCCAATTCCGATCGCCAGGCCCCCGATTGCGGGCCACCACATCCAGTGAATGGGCAGATGCTGGAAGGCGTCCTCGGACGCATAGACAGCCGCGGTCAGCAACGCGGACAGCGCGCCGGCCAGGAGTCCCACCGCCACGCAGGCCGCCAGCCCGTTCGCGCCGATGAAGACCGGGTGGGGCGGTACGGGGAAGATCGGCCCGACCCCCAGCAGCTGTCGCCGCATCGCGGCCGCCGTGACGCTGGCGAGCGCTACGGGAATCACGCTGCGCGGCTTCCACTCGAAAAGCAGGAGCTCGACGGCGAGCATGACTGACGCCACTGGGGCGGCAAACGTCGCCGACATTCCCGCCGCCGCGCCCGCGACGAGCAGCGTTTTCCGCTCCGCGCTCGTCAGGTGGAAGAACTGCGCGATGAGCGATCCCACCGCGCCGCCCGTCATGATGATGGGACCTTCCGCGCCGAACGGTCCGCCCGAACCGATTGAAATCGCGGACGACAGCGGCTTCAGCAACGCGACCTTCGGCTCGACGCGGCTCCCGCTGATCAGGATCGCCTCGATGGCTTCCGGGATTCCGTGTCCGCGGATGCGCTCCGATCCGTAGCGCGCCATCAATCCGATGATCAGCGCGCCGATGACCGGGACGGCAATGACGAACGGTCCAAGATGATGACCTGCAGGGGAAACGAGGGCCGTGCCTATCCGCTGAAAAAAGAACAGGTTCGTGAAGAAGCCGATCAGGTTCAGGAGGGCCGCGGCGACGAACGCCGCGACGAGGCCGATCCCGATCGCAAGACCGGCGATGGGCAGAACTCGCGCGGTCGTCGTGAAATCACCGAGATGATCTAATGGCTCAACTGTAGTACTGCGAGAAGACATCCTTTCAGTGTACCAATACTGGTCCCCACCTAAGTTGCGCCTGTTGTCGAATCGGGGCGTTCCCGATCGACAATACGGCGATCGTTGGCGGGGCTGAAGCCCCGCCGTACACGGTATCGTTTGGCGGGGCTAAAGTCTCGCCCTACACGGTACCGTAGGGCGCGGGCTTCAGCCCCCGCCGCATGTGAAGGAGCGGAGTCATGAGCGGTGTGCGAGTGCTCGTCGGAACGCGCAAAGGCGCCTTTGTGCTGACGTCCGACGGGACGCGGAAGCAGTGGAACGTGAGCGGGCCGCACTTTGCGGGATGGGAGATCTACCACCTCAAGGGTTCGCCGGTGAATCAGGACCGCATCTATGCCTCACAGAGCAGCGGCTGGTTCGGACAGATGATTCAACGGTCGAACGACGGCGGCAAGACGTGGGAGCCGGTCGGCAACAAGTTCGTGTACGACGGCACGCCAGGCACTCATCAGTGGTACGACGGAACGCCGCATCCGTGGGAGTTCGCGCGCGTGTGGCATCTCGAGCCGTCGCTCACCGATCCGGAAACGGTATATGCCGGGGTGCAGGACGCTGCAATGTTCCGCACGACCGACGGCGGGCAGAACTGGTCGGAGCTTGCGGGACTCCGGACGCACCCGTCGGGCCCGAAATGGCAGCCGGGCGCCGGCGGACTCTGCCTCCACACGATTCTCATCGATCCCTCGAATCCGAACCGCATCTTCATCGCAATCTCGGCGGCGGGAGCGTTCCGGACAGACGACGGGGGAAAAAGCTGGAAGCCCATCAATCGCGGGCTGAAGTCGGAAGGAATCCCGAGCCCGAACGCCGAGGTCGGCCACTGCGTTCACCGGATCGCGATGCACCGGTCGCGGCCGAACACCTTGTTCATGCAGAAGCACTGGGATGTCATGCGGACCGACGACGCCGGGGAATCGTGGACCGAGGTCAGTGGCAATCTGCCCACCGACTTCGGCTTCGCGATGGACGTGCATGCGCACGAGCCGGAAACGGTCTACGTCGTGCCGATCAAGAGCGACTCCGAGCACTTTCCGCCTGATGGCCAGCTGCGCGTATTCCGAAGCCGGACAGGCGGCAACGAGTGGGAGCCGTTGACGAAAGGCCTGCCGCAGCGCGATTGTTATGTGAACGTCCTGCGCGACGCGATGACCGTGGACGCGCTCGACACGTGCGGCGTGTACTTCGGCACGACGGGCGGCCAGGTTTACGCGTCGGCTGACGCGGGCGACACGTGGACCGCAATCGTCCGCGATCTGCCGCCCGTGCTTTCGGTGGAGGCCCAGACGCTGAAATGATCAGGGTTCAACTTCCGGCGCATCTGCGCACGCTCGCGCGTGTGAACGACGAAGTGCTGCTCGACGTGAGGGGAGAGGTCACGTTAGGCGCGGTCCTGGATGCGCTCGAGGATCGGTATCCCGTGCTGCGCGGGACCATCCGCGATCACGTCACGCACCGCCGCCGGCCGTTCGTCCGCTTCTTCGCGTGCGAGCAGGATCTCTCGCACGATCCGCCTCAGACACCGCTGCCGCCAGAGGTCATCGCCGCCACCGAGCCGTTCCTGGTCATCGGCGCGATGGCCGGCGGGTAGGGTTCAATACGCAGCACTCTTCCGACGATACATAGCTGACTCGTGGATCCGCTCCCATCTTCGGGCGGTGCGAAGGGGGACCCTTACCTTCCAGCGATCGCCAGAGCTGTCGGGCGCGCGGCTTGCTTAGATATGACTGTTGTCCAGTTGAGTATCTTTGCAAAACGCGGCTGGGGTAGGGGAGGGTTGGCTGATGAAGCGCAGTGTGAGAATCGCAATCGCGATATCGGCGCTCCTGTTGGTCGTCGTTGCCTGCTCAAACATGACGAAGGGTGTTCAGACCGATCCTAACGTCAAGGCCCAGCAGGCACGCCAGTCGTTCGATGAGGAAACCGACGCAAACGTGAAGCGGATGTACGAAGAAGGACAGCGGATCTTCCGGCACGACACGTTCGGGTCCGAAGCCTTCTGGGGCGACAAGCTGCAGCTGCAGCGCGCGATTCTCGGCGAAAAGCAGGGAGGCGTTGGGCCCGGGATCAGCCCGAAGGACGCGCTGAAAGTTGGACTGAAGGTCGACCAGGGCGCGATGCCGAAAGCCGCCGTCGAAATGGTCAAGCGGATGTCGGCCGATCTCGACAAGCCCGAAACGACGCTCGCGTTGCTGAAGGCGAATGCCGTCGTGGGCGTCAAGGGAATCTTCAGCGGCGACAAGCTCACATCGGTCGGGATCGAGTGTGCCCTGTGCCATTCAACCGTAGACGATTCGCTGACTCCCGGTATCGGACGGCGGCTCGACGGATGGCCGAATCGCGATCTGAACGTCGGCGCAATCGTCGCGATGGCGCCAAACCTCAGAGCCTACGCTGATTTTCTCGGCCTCGACGAACCCACCCTCAAGAAAGTGCTCCTGAGCTGGGGCCCGGGCAAGTACGACGCGGAAGTGAAGCAGGACGGCAAGGCATTCAGGCCCGACGGGAAATCCGGGGCGACCGTTCTGCCCCCGGCGTTCGGTCTTGCGGGTGTCAACCTGCACACTTATACCGGCGCGTGGGGCAATGTCACGTACTGGAACGCCTATGTGGCCAACACGCAGATGCAGGGGCAGGGGACCTTCTTCGATCCGCGCCTCGACAAGGCCGACCAGTATCCGATCGCCGCAAAGAACCGCGTGGGCCACACAACCCATCAACCGGATCTGGTCACGTCCAAACTCGCCGCGCTCCAGCTCTATCAGCTCGCGCTTCCGGCGCCGAAGCCGCCTGCGAGCTCATACGACGCCGCCGCCGCGTCTCGCGGTCAGTCGGTTTTCGCCGGCAAGGCAAAGTGTGCGACCTGCCACGTGCCGCCGCTCTTTACGGAGCCCGGATGGAACGTGCACACGCCAGAGGAGATCGGGATCGACGACTTTCAGGCGAGCCGCGCGCCCGACAAGCACTATCGCACGACGCCCCTGCGCGGGTTGTTCACGCGCATGAAAGGCGGCTTCTATCATGACGGCCGGTTCGCAGATCTGGACGCGGTCGTCTCGCACTATCAGCAGGTGCTCAAGTTCACGCTGTCGGATCAGGAGCGACGCGATCTGATCGAGTACTTGAAATCGCTCTAGCGGAGGTCAATGCGATTCGTGGCCGACGTGCAGGACGCTCGTGTCCTGCACGTCGACGATCGCGCGGCCCGAGAGTTCCAGGAGTTCCGGAAGAATCTTCTCCAGCGCCTCTGAAGTCTCGACGAACTCGATCTTGATCGGCAGATTCTCCGTCATCTCCAGAATCCGCGCGGTATGCAGATGATGGTGGGCTCCGAAGCCCGCCACGCCCTTGATGACGGTCGCGCCCGACACGCGGTGCGAAAAGAGGTAGTTCAGGATCGCGAGGTACAGCGGCTCGCGCCCGCGGTGGACGTCTTCGCCGAGGTAAATCGTGACCTTCTTCGCCGGGCCTGTCTTCAACATCGCGGTCTCCACTTTACAGCGCGCGTGCGATGACCACGCCCGCCCACAGCGCAACGTAGCCCGCGATGACGCTGCCCGCCACGTTCGCCGCGCCAATCATCCAGCTGCCTTCCGTCACCGCGCGAAACGTCTCGTACTCGAAGGTCGAGAAGGTCGTATACGCCCCGATGAACCCGATGGGAATCAGGAACCGCCAGTTCGGGTGCACCACGAGGCGGTCCGTCAGCAGCGTCGCCGCAATCCCCATCACGAGACAACCCGAGATGTTCACGACGAAGGTGCCCCATGGAAAGCCGACGGGCACGCGGGATTGAATCATCGCCGCCAGCTGATAACGCGCCAGAGCGCCCATCGCACCGCCGAGCGCAATCATTACGTATCGATCCAACCGAACCTCCCGCTATGATGATGCGCCGTGATACGCAGACCTCTGATCCTGCTCATCGTTCCACTTGCCATCGCGATGACATCGGCAAGCTGCCGGCGCGGGCCGCAGGCGCCCCCTCCCTCGTCGCGCCCGAACATCCTGTTCATCCTGCTCGACGATCTGCGATGGGATGCCGTCGGCTACGCGGGGCACCCGCATCTGAAGACGCCGCACATCGACAGCATCGCCAACGAAGGCGTCGACTTCCGGAACGCGTTCGCCACGACGTCGCTCTGCTCGCCGAGCCGCGCGTCGCTCCTGAGCGGTCTGTACGCGCACCGACACGGCGTGACAAACAACTTCACGGAGTTCCCGTCGAACGCTCCGAGCTTTGCCTCCGTCCTGCAGCGTGCCGGATACATGACCGCGTACATCGGCAAGTATCACATGGGTGAAGACAACGACGCGCCGCGGCCCGGGTTCGACTACTTCGTCACGCACAAGGGCCAGGGCAAGTATTTCGGCACGGAATTCAACATCAACGGCGAGCGCCGCATCACGCCGCAGGGGTACTACACGACGGTCGTCACCGACATGGCGCTCGAGTGGCTGAATCGCGATCGCGGCGGCCGGCCCTGGATGCTGATCCTCGGGCACAAGGCGCCGCACAGCTTCTACACGCCGGAAGAGAAATACGCGCACGCCTTCGACGACATCCGCGTGAAGTATCCGCAGAGCGCATTCGAGCTCGCGGACAAGCCGGACTGGATCAAGGAGCGCCGGTACACGTGGCACGGCATCTACGGGCCGCTCTTCGAGTGGCGCAAGAAGTTTCCTGACGATCGCCCGAAAGCCGTCAAGGACTTCGAGAACATGGTGCATGCGTACTGGGGCACCATCCTCAGCATCGACGACAGCGTCGGGCGTCTTCGTGCGTGGCTCGAAGAGACACATCAGCTCGACAACACGGTGGTGGTGTTCGTCGGCGACAACGGATTGCTGGAAGGAGAGCACGGCATGGTCGACAAGCGGACCATGCACGAGCCGAGCATCCGGATCCCGATGGCGGTGCGGTATCCCGCGCTGACGGCAACGGGGAAAACGATCGAGCAGCAGGTGCTCACCGTCGACATGGCGCCAAGCCTGCTGGAGCTGGCTGGCGCGCCGGCACTGTCCGGGATCGACGGCCGCTCGTGGGTGCAGCTCGTGCGAAGCGGCGATCCCGCGTGGCGGAAGAGCTGGTTCTACTACTACAACTACGAGAAGGAGTTCCCCTACACTCCGAACATCCGCGGCGTCCGCACGGAAGAATGGAAATACGTGCATTACCCGCACGGCGACGGCGGACCGGATCGCCACATGGCGGAGCTCTACGATCTGAAAAACGATCCAGGGGAGCGGGCCAATCGCATCAACGATCCGGCGGCTGCAGCAAAACTCACCGAGCTGAAGGGGGAACTGACGCGCCTGATGAACGGCCTGGGATTGACGCCGCAGGCCGACAGGATGCCGATCGACCAGGGGATCAAAACAGAATTGCCGGACCAGAAGATTCGCTGAGCGTAGATCCTGCCGAGAAGCAGCTCGTAGAGCACCCACACGGGCGCGCACAGCCCGACCATCGGCCCTGGCGCGAGCCGAAGAAGAGTCCGTGACGGCAGCCCGCAATAGCCCGAAACGAGCGCGACGAGCAGCGCACTGACGCCGACGAGAAACGCCGCATCCATCATCGCGTCGCGCACGATCGCCGTGGCTGCACTGGTGGTCCGCTCGCGCGGCCGGAGGCGATCGATGACTTCGCGTGACAGGTCAACCGCGGCAGGCAGGCGATCGGCCAGCATCGCGAGCACATGCTCGGCGTCCAGTTCAACAGCGCGGGCGAATGCTCGCACGTACGACCGGGCGTAGATGCCGGCGGGAAGCTGCTCGAACCGCCCGCTGTCGAGCGCGGTGACAATGCGCGGGCTCAGCCGAGTCGAGCGAGCGATGTCGTGGAGGGATACGCCTCGCTGTACCCGCGCACCGTGAAGGGGGTTCGTAGACATCTATCCGCCCTATCGTCGGCGCGCGGGCGACACGTTAACTCGTCAGTAAAAGACTTCTACCTTCTAGCTTTTACCTTCTACCTTGACACTTTCTCAGTACCTGGCTGCGGCACGATCCGGATGTACGGCCGAGGCGACTTCCATCCCTGCGGATACGTCTTCTTCGCCTCGTCGTCGGACACCGAACCCGAAATGATCACGTCATCGCCCTGCTTCCACTGCGCCGGCGTCGACACTTTGTGCTTCGCCGTCAGCTGCAGGGAGTCGATGACGCGCAGCACTTCGTCGAAGTTGCGCCCGGTGGTCATCGGATAAACGAGAATCAGTTTGATTTTCTTGTCCGGCCCGACGACGAACACGTTGCGCACCGTCATGTTGTCGGCCGCAGTGCGCCCCTCGCACGATCCCTCGAGATCGGCCGGGAGCATCCCGTACAACTTCGAGACTTTCAGGTTCGTGTCGCCGATCATGGGGTAATTCGGCGCGTGTCCCTGCGTCTCCTTGATGTCGTTCGACCAGCGCTGATGGTTGTCGACGGGGTCGACGCTGAGGCCGATGATCTTCACGTTGCGCTTGTCGAACTCCGGCTTGATGCGCGCCATGTAGCCGAGCTCGGTCGTGCACACCGGCGTGAAGTCCTTCGGATGCGAGAACAGCACCGCCCACGAATCGCCGATCCAGTCATGGAACCGGATGCGGCCCTGTGTGGTTTCCGCCTCGAAGTCCGGCGCAGTGTCGCCGATCTTGAGAGACATATCGCTCCTCCTTGCGAAACACGACAATTGCTGACGTTTGATTGCTGATTGTTGATCGTTTCTTCACATGCTCTTCAATCAGCAATCCACAATCGACAATCAGCAATTCAATCGTCAGAGTCCCTTATCGTACCTTAGGTCGCCAGCCACAGCCATAAGGATCCAACGGCGAGTGTCGCGACGGTCACGGGCAGTCCCACGCGGAAGTACTCCTGAAAGCTGACCGCAACTCCTTCGCGGGCGGCGCACTCCACGGCGATGATGTTGGCGACCGAGCCGGTAATCGTCAGGTTTCCGGCAAGCGTGGACGCCATCGCCAATGCGAGCCACGCGCTGTGGGGATACGGGAACCCGGGAACGAGCGTGCGAAGCAGCATAACGGCGGGGACGTTGCTGACGATGTTCGAGAGCGTCGCCGTCACGGTCACGAACAACCCCAGGCGGTGAAGGTTCCAGGCGGCAATCGGATGCAGCAGGCTCGAGGTCAGTCCGGCGCGCTCCGCGCCGCCGACGATGACGAACAGACCCGTGAAGAAGACCAGAAGTCCCCAATCTATGCCGTCGTAAACCTGGCGCGGCTCCACCGTCCGCGTGATGAGCATCAACGCGGCGCCGACAGCCGCCGCGAGCGCAGGCGGTACCCCGGCCAGAAACCCGGCGAGCACGAGCACCAGCACGATCACCGGCTTCTTGCGAAGCGGTCTCAACTGAAACTCCGGGGCGGTGAGAGCTGCATCGACGTTCACTCGATCGCCACGTGCGGCGCGCGATAGCCATCCGACGATCGCCCAGTTCAGGAACAGTCCGATCAGCGCGACCGGCCCAAGCCGCGCCATGAAGTCGACGTAGCTGATGCCGGACATCGATCCGATGAGCATGTTCTGCGGATTGCCGGTGATCGTCGCGACGCTGCCGATGTTGGCCGCGGTCGCGACCGCCACGACGTACGGCACGGGCGGGCGCTCGAGTCGCCTGGCGAGGTGGACGACGAAGGGCGTCAGGACGACGCAGACGACATCGTTCACCAGGAAGGCCGACAGCAGTCCGCTGCTGAAGATTACCGTTGGCAGGAGATGGTGTGGATGGAGCCGCTGAATCACGCGCTCCGTGATCCAGTCGAAGAAGCCGACCACCCGCAGGTTCGCGACGACGAGCATCATCGAGAAGAGCAGCACGATTGTCGCGAAGTCGATTGACGCGAGCGCCTCACGGCCGCCGACGATCCGGAACGCGACCATCAGGACCGCCCCGATAATCGCGGCACCCGGACGGTCGATCTTCATCCCGGGGAATTTCCCGAGCGCGAACACGAAATAGCTGCCGGCAGCGATGAGGTACGCGGCGAGCACTCGCACGTCGGACAGGAACGCCGGATCGGACGCGGGCATCAAAGGGAACAGTGTATAAGGAGATTGGATGCCGGTGACCCTCGTCCGCCCGCAGATGCTGTATGCGTGGCGGGGCCCATCCCTTGTGATTGTCGACACGCGCGGCGAGTGCAGCACCCGCGATGCGCTGACCGGCTACTACTTCCGTGAGGCACGATTTCTCCGGACGCTGCAGCTGCGGATCGATGGCGAACAGCCATGGCTCTGCGAGGCGGCGTCTGTCGCGCCGGCGCTGCTCTCGTTCGTTTACACCTATCCCGAGGTCGCGGAATACGGAGGCGGCGGGACGGGGCAGTCGGGAGACGAGGTTCCGGAGAACGCTAACGGGATTCCGCAGCGTGCGCTGTCAATCGCGGTGACGATCGCGGTGCATGTCCATGGCCTCGAGATCACCTCGTCGATTGTCAACCATGCGAACCGTACCGTGGCGTTCGAGCTTGCGTGGATGGTTGGCGCGGACTTCGCCGACATTCAGGAGGCGCAGTCGTCGAAGCGGGAGCAGCAGGCCGACGTGGAGCAGCGTTCCACACACGGCGGGGTCTCGTTCGTGTATCGCCACGAGAAGCTGCGGTACTCCGCGGCGATTCGCGTCGAGGGCGACGGCGACTGGTCGGCGGATGGTCCATCGCTGCGCAGCAGGCTCACGCTCGAGCGCGGTCAGTCGGCCACGCACAGCCTGACCGTGGCGCCGACCGACGCGGACGGCGCCCCGCTGCCGGGCGACGCGATGGACCGCGAGCACGCCGCTGACGCGTGGCGCGACCGGTTCGCGCACTTCAGCGCGCCCGGCAATCGCGAGGTCGAATCGATCGTCGCCGGCAACGTTCGCGACCTGGCGTCATTTCCCCTCCTCGAGGGTCAGCCTGACGAATGGCTCGCGCTTCAGGCGGGGATGCCGCTCTATCCGGCGCTGTTCGGCCGCGACACGCTGACGGCCGGATGGCAGGCAGCCTGGGTGGACCGCGCCGACAGCCTCGATGCATCGCTGACTCGCCTCGGACGGATGCAGAGCAATCGCCGTCACGATTGGCGCGATGAGGAGCCCGGGCGCATTCCGTATCAGGTGCGGCAGGGGCCGCTCGCGCTGCTCGACATCAATCCGTATTCCGCCTACTACGCGGATTTCGCGAGCCCCTTGATGTTCGTGATCGCGCTCGCCCATGCGTACTTCTGGACCGGAGACACCGCGCTCGTCCGGCGCCACGTGGACACGGCACGCCGAATCCTCGACTGGGCGCGCACGGACGGCGACAAGGATCGCGACGGCTATCTCGAATACCACACGCGATCGAGCAAAGGGACGAAGAATCAGGGGTGGAAGGACAGCGGTGACGCGATCATTTACGAGGACGGCCGCCCCGTGCCGCCGCCGCTTGGCACATGTGAGCTGCAGGGATACTGGTTCGCCGCCGAGCAGCTGATGGCCGTCATGAGCTGGGTGCTCGGCGCGCGCGGCGATGCGCGCGCGTACTGGCGCAGCGCAATGGCGTTGAAGCGTCGTTTCAATCGCGACTGGTGGATCGACGACCAGTCGACGATCGCGCTCGCGCTGGATCCCGACAAGAACAAGGTACCGGCTGTCTCGTCGAACATCGGACATTGCATCGCGACCGGAATCGTCGATGACGATCACCTGCCGACCGCGGTGAAGCGGCTCATGGCGCCCGACATGTTCAGCGGCTGGGGAATACGGACGCTCTCCAGCCGTCACCGCGCGTACAACCCGCTCAGCTATCACTGCGGCAGCGTCTGGGCGGTGGAACAGGCGACGATCGCGTTCGGCTTCCGTCGCTTCGGCTTCGACGCGGAGGCGACTGAACTGACGCGCGCGCTGTTCGACCTGGCGAAGCTGTATCCGTCCTACCGCATTCCGGAGACCCTCGGCGGGTACGCGCGCGGCGATCGCGCGACGCCCGGCGCGTATCCGCAGGCGAATACACCGCAGCTGTGGAACGCGAGCGCGTTTCCGCTGCTCGTCCACAGCATGCTCGGCCTGCAGCCCGTAGCGCCGCTCCACCTCCTCGTCGTGAGTCCCGATTTGCCGGAGTGGATGCCGGAGGCGGTGATCCACGATTTGCGGCTTGGGGGATCGACGGCCACGATTCGATTCTGGCGCGGCGACCACGGCCGCTCGCACGCGGAAGTGATCAAGAGCACCGGAACATTCCGGCTAATCGTCCAGCCGCCGCCAGAGTCCTTGACCGCGGGCGTGCGCGATCGACTGCGTGGGCTGTGGGACACAGTTCGCCACTAATCCCCAATCCCCAATCGAGAATCGCCAATCTCGCATCGCGAATCGCGCAAATCCTCGAAATCGTCGACTGGCTGTATCGTTGGCGATTGCCGATTGAAGATTCGGCGATTGACGATTGGGGATTGGAGATTGGGGATTGGGGATTTCCGAATAATGAAGAACCCATTCGATTTCGAAGACAACTCGTTGATGAATGTCCGGACGCACGTGCCCGGGCCGGCAGGAGCGCTGCCACTCACGGCCGAGATGCTGCGCGAGCGACCGTCGGGCGACCTGTTCGGGTGGACCCAGAACGCCGGCATGGGCTGGGACCCGTCGCTGCTCGGTGGGAAAGAGTTCCTCATCCTGTCTACCCACGGCGGCATCCGCGCCGCTGATGGAACACCGATCGCGCTGGGCTATCACACGGGGCACTGGGAAGTCGGACTGCTGATGGAAGCGGCCGCCGGCGTCTTCAAGGCGAATCGCGCGATTCCGTTCGCCGCCGCGTGCACCGACCCCTGTGACGGACGCTCGCAAGGCACGACCGCGATGTTCGACAGCCTGCCATTCAGAAACGACGCGGCCACCATCTTCCGGCGCCTGATCCGATCGCTGCCGACACGGCGCGGCGTGCTCGGCGTGGCGACCTGCGACAAGGGCCTGCCGGCGATGATGATGGCGCTGGCCTCGACCCACGATCTGCCGTGCGTGCTCGTGCCGGGCGGCGTCACGCTGCTTCCCGCCGCTGGAGAGGACGCCGGGCGCGTGCAGACGATTGGCGCGCGATTCGCCCACGCGGAAATCACGCTGGAGCAGGCCGCGGAAGCCGGCTGCCGCGCGTGCGCATCGCCCGGCGGAGGCTGTCAGTTCCTCGGCACCGCCGCGACCGCACAGGTCGTCGGGGAAGCGCTCGGACTGTCGCTGGGGCATTCCGCGCTCGCGCCCTCGGGACATCCCATCTGGCTCGACATGGCGCGTCGATCGGCGCGCGCGTTGATGGCGCTCGAGGCGCGCGGCACGACGACGCGCGAGATCGTCACCGACGCGTCGCTGACCAACGCGATGGTCGCGCACGCGGCGTTTGGCGGATCGATGAATCTCATCCTCCACATTCCGGCGATCGCCCACGCCGCCGGGCTCCGCCGGCCGACGGCGCAGGACTGGGCGCGCGTCGCGCGCCAGGTTCCGCGGCTCGTCGACGCGCTGCCCAACGGCCCGCGTCACTTCGCCACGGTGCAGGTCTTCCTCGCGGGCGGCGTGCCGGAGGTGATGCTGCACCTGCGCCGCATGGGGCTGCTCGAGACGCGCGCTCTCACGGCGGAGGGCATGACCCTCGACGAGCAGCTGGACGCCTGGGAATCATCCCAGCGTCGCGCCGAGCTCCGTCGTCAGCTGAAGGCGTGCGACGGCATCGACGCCGACGACGTGATCATGTCTGCCGAGGCGGCGTCGAAGAAGGGGCTGACGCCGACGGTGTGCTTTCCGCACGGGAATATCGCGCCCGAAGGATCGGTCATCAAGAGCACGGCGATTCATCCATCGGTCGTCGGGCCAGACGGCGTGTATCGGCTTACGGGCCCTGCACGAGTGTTCCTCACCGAGCGCTCGGCGATTGCGGCGATCAAGGCCGGAAAGATCCAGGCGGGAGATGTGCTCGTGCTCATCTGCCGCGGGCCGATGGGCGCCGGCATGGAGGAGACGTATCAATTGACCGGCGCGCTGCGCTATCTGCCTTTTGGAAAACAGGTCGCGGTCGTCACCGATGCACGCTTCAGCGGAGTTTCGACGGGCGCCTGCATCGGACACGTGTCGCCCGAGGCGCTCGCCGGCGGCCCGATTGGAAAGGTGCGCGATGGCGACCTGATTGAAATCTCGATCGACACGCGCACGCTCGAGGGGACGATTAATTTCGTCGGCGATGGAGGCGTGAATGTCGGCGTGGAAGCGGCCGCTCGACTCCTCGAGCGGCGCGCGCCGCGGCCGGACCTTGCTCCCGACGCGGAGCTTCCCGACGACACGCGGCTGTGGGCGGCGCTGCAGGACGTCAGCGGCGGTACGTGGGGCGGGGCGGTGTACGACGTCGACGCGATTCTAAGAGTCCTCGCGGCTGGTAAACGCGCCGGTGATCAATGAGGGCGTCAGATCTCCACGATCTTGCCGGGATTCATCCGATTTTCGGGATCGAGCGCACGCTTGATCGATCGCATCAGCTCGACCCCGTTCTCGCCGTGCTCCGCCGCCAGGAATTTCATCTTGCCGTAGCCGACGCCGTGCTCGCCGCTGCAGGTGCCGCCCATCGCGAGCGCACGCGACACCATCCGCTCGTTGAGCCGGCGCGCTTCGTCGAGCTCGGCGGGTTTGGCGGGATCGATCAGATAGATCACATGGAAGTTGCCGTCGCCTGCGTGCCCGACGAGACACACGGGAAACGGCGCGTTCGCGTGGTCGGCCTTCGTCTGCAGCACGCAATCCGCGAGCCGGGAAATCGGCACGCAGACATCAGTCGCCATCGAACGGCAGCCAGGGCGCAACGCGAGCGCGGCGAAATGGACGTTGTGCCGCGCGTGCCAGAGCCGCTCGCGATCCTCCAGGCGCGTCGCCCACTGAAAGCCGCGGCCGCCGCGTTCGGCGGCGAGTCCCTCCACAATCTGCGCCTGCTCGGAAACATCGCGGTCGCTGTCCCCATGGAATTCGAACAGCAGCGTGTCCGCCACCACGTACGACGTCTTCGAGTGGCGATTCACGGCGTCCACCTGGACATCGTCGAGCAGCTCGATTCGCGCGACCGGCACGCCGAGCTGAATCGTCGCGATGACCGTGTCGACCGCTCCCTTGATCGTGTCGAACGCGCAGACTGCAGCGGCAACCGCTTCCGGGATCGGATGCAGCCGCACGGTGACGTCGGTGATCACGCCGAGGGTTCCTTCCGATCCTACGAACAGGCGCGTCAGATCGTAGCCGGCCGAAGACTTTCGCGCGCGGGTGCCGGTCTTCACCACTCGACCGTCCGCAAGGACCGCGGTGAGGCCGAGCACGTTCTCGCGCATCGTGCCGTATCGAACCGCGGTCGTGCCCGACGCGCGGGTTGCCGTCATGCCGCCGATCGTCGCATCGGCGCCCGGATCGATCGGAAACTGCAGCCCGGTGTTCCGGAGCGCCTTGTTCAACTGCGTCCGGGTGACTCCGGCCTCGACGGTGGCATCGAGATCCTCGGTGCTGATTCGCACGACGCGGTTCATCTCCCGAAGATCGATCGAGATCCCTCCGTGAAGCGCGTGGACGTGCCCCTCGAGCGACGTGCCCGCGCCGAAGGGGACGATCGGCATGCCATGCTGCGCGCTGATCTTCACAATGGCGACGACTTCGTCGAGCGACGCCGGAAAACACACGATATCGGGGGGAGCCGGAGGGTGATAGGACTCGCCATGACTGTGATGGTCCCGGACCACCGCGGCGTCGCTGGCGCGCTGTCCGAGCAGGTCCTTGAGTTCCGCAATTGCGCCCGCCATGGAGCCTCTGCGCAGATCTTGTCATGTGCCCCGCGCTGGATCAGCTAGAATCTTTGGTGATGACCGCGTCGGCTTACTCCCGCAAGACCCACGAATCCAGTCGGGCCGGTCACTGACCGGCCCTTTTGTTGTACCCGCGACGCGCGGCTGCTCCCGGAGAGTTCCATGGCGAACCGAACGAAAGTCACTCAACAGAAGCGCGCTCGCGAACGTGCGAAGCAGGAGCGGCAGCAGGAGAAGACCCGCCGCCGCGAAGAGGCGAAGACGCGCAAAGCCAACGAGCCGAGGCGCACCGATGGCGAGGATCCCGACATCGCCGGCATCGTTCCGGGACCACAGCCGAGCCCGTGGAATGACGACGATCTCAGCGAAACCGAGGAATAGGTGCGTAGGGGGCGTGGGTGCGTAGGGTGCGAGGGTGCCGAGGGTGCCTAGGGTACTAAAGGTGCGAGGGTGCTCAAGGTGCTTAGGGGTGCCAGCGCCCGCGTCAGTTAGTAGACAGCAGGGCGGAGGATGTTCACCAGGCCAGCGCTGCAAGCTGAACGGCATCCCGGCCCGGAGGAGACCGGAATTCCGCCTGGCGCCTGCTGTCTACTAACTGACGCGAGCGAAAAAAATGGAGCTTCAGATCTTCCGCATCAGCCGGCCCCAACGGTACGCGTAAAGGTACTCGCTTCGGCAGTTCGGACAGATGAGGGAACCCAGCCATGTGCCGGCTCGCCGGTTCTGTTCAACACATTCCAGCGTGTGATTGCAATGCGAGCAAGTCAGGTGCGGGCTGTGCAACTGGACAGTCGGCTGCAAACCTGCGGCGATTCCATCGACACTGAGGGGATGGGCGTGGGCTCTGGGCATCTCGGCTCCGCTGAATAATCAGCAACAGCCGTACCCGGGGGGTAGCTACCCCTGATAGCGGGAATTCCTAGGAAAAATGGGGATTCAGCGGCGGAAACCGCTGCGCGGACGGCCAAGCGATTGGCTACCGGCCAATCCCTTAGCCGCCCGGCCCCTGTGACCTACGACGAGACAGTCCGAATCAGGCTCTTCAAACTGTACGGCGGCCGCTGACCAGGCCAACCACAAAGAGCACCAGCGCGATCACCAGCAGGACGTAGATGAAGTTGCCCAGGGTGTAGCCGCTGACAATCCCGAGGAGCCACAGCACCAGCAGAATCACCGCGATCGTAAAAAGCATCTTGCCCTCCCGGCAGGGGATTGAGCACAACGCGTGCCCGTCGCCGCCGGCTCAGCAGATGCAATTACAAGCACTTAGCGGCGATCTGTGTGTCACGCGCTACCCTCATTTGGCCTGAGCTCGGCCGTGTTGTGCCGCGCCTGTACCATCGATTAGCATCCCCGGCATGAAGACGCGGCTCGCAGCTCACCTCGCGGCGGCGCTCGTGATCGGTTTCGTCGCTGCCTCTCCTGATCACATCGCGGCTCGCACACCGCAGGACGCTCACGCGAACGCGCAGATCGATCCCGCGATGTTGCGCGGCTTGAAGTGGCGATCGATTGGACCGGCGCGCGGCGGTCGATCGCAGGCGGTCGCCGGCAGCCCATCGCGGCCGTTGGAGTACTACTTCGGCGCGACGGGCGGAGGTTTGTGGAAGACCTCCGACGGCGGCGTGACCTGGCGGCCGGTATCAGACAAGTTCTTCACGTCATCGTCGGTCGGGGCGGTCGCGGTGTCGGAATCGAATCCCGATGTGGTGTACGCCGGAATGGGGGAGACGGAGCTCCGCGGCAACATCCTGCAGGGCGACGGAATCTACAAGACGATCGACGGCGGAAAGACGTTCACGCACATCGGCCTCGAGAAAACCCTCGCGATCGCGCGCATCCGCGTCCATCCGACGAACGCCGACATCGTCTACGTCGCAGCGCTCGGCGATCCGTATGGGCCGAATGACGACCGCGGCGTCTTCAAGACGACGGACGGCGGGAAGACGTGGATCAAATCGCTGTTCCGCGACGCGAAGAGCGGCGCTGTCGACCTTTCGATGGATCCCAGGAATCCGGAAGTGCTGTATGCGGCGCTGTGGGAGGTGTATCGCACGCCGCACTCGCTCTCCAGCGGGGGACCGGGCAGCGGATTGTTCAGGACCACCGACGGCGGGGCGACGTGGACCGAGCTGACCAGGAACGAAGGGCTGCCCAAAGGTGTGTGGGGAAAAGTCGGCGTGTCGGTGTCGGGCGCGGACTCGAACCGCGTTTACGCGATCGTCGAGGCCGCCGAGGGGGGCGTGTTCCTCTCGGACGATGCGGGGAAGACGTGGAAGAAGATCAACGAAGATCGCCGCCTGCGTCAGCGTGCGTTCTACTACACGCGGATCTACGCGGATCCGCAGTCGAAGGACACCGTCTACATCCTGAACACCGGAATCTATCGATCGACCGATGCAGGCAAAACGATCCGCGCGATACGCGTGCCGCACGGCGATAACCACGACCTGTGGATTGCGTCGAACGATCCGAAGCGGATGATCAACAGCAACGACGGCGGCGCCAATGTTTCGACCAACGCCGGCGAGAGTTGGACCGATCAGGATTTCCCGACGGCGCAGTTCTACAACGTCATCACGACCGCGCACGTCCCGTATCACGTGTGCGGCGCGCAGCAGGACAACAGCACTGCATGCGTGCCGAGCACGGGCGACGGCACGCTCTACGACGTCGGCGGCGGCGAGAGCGGATACATCGCGCCAGATCCGCGCGACACCGACGTCTTCTACGCGGGCAGCTACGGCGGACTGCTGACGCGCATCAATCGCCGCACCGGCGAGCAGCGCGCCGTCAATGTCTGGCCCGACAACCCCATGGGATTCTCGTCGATCGATATCGCCGAGCGGTTCCAGTGGACGTATCCGATCGTCTTTTCCCCTGCGGATCCGAAGACGCTTTACACGACCTCGCAGCACGTCTGGCGAACGCGGAACGAAGGACAGACCTGGGAGCGAATCAGCCCCGATCTGACGAGGCACGATCCCTCGACAATGGGGCCGTCCGGTGGCCCGATCACGCTCGACCAGACCGGCGTCGAGACGTACGCGGTCGTCTTCACGCTCGCGCCAAGCGCTGTAGACGGGCGCGTCATCTGGGCGGGATCCGACGACGGCTACGTTCACGTGACGCGCGACGACGGCAGGAACTGGGAACGCGTGACGCCGCCGGACCTCCCTGATTTCATGCGCATCAGCCTGATCGAGGCGTCGCCGCACGACGCGGGCACCGCGTACCTCGCAGGAAACCGGTACCAGCGCGCGGACCGCGCGCCGTACGTCTACAAGACGTCGGACTACGGCAAGACGTGGACGAAGATCGTCAACCGCCTGCCGGGCAACGACTACGCACGGGTCATTCGCGAAGACAAGCGGCGCAAGGGGCTGCTGTTCCTCGGAACGGAGAACGGGATCTACGTCTCATTCGATGACGGCGCGAACTGGCAGTCGCTGCGTCTCGAGCTGCCTGTCACGCCGGTGCACGGCATCGAGGTCCGGGGAGATGACCTCGTGATCGCAACGCACGGCCGGTCGTTCTACATCATGGACAACATCTCCGTGCTTCGACAGTTGACGCGCGAGATGACCGACGAGCCGGTCGTGCTGTTCCGCCCCGCCGACGCGACGCGATCGATCACGCGAGGCGTCGCAATCGACTATTACCTGAAGGCGCCCGCCGACAAGATCACGATCGAATTCCTCGATGCGCAGGGTCGGTCGGTCCGCACGTTCACCGGATCGGCGGAGGCAGCGAAGGAGCCTTCGGCCGACCGCCCGGCGGCCGAAGAAGGCGACGAGGGGTTCCGGCCGCCTGCGCCGCGCGTCGACGTCAAGGCCGGCATGAACCGGTTCACGTGGGACATGCGGTACGCCGGCGCGCGCGACTTCCCGGGCCTGATCATGTGGGCGGGCAGCACACGCGGGCCGATCGCGCCGCCGGGACATTACACGGTGAAGCTCACCGCGCCCGACGGCATTACGAAGACGCAGGAGCTCGTGATCAAGCGGAACGAGGCGGTCACCACGGTGTCGGACGCGGACCTTCAGGCACAGTTCGCGCTGGCCAGGCAGATTAGCGACAAGCTCTCGGCCGCCGACGAAGCCGTCATTCGCATCCGCGCGATCAAGGACCAGATTTCGGCGCGGCTGGCGAAGACAGCCGACGTGAAGATCAAGACGGCGGGTGACGTGCTGGCGTCGAAGCTGACGGCGATCGAAGGAGAGATCTATCAGTACCGCAACCGCAGCAGTCAGGATCCGCTCAACTTCCCAATCCGCTTGAACAACAAGCTGGCCGCGCTGCAGGGAATCGTCGAGTACGGGGACAACCGGCCGACCGATCAGGCCTACGCGGTCTTCAAGGATCTGTCGGAGCGCCTCGACAAACAGCTTGCCGCGCTCGACGCGCTTCTGAAGATCGAGCTGGCGCCGTTCAACCGCCTGCTCGGGGCCAAGAAGCTCGAACCGGTCACGAATCCCGCTCGACCGTGACCTCCACGAGGCCGACCGGCTCCTCGACCGCGACGAACAAATCGTCGGGATTGTCGACGCCGGCGCTGAACGGGTCGGCCGATCGATACGGACGCTCCTGCAGCGCGAACGTCACGTCTCCGATCTCCTGGTAGCTCGCGAGCACCAGATCCGCCATCGCGTAGAGCGTGTGCTCGACCGACCGGCTGGCGTGCCGCGCGAACGCGTCGACGATGAGCGCACGCACGCCTTCACGATACGTCCGGAAGGTGACGTCCGTGCTGGTGTAGCTCCACTTCGCCGTCAGCTCCGCGACGAGCAGACGCTGCAAGCCGTCCTCGGCGCCATCATCCAATGCGTCGCGCTGCCGTGGAACGAAGCCCGCGGTGCGCATCATCGACAACCCGGCGACCCCGGACACGACCGAACGTTGCCGCCCGTTGCTCGTGATGGCGGCGGTCTTCATCTCGGGAGGGCCGGCGACGAAAGCCTGCCCCTGAGGACGGCCGGAGACGTCGAGCCGCACCCACGGCGATTCGGTGATGTCCACACGCGCCCGCGTAATCGCGGCGTGCTGCGCGAGCACGCGCTCGGTGAGCGCGAGGCCGAACTCCTCGATCTCGCCGGCGCCGTAATCGCGCGCGGCGCGGTGCACGATGTTCTTCAGCGCTTCACCGGGCAGCAGTCCTTCGGCCCGCCCTTCCCGAAACGCCGCGGCGAACTCCCCTTCGAAGCGGAACGAGACGGCGAGCTCCTTCGGGTCGTGCCGGTCGCCGCGCCGCACGACGCGCAGCACCCGGAGCCTCGATTCGCCATGGCTGCTCGAACCGATGCGTGGCATGCGGCCGACTGTATCAAAAGCCCGGACTATAATTGACGTTTTCCCGTGGCTGTCGTCGCAAGGCGCTTTCTGATCGGCGGGCGCGTACAGGGCGTCGGGTTCCGGATGTTCGCGGCGGATCGCGCCGCGCGCGAAGGGGTGACCGGCTACGCGCGCAATCTGCCGGATGGGCGCGTCGAAGCGCTGGTGGAAGGGGACCAGGAGTCGGTCGATCGCATGGAACTGGCGCTGCGGCGGGGCCCGTCGCACGCGCAGGTCGAATCGTTCGACGCCGAGATCGTCGAGCCGACCCGGCGGCACTTCGGCTTTTCGACGCGCTGAAGGTCGCGGTTCGCGGTTCGCGATTCGCGGTTCGCGGTTCGCGGTTCGC
>Ga0075424_100001302_pt1 | contig 21704 bp, 17 predicted proteins | sample SoiMethybrSBSTD3_FD_75301 | JGI IMG/M metagenome (GOLD analysis project Ga0075424, IMG submission 75301) | Bulk soil microbial communities from a Populus tree surrounding site in Tennessee, USA - Soil MetaG P. TD hybrid SBSTD3 | ecosystem: Environmental > Terrestrial > Soil > Tree plantation... | reverse complement strand
AAGCTGGTTTCGTTGTTCTTGTCTTCACTGTTCAACTGTCCATCGAGGAAATATTGATTCGCCTGCTCCCGGTTTCCGTTAATAAAAGGCCGGCTCGCGTTGTCCAGGGTTTGCGGCTCCGAGATTCCGCGTGGATTATTGGTCGTTGCTCCGGGCGCGAGCAGGGCGAGTTGAAGATAGTTGCGGCCTGCCAAAGGCACCGTGGTTACCGTATTTGTATCAATCAACGTACTCACTTCGGTCGATTGTGTCTGCAGAACAGGCGCCGCCCCGGTCACGTCTACTACCTCTGTGACCTGGCCCACCTTCATTTGTACGTCAATTCGCGCCGTCTGGTTCAGCACTAGAGTGAAGGCCTCGTGAATTGTTTTTTGAAATCCTGGTGCCTCGGTTTTTAAGCTGTAATTACCTGTGGGAATTCGCAAAATGCTGTAAGCGCCATCGGTATTCGTTTTGACAGTCCAGACGGTACCTCGTTGTGTATCGCTGGCCGTGACCGTGGCTCCGTTAATGGGGGCGCCGCTGCCATCTGAAACCGTTCCCACGATTGCCGCTGTGACTTCCTGGCCCGAACTTAGGCAGCTTATTCCAACGATGAAGAACAGAAGAAATGCCGTAACGGTCAACCTGTTCGAATTCATCACAGACCCTCCGGTCTTCAGTTTACAATCTAGTAGCGCAGCTATATAGCAGGCTGGTAGCGACAGTCAAGAAAAAAATGAACTGGATCGTGGAAATCTTAAAAAAGGGTCGGGCACGAATATTGATAGTCTCCGTAAAACAGTAACCGAAACATCATTCGGAATACCCGATACCCTAGCGTACGGCGCGTCAGGAATGGCCAGTATTGAGCCACATAGTTCAGAAGGGCTTTACTTTGGCCCAGCGCGTAGGATATATAGCAATCGATGACGTTTGGGAAACGGTTTTGTTTGGCCTATGGAGGTTTCAGCGAATGGTGACGCCCGAGGGCCGAGGAAACGGAACTCCAGCTTATCAGCGGATTCAAGCTGTGGTTCGTGAGCAAATTGATTCGGGACAGCTCAAAGTCGGAGACTCGGTCAGTTCGGAGCGCGAACTTGCCAAAGTGCACCAAGTTAGCCTAATGACCGCGCGACACGCTTTGGCCGAACTTGAACGGGAAGGGGTAGTGGAACGCCGTCGCGGCGCGGGCACTTTTGTTGCTCCTCCACGGATTCACTTTAATAAATTGATGAGTTATACGGAGCAGATGGCCAGCCGCGGTTTGGCATCCAGTTCCAGAGTGGTCTTTTCCAAAATCGTTGAGGGCGAATCCGAAATCGCAGCCCGCCTGAGACTGCCGGAGTCGAGTCAATTGACAAAAATCGAACGCGTCCGCCACACAGCAGAGGAGCCGTTTGCCCTTGAGACCTGTTATCTCTCTGCAGAAGAATTCCCCGAACTTGTCAGAGCCCTTTCAGAGAAAGGCTCGTTATTTCGGACTTTGGAGCAGGACTACGGGGTTGAACTCGCATACGCAGACGAGGAAGTGGACGCGACTGTTGCAAACAGCCGTATTGCCGAATTGTTAGGTGTCTTACGTGGTAGCGCGTTGTTACGGATACGACAGGTAATTTTCTCGGCCAGCAGCAAGCCGGTCCTCTACGTTCTTGGCATGTATCGGTCGGAACGGCATTCTCTTTTTATACGGCGCTTCCGTTAGGTTTTCCAACCCAAGCTCTGGTATTACCTGCTTACCTCAAACGCTCTCACCACCGGTACGCTGTTCGGAAAAAGCGGGCCTCCAGTTCTCTTCATCCTCATTAAGGCCACTACGAGCTCCGCCGGTTCGATGTCTGACTTAACGCGCGCATCAGCAAGTTTCCGGGGATTTGAACACTTTGTTTGTTTCAGGTCGGGGCTTCGAATCCCGCTCTTTCGCATCGGCAACCAGGTGTGTTCTATTCTTTGAGAAAATATCCAAGCATGCGGACCCCGATACGCCGTGGGCAGTAATTGCCGTGGAGGTCATGACACCCATGCTCTCCCGCTTTGGTTTCCGGCTGGAAGCGCTCGTCGGAAATCATGTCACAGGCGGATGGTGTGGAGTGTGCTTTCCAGACTTTGTCCACGTTCGGCAGAACGCGATCCGGAGGAGTTGAACGACGTGAAGGGGACACTTTGCTCTTTGCTATGCACTACTTCGGTTCTGCTTAGTTTCTCTATGGAATCAGAAGACTATCATCTAAAGGTCGTTCGCCCGAGAGTAACCAATGAGGCAGGGCAGCAATATCTTTGTGTGGCCCCGTACACGATTTCGGATGGCGAAAAGCAGATCGTGATCCTGCAAACAACATTGCATCGTTATCAGGGGGAGAAGTTGGGTCACTGGACCTGGCTGTTGGTGCGTTCCGAGGATTGGAAACCGATTCTGGAGCGCGTTCAAATGGATCCGAATAGCGCCGCTTTCAGTATTCTTGCTTTGTACCTAAACCGGAGCGGCAGTGAGCTGATGTCGAAGTTGAAATCCTACAAATCATTTCCTCTTGGCCCTTTGCTGCCAGGCGCGTTGTATGGTTCGCAGGCTGACACCGTAATGCTGTCCCATGCGCTTCTGTGCGTCTGGCAGTTCCACACCCTGGCCGTAGAGATAGCCAATTTGCAGGCAAATGTCCCTGCATTCGGGGGGCGCTAAGTCCCGCGGGCGGCCGCCCGGCGGTGGTGGCAAACTCTTCGCAATCCCCTGGAACGAACTGCGCAAGAAGTAGGGAAGAACCCGAATGAACGCAAGACATCTTTCCACTTCCTCAGGATTGGGATCCGGTCCCGTAATCAGAGAAGCAGTGAGCCGTTCGCGACTCCTGGCGTTACGCCAAACCTCCTGAGCGAAGGGATAATACTTCTTCCAACGCTCCGCGATTTCCAGGACTCTTTGCATGATCTCATAGAAATCCAGACCCATCTTCTCAAAGCTTTGCTCACATTCAGAGACGAGTTGCTCGCAGGTTTCCTTCTTCACGCTTACCTCTGATAACCACGCCAAAACACGGCGAGGGTTTTGGCACTGAGTCCGCCAAAACTGTGCGGCTTGTTAAGACATTGTCAAACGATAACGTTAAAGCAGATCGGCAATGTCTTCGCGAGACCCAAATTCGGCAACAGAAACCGTCTTACCTTTTCTGGCAGGGCCGTTGGGGGGAAGTGCATCTGATTCCGCTTTTTCTCCGCCCACAAATACTAGAGATGAAATTGATCAGCACGCACTGACGTCGCTACGCGAATTCTTTCTTCTTCTAGATGAATGGGAGAAGCAACCAGAGCCGCAAAAGGAGGCGGCTACATAACGTTATGGAAACTGCGGATTTCAGCGGCAAACCATTTCCCTGTCCCGTATGCAATATGGGATTACGAATCAAGATCTCGCGTAAGCAGAAGCCGTATTGCATGTGCCTAGAATGTGGAATTCAGATATTCTTTCGCGGGCAAGTTGGAATTAAGCGGTTATACAAGATGATTCAGTCGGAAGAGGCCGTCGCTGCTGAATTCAATGGTCCTGCAAGAGCGATTTGCTTATACAACCGACTGCAGGGTCTCAAACGCCAGAAAAAGACTCTTGAGGATAAGCAAGGTTTCTTTTCCTGGGATGACGATTGCGGCAAAGTTATCGCGGCGCTGGATGCGGAGATTAGACGAGTCAGATCAGAATTAGAAAAGGCCAAAAAGGACGCGGAGAAACAAAGATGAAGAAAGCCATCATTTACGCCCGTGTTTCCAGCAAGGATCAGGAACGCGAAGGATATTCCATTCCTGCACAATTGAAATTGTTGCGTGAATACGCGGCGCGCAATGAAATCCAGGTTGTTCGCGAATTTATAGATGTGGAAACCGCAAAAACAACGGGCAGAAAATGCTTTGGTGAAATGGTCCGTTTCTTCGAACAAAATGGCAATCCGCGTTGTGTAATCGTAGAGAAAACCGACCGGCTGTATCGCAACTTCCGTGATTGTGTCACTTTAGAAGACCTTGAAATCGAGATTCATCTGGCCAAGGAAGGCCAAGTGATTGAAAAGAACGCTCGCTCTCAGGCCAAACTTATTCACGGCATCCAAGTGGTGATTGCGCGAAATTACATCGACAATTTGCGCGAGGAGGTCCGGAAAGGAATGCGGGAAAAGGCAGAGCAAGGGATCTATCCGAGCCGCCCTCCGCTGGGATATCGAAACAACAAGATTGAACACACGATTGAGATTGATCCGCCGAACGTTCCCATCGCAAAACGTATTTTTGAGCTGTACGCGACCGGGAAGTTCTCTTTGGCCAATTTAAGGAATGCCATTCAAGCGGAATTCGGGAAAAAGTTGCAGAAAGGCTATTTGCATAAGCTCTTGCGAAACCCCTTTTATAACGGGTTCTTTTTGTGGGATGGGATGAAATACAGGGGGACACAACCGCTTTTCGTTGATCCCGCAGTTTTCCAACGAACACAAGGAGTTTTGAACAACTTTAATCGTCGCGCGCAACAGAAACATGAATTTGCTTTTGCGGGATTGCTTACCTGCGCTTTTGACAATTGTGCCGTAACTGCCGAAATCAAGAAAGCCAAATACGTCTGTTACCACTGCACCGGGTATCGGGGCAAATGCGATTTGCCCTACATGCGGGAAGAGGCATTGGGAGAACGTTTGGGCCAGATTCTGAAAAATATTCACATTCCCGACGGTATCTTGCAACAACTGCAAGACTCCGTGACACAGGATTCAAAACAAATGCAGCAAGAAACTGTGGCCCAGCGAACGAGGCTCGAGCAGCGCCTTTCGGCTATGCGGCGCAGAATGGAGCAGGCCTATCTCGACAAGCTGGACGGCAAGATTTCTGAAGGGTTCTGGGCCACAAAGAATGCCGAGTGGCAGGAAGAGGCGAATGGCATTGTACTGGCGCTAGGGGCCTTGCAAACTGCAAATCCGGACCGATTGCTCACGGCCAGTCGGATTTTAGAACTCGCCAACAAAGCCTATTCTCTATACGTTAGGCAGAATTCGCGGGAACAGGGCAAATTGCTCAGACTCGTGCTTTCGAACTGCGCCACAGACGGCGTAAATCTTTGCCCGAGCTACAGAAAGCCGTTCGACTTGATTTTCGAGAGGGCAAAAACAGAGGAATGGCGCGCCCGGAGAGATTCGAACTCCCGACCTATTGCTCCGGAGGCAATCGCTCTATCCAGCTGAGCTACGGGCGCGCGTTGAATTAGTTTACAACCGGAAGTTTTGCCACAGCAATTCAGGGGATTAGGTACCTGCCGCATCTGTCGAACCAAACGAGGTCGCTGGTCGTATTCGGGGGAACGAAGCTTCGAGAAAAGCTGCGAGATCCGACAAAGGTGCTGCCGACCCTCTCACCAGCGGCCGCGGCCACCGCCACGTCCACCACGTTCTCTACCTCCGCCGGTACGCTCTGGTCGAGGCCGCGCCTCGTTGACGTTCAATTTGCGGCCGCCTATTTGGCTACCATTCAGCGCGGCAATAGCCTTTTCTCCGTCTTCAGCGTTAGTCATCTCCACGAAGCCAAATCCTCGGGAGCGGCCAGTGTCGCGATCCGTCATAATGCTGACCCGGTCCACTTGCCCATACGCCTGAAAAAGCTGACGCAGCTCTTCTTCCGACGTATTGAAATCGAGATTTCCAACAAAGATGTTCTTCAAGCGAATGCCTCTAATTGAGCTATCTGAGAGTGGCTGACTTCGGCGGAAGAGAGCGAGGCTGGTTGGCCGTTTCTTGAAAGCCGGAGTTGGCGAACAGTCAAATGCGCCAAAAGTATAGCAGGGTATTGCAAATTCGCCAGTGTGGAGGGCAGGTGGTCAGCATTCGTCTACTTTCCAATACCCTGTGCGCTCGTATCCCAGCTGCAGCAGGCGGTTCTTGGGGTCGTGCCGCTTGCCACAGTTGGGGCATTTCAGATAGCCAGTCCAGGCGGTGCCCTGCCGGTCGTAGTTTTCAGAGACAACAAATGTAGTGCCGCAACTGCAGGGCACGAGGAACATTTTCAGGCGGTTGCTTTTTGGAAGTGCCGGCACAACCGGAGTATATGTCAGACCGCTGGTTAGTGAGTTTCCTCTAAAGCCAGAGTCGCACTCTTCTTGCGTTTATTAGCCTGCAGGATCTTTTTTCGCAATCGAAGCGACTTCGGGGTGACCTCCACGAATTCATCGTCGGTGATGAATTCAATTGCCTGCTCAAGATTTAATTGCCGGAAGGGGACCAAGCGAATCGCCTCATCGGAGGTTGAGGCGCGCATATTCGTAAGCTTCTTCTCCCGCACGACGTTGACATCGAGATCGTTGTCCTTGGCGTTCTCGCCGATGATCATTCCTTCGTAAACCTCAATCCCTGGTCCGACGAAGAGCTCGCCGCGCTCCTGCAGGTTGTATAGTGCGTAAGCCGTCGAGGTTCCGGGGCGATCAGCGACCAGGGCTCCCGTCGGCCGATGGGGAATTTCGCCCTGCCATTCGATATATCCATCAAAAAGTGAGTTCATTACGATCGTGCCGCGCGTGTCCGTAAGCAATTGGCTGCGCAATCCGATCAGGCCCCGGCTAGGGACACGGAAGTCGATGCGCACGCGCCCATAGCCATGGTTGTGCATATTGCACACTTCACTTTTGCGTGCCCCGAGCTGTTCCATTACCACACCAACGAATTCCTCCGGGATATCGACAGTCAGTTTCTCCACCGGTTCCATCACCCTGCCATCGATTTTCTTCGTAACGATGTCAGGTTTGCCGACCATGAGTTCATAGCCTTCACGCCGCATCATCTCGATAAGGATTGAAAGTTGCAGCTCGCCGCGTCCCATGACTTTGAATGAATCGGTGCTCTCGGTTTCTTCGATTCGAAGCGAAACATTGGTGAGCAGCTCTTTTTCCAGGCGCTCATGTAGATGTCGCGAGGTCACATAGGAGCCTTCACGCCCAGAGAACGGCGAAGTGTTTACCGTGAACTGCATGGCGATGGTAGGTTCGTCAATTGTGATCGCCGGCAGAGGAGCAGGATTCTCGGCATTCGTGATCGTCTCACCAATGGTGATGCCTTCCACACCGGCGATTGCCACGATGTCCCCAAGCTCCGTCTGCGTGATGTCATGCCGCTTCAATCCAGAAAACGAGAATAGTTTTGTGATCTTCGTAGTTTGCAACGAACCATTCAACTTTGCGATCCCCACTTCTTCGCCGAGGCGCAGGGTTCCGTTGAACACGCGAGCTATGGCAAGCCTTCCCAGATATTCACTGTAATCCAGATTGGCCACCAGAATCTGAAGGCAATCGCCGGCATCGCCTTGGGGCGCTGGAATAGTGCTGACGATCGCGTCGAAGAGCGGTTGTAGATCTTGTCCTGTGTTATCCATGTGCCTAGATGCCGTACCCGCTTTGGCGTTCGTGCACAGCACGGGAAACTCGAGTTGCTCCTCCTTGGCATCAAGATCAATGAAGAGATCATAGATTTCATTCAGCACTTCCTGCGGTCGCGCATCCGAGCGGTCGATTTTGTTAATAACCACAATGGGCGGAAGCCCGGCGTCGAGCGCTTTGCTAAGCACATAACGAGTTTGCGGCAGGGGACCTTCGCTGGCATCGACCAGCAGCATCACTCCATCAACCATCTTGAGTGCGCGTTCTACCTCGCCTCCGAAATCGCTGTGGCCGGGGGTATCCACAATATTGATCTTCACACCCTCATAAAACACGGCAGTATTCTTCGCCAAAATCGTGATTCCACGCTCGCGTTCCAATTCGTTCGAATCCATAACGCGTTCCATCACGGCTTCATTGGCGCGGAACGTTCCACTTTGTTTGAGCATTGCGTCGACCAAGGTGGTCTTGCCGTGGTCCACGTGCGCAATGATGGCGATGTTCCGGATACTGAAACTCAAATGGCAACTCTCTTTTGGAAGTCCGCGCGGCTCTAATCACTTTACTATGCCAAAGGCTGCGGCACAGGCAGAATCGCGCTAAAGCAAAGGTCGGCAGGATTCAAACCGCTAATGCGACAGTTTTCGCGGGTAATGGGCGTCCCGCCAGCCGGCTCTCGGCTTCTTTCACAGCTCGCCGGGCGGCGGTAATCGCTGCCCCAGTGCTTGAGACCGGGCCTTCAGAGTCTGTATTCGCAAAGAAAACGCGGTCCATGGGCGCCCTGGCGAGAGGTTGTACTTGGGTAAAAAGCCTGGGAGTGGACATATAAAGAGGATGACCGCGCCGATAGATGTGGACCTCAATCGGGTCCACATTTGAGCCTGCAAAAAGCTTCTGGAAATCACGCAGCACATCCACAGCTACTCCGCGCGCACCCTCCTCCGTAAGAAGCAGGCCGCGTTCTTCCTGGCGCAAAGGGGTATAGCAGCTCAGTACGTTGTACTTCTGTTTGTAGCTAGGCTGATTTCGAATCACCCAATCGGCCGAAATGAAATCAGTAAATCGATTGCCGGGGCACCAGGTGTCGTATCCTTTATTAAAGACGGGACTATCAAAGATGAGATTCACCACGGGGTAAGGGATGTAGTGGATCTGCTGCATGGCCTCGCTCTGTTTTCTCGGCAAGCTCTGGACGATTCGCCGGGTGATGAACTTTGGCGTGGCCATGACCACGGTTTTCGCTGCGACGGTCTTGAGTTCTGCTCCTTGCATGTACGTAACCAGCACGTTCTGCTTTTCCGGAACAACGGCAACGGTTGTAGCTCCCAGCTGCATGCGTTGGGAGAAATGCGGTTCTATGATCTCCGCGATCTTCTTCGTGATAGCACCCAAGCCTCCGGGCCATGTGTAGCGGTCATCCTTGCGCTTCTCTCCGGAGATATATTGCAGCTCAAAAATTCCAATCGCGGATGCAGTTTCCTCCGTCGCGGCTCCCCAATTGGAGGGTCCATAGGTGTCCCACCATTGTTTGATTTCCTGGGGATAGCCTTTAAAGAAATTTGAAAAAGGAACGGCAAAGAGTTCCTGGCTTCGCCGGGGAGCATTGATTGCCAAAATCTCTCGCTTGAATTTTTTGAAAGCATCGCGAACCGGGGCGGGATAGGGCAATTTGTCCAGGCCTTCGCCCCAGGTATCCGGAATGAACTCGCCTTGAATGATGGTTCCGTCCCAGGAATCGACAATCAGGGGCTCGAGGCCGATCTCTTGAGCGAAAGCGAAGCTTGGCTCACTCTTGTCCAGAAATGCCGATCCGGTACCGTAAGTGCTTCCTTGAAACTCCATCAGGTACGCGTTGCCGCCCCAGTGCGGCTCTTTTTCCAGCAGGAGAAAATCGCGTTGGCGGAGCAGATAAGCTACGGTCAATCCGCTCACGCCGCCGCCGACAATCACGACATCGTGATGCGCCGAAGCCGGCGGCCGGGAGAAAGCCTTTTCATCGCGAACCTGGTGACAAATACGGTTCTCTTCCCCATCCACTGTTGGCTTGGTGCTGGTTTGTTCGGCGAGAAGCGAAACGTCGACAGGACAGCCCGCGGCAATGGAACCTGCGACCACAAATTTGATGAAGTCTCTTCGATTACTAGTCATAAGTTAACCCGTCACCGCAGCTGCTTCCGCGAGCTCGGTTCCGATCCCCGCCTTGCCTTCAGCCGCCACACGAAGGCGATACCACACGACAATCGTCAGGAGCGAGAACACAAAAATGATCGTGGAAATTGCGTTGATTTCGGGGGTGATTCCGCGGCGGAGGCGTCCCCAGATTTCCAGTGGCAGTGTGTTGTCACGTCCGATCAGGAAGAAGCTGACAGCAATCTCGTCCAGCGAAAGAGTAAAGATCAGCAAGCCCGCGCCAATAATGGATAGTCGCAGATTCGGAATCGTCACCCTCCAGAACGTCTGCCAATAGTTTGCGCCCAGATCGAGTGAAGCCTCTTCCTGCGCGCGATCCAGCTTTTGCAGTCCGGCAAAAACCTCCGCCGTGGCCACCGAAATTAGCGCTGTCCCGTGACCAAGAATGATGGTCGCGAGACTGAGTTTCACGTCTACCTGGCGAAAGAACATGAGAAGGGAAAGTCCGGTGATGATGCCGGGCAAGATCAGAGGAAGCAGCACCAGCCTGCGAAACAGAGCTTTGCCGGGAAAATGAGAACGGTCTAAAGCCAGCGCCGCCGGAACACCTATTCCCAATGAAATGAGCACGGCCGCGAATGCGACCAAAATACTGTTTACAACAGATGTCCAGATCGGGCCGTCGGCAAACAATTCGCGATACCAATTCAGGGTCAGGTCGCGCGGCGGGAATCCACCTACACCCGAACCGTTGAACGAGTACACGATCAGCGTCACGATGGGCAGATAAAGAAAGGCAAATACTGCCAGCGAATGCCACGGCAGCCACCGCGAACGATCCCATCCGCGTTCGGAGCTCATTGGTAGGCCCACTTTCTTTCCAGTGTTTCAGAAAGGAAGAGAAGTCCTACCACAAGCAGCAACATGCAGAAGGAAATTGCGGCCCCCAGCGGCCAGTTGTAGGCGGCGCCGAATAAGCTGACCACGATGTTGGAGATCATGATTCCGCTCGGCCCGCCCAGCAGCAGCGGTGCGAGAAAGTCCCCTAGGCTGAGAACGAAGGCGAAGGTTGCGCCTGCCAGCACTCCCGGAATGGACAGGGGGAAAATCACCCGCCAAAACGTCTGCCTGGGAGAAGCGCCCAGATCGTGGGAGGCTTCAACGAGATTGCGCGGGATATGTTCCAACGAGGCATAGATCGGCAGAAACGTGAATGGAGTGTAGATGTGCGTCAACGTGAGCACGACCGCAAACGGACTGTAGAGTAAAAAGCTCAAGGGATGGTTGGTCAAGTGCACGTATTGCAACAACGTATTGAGCACGCCGTCGCTGCCTAGAATCGTTTTCCACGCGTAGGCCCGGACCAGATAACTGACCCACAGCGGAATGATCACCAGCTGATAAAAGAGCTCCTTTCTTTTTCCTGCATGGAACGAGAGATAGTACGCAAGTGGATAACCGAGCACAAGAGACAGGATCATTACACGCGCGGCAATCCCCATGGAACGGAACAGGGTTTGCAGGTAAACGCCGACGCGAAAAAGTTCGCGGTAATTATTCACATTCCAGGAGTGGACAATCGCTTGTTCAGGAGAGACCAACCAGAAGCTATAACAGAAGAGAATGGCGTAGGGAACCAGCAGGAAAGCCGTGACCCACAATACCGGAGGAAGCGTAATCGCGGCGCGGTACGAGCGAGAGAACATTTTAGGTTTCCTCTCGCGATTCCCGCACTGGCACAGCATCTCCGGCTGCGAATTCGAGTTCCATTTCGCCACTCCAGTTTCCCTGGCTGGAGGTCCTCACGGTGAGCAGGAGGCCGTCGGCGCCCTCGACCTGCAAGAGTTCCGTGGCGCCATGGAATGCCAGGTGCTGGATCTTGGCGCGCAAGCGCACCATGCCCTGAGCCGGCGCGCCAACCACTGGGCGGATGTTTTCTGGGCGCAGCGAGAAAAGCCCCAGCCCATCACGCAATCCAGTGCGCCAGGAGAGCGAGTTGCACCGCGCTATCCCGTTTTTTACTTCGCCACGCAGCAGATTCGTATGCCCGATGAATTGCGCGCAGTACGCGGTAGCTGGAAGGTTGTAGATTTCACGTGGCGAAGCAACCTGCTCCAATTCCCCCATGCGCAGCAGGGCAATGCGATCCGACATCACCATGGCCTCTTCTTGGTCGTGAGTCACAAAAACGAAGGAGATCCCCACCTCCCGTTGAAGAGATTTCAACTCGATCTGCATCTGGCGGCGAAGGTTTGCGTCGAGCGCCGAGAGCGGCTCATCCAGCAGCAGCAGTCGCGGACGATTCACCAGCGCCCGCGCCAGCGCCACCCGCTGTTGCTGGCCTCCGCTTATCTGAGCCGGCTTGGAAGTGGCAAACGCCTGCATCTTCACCATGGCCAAAGCTTGCTCCACCCGCGAGCCAATTTCCGCCTTGGGCACCTTCCTAACGCTTAATCCGTAGCCGATGTTGTCCTTTACGCTCAAATGCGGGAATAAGGCGTAGTTCTGAAACACCGTATTCACGCGCCGGCGGAACGGCGGCAGCAGATCGATCCTTTCGCCCGCCATTACGATCTCGCCAGAGTCAGCCGTTTCGAATCCAGCAATGATGCGCAGCAGAGTGGTCTTCCCCGAACCGCTTTCGCCGAGGATGGTGAGAAACTCGCCTTCCGCGACTTCGAGTGAGATACGGCGAAGCACAGAATTCTTCCCAAAGGATTTCGAAACCTCAGCGATAGAGAGCAGAGATCCGGCTTTAGCCTGTGCGGATTCCGCGCTCACGGATTGGGTGATGGTTCCCATCTATCCGAAACACCGCGGGCGAGCGCCCGCGCTACACACTCACTGTGCCGCTTTCACTTCATTCCAGATCTCGTTGTATTTGGCGCGGCGGGGCACATTCTGCCAGAAATAAATGTGCTTCTGGTAATTGTCCACGTCATCCAGATGCAAGCTCTTCACGCCGTCGCCGGTCATGAACTGCGCCGCTTGCGGGTTCGCCGGCGTGTAGCCAGTCACATCCGTCACTTTCTTCTGCGTTCCGGCGTTTACCATGTACTCCAAAAACTTGTAAGCCAGATCTTTATTTTCGCTTCCAGCCGTGATCATCAGGTGGTCAATCCATCCCGTCGTATTCTCCTTCGGGATCACCTCCCCGACAGGAAATTTGACCTTGCGCAGCTGGTTGGTGATGAGCGGCCAGCCCATTGCTGCTACTATTTCGTGATTCTGAAAAAGTTCGGTTAGCTCGCCGCCCTGGAACCACATCTTGCGAATATTGGGTTTCAGCTCCAGTAGCTTCCTTTTTACGGCGGCCAGTTGCTCGTCGCTCAGGTTATAGAGCTGGCCTGGGTCCGGCTTGTCAAAACCCAGAACCTGCGCCGCCATGTAGACCGTCGAGAGATCGTCCCAGACCGAAATCTTGCCCTGTAATTTCGGATCCCAGAGAATGGCCCAGCTCTCGGGCGGTTTGGGAAACGCTCTCGTGTCATAGACGATTGGGTTTGGTCCCCACATGAATGGCACGCCATACACCTTGCCGTTCACACGCGCGAGGGGAAGGGAAGTGAGCTGAGGCGAGAGTTGGTTGTAAGTGGGAATTCGTGAAAGATCGAGCGGCGCAGCCAATCCCCCGGCTGCGATGGAAGTGGCAACATCACTCGAGGGCGAGATCACATCGTAATTGCCGGCGCTCCCGCCACGCAGCTTGGCGACCAGTTCGTCGCTGTTTCCCATGTAAGAAGCCGAAACTTTGCAGTGCTCCTGCTCCTCGAAGCTGTGCACAAAAGAAGGATCAGCATATCCTTCCCAGACCAGCAGGTTGAGCGTGGCGGACTGGTTGCAGGAACTGAGCAGCAGACTGGCAACAACTGGCCATAGCAAAACCCGCCGACGCATCAGTGAGTCCCCCTGACGTTGGCGGAAGACCAATTCGCATTTCTGTAGGCCACTTTGCCGCCGACCATGGTCAGCAGCACTTTGGTTTTAGCGATTTGCATTGCATCGATCTTGAACAGGTCTTGTGAGAGCACGATCAGGTCGGCGAGTTTGCCGGGCTCAATTGATCCCTCTGTCTTCTCCCGGCGGCCGGCAAACGCTGCGCCCAGGGTATACGCCTTGATAGTGTCCTCGAGAGTGATTCGCTCATTAGGAACAAAACCACCCGCGGGCGTGCCTTCTCTCGTCTTACGCGTCAGCGCGTTCTGCATTCCCTCCCACGGATTCAGTGTCACCACCGGCCAGTCGCTGCCGAACGCCAAGCGGCCGCCACTCGCCTCAATGCTGTGCCACACCCAGGCGCGTTGCGCGCGCTCCGGACCCACGTTGCGCGCCCAAATATCCAGCGTGTCCTCGTCGGGATACGCATGCAGCGGCTGAAAGCTGGCAATCACGCCGAGCTTGCCGAAACGGGGAATATCTTCGGCCGTGATTGTCTCGATGTGTTCGATTCGAGGCCGCTCGTCACTTGTACGGTTCCGATGCGCGGCTTCCTCGTAAGCATCGAGTGCGGTTCGAACTGCCCGATCACCGATAGCATGCGTAAAAATCTGCAAGCCACGGCGATCAAGCTCCGCAATCGCGTCCTTATACTTGGCCGGTTCCCAGAACAGTTTTCCGATCTGCGTGGGATCATCGCTGTAGGGCGCGAGCATGGCCGCGGTGTGCGCCTCAACCACGCCATCGAGCATCGTCTTGACCGCGCCCCCGGAGATCCACTCATTGTTATAGGTCTGGCGAGCCTTTTCGATCTTGTCGATCGCCTGCGGCGTCAATTCCGGCGGATCCAGAAAATACGCGATATAGAAACGAAGCGTCAGCTCGCCCCGACGGCGTAATTCATCGTAATAATCAAGCCATTCGAAATCCTGACCAGCGCTGTGGACGCGTGTCAGTCCTGCCTTGTTCGCTTCATGAATACCCAGCCGCAAAGCTGCGAGCCGCTGTGCGCGAGTCGGCTTCGGCATCATCTTTGCGACGAGATCACCGGCCGACTCTTTCAGAGCGCCCGTAGCTTCTCCCTTCTCGTCACGAACAATTTTCCCGTTCGGCGGATCAGCCGTATCATGACTAATTCCCGCCATGCTCAATGCTTTGCTGTTTGCCCACGAGGTGTGACCATCGAAAGCCACTAAATAGACAGGACGATCTGCAACAACTTCGTCGAGAACCTTCTTGTCCGGCAGCCCGGATGGCTTGAAAGTGGGATAAGCCCAACCCATGCCTGTGATCCAGGCTGCGCGAGGATGGGACGTCGCGTAGGCCTTGACCCGCGTCTGGATTTCGGCGACCGATTTCGCGCCGTTGAGATCCACCTGCGTCAATCCAAGCGATCCATCCATAAAGTGAATGTGGCAATCCACAAACCCCGGCAGCACCAAACGTTCAGCGGCGTTGATGGTCTTAGTGTTAGGGCCCCGATACGCAGCAACGTCGTGCGCCGATCCGACCGCAAGAATTTTGTCGCCGGAAATTGCAACCGCCTCCGCCCATGGCTGCAGCGGATTCAGGGTATACACGCGCGCGTTCACGATGATCGTGTTGGCTGAAATGGCAGCTTGTGCTGAGAGCGCGGCAAGACAAGAACAAACAAGCAACGCGAAATATCGGGCGCGCACGCAGGAAATGGTAGCCAGAACCTTTCTCCTTGAACCGCGCTAGAACGTCGGCGGAGTATTTACCCACAGCACCCACGTCTCTTTACTTCCCGGATTGCGCCAGCGATGAGGGGTTGCGCTCTCGAAGTAAAAGCTGTCGCCGGGCTTCAGCCGGTATTGTTCATCGTGCAGGGCGATCTGTAGCTCGCCGCGTAGAACGTGTAGGAATTCCTCACCTTCGTGCGTGTAGGACTCACCGCTTCCGGCCTGCGGTGCGATGCGGAACAGGTGCGGTTCCATCACCGTATTTCCCCACGCCAATAACTCCATGCGAACGCCAGGGCCGGCTTCCAGAACTTTCCGCCTGGCTGGTCGCACAAGCCGGCTATTGGACTCCGCAGGGTCGAAGAAATCAAGAATGTTGGTTTTGTAAAAGCGTGCGAGCTTGCGCAACGTGCCCACCGACGCAGTCATGTGGGAACGTTCCAACGCGCTTAGGAAACCGGCTGAGATGCCAACCGCGCGCGCGACATCGGTTAGCGAAAGCTTGCGCTGCGTACGCAGTTGCCGCAGTCGAATCCCTATAGCGCTTGCGCCTCCCGGCCCGTCATTATTGGAGCGTACCAGCCCGTCCCGCTTAAGCATCTGGACAATCGCGGGCGCATTCAAGCCACGCACTCGCCGAAGAAAACGTGCGCGCTTGAGAAGTTTGATGTCGTCCGGTTCGTACAGCCGGTACTTGCTGGCTGTGCGCCGCGGGCGTGTGAGGCCCAGGCTTTCCCACGAGCGAATCACGGAGGGTGAAACGCCCACCAGACGGGCTACATCTCCGATTTTCAGGTAAGGTTTAGACTCTTCGGACTTCATCCGAAACCGCACTCCGTGCCATGTACACAGCGAGCTGAGAGCTGAAACTATTTTTTGCTTGACAGTGTACGGCGGGTTCTCTAACCTTGCGCGATTATAGCAAGGTTTGCCTTGTACGCAAGCCTTCCCGTTTCCCAAAAATTCGGCAGCGTTTTCATCCACGAACTGGAGGGGCCCCCATGCATCCGTCTTCGTCGCAGCGCGCTTTCGCCGCAACTATACTGGCCTGGCTGGCGATTACGGTCTCGCCGGTTTTCGCCCAAAGCACCGGCGGCAGAATCCTGGGCCGGGTGGCGGATCCCACTGGTGCTGTGCTGGCCGGTGTAACCGTGCGTTTACTCAATCCAGGAACCGGCGTTGTTCGCGATACCAATACGAATTCGAGCGGCGACTATACCTTTGTCGAGGTCGCGCCGGGAACCTACCTGGTCGAATTTGAGCAGACCGGCTTTAAGAAAGTCGTACAGAAGGATGTAACAGTTAATGTCAACCAGGTCGTCACGTTGAATTCTGTCCTGCAACTCGGCCAAGCCAAGGAAGTGGTAGAAGTCTCCTCTGAAGCGCCGCTCGTGGATACAACAAGCACCCAGCTCGGTACTGTAGTGAATGATCGTGCCATCGTGCAGCTGCCTCTAAATGAACGCAACACCTATCAGTTCCTCTCGCTGCAGCCCGGCGTTTCTTCACAGGTGGGCGCCGACCTTTACTACGGCGGGGACAATGTGGGCAGCGTTTCGGTGAACGGCGGTCGCGGCCGAGCTAACAACTTCAGCGTGAACGGGGGCGATGCCAACGACCTGTTCGTCAACCTCCCCACGGTCCAGCCCACGCCCGACAGCGTGGAAGAGTTTCGTATTCTCACTAACACTTTCGATGCCGAATATGGACGCAACTCCGGTTCGGTCGTGAACCTGATCACAAAATCGGGGACCAACCGCTGGCACGGGAATGTCTACGACTTCTTGCGCAATAAGGTATTGAACGCTCGCGGATACTTTGACACCAGTAAGCCAGCCTTCGTCATGAATCAGTTTGGAGGAACACTGGGCGGCCCGATTAAGAAAGACAAGACCTTCTTTTTCGCCTCTTATGAAGGGCTCCGCCGTAGTGAGGGGAAATCAGGCGATGTGGTGGCCGTGCCCGATGCACTCGAGCGCGTCGGCAACTTTTCGGGCGGGTCCGCTTTCACCGGAGTGATCGTCGATCAGGGTGTCGCCGACGTGTTGCATTCCAGGGGGCCGACTCACACCGAGTGCGCGGCCGATATCGCCGCCGCGGGTGGCGCGACGCCTGTTGCAGGCGTCGCTTATTCGGACGTCTTCCCAGGCAACATCATTCCTCTTTCCTGTCAAGATCCTGTGGCCGTTGACCTGCTGCGCTTCGTCCCTCAAGCCAATACCGCCAATGGCTTTTTCCAGGCGGTGCTAACCGGACATGACCGCTCCGATCAAACCACCTTCCGCTTTGATCATCACATCAACGATAAGCAGCAATTCACTGGCTACTACTACTTTACTGACCAGTTTACCCTCAATCCGTTTAATAACTTCCAAGCGGCGGGCGCCAATGTACCCGGTTTCGGTTCGACCGTGAAACAACGCTTCCAGCAATGGAACCTGAGCCACACTTGGACGCTCAGTAACAGCGTGGTCAACGAGGCTCGCTTCACTTACATGCGTGAGGCGCAAGGAACCTTTCAGCATTCGATACACACCAACAACGTCACCGATTCCTGTGAGTCCTCGGCTGCAAAGCCGTTCTGTTTCACTGGCGCGTCGGACGCTGCTGCGATTAACAATCCGGCCAACAATCCTCTGGCCGGTACTCCCTTCAGCAACAAAATTGGAATCACTCCCGGCCTTGGTCCAACCCGCGAGGGTGTGCCCGACGTAAGCATCTCGGGTGGGTTTACCATCGGCAACAATTTCGAGGGTGAGATACCGCAAGTCGGAAACTCCTTCCAATGGGCGGACAATATCACCAAAGTGAAGGGTAGTCACACCTTGAAGTTTGGCGCAGATGTGCGCCGTATGCGTTTCGATCAGCACCTGTTCTTTGAAGTCAGCGGGTATTACAACTATTTCGGCGGCGGAACAAACGACCCGGGTTTTTCTGACTTATACCCTAATTACCTCCTTGGGCTGCCGGACGTTTACCAGCAAGGCGCCGCTAACACGGAGAATGTTCGCACTACCGGCGTGTACCTCTTCGGACAGGATAGCTGGAAAATCCGACCCAACCTGACGCTCAACTATGGCCTGAGATGGGAACTGAATACGCCTTTGACTGACATCGGGAAACGGGTACAGACCTTCAGGCCGGGGCAGATCACGAGTGTCTATCCTTGCAAGAACACCGCTTATGACCAGGCCCTTGGAGTGTCAGATTGCCAGAGTATTTTCCCCACCGGCATTGTCTTTCCAGGCGACAAAGGAGTACCCGCAGGCCTGACCCAAACCTACTACAAAGCCTTTGCTCCACGCATCGGGATCGCCTGGAGCCCGGGTTCCTCAGGAAAAACCAGTATCCGTGCTGGCTGGGGCTTGTTTTACAACCCGATTGAGCAGTTGGTTCTGGAGCAGTTCAGTGCCGAACCTCCCTTCGGCGGTAGTGTTTTCCTCGTCGAGACTATGTTCAATTCGCCCTTTTACCCGCAATCCGGCGGCTTTGCTTATCCCAATCCGTTCAACGGCATTCAGGATCCGCCTCGAGGCCAAGCCGTGGATTGGGCGGCGTTCCGTCCGGCGCTGTTGTTCGGTGAATTCCAGCCCCACATGCGCAGCCAGTATTCGAGCCAGTACAACCTCACTATCCAACGGGAACTGGCCAAAGACCTCGTACTTCAGGTTGGCTACGTCGGTTCCCAGGCACACCGTTTGTTAGCCACCACCGACTTGAATCGTGCGACTCCACAGACTTGTCTGGATATCAACGCCATTGCGGCTGCAGATCCTTCGGGCAATTCCGTTTTGTCCTTCGACACACCGGGGGCGACCTGCAACCAGTTTGCGGAGGATAATCAGTTCCAGGTCACGGTTCCGAATGGCTTTAATTTCCATCTGCCAAACGGTCAGACTCTGCAAGGCACCGGGCAAACGATCTTCTTCACAGGCATTCGCCCTTACTCGTCTCCTAACTGCCAACTCGACGGCACGAACTGCCCGGCGGATCAGACTGAAGTGTTTTCCAACATCTTTGCCCAGGACACGATTGCCAACTCCAGCTACAACTCCTTTCAGGCCAACCTGGAAAAGAGGTTTTCGCATGGCCTGCAATTGCAGGCGGCCTATACCTTCAGCAAGTCAATCGATCTAGCGTCTAGTTTTGAAGACATTCTGAACCCGTTCGATCACACCCGTACGCGCAGTCTTTCTCTGTTCGATACGCGCCATCGCTTCGTCCTGAGCTATGAGTATGAATTACCCATTCCCAAGGCTTCTGGGATTATCGGTAAGATCATCAACGGCTGGGCGATTTCCGGAATCACCCAGTTTCAAGCAGGGTTCCCGATTCACTTGGTATCGGACGACGACAACGAACTGACCAGCAGCATTGACTTCTCATCGGCGGGTGTCCCGGACCAGATCGCGCCATTCCGCAAACTCGATCCGCGCAAGAACGCTAACAATTACGGTTTCGACCAGAATAGTTTCACCTCCAACGCATCGGATGATTCCCAGCCTGCCTGTTCCGCGGGCGCTGTGTTCAATTGTTTTCAGCCATCCTTGTTCGGTCGATATGGAACCGCACCCCGTTCGATTTGCTGTGGATCCGGCCTGAATAACTGGGACATGTCGATCCAGAAGAGTACCCCCTTCAGCGAGAGAATGCGGATGGAATTCCGCTGGGACATTTTCAACCTTGCTAACCACACTCGTTTCTTCAATCCCGACGGCAATGTCACTGATGGATCTGATTTTGGGCGAGTGAAACGCGTCGGAGATCCGCGCTTGATGCAAGTCGCTGTGAAGCTGTATTTCTAGATGTCCTCGACCGGGCGTAGCCCGGGACCCTAATGGCCGCACAGGCGCGGCTTGAGCATTTTGGAGACCCCGATGTATCCCGCTCTACAGAAAGAACTCGATACTTTTCAGCGACGCACGCCGAAGTCCGCTGCAGCACACAAAAAGAATCTCAAGCGCATTCCCTTGGGCGTTGCCAGCAATTACCGCGCTTACGATCCGTATCCGATTTTCGTTGCAGAGGCCCAGGGCAGCCGCTTCCGCGATCTCGACGGCAACGACTACGTGGACCACAATCTCTGCTTCGGCGCGCTGATGGCCGGGCATTGCCATCCTGCGGTTATGAAGGCCGTTGAACAGCGTCTCTCTACCGGCACGATGTTCGGCATGCCGCACAACATGGAATGGGAGCTGGCGGAAGAAGTTTGTAGCCGCTTTCCGGTTGAAATGGTCCGCTTCGGCTCATCGGGCACAGAAGCCACCATGCACGCCGTCCGTCTGGCGCGTGCGGCCACCGGCCGCGACAAGATTGTGAAGTTCGAGGGCGCATACCACGGGCTGCACGATTCGGCTCTGGTAAGTGTGAAGCCCCATGCTCCGGACTTCGGCGACATGAATAATCCCACCCCGGTTCCGGGCGGGCTGGGGGTGCCGAAGGCATCTGTTGCCAATGTGCTGATCGCAACCTTCAATGATCTGTCTACCGTGGAACGGAAGTTCCGCGAGAATTCCGGCGAGATTGCCGCGATCATTCTCGAACCTATTTTGATGAATGTGGGTCTCTGCCTGCCGCAGCCTGGATTCCTCGAAGGCTTGCGCGAAATTGCCACCAAGAAGGGCGCGCTGCTCATCTTCGACGAAGTGAAAACCGGCGCCAAACTCGGCTGGGGTGGCGCTTCGGAATACTACGGTGTGACGCCTGACATGATCTGCCTGGCGAAGTCGATTGGCGGCGGATTCCCGCTGGCCGCCTTCGGAACACTCCGCTCAGTGATGGATCTTATTTCCCAGCACAAGGTGTTCCACGGTGGCACGTACAACACGAACCCGGTTTCGATGGCCGCAGGCTTAGCCACATTCCGCCATGTCCTTACTCGCGACAACTACACGTACGTGGCGAAGCTCAGCAAGAAGCTGGTGGACGGTTATCGCAAGACTGTCGACAAAGCAGGACTACAGGCCTACGTAGCCGAAGCAGGGGCCAACGGAGCGCTGATGCTCTATTCCCAGGAGATTCGGAATTATCGCGACTGGCTCACGGTCGATACCGACCTCTGGCGGCATTACTGGTTCGCCATGGTAAATCGCGGCGTAATGCCCCAGCCCTACTGGTGGGATGAGCAATGGACTATTTCGGTTCAGCACACGGAGGCAGACATTGACAAACACTTGTCAGCTTTTGAGGATGTAGCGCCTGCCCTGGCGGCAGCACAGCAAGAGCGGCTCGCTGTGCCGGTACACGGATAAGAGTCGGGAAATGTCAGAACAGGGCCAGCCCAGCTCTCCTAACCTGAAGCGCGTTCTGGGCCGATGGGATCTGGTTCTGCTGTTTGTGGTGGCGGTTTTTAACCTCAACGTCGTGCCGAGCATCGCGGCCAACGGCGGGGTTACTTTGTGGCTGTGGATCATCTCTCTGTTCTTGTTTTTTGGGCCCCAGGGAATCGCTGTGATCGAATTATCTCATCGCTATCCAGGCGAGGGCGGCGTATATCTTTGGGCTAAGGAAGCATTCGGCGATTTTCACGGCTTCCTCTCCGGTTGGTGTTACTGGACCAACAACATGCTTTA
>Ga0075424_100001300_pt1 | contig 21704 bp, 31 predicted proteins | sample SoiMethybrSBSTD3_FD_75301 | JGI IMG/M metagenome (GOLD analysis project Ga0075424, IMG submission 75301) | Bulk soil microbial communities from a Populus tree surrounding site in Tennessee, USA - Soil MetaG P. TD hybrid SBSTD3 | ecosystem: Environmental > Terrestrial > Soil > Tree plantation... | reverse complement strand
CTCGTCGGCTACCTGCTGAGCGTGCCCAGCGTGACCGACGTGGTGGAGGACCGGGTGGCGTCCGCCATCGACGCCGACAACCAGGCGTGGCCGTTCGTCCGGGTGACCCTCCTGTCGGCGTTCGCCATCTACCCCCGGGTGCTCGACCGCTACATGGTGCAGATCGACTGCTTCTCGCCCACCGAGATTGACGCCTACGGCACCGCGGCCGTCGTCCGTGCCGCCTTGGTTGGCTGCGCCGGCTGGACGCACGAGAACGCCGTCCTGACCGGCAGCCAAGACCTGTCTCTCCGCCCCATCCCCGACCAGACCTACGAACCGCCGCTCGGCCGCGTGTCGGTCGGTGGCTACGTGTACGCCCGTTCCAACTCCAGCGCCTGACCCCTGGAGGCCCCATGGCAACCAACCTCGATTGCTCCCAGGTGCGCGTCGGCACCACCGGTCACATCTGGGCAGCGCCCGTGGGCACCACGATGCCCGTCGACACCGCCGCCGTGATGCCCTCGCCCTGGGTTGACCTCGGCTACACCACCGAGGACGGCGTGTCGTTCTCCGAGGACACCAACAAGGAGGACATGAACGTCTGGCAGTCCGCCAACCCGTGCCGGTCGGTCATCACCAGCCAGACCATGAGCGCGTCGTTCACGCTCGTGCAGCGCAACACCGACACCCTCAAGTTCGCCTTCGGGGGTGGCTCCGTCACCGGTACCCCGCCCAACATGATCTACAAGCCGCCCGCCGCCGGCATCGCAGAGGTGGCGCTGGTACTGGAGGTCGTGGACGGCGCGATCACGGACCGCTGGTGCTTCTACCGGGGCCAGCCCGCCCTCAACGGCGACGTCCAGTTCACCAAGTCGGACATGACCGGCTTCCCGATGGAGGTCACCTTCCTCAACACCACCGCCGGGCTGTTCGAGTTGCTGTCCAACGACACCAAGCTCGTCGTCGGGCTGGAGGATGCAGCCTGATGGGCACCCTCGACCTTGACGCCCGCCGGGAAGAGGCGGAGGGCGAACCCAAGCGGGTCAAGCTCGGCGGAGTGACCTACGACCTGCCCCCCGAGTTTCCCCTGCGGGCCGGCGAGCACCTGGCGAACGCCGAGATGTCCGCGGCGGTGGCGCTGCTGTTCGGTGAGGACAACGCCACCGACGTCATGCAGTTGCTGTCCGCCAAGGACATCGACGCCATCGCCGAGGAGTTGTACGGCATGGCCGGAGGCGAGGGCGCGACCGTCGTCCGCCCTACCCCAGTGAACCGGGCGCAGCGCAGGGCGACGGCAGCCCAGAACGGCCGCCGGACACCCCAACGGTCGACTCGCTAGTCGGCCTGGTCGTCCTGCTTCGGGAGCACTGGGACGCCATCGAAGCAGACTTCGCACGGTTCTACGGCCTGGCGTTGGGCCGGGCCTGCTACGGCCCCACCGCCATCGGGGCACGCCGGCTGCGCGTCCTGATCCAGCACCTGCCGCCGGAGTCGTCGTTGGCCCGCACGTGCGGGTGGTGGTGGACCGACGTCCACGAGATGCAGGCGGTCCTCATCGAGATCGCCTACGTGACCGCCCAGGGGGCCGGCGCCGCCGCCGCGGGCATCTCGGGCAAGCGGTTCAAGCCCGAGCAGTTCCACGTGCCCCGGCCCCACGACGCCGAGGCAGCCCCGCCAGAGCCGTTCACCATCCAGTCCGTTCGTGACCAGCTTCTCAACCGGGGGAGGTGAACCATGGCCCAGGCAGGCACCGCATGGGTGAAGTTCCTGGGCGACTTCACCAACCTCGCCGCCGGCAGCGAAAAAGCCATCTCCGGCATGGCCGGCAAGTGGAAGTCGATGTCCAAGAGCCTGCTCGGGCCAGCCCTCGCGGTGGGGGTCACGGCCGGCCTGACCAAGCTCGGCGCCGACTTCCACAAGGCGTACGCCACGATCCGCACCGGGACCGGCGAGACCGGCAAGGCGTTGCGGGGCCTGGAGGGCGACTTCAAGGCCGTTCTCAAGACCAGGCCCGACTCCATGAACAAGGTGGCCGACGCCCTGACCGCGGTCCACCAGCGCCTCGGCATCACCGGCCCCGCGCTCCAGGACACCACCCGCACGTTCCTGCGGCTGTCCGCGGTCACCGGCAAAGAGGTCGCCCCCGCCATCGAGGCCATGACCCGGGTGATGGGCGACTGGGGCCGGCCCGCGTCGCAAGCGACCCGCACGATGGACGAGCTGTTCCGGGCAGGGCAGAAGACCGGCGTCGGCTTCGACCAGATCGCGGAGGGCATGACCAGGTTCGGCGCGCCCCTGCGCCAGATGGGGTTCTCCTTCGAGCAGTCGGCCGCCATGGTCGGCAAGTTCCAGAAGGAGGGCGTGAACACCCAACTGGTCATGGGGTCGCTCCGCATTGCCCTCGGCAAGTTCGCCAAGGCCGGCAAGGACCCGGTGACGGCCCTGCAAACCATCACCGACCAGATCAAGAACGCCGGTTCCGCTGGCGAGGCCAACAAACTCGCGCTCCAGACCTTCGGCGCCCGGGCCGGCCCCGACATGGCGGCCGCCATCCGCGAGGGCCGCTTTGAACTCGGCGGCCTCGTGAAGGACATCCAGAGCGGCGGCGACACCATTGCCAAGTCGGCCCAGGACACCGCCACGTTCTCGGGCAAGTGGAAGATCTTCAAGAACCAGATGGCGGTGGCGCTGGAACCCATCGGGACCAAGCTTTTTGACTCCCTCACCACGGCCCTGACCGCCCTGGCGCCCGTGCTCGCCACGACCGCGGCCGGCTTCGGGACCCTCGCCTCCAACATGGACATCGTCATCCCGGTGCTCGCCACCCTCACGGCGATGGTCGCCACCGGCAAGCTCGTCAGCGGCATCAAGGCCATCGTCGGCATGTTCTCCGAAGAGGCTGCCGCCGGCATCGCCGCGGGGTGGCCGGTCCTCATCGTCGGCGCCATCGTCGCGGTGGGCGTGGCGCTGTTCATCGCCTACAAGAAGGTCAAGTGGTTCCACGACGCCGTGGACGCCATGTGGCAGGGCATCCAGACCGCCGCCCGGTTCGTCTCCCGCAACTGGCAGGCGTTCGCCATCGGCCTGGCCGTCGTGCTCGGCCCGATCACGGCACTCGCCGCAGGGTTCGTCGCCCTCTACACCAAGGTGGACTGGTTCCGGCGGGCGGTCGACAGCCTGGTCCGGTCCCTGATCCCGCTGGCGAAGGCGTTCATGGGCGTCGGCCTCGCGGTCGGCCGGTACCTGCTGGAGCCGTTCCGCACGGCCTTCAACGTCATCGTCAAGCTGATCCACGGCGACTGGCGTGGCGCCCTGAAGGAACTGGTCTCGCTGCCTCTCCGGATGCTGAAGCAGTACGCCGCCATCTGGCGCAAGTTCGGCACCCTGGCGTGGGAGGGCATCAAGCTCCTTGGCAAGGCCGTCGTGACGCTCGGCCCGGTGGTGCTGCGCGCCCTGGGGAGCGTGGCGCTCGGGATCGTGCGGTGGGCCGGCGGCCTCGGAGGCAAGCTCGCCAGGGCGGCCGGCGGCCTCGCGGAGGCGTTCGCCGGCTGGATCGGCCGGGCCACCGTCGGCGTCCTCGCGGCCCTGGGCCGGCTGACCGTCTCGATCCTGGAGTGGATCGCCACCACCATCCCCAAGGTCGGCATCGCGATGCTCCGCTTCCTGCCCGTGATGCTCGGGTGGATCGTCGAAGCGGCCGTGAAGCTGCCCCTCTACCTGGTCAGCTTCGTCGTCCAGATCCTGAGTTGGTCCGTGATGGCCCAGGCCCAGATCGCCAAGGCGTTCCTCCGGTTCGGGGCCGCCGCCCTCGGGTGGATCGTGGACACCGTTGCCAAGCTCCCCGGCCAACTGTGGCGCCTGTGGGTGACGATCGACACCTGGCTGATCAGCACGGCGACCAGTCTCGGCAAGGCGTTCCTCGCGTTCGTGCCCAAGGCCCTGTCGTGGATCTGGGGCGTCCTCCAGCAGCTACCGGGCCAACTGGCCCGCGTCGCCCTCGGCATCTTCCAGTGGGTCGGCAGCACCGAGCGGTCCATCGCCGCCTGGGTGATCGGCCTGGCCCGGTCGTTCATGGGTTGGGTCGGCCGCGTGCTCACCGCCCTGCCCGGTCAACTCGCCCGTATCGGCTCCACGATCTGGGACGCCCTGATCAAGCTGCCCGGCCTCATCTACAAGGCCGAGGTGGCGATCTTCAAGGCGTTCACCCACATGGGCTCGGGCATCTTCAACGCCATCGTCGGCGGCATCAAGGCCGCCGCCAAGGTCGTCGGGGACGTCGCAGCCACGATCGGCAAGGCCGTCATCGGGTTCGTCAGGGACCACGTGTTCCGCCCGCTGGCTGACTGGGGCATCAGCGTGCTCGGCCACAAGGTCAAGCCGTTCTCCGGCATCCTCCAGAAGATCGGGGCACTCGCCGCAGGCGGACTGATCACGAAGCCCCAGTTGATGATGGTGGGCGAAGCCGGCCCCGAGCTGGTGCTGCCGCTCAACGACCCTGCCCGAGTTGCCGCCCTGCTGGCCGCCTACGCGCCGCAGATCGCCACGCCCGGCGCAGGTGCCGGCGCCACGCCCGGTAAGGCCGCGGAGCCGACCGGCATCAACGCCTGGGCCGACGCCGTCGTGGCCCGGCTCGCCGCCCTGCCGGCGCAGATCATCGCCGCCACCCAGCCCCTGATCCTCTGGGAGCGGTGGATGGTGGCGCTGTTCGGCCGGCTGCTCGCCACCGTCACCAACTTCGCCGTGCGGGCCGGGCTGACGCTGCGCCTGTTCGCCACCCAGGCCGGCGCCACCATCAGCGCCTTCGCCGCCCAGACCCTGGCCGTGCTGGTCCTGTGGACCGCCCGGGTCACCTCCATGCTGCGGGCCTCGGTCGCCACCTGGGCCAGCCTCGGCAAGGCCGCGGGCACGGCGTACGTCCAGGCCCTCACCGGCAAGCTCAACGGCGCCACGACCTCCATCGTCCGCATCGTGGACGGCTACGCCCGCAAGCTCGCCGCGGGCCTCAACCCCATCCTCAAGGCCACCGGCAACAAGCCGATCACCTTCGGCAAGGGCGGCATCGCCACCTACGCCCGGGGTGGCCTGGAGAACCACGTCGCCCAGATCGCCCCCGCGGGCGCCCTGCGCATCTGGGCCGAACCCGAGACCGGCGGCGAGGCGTACATCCCGCTCGCCGCCAGTAACCGTGCCCGATCCAAGGCGATCACCGAGGCGGTCGTGCGCCGCTTCGGCGGCGACGTCCATTGGTACAAGGCCGGTGCCGTCACCGGCGACGCGCACGGCCTCAACCCGGCGTTCCTGTCCCGGGTGACGTCGTGGGCCAACGCCGTAGGCGACACCTTCCACATCACCTCCGGCTACCGGGACGTGGCCCGCCAGGCCGCCCTGTACTCCAAGTACCTGCGGGGCGAAGGCAACCTGGCGGCCCGGCCTGGCTCGTCCATGCACAACTACGGCCTCGCCATCGACGGGCCGCACTGGGGTGGCCGCAACCCCGCGGCGTTCGGGCTGGTGTACCGGGTGCCGGGCGAGCCGTGGCACGTCGAGCCAGTCGAGGCACGGGCCTGGCGGGGCCTGGCGCCCGCGGCCGGCTGGGGCGACTACCCGGGCGTGGCTCGGGCATCGCTTCCGCCTGTGCCGCCCCTCGGGCACTCCGGCTGGCTGTACGACGTGGCCGACAAGGCGATGAAGTACACGCTGGCCCAGTCGACCACGTGGGCGTCCGCTGCCCTCGCCACCGCCGCCGCAGGTGCCCCCGACGTGACCGGCGGCGCGCTCACCTCGGGCAGCGCCGTTCAGATCGGCCGGCAGATGGCCGCGGCCCGCGGGTGGACCGGCTCCGTGTTCGACGCCCTCAACAAGCTGTGGACCCGTGAGTCGGGCTGGCGGGTCAACGCCGACAACCCGTCGTCGTCCGCCTACGGCATCCCCCAGGCCCTGCCCGGCTCCAAGATGGCCAGCGCCGGTGCCGACTGGCGCACCAACCCCGTCACCCAGATCGCCTGGGGGCTGGGCTACATCGCCAGCACCTACGGCAACCCCTTGGCCGCCTGGGCGCACTCGCAGCGCTTCAATTGGTACGGGCGTGGCGGCCTGGCGTTCGTCCACGGCCCCAGCTTCGATCGGGGCGGCACCTTGCGGCCCGGCCTCAACCTGGTCCGCAACGACACGGGCGCCAACGAGCCACTCGTCCCAGCCCGCGGCGCCGCCGTGCAGATCACCGAGGCCCACTTCCACGACGCCGTGGACTACGACGCGTTCCTCCAGCGGACCTCCTGGGCAGTCCGGGCAGGGCGGCTGTGACCGTCACCCTCACCGCCGACGACGGCACCGTCCTCGAGTTGGACGACTGTGCGGCCGGCTACCTCGTCCAGTCCGTCGACATCGGCGGGCCAGAGGTCCGGGCCGTGACCGACCCCCGCACGATGGCGGACGGCGTAGTCGACCGCACCCGCTACGTCGGCGCCCGGGCCATCACCATCGGCCTGCGGCTCGCGGAAGACCCGACCACCCGGCTCGCCCTGCTCGACGCCCTGGCGCCGTTCCTCCACCCCGGGCAACGGTCCTGGCTGTCGATCGCCCGGGAACCTGAGGCTGCGCCCCGCATGTACCGGGTGCGGGCCGACGACTGGTCCCAGCCCTGGGAGCGGCCCATGGACCTGGCGATGTCGGTCTCGTGGCGCACGACCGGCACGCCGTTCTCCGTCTCCGCCGACCTGCACGCCGTCACGCTGGTGCCCTCCACGGCCGCCGGTTCGGGCCGGGCGTACAACGAGGCGCTCATCTCGGGCACCACCTACGGCCGCCAGTACGACCGCACCTACCCTGCCGCTGCCACCTCCGTCGCCCCGGTCGTCAACGCCGGCTCCGCCCCCGCGGAGTGGACCGCCACTGTCTGGGGGCCGATCAACGGCTTCACCCTCCAGAACCTGACGACCGGCGACCAGCTTGCGTTCCCCACGCTCAACGTGGCAGGCGGCACCAACGTCGTCATCGACTCCGCCACCCACACCGTGCTGGCAGGCGGAGACCCTGGCTCGTCCAGGTACTCGTACATCGACTTCGCCCACTCGACGTGGTTCCGGCTGGCCCCCGGCCTCAACCGGATGACCGTCACGTCCTCCACGTCCTCCGCCCCGTCGCAGACGACGGTGGCCTGGCGGGACACCTACATGACCTGAGGGAACCATGACCCTGTACCCGCCGCTCTGGGCGCAGAACACCAAATACCCTGCGACGCTGGACCGGCTGGTGTTCTCGGCCACCTTCGACGGAGGGGTCATCGGCACCGCCGACCTCAGGGTTTCCCAGCGGGCCGCCGGCGCCTCGATGTCGGTCGACATCGCGGCCGGACGGGTGGTCGTTCCAGGGCCGTCGGGCAACTACCTGTGCAGTTCCGACGCCATCGAGAACCGGGCCATCGCCCCGGCCCCGGCGCAGAACACCTCACGCTTCGACCTCGTGTGCGCCACCGTCACCGACAACCAGGCGACCGGCCAAGGCGACCCCGCGGTGCCCGCCACCTGGGACGTCCAGGTCATCACCGGCACGCCCGCCGCATCCAATCCCCAGGCGCCGGCCCTGCCGGCCAACTCGGTCGCCCTGGCCCGGGTGTCCGTCACCGCCACCACGGCCTCCGTCCTCGACGCCGCCATCCGCGAGGCACGCTCGGCAGCCATCCGGCCGGCGCTCGGCCTCCTCGCCAGCGTGTCGACCACCGCCGACTACTCCGCCTCCTCCAGCAGCTACACCGCGCTGCCGGGTGGCTCCGTCAGCCTGACCGTCATCGGCCACCGCTACATCTGGTTCACGTGGGGCGGTGTCCACGTCGGCTCCGTGGCCGGCGCCATCACCGACGGCTACGTGCAGGTCAACGGGACCAACGTCCCCCGCACCTACGTCACCAACCGGGCCAACGCGGCAGGCGGGCCAGGCCAGAACAGCAAGGCCGGCTTCGGGTGGGCCGTGCTCGACCCTGGCGTCTACACGGCCCGCATGGTCGGCCGTGACCAGTTCTCCGGGCCGTCCACGTGGCTCGCGGGGTGGACGCTCAACTGCTTCGACCAGGGCGCCGCGCCCGCCGCCACGCCCCCGCTGATCGCCGCCCCCTGAGCGTGTGGCACTTCTCCCTCATCCGCTCCGACACGGGCGCGGTGCTCAACGACCTGAACGACGCCGTTGATCGGCGCATCTCCTTCAAGCTCAACCAGCCCACCGAGTTCACGTTCAAGGTCGCCGGCACCTCCGAGACCGCCCGCGCCCTCGGCACCCTCACCACCGACATCTACATCGCCTGGGACGCCCTGCTGCTGGCCCGGTGCCGCGTCGGCTCCACCACCGACACCCTCGACGAGAACGACCACCAGGTGGACGTGTCGGCCCTGGACTACGTGGCGCTCCTCGACCGCCGCTACGCCCACCAGGCCATCTCCTACACGGCCCAAGACCTCACCTTCATCGCCTGGGACCTCATCGACTACACCCAGCGCCGCGACCCCGCGCCGGCCGGCGACTGGGGCATCACCCGGGGCCTGACCGCCGTCACCGCCAACGTCAACTTCGCCGTAGCGGACGGCAAAAAGGTTGGCGAAGCCATAGCCGACGTGCGCAACACCTTCCCCGAGTTCGACTACGAGATCGACGGCGCCCTCAAGTTCAACTGCTGGGCCATGCGGGGCACGCAACGGGACTTCGCCCTGGAGTACGGCGGCAACGTCTCCCAGATCACCCGCACCGTCGACACCGCCAACTACGCCAACCGGGTGCGCCAGTCGGGCGCCGACGGCCTGGCTCCCGCAGTACGCCAGGCGTCCGACCTCGCCACCCGACCCGAGAAGCGCATCGAGGCCCAGGAAGGCAACACCGACCTCGCCAACACCGCCCTCATCGGCTGGGCCGCCGACGCCTACCTGCAACGCCACGGCACCCTGTACGCCACCTACACCTGCAAGCTCAACCCCGCGGCCGGCTGGGACCCCACCCAGCTATGGCTCGGGGACCGGGCCTGGGTCGTCATCGACTCCGGCCGGCTCGCCGTCCAGACCCTGGAGCGGGTGTTCCAGATCGACGTCGAGGTCGGCAACGACGGCCAGACCGACACCTCCGTCAGCTTCGGCGACTTCCAAGAAGACATCCTCGCCATGTTCCACGCCGTGCCCGCGTCGCTGGAGCAGATCAACAGGCGGTGAAACGCGGTTCCGCCCCTGCGAGAGGTGGAGCCAGACCCGCAGGGGCGGAGTGCCGATGGACGGACGCATGGTCCGACAGCTCGCCGCGGACCCTACCCCGAAGGAGCCAGCCATGACCACCCCTGACACCCCCGAGACCGAGCCGGAAGAGGCCCAGCCCGTGGAGACGCCACCCGTCGAGGACCCGCCCGCCGGTTCACCGTCGCCGTGGGACAACCCCGCGCCGGAGGAGCCTGATGAGCCAAGCACCGCCTGACGACGACGACACCCTCGACGGCATCTGCGACCTCGACGCCGAGATGGCCCCAGAGACCGCGGACGAGGACGTGGACGCGCTGGTGCTCTACGCCGACACCCAGTTCGATGACCCGATCGCCGTCGAGGCAGCCGAGGCAGCGTGGAACGAACTGTTCGGGGGCGACGGCTGATGGGCTACGACACCGGCATTGCCAGCCGGTTGCGCGCTGCGGGCCTGCGAGTGAGCGAGGTTTCGGGTTGGCAGAGCCGCGGGTCGTCGTCGTTCACGCCCCGCGGCTCGGTCAACCACCACACCGCCGGCTCAGCGTCCGGCTCCGCTCCGTCGCTCAACACCTGCATCTACGGCCGACCCGACCTCGCCGGTCCGCTCTGCAACGTCATGCAGTCCCGCGAACCGGACGGCAACGACATCGCCTACGTCATCGCCGCCGGCCGCGCCAACCACGCTGGCGAAGGTGGCTGGCGGGGCATGTCCGGCAACTCGACCGTGTACGGGCTGGAGATCGAACACACCGGCACCTCCACGCTCTCCGAAGGCCGCCAGCGCATCGCCGCCCGCATCCACGCCGCCATGTACCAGGGCGCCGACGTCGGCATGGTCTGCCAGCACTACGAGTGGGCCAGCGGCCGCAAGATCGACGCCGCCACCAACGTCAACGGCAACACCTTCCGCCAGTACGTGGCCGACGCCCGCGCCGGCCGCGGCCCGACCCCCGCACCCGAACCGCCTGACGACGAGGAGGACGACTTGATCATCTTCACCAGTTCCGGCAAGCCCCAGTACGCCCTGAGCGGCGGCAAGGCCGCAGGCATCAAGTCCGCGACCGACAGCACCGCCATCCAGAAGCTGGCCGCCTACAAGGGCATGGTCACGCTCAGCAGCGGCACCTACGACGAGTGGATTCGCAAGTTCCGCGACGGGGCGACGGGCGCTTGACCTGCCGCTGCCAGGGCCGCTGCCGGTGCGTGCCCCGCTGCCCCATCTGCAACACACCGTGGATGGCGTGCGGGCCGCACGAACCGATCCCCACCCCCGAGGAACGGGAGGGCACGTGAACCTGTACCAGGCGTTCTGCCGACTCGGCGCTGGCACTGCCACGTTCGGCGCCGCCCTCTTGCCGCTGGTCGACCGCTCGCCCAACAACTGGGAGCGGTCGTTCGGCGTCGTCGCCGTGCTGGCCGGCCTGGTCCTGGTGGTCTCCGTCGTGCGGGAGCTGCGGCCTCGGGTGGTGGACTACGCCGCCACCCTCGCCGCGTTCCTGCTGTTCACGGACGGCTGGGAGTCGATCCTGTCGCACGAGCAGCGCACGCCGTCCATCTGGCGCACGGTCCTGCTCACGTGGGCCGGCGCCGTGATGGCCCTCGCCGTCATGTACGACGCCAAGCGCCAGGAGCGGGCGCCCGGGTGAGTTGGGACCAGTTCATCTCCGGGTGCCTGTCCCTGTGCCTCATCGCCCTGGCCCGGATCATGGACCGCTGGCTACCGCCCAGCCACCCCGCGAAAGTGACCGGAGAGGGGCCTCCTGCGCCCGCTCCTGCGCCCGGACCGCCATCCGTGGGTAATGCCCCACCCGACCCGAACGGCGCCGCCTAGGCCACCAAGGAGCGGCTACCCTCGGCCGGGGTCGGCGGGCAGGCTCCCGCACGGTGTCTTCCCCAGCGGCACCCCTGCTGGTCAGAGCCGCGCCGGCCCCAACTCAGACCCCAGACGCACACGTGCCCCGGCCCGCCTCCCAGTGGACCGGGGCACTTGCGCGTCCGGCCGGACAACCGGGGCCGTTGCGACGTACAGCCTCGGCATGAAGCGTCGCGTGACCGTGTGGGTGCCCCCGGAGCAGGCCCGGCTAGGTACCCGCCACCTCAACCTCAACTGGCACAAGCCCCGCAACCGCGCCGAGTGGCGCAAGGCCCAGCGCCACGGGCGCGTAGTCCCCTCGATGTCCACCCCGACCTGGACGTATAGGCCGGTACTAGGCGGCTAGACTTCTGCCAGTAGAAAGCTAGTAGCCTAGTACCTATGACACCGCTCCAAACCGCCACATCGTTGGCACAAGTGCATCCAATCGAACTGGCTCGGGCAGAGCAGGCGAAGCGCCGGCTCCGGGCCTTGCTGTACGCCCGCGTCTCACACGACCCCCGCAAGCGCGGCAAGTCGGTCGGCCAGCAGGTCTACGAGATGACCGACTGGGCCGAGGTCGAGGGCTGGGACATCGCCGGCACCCTGCGGGAGACAGACCGATCGGCCAGCCAGTACGCCCGCCGCAGCCGCGACCTGTGGGCCGAGGTCGCCGGGCTACTTGCCTCGGGCACGGTCGACATCCTGGTCGCGTGGGAGGTCAGCCGGGCGACCCGTGACATGGAGGACGGCGTGAAGCTCGTCCGCCTGTGCAAGCGCCACGGCGTCCTGTTCGGCTACGCCGGGCGGGTGTATGACCTCAGCGACCCGCTGGACGAGCACCGCGTCCTGGCGGACATCAACGACGCCCAGAAGGAGTCCGGCATGACGAGCCTGCGGGTGAGGCGAGACCAGCGCCGCGCCGCCGCCAACGGCCGGCCGATGGGCCGCGTCCCCTACGGCTACCGGCGGCTGTACGACCGCGAGACCGGCGACCTGCTGGGCCAGGTGGAGCACCCGGACGAGGGGCCGGTTGTGCGGGAGATGGCTCGCCGGTTCGTGGCGGGCGACAGCGCCCGGGGCATCGCCCGCGACTTGAACGGCCGCGGCCTCCTGCCCAAGCCGACCCTCCGCCACCACGACGACGGAACCGTCGACACCGTGCAGACCGAGTGGACCGCCCAGTCAGTGCGCCGTGCCCTCCGCAACCCGGCCTACCGCGCCCAGCGCGTCCACCAGGGCAACGTGGTTGGCGCTGCGGACTGGCCGGCTCTCATCGACGGGGACCAGGCCGCCCAGATCGACGCCCGGCTCGATGACCCTGCGAGGCGTGCCTACCGGGAACCGACCGACCCCAAGTGGTTGCTGACCGGCATAGCCCGGTGCGGGGCGTGCCTCGCCAAGATGGGCCGGGCCAGGGGCGGCCACCGCCGCCGCCACGTCTACACCTGCTTTGCTTGCGGGCGCGTAGTGCGAGATCTGGAGCGGGTGGACGCCTACGTCACCGACCTTGTCGTGACCAAGCTGGAGCGGGACGACATCGGTCAGGACGACCCCGCCGACCTCGTCCCGGCGGCTGCCGCTGCCAAGGCGCAAGAGGCCGCCCTCCAGAGCCAGTTGGACGAGGCCCTGGCCGCGAACCTCGCGGGCAAGTTGTCCGCGGTCATGCTGGGGCGCATCGAGGCCGACCTCACGCCCAAGATCGCCGCGGCCCGTCGCGAGGGCCGACGGGCCATCGTGCCGGCCGTCGTGGAGGAGTTGGCGGGGCCAGGCGCCAAGGCGCGCTGGAACGCTGCCACGGTCGAACAGCGGCGCGAGGCCGTGCGGTTCTTGGTCAGCGTCACCATCCAGCCCCAGGGTTCGGGGCGCCCGTTCGACAAGGCGACGATCACTGTCGAGCCACGGCTATGACCGTGGGAGGTTCACCACGTAGCGCACCCGGGCGGCTACGCTACCGGCCTACGTCCAGCGCACTCAGAGTGATCAAACGCATGCCCGGGGCGGTGGCGCCGTGAGCGCACCGCATGTGGAGGGACCCCGCAGCCTGCCCGATCTGCGGGAGTGGCTTGTCAACCAGTGGCGGCCCGGTCGCCCGTTCGCGGCGACGGCGCCCGCGACGATCCGGATGCAAGACGACAAGGGCGACCTCGCGGTGGCGGGTGAGCACCTGGCCGACTGGAACCGGGGGGTGCTGGCCGACTCGGCGCTGTGGTGGGTCAGCGAGGAGATGGTCGACCTCATCGAGACGACCAGCGCCGACCTACCGGCCGTCGACCTCAGTCGCCAGCTTCTGCCCTGCGAGGACTGCCTGGTCGTGTTCGCCCGGCCCATCCAAGGCGCCGACGCCGAGTCCGGCGAGCCAATCCTGGTGGACGCGTTCTGCTGGGGTGCCGGCGCCAAGCTGCCCGACTGGGAGACCGGCGGGCACCGCCCAGGCATCATCGCCACGGCCTACCGGCGGGTGCGGTTCGAGGACGGGCTGACCCCCAGCGAGATCGCCCACGCCACCGTCATCGACTCCGTGCGCCAGCAAGGGTTCGTCGGCCCTGGCACCTACACGCTCAAGGGGGAGATGTGGCTGCCGTTGGGCCGCACCGACTGGCGGTTCGGGGACGACTGGTCGGTCCAACTCTCTGACGCCATCACCGCCCAGGCCGCCGCGTCGCTCAGCGAGGACCGGCGGTGGCTGGCGACCCTGTGGCTGCTGGCGACCCAGCCCAACGTGGTCGACCTCACCGACCAGGTTCCCACCCGACCTGAGCGCAGACGGGCGCAGCGGGCCAACCTGAGCGACCCCCTGGTCCGCGTCGTGGCGTTGCGTAGGAGCGTGTACGAGGGGGCCGAGGCGTCACGGGAACCGGGGCCTGGACGCACCTACCGGGTGCGGTGGCCCGTGCGGGCGCACTGGCGCAACCAGGCGTACGGCCCGGGCCGCGCCTACCGCCGGCCCACCCTCATCGCCCCGTACATCAAAGGCCCGGAAGGGGCACCGCTCAAGAAGGGGTCCACAGTCCACGTTCTGAAGGGAGAGCTATGACCATCACGTCCAACGGCTCGGAGGCACCGCCTGCGGTCGAGTGGTACGACACGTTCGTCACGGCCGACAAGCTCGGCCTGACGGGCGCACAACTGCGGCAGCTACGCGACGAGGGCGGGCTGCCGGAGGGCGCGTGGCGCCGGATCACCCGGGGCAAGCGCCGGATGCATGAGTACAACCCGGCGGTCATCGACAAGCTGGCCGTCGCAACCTCTGGGGAGAGCAACGTGGCAGAGCCAGACCACCAGCCGTCGACCGTCGAGATGCGGGAGCGCATGAAGTCCGAGGGGCACCTGATCCCCTTGGCCGAGATCAGCTTGGAGCCGCGGGCGCTGGAAGTGTTGGCGGTCGTGGGCCGGCTGGGCCCAATCGTTGACGAGAGCGGCCGGGTGCGGACCGTGCTCCAAGACCTCATGCCCAACGGCGCCAGCTACTCCAACTCGTCGGTCACCCAGGGGGCGTGGGCGCTGGAGCAGTTCGGGTTGATCAAGCGGGAGATGCGCGGCAAGCGCACGTTCTCGATGTCCATCACCAGCCGGGGCCGCAAGTGGCTGGCCGGCAACCGGGACGAGGTGCCCTACGTGCCCGACACGCGGCACGGCCAGGTCGCCACGGCCAACGGCGACGACCCGCTGGCGCTGTTCGCCGGCCAGAAGCCGGTGGCGGAGGTGGACGCGCCCACCGAGCCGCCCGAGCCGGCGCCGGCACCCCAACCCGAACCGGTGCCCGAGGTGCCGTTCCCGGAGCCGGAGGTCGAGGCCGAGGTCGAGGCCGCCCCGCTACCCCAACAGGTCGGCCTGGAGCGCCACACGCTCCTCCAGTACGCCGCCACCAACGGGCCGGCCGTGATGGCCGAAGCCGTCGACCCCGGGGCCATCGCCGCGGCGCTGCTCCGCCAGACCGTGCGCGTCCTGGCCGACACCGACCTCGCCGCGGTGGTCGCGGAGCGGGACGCCCTGCGAGCGCACGTCGCCACGCTCCAGGCCCACGTCACCTCGCTGACCACCCGGGCGCACGACGCCGAGGCCGCCCTACGCGAGACCCAGGGCGTGCTCCACAACATCGAGAGCCAACTCACCCCGATGCTCACCGGGCAGACCGAGGGGCTGGACTGGCTCGACGCCCGCACCCGCACGGACCTGCTGGTGCTGATCGGAAAGGCTGCCGAATGGGCACGATGACGACCACGTTGGACCGGGTGTACGCGCACACCGAGTACGTGCGCTGCCGCACCTTCGGGCACGCCTGGGAAGAGGTGCCGGTCATGGAGGGCGACGCGTGGGGCCGCCCCCAGTTCTGGCTGCGGTGCGTCCGCTGCTCCACCGAACGCCACGACGTCATCGACGCTGGCTCGGGCAGCCTGGAGGGCCGGGCCTACCAGTACCCGGAGGAGTACCGGCTGGGCCGCGACGAGATGCCGACCCGGGACGACTTCCGGCTGCGGCTGCTGTCCATCGCCGCCGACCTGGCCGACCGGCGGGAGCAGCGCGGCCGGCGCCAGGCGTCGTGACCCGGGCCGTCAAGCCGCGGTGCGGGCTGCTGCTGGTCAAGAGGGAGTACGCCGTACGCTGCCGGCTCAACGCCGACCACGCCGTCGACCACCGCTGGTGGGGTGGCGCCGCCAAGGTCGAGTGGACCGACCGGGGGGTCGTCACTCTGTCCACCACCAAGTCGTGGCTGGAGGGCGCCCGGTACGAGCCGGAGTGGGTGACGTGATCGACTACCCGCTCGGCCCGGTCCAACGACACTGCCTCCTCGTGCTCTCCGTGCGCCGCGAGGCCGTGGTGACCGACTGGGGCGCCTGGTACCCCTACGACGGCAAGCAGGCCGCCCAGGCGCTCTACGGGCTGGCTCGCCGGGGCCTGGTCGACACGGTGCGGATGGAGGGCCGCGCCACACGGGTGTACGCGATCACCGCCGAGGGCGAGGCCCACGTCGACGCGCTCGGCCTGGACGAGGCAGACCTAGATGGCTGACTCACCGCTGGCGGCTCAACACGACCTCCACGGGCACCAGTCCGATGAGCACGAGGTCGGTGATGAGCAGCACGGTCCGGGCGTCGCCGTGGCGCACGAAGATCTCGTACGCCAGGCCGAACAGGCCGAGGCCGAACATGAGCGACCGCCGGATGACCGTCTCAAGGTTGGTGAGGCCGTCCACCTCCCGCAGCGTAGGGCGAGCCGACGGTGAGTGACGTCGTGCGGCCCGACGGCCTGTGGGTGTCGACCCGCTTCGCCACCTTCCTGGTCGTGGTCGACGCCGAGGGCACCGTCATCGACGCGCCGCCCATCGTCCGGTGGGCGATCGGCAAGCACGCCGCCGACGTCGTGTGGTGGGCCTACCGCAAGGACCACGACCCCCGGTTCGTCTGGCACCTCACCAACGGCACCAACGTCCCGTGGGGGCCGCCCCCAGACGGCACCATCGACCTGCGAGTGCCACGCCGATGAGGGTCGCCGGCCTGTTCGTTCACGAGCGCCGGCTGTGGGCGGAGGGTGAGCACTGCTCGATGTGCGGTGCCCCCGCCATGCACAAGGTGGAGGAGGAGGGGGCGCGCCCGCAGCGCCACCCGTTCACGGCCTACGTGTGCTGCGCCTGCTTCGCCCGCATCATGGGACCGGTCGCGGCCGACTGGTGCGGCGTCGAATGAGGCGCCGTCGCCACGGCCGCTCCGGCCGGCTGCCCGCCTTCAACGTCACCGTGGCGCTCCACGACGGCACCACCGTCGTCGCCACCGCCTACCTGCGCTCGATCACCCACGACGGCACCGCCCTCTACGAGGCCGACCTGCACGACGTGGCGGCCGACGACGTGGAGGGCCTGGCGTCACGCACCCGCCCGCCCGAACACAGTCTGCTCCGGCTGCGGTTCATCAGCGGGCTGCGGTAGCTAGTGCGCCGGCTGGTCGCTCTGGTGGCGCTCGCTCTCGTCGCGTGCGGGAGCTTCAAGGACGACGAGGTTCCGTACACGCCGACCGTGACGCTGACGACCACCACGACCACGGTTGACGCCACCCGCGGCGACGACGGAACGTAGGTCCACCGCAGGCCAACGACGGAAGGGAGACCCGAGGGGTCGTGCGCCGGGCGCAGTGGTTGGTCGCCCGGCCCACCCCCGGGTGGAGACCCCCCGGTAACCGCTTGTGCGCCCGCATTCACAAGCGGACATGGTGTGTCCTGTCATATCCACTGCCTCTTGTGGATATCCCTGGGGATACTGCGCAGGGTGTTACGGCGTTCGCGGAAAAGACACACATTCGCCACGTCCCCGGCCCCTTAGGTTGACGGACAGTAGGTGTCCTACGTCACACTGTCGCCTGCCGTAACGCAGGGTGACGGCGCCTGTGGAAGGGGACGCCAGGTGTCAGCAGACCCGCTACTCCGGGCGAGGCTCGCCAAGCTCATCCGCCAGTACCGGTTGGAGGCCCGCCTGACCCAGGCGGATCTGGCGCATGCGCTGGGGGTGAGCCTCCGCACGGTCCGTAGGTACGAGAGCGGGGACACCTTCCCCGACGAGGCCAACCTGCGCCGGCTGATGATCGCCTGCAACATCGACGCCGAGGCCCTGTTCCGGCCACGGCGAGGTGCCGCATGACCGGGAGGGACCGTGACGCACGGCTACATGCATCAGCACTGGCAGCTCGATGGGGACGTCACCTTGCTCATCGACGTCAGCGGCTCGGACCTGCTGCGGTCCGAGAGGCTGCATCTCATGCTCGATCTGTGTACGAGGGTCGAGACGTACTTGCGGGCCAACGGCCTGCCCCGGGTGGCTCCTGGGCCGCCTGCCGCTGACGGCGCCCGCAACGCCCAGGGCATCAAGCAGTCCCGCCAGGTGCTCCGGGACGCGGCCCCGTGATCCACCACCACGGCACCGTCCTGGTCGACGCCGCCGACCCCGGCGACCTCACCCTCTACAGCGTCACCAGCATCATCAACGCGGTCAACGCCGGCGGTGACGGGCTGACGTGGTGGGCGCGCTACGGCGTGGCTCGGCTGGCGGTCGAGGGCGTGGCGCAGTGGCAGAACCTGCCGCCGGACCGGGCCGTCAAAGACCTGGCGTACGCGCACCAGCACGAGCAGGACATCGACCGGGACACCGGCAACGTCGTCCATGCGGCGCTGGAGGTGTGGGCGCTGTCCGGCGAGCGGCCCTCGCTCGACGTCGTGCGCGGCAGCGACAACCTGGACCGGGTGGCCGCCGAGGCGATGCTGGACCGGTTCGGAGAGTGGACCGCCCGAGCGCGGCCCGTCTACGAGGCCGCCGAGTTGGTGGTCTACAACCCGGCCCGCGGCTACGCCGGCACCGCCGACGCGTTCATGACCGTGGGAGGCGTGCGGTTCATCAGCGACTACAAGACCTCACGCCGGTCGTGGGACTCGGACGGCAAGCCCCGCAAGCCCTACGTCGAGCAGGTCGCCCTCCAGTTGGAGGCGTACCGGCGGGCCACCCTGGCGGCCCTGTTCCGGGCGCGGCGCATCGAGCCGAAGTTCTCGCCCCGGTACTACGCCCTGTCCGAGGCTGAGCAGGCCCACTCCGTGGCCGTGCCCGACGTGGACGCCGGGCTGTGCATCTACATCACGCCCGAGCACTGCCACGCCTACCCCATCGTCCTCGACGACCGGGCCTGGCGGGGCTTCCTCCACGCCATCGACGTCTACCGCTGGTGCAAGCACGACGCCAAGGGCCTCATGGGGCCGCCCCTCGACCTCGGCGCCGTGGCCGAGGTGGCGTGATGGACGCCGACGACGCCCGCCGGCTCACCGCCCAGATGGGCCTGCGCGACGACATCGAGGCCGAGGTCGCCGGCTGGCCGCCCCTGTCCGAGGACCAGCGCCGGGCGCTACGGGCCATCTTCCGGCCACGCCCGCCAGAGGAAGGAGACGGCCGTGCCCATCACCGACCTGCAACGCCGGCTGCGTGAGATAGGTCGCATCCGCCAGGGCGAACAGCGCACGTCGTCCAACGGCAAGACCTACCCGGCTGCGCTCGACACGTTCCGGCTCACGTCGCCCCACCGGCCCGCCATCGACGCCGCCGCCGCCCAGTGGGGCGGCACCGTGACCCCCTGGCAGTCCCCTGCCGGCCCGCAGTGGCAGGTCACCTTGGCCGAGCCAGCCGTCCCGGTCATCGTGCCGTCCGCCGACCTGGCGTTCTCCCAGTGGTACGAGCTGTGGACCGGGGGCGGGTGCCAACGGCGCTGCGACTCCACCATCGAGTACATCGGTGACCAGCCCTGCCAGTGCGACCCCGGTGCCCGCGATTGCCAGCCCACCACCCGGCTGTCGGTCATGTTGCCGACCGTGCCCGGCTTCGGGCTGTGGCGGGTGGAGTCCCACGGCTACAACGCCGCCGCCGAGCTTGCCGGGGTGGTGGCGATCGCAGGCGCGTTCGCGGACCGGGGCCGATACCTGGAGGCGACGTTGCGGCTGGAACAGCGGGCGGTGAAGCGGCCCGACAAGGACGGCAAGCCCGTGACCCAGCGGTTCGTTGTGACAGTCTTGGACCTGGGCCTGGGTCCGATGGAGTTGGTGGCGGGCGGTGCCGCCACTGCGCCCGTCCATCCGTTGGAGTCGGTGCCGGACGGGCGCTCCGTCGAGGCCCAGGCCCGTCCCAGCCTCACCCCGGTCCTCGACCCTGGCCTGGCTGCCCCGAGCGTCCGCGACCAACTGACCAGCCTGGAGGGCCGGACTACCAAGCCGCCCAAGGTCGACCTGCCGCCCACCGGCATCGACCCGCTGACCGGCGAGGTGACCGAGCCGCCCGACCGTGCCCCTGAGCCGGCCCCGGACGACGAGGGCAAGGGGATGGCTCCGCCACCGTCCACGACCGACCCGGAGGCCGCCCGTCGCCGGGTGATGGCCGAGGCGAAGCGCACCTGGCCCGACGCCGACACCGTGACCCGCGAAGGGTTCCGCCACGCCCTCGGCATCATCGCCACCTACACCCCCCGCCAGCTTGCCGGTGAGCCGGCCGTGGCGAGCGTGGCGCACATGACCCTGGAGGAACGGCTCAAGCTGTCGACCCTCATGGCGGACGTGCGCAACGGCCAGATGCTCCTGGAAAAACTCGAGGACGACGCCGAAGGGCACGCCCGGTACCGCGCCCAGGTCAAAGGTGGCTCCCGCATCGCGGTCGTGACCCGCAAGGCTGTAGACGACTGGGACGTCGTGGTCCACAACCGCGAGGAGGCTGGGTGATGGACTCGTTGGGGAACGGCAAGGCGCCGCGGTGGAGCACGCTGCGCGACCACGTGGCCGACCTCATCTACGGCCTGGGGGCCAAGGTGCAGGTCGACGGCGACGGCAAGTTCAAGGCCCTCACCCTGCACGACCGGGCGATCGGCATGGTTCTCGCAGACCCGCCGGACCGGCCGGCCGCGGTCATCTTCTTCTGGCTGGACGACTTCCCGGACTCCGCCGACACGGGCGACATCCTGGAGGCCATCACCGGGCAGCGCCACGGCGAGACCGTGGTGCCCTGGGTGGGCGAAGCAGACCCGACCAAGTTCGCCGGGCGGACCTGGTGACCGGCACTGGCTTCGGCAAGCGGATGCACCCGGAGTCGTACTGGCACCTGGTCCACTTCTACGCCATCGAGACCGGCGTGGTTGACCGCCGGCCCCGGGACATGATCCGCCACCCCGGCACCGACACGGTGCTGTTCCTGCCGCTCGGCTCGATCGAGCAGATGAAGGACGACGACGACGCACGGGTCCGCCTGGAGGACTGGGGCAAGGGGCACTGATGACCTCCCGCCAGCGGGCCAAGGGCAACCGGGCCGAGTTGGACGCCGTGGCGTTCTACGGCCGCCATTGGGACTGGCCGGTTCGCCGCCGGCTCCAAGAGGGCCGGCGTGACGACACGGGCGACTTGGAGGGCGTGCCCTACACGTGCGTGCAGGTGGCCGCCGTGGACGATCTGCTGGACGCCATCTCGCACAAGCTGCCCGAGTTGGCGAAGCAGCGTGAGCGGTGCCGGGCGCCGTGGGGCGTGCTGCTGGTGCGGCGCCGGGGTGGCCGGTTCATCGCCGTGATGGACGAGGCCCACTACGTCCAGGTTCAGGCCGCGCTGGTGGCGTACGCGGAGGCCGTGGGGCTATGACCGCCGGCCGGCTCTGCCAGGTGCTCGGGTGTGACGGCCCGCACTACGCCAAGGGCAGATGCCGGTCGCACTACCGCCAGTGGCGCCGCGGCGTGAAAGCGGCCCTGCTGCTACCCGACGAGCGGTACGGAGAGGCCGTTCTCGTGCGCTCTCGTGCGCCGCGGGGCCGGCCCGTGGGTAGTACGGCACCCCGGCGCAGGAGAGGGCCGTCGGGGCCACCATACGGGTGGGGGCACCTGCCCGTGCACACCGACGCCGACGGGCACCTACCCGAGGGCAGCTACTGGGACCGGGCGCGGGTCGAGTGGGGGTCGGGCGCCCGCCACGCGCTGCCGGCGCTGCGCGACGACCGGCTGCCCTGGTACGAGGTCGGGCTGCGGGTGCCGTGGGTGTTCCACGTCCACGACAACGGGGAGGCGTTCTGATGGACCCCCTGGACCGGCTGCGCGACCTGCTGGGGGTGACCCACGCCAACGGCGACGGCGACAGCTTCACCGCGCTGTGCCCCGCCCACCCTGACG
>Ga0075424_100001298_pt1 | contig 21715 bp, 22 predicted proteins | sample SoiMethybrSBSTD3_FD_75301 | JGI IMG/M metagenome (GOLD analysis project Ga0075424, IMG submission 75301) | Bulk soil microbial communities from a Populus tree surrounding site in Tennessee, USA - Soil MetaG P. TD hybrid SBSTD3 | ecosystem: Environmental > Terrestrial > Soil > Tree plantation... | reverse complement strand
ACACTGTCTAGCAGTGCCTTTCCACCGACTACTTTGGGTTTTGAGTTCCGAACCGGCGTTGGTCTGAATCCCCGGGCAAGCTTTGTAAAGGAAGGACCCTAGATCAACAACCCACCCAAGCGAATTCTAGAAGCCAGCAGTAAATCTGTCAATAATCCGCGAATCCAGAATTCGCCGCCATTTCGCCGAAATCCACCAGACGATTCTCACCCCAGAAACGATCTTCATCGTCGAGGTTTGCCGAAACGAACGCCACGTGGCCGCCTTTTTCGGTCGCCAGGACGAGCACGAACGGGTTCGCCTCGATGGACGGATCGGTGAGCGGCTCAAAGGGGATGAAGGGATCGTCTTTCGCATGAATGATCAAAGTGGGAATGCGAATGCGGCCGATGTAAGGGCGCGAGCTGGCTTTGCGGTAGTAATCGTCGACACCGTCAAAGCCGAACGCAGGCGCGATAAAGCGATCGTCGAATTGCTCGATACTGCGAACGCGATTCAGACCGGCCACGTCGTACGAGCCAGGATACAGTCTCTCTTTTCGCCGAAGCCTACGCTTCAAATATAAGAGAAAATTCTTTTGATAGACGAGATTTCGGCGCAGGTTGAGGAAGTCCCGGCCGGCGGTTAAATCGATCGAAGGCGAGACTGCGCCAATGGCTTTGATTTCCGGAGGGGGCGCATCGCCATATTCTCCCGCGAGTTTCAAGACCATGTTTCCACCAAGTGAAAACCCAGCGATCACGATGCGAGACAGTCCGTCATTAACGATTAATTGTTCGATGACGACGCGCAGGTCCGCGGTTAACCCGCCGTGATAAAGCGTCGGCGTTAGATGTTCGGTTCCGCCGCAGTTTCGGACATTCATGCGCAAGACGTTGAAGCCGCGAGCGAACGCCTTGTTTGCGGTGCTCAACATGTAAGCCGAGTTTGCTGAGCCTTCGAGGCCGTGCCACATGACGAGCGTCGGATGCTGCGTGCGATCCGGCTGCCAGCGGCAACGTCCAAGAACGCGACTCCCGGTCTCGACATCGAAAAAACGTTCTTCATCGCCCGTCGTATCAGGCAGGCGAAAACGCGTGGGCCAAAGATAGGCGCCGAACGTCTGCAGATCGCCCTGCGAGAGAAAAAGTGCAGGAATGAACGGCTTGGCTTCGAAGTCGGCGGCGACTTTGGCAAGCAGCGACGAGACACGCTCTTCATCGGCGCGTTCGCTGGCGAGGTTGGCAATCATCGGAACGTGATGATGACATCCACAGTTTGTTTCTGGGTGTCAGGTTTCGTACTAATTTCAAACTTTGATCTAACGCCGGTACGTTGCGCGAGCGAGGCTACGAACGGCCGAATGACGCTAGCCCGGTATTGATCCAAATACGAATCGTCATAGATGGCCCCGCCTGCGAGCGTCCATTTATTTTTTAGGTTGCGCGTATCGGCGGGTGTTAGTCCGATAATCGTTAACGCACCCATACGATATTGCCGGCCTTCGGTGATGGCGAATTGATAATTCACTCGCCGGTTCGCATCGCGTACGATCGATTCAGTGACCGTCGCGTTGATGTATCCGTTGCGCGCGTAGGCCTTGCGTACTGCATCGATCCCCTGATCGATTTTGACTCGCGGAGCCGCGTCACCAGCGCGCAGGGCGAACGCATTTGCTAGTTCCTGAGTGGTAAGCGCGTGGTTGCCGCTCCAACTCACATTTCCCAGAACCTCTGTGGTTGCCGGCGCCGGTGATGCAGCGGTCTTCTCCGCGACTTCAAAAATCACGGTAGTTAATGAATCAGCCGTCTCTACGTGGTAGTTCACGCTCTTAAACCAACCCGAATTCATCAGCTTGGCAGCAGCGTCGTCGATGATGTGTGCGTCGATCAAATCACCGACGCGCAGGCCGGTGCTGGCGATCACCTGCTGAGGCGACAGACGTTGCAGCCCAGTGACTTCCACCCGTTGAAGTGTGGTCTTTTCCTGCGCCAGGGCGGTTGACTGAGTTGCGGCGAGCACGATGAAACAGCCGCCGGCAATCAGAACTCGGCAGACAGGGCTTCGAAAGATTTGGGAGACGATGTAGCGCACGTAATTGACTCTCGCGGCTCGGGTAACGCAAGCTTTCAGGCGCAGCGATTCTAACGTTTCCCTTCGAGTCATGGAAGTCCGGCACCACAGGCGGTCAAACGATACGGCCGAGGCGGAACGACGCGCCTTTATCGTGGAACTGTGGATAGAACTTGGAAGGGCGGCCGTTGACGCGCGTTTGCTCAAAACGATTCGATCGCGGCTCGTCGAAACCTTTGGGAACCACGACATGCCGGGACCTGCGGCGATTGCCCGATTGCTTGCAGATCAAGGCGCGGAGCTGAAGCATCCCGAAATAATCGAGACGGATGCGGAGTGGCGACAAGCGCGGATTGAAGCTTCCCCGCACGAATTGGGTTTGAAGCAATTCGCTTCGCCGAAGGTGCTGACACTAACGACGGCAGAAACTTTTATTTACGAGTTGGAAGAAATGCGAGTGCGATACGAGCTGAACGACAATCGCCAGGCAATTGCGGAGATTCGCTCGATCGCATCAGAATCGCGCCGACTGGCTGAATCAACTGCGCAAAATAGATCAGCTGAGCAAGCCATTCGGGCGGAACAAAGGGAGATTGCCGAGTGGCTGAAAGTTTGGCTGCAAACACCGGCACTGTTTAGGGATTGGCTGGAACTGAGAAAATGTACTGATGAGTTTCGCGCGAGATTCCCGGTGCTAAGCCACGAAGACACAAAGACACAGTGACGTCATCACCCCTCGTCAATGTGTAGTCCTTTCTGGTAGTGGGTCAGTTTGAAAGTGGCACGGGCGTCTCGCCCGTGAAATCACGCGCAAGATGCGCGTGCCCCCTCAAACTGACCCACTACTTCTTTCTTTGTGCCTTCGTGTCTTTGTGGTCAATATTCTACGCGTGAACCTTAGGTCGCGCATTCAGCGGATTCGCTTGTTGATAGGCGTGCGCCAGTCGGAATAACAATCCTTCGCTCCAATACGGCCCGAGCAATTGCAGACCGATGGGCAGTCCTTCCGATGACAAACCGCAGGGCACGCTGATGCCTGGAATGCCCGCCAGATTCGCTGTCACGGTGTAGATGTCGTTCAGGTACATAGCCAACGGGTCATCAACTTTCTCGCCGAAACGGAATGCGGGACTGGGAGCGGTGGGCGTCAGTACGGCATCGCACTTTGCGAACGCGCGCGCGAAATCATTTTTAATCAGCGTGCGAACCTTCTGCGCTTTCAAGTAATACGCGTCATAGTAACCGGCGGACAAAACATACGTGCCCAGCATAATTCGCCGCTTCACTTCGGGTCCAAAGCCTTCATCGCGCGTCTTCCGATACATTTCGCGGAGCGCGGGCGCTTCCTCAGCGCGAAAGCCGTAACGGACGCCGTCATAACGCGCCAGATTCGAAGAGGCTTCAGCAGTGGCGATGATGTAATAGACCGCGATTGCGTACTTCGCATGTGGCAACTCGACATCGACGATCTCTGCGCCGAGCGCGCGGTAGGAATCAATAGCTTTTTCGACGGCGTCGCGCACCTCCGCATCAAGACCTTCGCCGAGGAGCGTGCGTGAAACGCCGAGTCGCAGACCAGCGATGTTCTTTTCCGTCTCACCAATGTAGTCGGGCACGGGGACGTCGGCGGTGGTCGCGTCGTGCGTGTCGCGGCCCGCGATGACTTGCAAAACGGCCGCGGCATCTGCAGCTGTTTGCGCAAACACGCCGATTTGATCCAGCGAAGAGCCGAACGCCACGAGTCCATATCGGGAAACGCGACCGTAAGTCGGTTTCACGCCGATGACGCCGCACAGCGAAGCCGGTTGGCGCACTGAGCCGCCTGTGTCTGAGCCAAGCGCGACGGGCACAATGCCCGCCGCAACCGCCGCCGCTGACCCGCCAGAGGAACCTCCGGGAACGCGCGCCGTATCCCAGGGGTTTTTGACTGGTCCGAACGCCGAGTTCTCGTTCGAAGAGCCCATCGCGAACTCGTCGCAGTTTGTCTTGCCAATGATGACGGCGCCCGCATCGAGCAGTCGATCGATCGCGGTCGCGTTGTATGGTGGTTTGTACGGCCCGAGAATGCGGGAGCCGCATGATGTCTGCATGCCGCGCACGCAGATGTTGTCTTTTATTGCGATCGGAATTCCGTCGAGACCTGGGAGCGCGGGCGTCTCGCCCGCTTTACGTTTTCTATCTATAGCTTCCGCCCGTTTCAGTGCGCCTGCGCGATCGATTTCCAGGAATGCGTTCAGGTTGTCATTGTGTTTTTCGGCGGCGTTGAGCGCAGCTTCAACTTCTGCGTGCGCGGAGGTTTCGCCACGAGCCAATCTCTCAATTGTTTCCGCGATGGTTGTCATTTGATAAAAGGGAATTACGAGAGCACCTTCGGCACGCGAAAGTGTCCGGCAGCCGGATCGGGCGCCTGGTCGAGCGCGACTTTTTGTCCCAGCGATGCCTGCGTCTCATCAGCGCGCGAAGATTCAGTGCGCTCGCCTTCCTGCGTCAGTCCGCCCAGCGCGGGTGCGACGGCTCCAGTGTCAATCTCTTTGAGCTGCTCGACGTACGTCACGATCTCGGCGATTTGCGGCGCGAACATCCGGCGCTCGTCATCCGTGATCTCCAGATGAGCGAGTTGAGCAATTTTTTCAATGTCGGATTCTGAGATAGGCATAATGAATTTTTGATTTCTGATTTTAGATTTGAGATTGATCGGGTGGTTGTGAAGAAATCGCCTCCCGCCGATCTATACAGTTGGTGGCAGCTCTAAGGAAGAGTTGGCGCAGATCGGGATCTTCAATCTCTGCGGCCGACGCAATCACACTTGCCGGCGGGGCCACAACCTTGTTTGTTCTGGGGACGCCGGTTCGAGTCTTCAGGGCCCGCGCGTTGACGCGAAAATCGATCGCCTTCACAACTTCGCGTTTCAGCAACTTATTCATCCGTGAAATTAACTCCGCGGTCATCCGCTGAAGCTGTTTCTTCCAAACGTCGTCGGCGACCTCGACGATGATGGTCGCGTCGTGCAAGCGAAGCGGCTGCGCATGACGGGCCAAACCTTCGCCTGCGATCCGTTTCCAGGCAATAATCGCCGCGGCCTCGCTCAGTTCGCGATTGTTACCGGCGCGCTCGAGAATTTTTGGCAATAGCAGTGCAGCGTCGATCATTTACGTTTGAACTTGCGTAAAAAAACTCTCAGAATGTCCCGCCAACGACCAAGTTTCGGAGTGTAATGGAAGATACGCACAACAACCAAGCCGATGCACGTTTGTCACGCGATTTACCTGCGCTGGAAGTCTCACACGACGAATTTGCTGTCGATCTGCCAAGACTCTTACTCGCGTCATCCAGTCCGAGGCGATCCCAAATTCTGACAATGGTCGGTTGGCCGTTCGAACTCGGGCCGATCGAAGTTGACGAGACGTTACACGAAGGCGAATCTGCACGTGAATATGTGGCGCGTCTGGCGGAAGCGAAGGCGCGTGCGTCTGCCGCAGTTCACGCTCATCGCCCAGTGCTGGCGGCGGACACGACCGTCGTCGTGGATGAACATATCCTGGCCAAACCAATCGACGCAGAAGATGGGAAGCGTATGCTGCGTCTGCTGCAAGGCCGTTGGCATCAGGTGCTCACCAGCATCGCCCTGCTGACGGGCACAGCCATAGAGGTCGACGTGGAAATGACGGAAGTCAGGTTCGCGCCAATGAGCAAAGCTGAAATCGATTGGTATGTCGCGACCGGCGAACCGATGGACAAAGCCGGCGCCTACGCCATTCAGGGAAAGGGCTCGCGCTACATCGAAGGAATCAAGGGAGATTACTTCAACGTGATGGGCCTGCCGGTAAGACTCTTGTACGAGATGATCCGAAAGTAGGTATTGGGTGTCGGGTGAGGGTGTCAGGTGACTGGTGTCAGCTTTCAGAAGCTGGGTGTCCTGTCTGAGGTTTCAAGCCACAAAATGCACAAACGTAATGCCCGAGAATTGACACCCGTCACCTATTTCTCAGGCGGTTCATCAGAAGCCGCAATTGGTCCGGTTGGGGCAGGTTCACGTGACGGAGCGGGCGGGACCTGCGCGGGTGGCGCAGTTGGTTGATCCGGCTCACCGGGCGGCTGCGGCGAAGCCGGAGCAGCCTCTACGGGCGCAGGTACAATTTCCAGCAACACCCGATTGTCAGTGTCAAGATAGTCCGCGACGGCTTCACGAATCTGCTGCCGCGACACATCCAGATAGTTCTGTAAATCCGTATTGAAGAGCTCCGGGTCGCCGTCGTAGAGGGTGAACTCGGCAAGCTGTTGTGAGCGAAACAGCGAGGCCTGCCGGCTGCGCACGGCACCGTTGAAGAGATTGTTGCGCAGCTTTTCCATTTCGTCCTCGCTCGGCCCCTTTGTCGCCAGTTCGGCAATCTCTTTGAAGATCGTGTCGCGAATTTGGGTTCCTTCGCGGTCAGGTTTGGGAATGACGACGATGAACAAGCCCGAAGGACCCCGGCGTTCATCGATGCCGCCCTGGATTTGGACGACGGATTCTTCGCCCTTCACGAGCTTTTGATACAGCCGCGCGCTCTCGCCCTCGAACAACAAGTGACTGGCAAGCGACAGCGCATAGAAAGCCGGCGTACGCCGCGCAGGAATTTTCCAGCCCAGCGCGAACGCCGGTACTGGCGCAAGCTTGTCGATGAATTCTCCGACCTGTTCAGCAACCCCTTTCGGTTCATCGACATCGACGGGCGGCGGCACGGGCTGGCGCGGAATCGTCGCGAAATACTTTTCGATCAATTCGCCGGCCTCAGCGCGATCGAAATCACCGGCGATCGAGAGCACCGCATTGTTCGGCGCATAGTAAATCCGGAAGAACTCGCGCACATCATCAACCGTCGCGGCATCAAGATCCTCCATCGATCCGATCGTCGAGTGCGCATTCGCCGGATTCTTGAAGCTCATCTCAAAGAGCCGCAGAAACCCATTCACGTAAGGCTGGTTGTCGTAGCGCAGCCGTTTTTCTTCTTTGACGGCTTCGCGCTGATTATCGAGATTCTCCTGCGTCACATTCAGCGAACGCATGCGATCGCTTTCCAGCCACAGCGCCAGGGGCAGCTCACTCGCCGGTAAAGTCTCGAAATAATTAGTGCGCTCACTCGAAGTCGTACCGTTCATCGTGCCGCCCGCGTTCGAGATGTACTGAAAATGCGCCGCCTTGGGGACGTTCTCAGATCCCTGAAACATCATGTGCTCGAACAGGTGCGCGAAACCGGTGCGGCCTTCAGGCTCATTGCGCGAGCCGACGTCATAGTAGACGCTGACCGAGACGACGGGCACGGACTGGTCCTGATTCAGGACGACTCGTAGTCCATTGTCGAGTGTGAACTGTTCGATTGGAGTGTGTGGAACTTGAAACGTTTTCTGCACGTTGAGAGTGATCCGAATTAAAGATGGACAATTGAACGACGGAAGTTTACCGCGTTCGGAGGGGGATTAACAAAGAAGAACGATCAGCCACTGAGACACAGAGTCACGGAGTAACATTACTGAATTGAATTAAAAGCTCAGGGTCTCCGTGTCTCTGTGGCAAAAAAACTCAGCTGGTTGGTTCTTCGCTCTTACGTTCGCCAACCATGCCGCGCAGTTCAGCGCGCAGACGTTCGATCTCAGCGAGCTTCTGTTCGACGCGTGAAAACAATTCGGTTTGCGTCTTGATGCCCTCGTCGATCAAGAACGCGGCCGCTTCGGCCCGGGTGCCAAACACGCCGGCTTGCACGAGTTGACCCAGCTTATGTGACGCATCGGCTGATACTTTTACGGCAAGCATATAATCATCTTTGGCAGAGATGGCTCTTTCAATCGTTCGGCTGATGTCGCGACCAATCGCGGACAGTTGCTCCGGAATTCGCGCCGCCATGTCGCGGACTGAGTTGCCGACACCAGACTTGTCGTCCATTGGCTCTGGTTCTGTTTCTCGCATAATCAATTCGTTCCTTTGTTCTGACCCATTTTCAGGTGATTCATAGGGCGTGCTCATGACACTTTGCTCCTTAGGTTAGTAAATCCTTTGTACGCGGTTTTGGAGGAAAAGTTCATTGTAAAAACCGCGATGAAATGGGTCAAGAACGCTCGCTTCGGGCCTACGCCGCCTTCAATTCCGTACAGCAAGCCGCGCACCGAGTCGCCGCCAGCGGAACCGCCGTCAGGCATTCGGGGCAGTCCTTCATCGACGGATCCTTGCGCCGGAGTCTGTTCACGAACTTGATCAGAAGGAAGATCACGAATGCAATGATCACAAAGTTCACGATGTCGTTGAAAAACTGACCGTAAGCAATCACAGGGATTCCCTTTGTCTTTGCCTCGGCCAGCGACACCGGATCTCCTTTTGAGTGATCGAGCACCACGAACATGCTTGCGAAATCCACTTTTCCGAGCAACAGACCAATTGGCGGCATGATGAGGCCTTCGACAAGCGACGTGACAATCTTTCCGAATGCCGCGCCGATGATGACGCCTACGGCGAGGTCGATGACATTTCCGCGTGAGACAAATTCTTTGAATTCTTTCAACATTGGGGTGCCTCCAGGGTTTAGAGTCGGGCTACCGCCCGACGATGATGGCGGGCAGTAGCCCGCCTCTAAACGTCGACCGGCTCGCTACTCGCAACCTTTCGCCAGTTTGTAGCCGGCCTTTTCTGCCTCTTCCTTGTTCTTAAAGACAGAGCGATTCTGTGCTGGTATGTTTTCGGCGGCTTCGCAGGCCGCAGGGTAATAGAGTTTCGAAATTTTGTCGCCCGTCACACGCGTTTCTTCGCCGGCCGTGACTTCTTCGCGCCGAGCAGCAATCGTTTCATCCGCGGCGTCGTCGCTCAGACGTACGCTTGGACTGCCGGCAATCAGCGAGACAAAGATCTTAAAGCCGTCGCAGTGCAGTTGTTGGCCAGGTCGCTTCGGTGCCCACCCATTCGGCAAGTTCAGCGATTTGCTGATGCCGGAAACGAACTCATCAACCGTTTGCCACTTGAATGTGTTCTCGTAACCAATCCACAGCGTCGTCAATTTTTCATCGAGAAAGTCCAGAGAGATCGTGCGGACATCGGCGAACGCTACTTTATCGAATCGCGAATCGTAGAGCGGGTTGATCGAGGTTTTGATTAGGCCGATTTCATCGGCACGGCCAAACTGCATCAGCGGCACACGCGCTTTCGCTTGCTCAGGCGTCATTCCCAACCGAAAGCCATGCAGCTCGGGTGAGTCGGGAAGTTGATCGCTCTTCAGCGTGCACTGCGCGGTCGCAGTTTGCGTGCAACCAATCGCAAACATCACCAGCGAGACGGAAAGAAGGTGAAAGCGAAAATGAGGAATCATGCTGCGAGCAGTCTCTCGATCAACTTGCTCAACGCGTCCGGATCAAACGGTGTCGGAACGTATTCGTTGCATCCTGCGTCGAGCGCTTTGTGTCGATACTGATCGGCGCCGTATGCCGACACGGCGACAATCGGCGTCGTTTGGAGAGACTGATACTCGCGGATTTGCCTGGTGGCGTCAAGACCATCGACGCCCGGCATCATCATGTCCATGATGATCAGATCAGGTTGTTCGCGTTGGGCCGCCACCACGGCTTCTTCGCCGTTTTCGGCTTCGACGACTCGATAACCCTTCTTCGTCAGCCAGAGTTTCGTCATCAGACGAGTGTCGTCAAAGTCTTCGACGAGCAGAATAGTCTTCCGCGAGTGTGTATGATCGAGCGCAGCTTGGGCCAGCATGATTTACTTCCTTACTTTGAGGCGGGGCAAGCATTGGTACCCGCGGCAGGGGTCGAACCTGCGACCTTTCGCTCCGGAGGCGAACGCTCTAATCCACTGAGCTACGCGGGCCTGGGGGGATAGAAAACGATAACACAGCGTGACGACGGAGACCTAGAATGGACGCTGAAAAACAGTCGCGCCTTGCAAATTCAGCCCACGGTCGTATATCAACATGCTGCATGTCAGAAGCGCACTCACAAGTGACAGAACTGCTGCGGGCTGAAGCCGACGCGATCGCGAAAGCAGCCACGCGTTTGCAAGCGAGTGACATAGAAGCCGCCATTGAACTGTTGAAGAACTGCAAGGGGCAGGTGATCGTCCTGGGCGTCGGCAAATCCGGAATTATCGGACAGAAGATTGCCTCCACCATGACGAGCAGCGGGACCGCGGGGTTGTTCTTGCATCCGTCCGACGCTTTGCATGGTGGGTTGGGGATTGTCACACCCGATGATGTCGTGATCCTCCTGAGCAACAGCGGCGAAACGGATGAACTTCTCAAACTGCTGCCCGCGTTAAAACGCCGGAACGTTCCATTGCTGGCGATCGTTGGCAACGTGAAGTCCACCATCGCACAGCGTGCTGACGTGGTAATTGATGCGTCGGTCGATCAAGAGGTGTGTCCTTTGAATCTCGCTCCAACGGCCAGCACCACCGTGGCCTTGGCGATAGGGGACGCGATCGCCATGACCTTGATGCGAGCGAAGGGCATCACCGAAACAGATTTTGCCTCGAACCATCCTGGCGGACAGTTGGGTAAACGTTTGACCGTGTGCGTCGGCGATCTAATGCACAGCGGTTCGCAAAATCCGACGATTTCCCTTGATGCGGCCTGGATGGAAATTGTTTCAGCCATCACGCATTTTGGCTTAGGCGCGGTGAATGTAGTTAGTGCCGACGGTCGACTCGCCGGAGTCATCACTGACGGCGATCTGCGGCGGTCGCTGCAGCGAATCGGCGCCAGGGATTTGGCGTTTGCGAATATCACGTGCGACGACTTAATGACGCGAAATCCCATCGTGACAACGCCCGAGACACTGGCTTACGACGCGCTGCGTTTGATGGAAGACCGGCCGTCGCAAATCAACGTGCTGCCGGTCGTGGATGGTGAGCAGAAGTGTGTGGGGTTGCTTCGATTGCATGACATCGTGCGCAGCGGATTGTGAATTTGGAATGCGGTGGCAGAGCGAAGCGGCGACACCGCTTTGGATCGGTTGTTCTGCGGTAATCCAAAGCCCGTCGTCGCTTTGCTCTGTCGGCGCACTGCAAATATGAGGTTTACTGAATGAAGATCAAAACACTTATCACTTTATTGATCTTAGTTTGTTCGTTTGTCGCGGCCAGGGCTCAGGAAAACGCGACGCGTGGCCGGCTCGCAAGCAACGGGTCTCAGCCGGAAGCAACACTCTCCGTGAACGAGCAGTTCCTGAATTCATTTCTCACGGCGATGTTCGATAACCTGCAGGAGCCGGCAATGCCCCTGACTGTCGGCGGCGCAACCTCTTCGTCAGAGTGTGCCAGCGAGATTCGTTTGAAACGCGAAGCGAATGGCGTGCGCACTGCGGTGCATTTCGAGCAGGGACGAATCGTGGGGCCGTTGGCCTTCGCGGGCGCCTACAACTCGAATCTGCTCGGTTGCATTTCGTTCACTGGATGGGCGGACTCGGAACTTCAGTTGGAATTCAGCCGCGAACGCCGCGCCGTGTTGGCGCGGTTTCGGCTGCGCGATATTCACCTTAACAACACCCCGGAAATGCTGAATGGGCCTTTGCTGAAGATGGTCCAAAACGCGATCGACAGCCGCTACAATCCGATCGAACTCTTCACCCTCGAGCAGCTATCGACGCGCGCAAACATCAAACCGGCCGGGGGCGCGTTGCGGTTAGAGGCAACCGACGTGCGGCCCGAGATCACGCCAACCGGACTGGCACTGCACATCACTTACAGATTCGTGCGGGGCTAACGCGGTTAGAGGCCAGAGGCTTGTTCGACTCGCTCTTGTGTTCCCGCTGGGGATACTCAATCTAATATTCCAACGCCCGAGCGCCCAGCCTCTAGTCGCCAGTCTCTTATCTCTGATAGAATCCGCGCGCCAGTACGCCATCCCGTTTTTTCGGAGGTTCCCATGCGAAAAGTCAATTTTGTGTTTGCGGCGATACTTCTGATCGTCGTCGCGTCTATTCATTTCGCGCAAACGAGCAACGCACCGCGTTATCAGTTACCGCCGAAAGAGGTGGTTGATGCGTTTGACGCCGCCCCGTTGCCGGCGGCGATTTTGAGTCCGACCAAGCAGGTACTTGCGCTGACCTATCGTCGCGCCTATCCGACGATCGCGGAACTCTCGCAGCCGATCTTTCGCCTCGCGGGAGCGCGCGTGAATCCGATCACCAACGGCCCGCAACGGACGGCCAACATCTACGGAATTACTATCAGGAAAATTTCGGATGGCAGCGAGATCAAAGTGACGGTGCCGCCGCAAGCGAACCTCTCGAACATTCACTTCTCGCCCGACGGCGCCCACTTGTCGTTTCTTAACACGAAGAGCAACGGCATCGAGTTGTGGATTGCGGACTCGTCGACCGGGCGATCGCGCATGATTAGCGGGAGTGATCGGCTGAATGCGACCACCGGTGATCCGTGTGATTGGCTGCGCGATAACAAGACTATGGTTTGCACTTGGGTGCTCTCCGCGCGTGGGCCGGCGCCGGCGGCTCCAACTGTGCCGACAGGTCCGAATATTCAGGAGAATAGTGGCAAGGCTGCACCTGCTCCGACCTTTGAAGACATGCTAAAGACGGCGCATGACGACGACCTCTTTGAATACTATTTCAGCAGCCAGCTCGCGACGATCGACGTTGCTACCGGTCGCAAGACGCTGCTCGGGCGTCCGGCAATCTTCGACAGCGTCACGCCCGCACCGAGTGGCGAATTCTTTTTGGTGACGAAAATCAAGCGACCGTTCTCGCACCTGATTCCGATGAACGGTTTTCCCGAGGACGTCGAGATCTGGTCGCGCGCCAACCAGGTCGCCCGCAAAATCGCCGACATCCCTTCGCGTGAAGGCGTCTCACTTACCGGCGTGCAGACCGGTCCGCGCGGAATTCACTGGCGACAGGATCAACCGGCGACGGTTGTTTGGGCCGAGGCGCTCGACGGCGGTGATTTGAAAAACAAAGCCGCCTTCCGGGACAAAGTAATGTCGCTGTCCGCGCCTTTCGCCGGCGAGCCTGCCGAATTCGCCAAAACGGAGTGGCGTTACGCGAATATTTCGTTCACGGAAAAAGGCGTGGCGCTACTCAGTGAAACGGATCGAGCAACGCGGCGCATCCGGACCTGGGTGATTGCCAGCGAGCCGCGCAAGCTGTGGGACCGACGGCAGGATGCGGCTTACGAGAATCCAGGTGCTCCGGTGATTCGTCGCGACAGTGGCGCCGGGGTATTCGGTGGAGGTGGCGGCGGTTTCGGCGCGGGCGGCGGCGCCGGCGCCATCATGCAGAGCGGCGATAATATTTTCCTGACCGGCTTGGGCTCTTCGCCGGAAGGCGATCGCCCGTTCATCGATCGCTTGAACCTAAAGACGTTTGAGACGACGCGGCTTTTCCGCAGCGACGCGAAATCTTACGAGACAGTGATTGCGCCGCTCGATGATCAAGGAAACACGATCCTGACGCGCTCCGAAACGCCGAACGATCCGCCGAATTACTATGTGCGCGATCTCACCGCGAACAGCCGGCGCGCGGTGACGGACTTCAAAGATCCGCAGCCTCAGCTTCGCGGCGTCACGCATCAGTTTGTGACGTATCAGCGAAAAGACGGCGTGAAGTTGTCCGCCACTTTATACTTACCGCACGGTTACAAACCTGGCACGCGGCTGCCGGTAATCATGTGGGCCTACCCGCGCGAATTCGGCGACGCGGACTCAGCCAGCCAAATCACCGGCTCGGGCAATCGTTTCACCACGGTCAGCGGATACTCGCATCTCTTCCTGCTTTTGTCCGGCTACGCAGTTTTCGACAATCCCACTATGCCGATTATCGGCGCCGGTGAAAGCGCGAATGACACCTACGTCGAGCAGTTGGTTTCGAGCGCTGAAGCAGCGATCGACAAAGTAGTCGACATGGGCGTGGGCGATCGCGATCGCATCGGCGTTGGTGGTCACAGTTACGGCGCGTTTATGACGGCGAACTTACTTGCGCACTCGCGTCTGTTCCGCGCGGGCTTTGCGGAGAGCGGCGCTTACAATCGGTCGTTGACCCCATTTGGTTTTCAGAGCGAGCGCCGCACATTTTGGGAAGTACCGGATCTCTACGCGAAGATGTCGCCCTTCTGGTACGCGAACAACGTGAAGGATCCGATTCTCTTGATGCACGGGGAAGCGGACGATAACTCGGGCACGTTCCCGATTCAGTCCGAGCGTTTCTACATGGCGCTCAAAGGCCACGGAGCCACAGTGCGTTACATCACACTACCGTTTGAAGCTCATGGTTATGCCGCGCGCGAAACGCTGCTGCACGTCCTGACAGAGCGTCTGAATTGGTTTGATAAGTACGTGAAGAACGCGGGGCCGCGGAATAAGCAAGACGTCGCTAATTAATTACACCGGTCTTTCACGGGCTTTTCGTAGTGGCTTGTGCCGCCACGTAAAACGTGCGGTACACGCCGTCAACATAATAGTTCTCGAATCTCGTCATTCTGCTGTACGACAGCAGGGTGCCGATGAGCAGAAGGATAGCCAGAACAAAGATCCGACTGCGGTGAGGCTGCCGGCGCCGCAACAAACCCTCGATAGCGAACGCGCAACCAGAGATAAAAAGCGCGAGTGCTAAACCCCGAAAAAAGGCGTAACGCGCCTGCATGATCTCTGTGTAGGCGTCCAGCCGATGAACACGCAAATAGGTCTGGCAAAGAATAAAGGGACTGTTCTGTCCAACCCCGCCAAAGATTTGGGTGATGGTTTTGCTCAGAGCATCGCTAAACCCAGCGTCACTCGCATAAAAGCTATTCGGCGGCACCCAGAACAGAGACTGCGAGCGCAAAAGTGTTTGCTCCAGAAAAGAAGCGATCGCTTGCACAAGGTGACCGATGATGTAACCGGCTACAACCGTCGCGAAGGTTCCTGGTTTGATGTGGTCCTGCTCGCGGCGAAATAGGATTCCATTCACGACGTAAATCACTGACCATACTAAGACGACTCCCGGAATGAGGTATCCCGTGAGGTCGTAGAGGCTTAATGTCCTCAACATTTCTTCCATGACGAACCTCCGGCTGTTTGTAGTGTTGTTGTGTTAGCTGGCGTGTCGGATAGGGAGTGGGTTTCGCAACCCGAGAGCCTGTTGCCCGACGTCAGCTCCGAGAAAGCCGACCCCTTGAAACCAAAAGCCTTGAGCGTTGGCCCGAAAAACGAGTGAATGCTACGCGCGAATTCGGAAATGCGCAAGCAGTTCTTTCACTTGTGCTATCAGCGTTTATCTCAAGCGTGGGGCCTAAACGGGCGTGCGCGTTTGCGGCGTCACCGTCAGTCGTGAGCGCATGCGTTGTTGCCAGAGGCTCTTCGTTGGTTCGAGGTCCTGAAGTTGCGCCATTACGTCGGTCAGCGTCTCGCCGCCGAATTGCCGCATCTTCAAATAGAGTAACGCCGGCACGATCGCGAGCAATGGCAGGATAAAGATATTGAGAAGTTCGGAAAGTTGGCCAACGATGCGAATGCGCCAACTGTGTGCGTGGGCTTGCGCCTCATTGAACCCCAACAACCCGCCAATAATTGCTCCCACGATCGCGGGAACACAAAATTGGATCAGCAGTGCCAGAATGATTGTGCGCCACGACCGTGAGGCCAGAGCGCGCGCACGTTTTAGCGCGGCCTTTCCTTCCAGTCCTTCCATGAGCACCACCGGACCCCAAAGAAGATAACGCACCTGCACGACAATCATTGGGATTATCAACAGCACAAAGCCGATCGCCATGCGAATGACGACGTTGAGACCGGTCTTCAGGAATGGCTTCCAGCGGCGGCGCAGCACACCGGCCGCGGCGCGTAACTGAACCGGCTTCATCGGAGCGACGGCCAATTGCGTGACGATGATTGCCGTAACGCCGGAAATGATCGAGCCTGAGACAAAGCCGGCAACCATTTGCAGCAGCGCGAGCGGAATCCCGAACGACAATTTCATTCCCATGCCCATCTTTGGTTCCGTGAACCGATAAGCGACGGCCAGTCCGGTCACGATGATTACCGGAATATGGGCGACCAGCGACAGCTTGAGAAACTTGGGAAAGTACTCGCTGTAGAGCGCAAACGCGCGGCGATAAAGCGCGCCGAGTCCGTCGGCATTCGCGCGCATCGCGTGGGCAAAAGCGATGGCAGTTGGCGGTCGCTTATCTGCGTCTTTCTCAAGCGCCGACATCACCATGCGCGACACGCGCTTCGGCACTTTCTTGTTTGCCAGGCGCACAGGCCCGGGCTGAACTTCCTTGTGTGAACGAATCACATTGGCAGTGTCGCCGGTGAAGGGCGGCGCGCCCGCCAGCATCTGATAAGCGATGACGCCAATGCTGTAAACGTCTGAACGCGCGTTGAGCCGTTCACCGCGACATTGTTCAGGCGACATGTAGAGTGGGGTGCCGAGAATTGAACCGACGCGTGTTAGTCCCGCGGCAGCGGTATCCGGCACGGCAGTCGCTCGCAATGCACCGGCGGTGTGCCGCGGCGAGTCGGACATGCGGGTGTGTTCCTCAGCGTTCGGAAGCATCTGAGTGGCGCTTTCATCGCCGACTGCATGCGCTGGCGCCGTAGGATTAATCATAGTGGCGGCTTCAAGCTCAAGCATCGCTGCCATCGTTGGCGGAATCACTGGCACCGCTTCGTCTGAGCCACTGTTCGTCGGCGCCGCGGCTTCGGCAATTTTCGCGATGCCAAAGTCCAGCACCTTTACCCGATAGCCGCCGAGACCATTCGGCTCGAGCCAAATGTTGTCGGGCTTTAAGTCGCGGTGAAGAATGCCTTGCTGGTGCGCTTCATGAACGGCGGAACAAACCTGTTCGAGAATGTCTACGACCCAGTAAAGCGGCAGACGGTTTTCTTCGGCGAGGATGTCACTCAATGTGCAGCCGTCGAGGTACTCCATCACGAGATAAGCGACGCGATCGTTTCCTTCGCCCGAAAATCCAAAGTCCGTGACGTCAACGACGTTCGGATGGCGCAAGCGTCCCGCGGCCCGGGCTTCACGCTTGAAGCGCTCCACAAATTCCTGGTTGCGCATGAACTGCGGCGCGATCAATTTCAGTGCGACATAGCGATCGGTTCCCATGTGCGTCGCCAAATACACTGCACCCATGCCGCCGCGTCCGAGCAAACGCTCGAGGCGATATTTATCGTCGAGGACGTGACCAACGTAACGTTCGAGATCAGTCATTTTTCTCTAGCCCAGGCGTTTACGCCTGGGTTCAAGTAAACGAAACGAACTCTAACAGCCTCCTTCAGGAGGCTTCAATCGACTACATCGGAAGCCCATTAATGGGCTGGGCGATAAAAGCTCTCGTCGCTCGAGCCCAGGCGTAAACGTCGGGGCTACAGAAAATCAATCCCAATAACTCTCGTGCCGCACGCGCTTCTTCAATTGCGAGTCCGACCAGAAGGCTTTGAGCAATTGTATACGCGGTGCCGAGCCGTCGGGTTTTGCGACTACCGTGACGACGTCATAACGGTAGGACGCGTCAACCAGTCCGAGCATGCGACGGTACGCCAACGCCGCGCGTGCGATCTGTCGCCGCTTGCGCAAATCGACGTTTGCCTGCGGCGGCGCAAAATCATCTGACGTGCGCGTTTTGACTTCGATAAAGCACAGGGTCGACCCATCGTAAGCAACGACATCGATCTCCGCTTTCACGATGACGTCGCGCAAATTCCTTCCAATCGGAAGCGAAAAATTACCGGCCACGATCCGGTAGCCGTTTTGCTCAAGATGTTCGACGGCCAGGGCTTCGCCGCGACGGCCTAAGTCGAAATGAGCGGCCGTCGCAATTACCAGTTCGTTGTCACTGTGCCTCGATTTACGAAACGCGAATCGCATAGTGGGAGAAGACTCATTATTCCTTCGGCTGCTTCTTGACTACTTTAAGTTCTTTCTTTTCTTTCGCTGGGGCACCTTCTGCGCCCGGCGCGGCTCCAGTCGCGGGCGTGTGTTTGTGCAACTTCGGCTTGGGACGTCGCCTACCGAAAGTGCCGCGATGGATTTTTCCGCGTCTGCTACGTTGATCGCCTTTGCCCATAACAGTGCTCCTGTAGAACAGGCTGCCGGCCTGTTCAGGTATGGGACAGGCAACTGCCTGTCCGTACGCTATTTCTTCATTAACTCCAGTACCACTGACGTCATGGCTCTTACGCCCGTCCGAAGCGTCGGCTCAGGCAACGGCGCAAACAAACTCGAGTGCAGAGACGGCAGCGGCTTGCCCGATTGTTTGCTCGCCGCAACCTTGGCCGGTTCAACCGCGCCCAAATTAAATAGCAGGCTCGGAATCTGATGTTCGAGACTGTAGCGACCGAAATCTTCACTCGCCATGACCGGCGGGATCTGCACAACGTTGTCCGCGCCCAGTGTCTTTTGCAAAGTCTTCGCCACCCGTTCTGTTAGTTGTGGGTCGTTGTAAAGCGCCGGCGTCGTTTCTGTTTCGCTCGCTTTCACAATCGGCGCGCGATCATCGGGGATGCCCGCAGCGGCTGCGATGTTTTTCGTGATCCGCGCGATCGACGCGAGAATGTGTTGACGCACTTCTTCCTTGTACGAACGCACAGTCAAAAGCATTTTCACTTCATCGGGAATTATGTTTGACTTGGTGCCCCCATGAATTGAACCGACCGTCACGACCGCCGGATCGAGAGGCGAATTCTCGCGGCTCACAATGGTTTGTAATGCGAGAATGACTTGTGCAGCGACAACGATTGGGTCTTTGGTCGCTTCGGGTTTTGAACCATGTCCGCCGAGGCCGCGAATCGTGATCTCGACCGAGGTCGCATTCGCCATGGCATAACCCGGCACGTAGCTGACTTTGCCGGCTTCCAGATCGGCGCTGTCGTGCAACGCAATCGCGTAATCAGGCTTCGGAATACGCGAATACAGGCCGTCAGCCAACATCGCTTTCGCGCCGTCGACCGTCTCTTCAGCCGGTTGGCCGATCAGGACCAGCGTTCCACGCCATTGGTCTTTCAAGCGCGCGAGCATCGTCGCCGTTCCAATTAAGGAAGTGATGTGTACGTCGTGCCCGCAAGCGTGCATCACGCCGACTTGTTGTCCCGCGTCGTTCTTGGTCTTGACCGTGCTTGCGTAAGGCAGGCCGGTTTGTTCCTCGACCGGCAATGCGTCCATGTCACTCCGCACGAGGACCGTTGGGCCGGCGCCGTTCTTCATCACTGCCACGACGCCGTGGCCTTTCCATTCAGACTTGTCGTATTTGCCGACGTTCTCTGTCACTTCGTAACCGAGCGCGCGCAGTTGCTGCGCAAGAAAGGCTGATGTCTTCACTTCGTAGTGCGAGAGCTCGGGCGCAGCGTGCAGCATTTTGTAAGTGTTCACGAGCTGCGGCAGTTCACGGTCAACCATCGCGTCCAGCGATTGTTGAGCAAAGACCGGTGCAACAAAGAAACCGATTAGCAGAGGGAACAGACTGATTTTTTTCATGAGTTGTTCGACGGACTAAATCGAGTCAGCAAAATACTCTCGTTGCCGTGTTTTCCACAAGTCCGGAGGGTTGGGACTCTCTGGCATTCGGGTTAGGGTAAGTGCAATGCCTGACGTAAGTCTTGACAAGTCGAAGCAGCGGGTATATTTAGGCCTACCTAACAATCTTTTCCGTCCACAGGAGGTGCATCATGGACGACTTGCTGCCGGAGTTGTACGACCGCGAATCCACTGAATTGAGCAGGCGTGTTTTCGTAAAGGGACTCGGTTTCGTGACCGTTGGACTGATCCTTGGTGCGGTCGGAGGCTGCGATCTCGACAAGCTACTCGACGCGATTGCAAATCGGCCGACGCGGCGCTGGCTGCGCACTGGTTCGGCGGAAGTCGACGCTGACATCGCGACGTACCGTCAGGGCGTTCAATTGATGATGGGTCTGGGTGGCGCGGCCACCAGTTGGAGCAGTGAAGCCGCCATTCACGGAACGATTGCCGGCGGCTTTAATTTCTGCCAGCACTATACCGATCATTTTTTTGATTGGCACAGAGTGTATCTCCTCAACTTTGAAAGAATCATTCAAAAGCTAACCGGCAATTCAAAGTGGGGGCTTCCGTACTGGAACTGGAACCAGACGCCAAACATTCATTCGGCCTTCCAGGATTCCTCGAGTGTCCTTTTTCTCGCTCGAAACAACAACACAATGACCGGTGAACCGACTGGCGCCGTGACGACGGCGACCTTGGACCCGATTATTGGTGACACTAATTTCTTCAGTCTTTCTTCTCAGCTTGAGGGTTGGCCGCACGGCACCGTGCACACTTGGATAGGTCAAACCATGGCTAGTGGAGGTTCGCCTTTGGATCCGATCTTCTGGCCACATCACTGCATGATTGATTATTGTTGGGCCAAGTGGAATCTCGAATTGGGCAACGACAACACTAATGACCCGACGTGGGTAAATACAAACAATGAGCATTTCGTTGATGCGGACGGGAACCCAATGACGATGACCGCCGGGCTCACCACGATCTTGCCGCTGCTCAGTTATCAATATGAAAGCAGTGCGATTGGAAGCTCACCGGCAACCGCTGCGGTCAAGACGAAGAGCGCATACGAAAAGCTGAAGGCGCGGATTGAGAAGGGAGCGAACATCAGATTTGATATCAAGCGTCGCATCCCCATCGCCGAACGCGCGGCAGTGGCCATCGCGAAACCGATTTCGAAAGAGACAAAAGTAGCGGCCGCCGACATGGCCGCGATTATCAACAGCAATACAGCTCAGGAAAAAATATTTGTGACGGTTGAGTTTGCGCAACTTCCCCCTACGAGCGATTTCGTCGTCCGCGTTTTCATTAATCTCCCTAACGCCAACAGCAGCACTCCCCAAAGCGACCCCCATTTTGCCGGCGCGTTCGCTTTCTTTGGCACGGAACCACCTACTGGTACGCATGCGATGAATCAACCGGGACATCAACCAAAGTTCCTCGTCAACATTACGAACGCTCTGCAAAACCTGCGAAGAACTCAGCAACTGAAAGAGGATCAACCGATTTCAGTGCAACTGGTCCCAGTGCCATTTCACGGCAAGTTCGAGCGCGAGGACACGCAATTGGTTCTGAACAAGATCGAGATTATCATTACCCCGGTGATAGTTAAGGACCAGCGGTAAGGAAGATCACGTGTTGGAAAAGTTCCGAGTCGGGGCGGGTTGGGGATTTTGCTTCATCCTCTTGCTGTCTTCCTGCGGTAGCGGCGAAATTCTGAAATCGTCAAACAGCTCTCCGAAGAATCCCACCGAAGGTAAACAGGTTAGATATATCGACATTCAGAACCCGAGTATCGCGCGTGCGGTCGAGCCTGCCGACTCTGCCGAAGTGGCGAGGTTTGTACAGATCGAAATAGTCGAGGTCCAGAATGCGAAGCGATATGTCGCGACTTTTCGCGTCGAATATCAGGCCAAAGAAGGCGAAAAAACTTTCCTGGGGGCCTTCAGTCTTTATCCTCCCGATAACCCCGCCACGTTTATTGTGCCCACGCGCGGTAAGGTTAAAAGTGAAGGCTCGATTGTGGTGTCGCTGATTATTCCAAAGGATTACCGGCAGGGAGATCTGTTGAAGGTCGGCGTCGGGAAGATTAAGTTTGTCGACCGGAAAGAGAATTAAGCTCACACCGCCGGATAGTCGGGCGCCAATGGTGAGATACCCAGGCGAGGGGCCGCCAGCA
>Ga0075424_100001297_pt1 | contig 21723 bp, 20 predicted proteins | sample SoiMethybrSBSTD3_FD_75301 | JGI IMG/M metagenome (GOLD analysis project Ga0075424, IMG submission 75301) | Bulk soil microbial communities from a Populus tree surrounding site in Tennessee, USA - Soil MetaG P. TD hybrid SBSTD3 | ecosystem: Environmental > Terrestrial > Soil > Tree plantation... | reverse complement strand
GCCTTGCACTTCACGCAGTAGAACTCGCCGCTGTACGTCTCCGCCATGACTTCTCCTTGTCGATGTTCCTCCGCACCTGGTCACAGCTGCGGGACCTCGCGCTGCGTCATCGACCGCTTGCCGGCCACAAAAGAAGGTGACCGCGACCAACGCCATACCGCTTGGACGCCCGTAACTCTACGCGAGCGTGCCGGACGCGCTGGCAGACCGACCAAAAGAAGCCGGCCAAAAGAAAGACGAAACCTCCAGGGACATCGGGATCGCTAGCCTTCCCCTGCGAGCGTGCCGACCATCTGGAGGTTTCGTGCTCGGAACGCTATCCGCGGCCGGACCCCTCGTCAAACGGTTCTAAAAAATCCGCTTTCCACCGAATGTGGACAACTGTGTGGAAACGATGTGCATCGTTACGTCATACTTTGTGGACCGAAAGTCGCCAGCCGATCAGTCACGGGTAAACCCATGTGGAAACCTGTGAGACAGTGGTCTGGTGTAATTAGCCTGGCTATATATCCGTCACTCTCAAGTGCCGATTGAGATTCATGGCGCTTTACTCGCATCCAACTAACTGCAAACGACGTTTACGTTGTTTGCAGTCGCTCTGTACCGGTTGCTACCCATGCAGCGCATCGGGAAACGGTCCAGAGCTTGCAGGCCACAAGATCCTCCGGCAGGTAGGTTGGCTCGTGCCATCCAAGGGAGGACATCGTGAATCAACCACGACTACCTCTGCCTGAGCCAGCGGCTCAGAGAAGGCAAGGTCGGACCCGCCGGCCAAGCGGCGAAGTCCCACAGTCAAAGGTCGCACAGCCAGCGGTCACCGATTCCGGCCCACGGGTTGAGGTGCGACGGAGCAGCCGTCGTACGCGTACGGTGACCGCGTACCGGGAACGCGACACCATCGTCGTACTGATTCCACAGCGGATGTCCAAAGCTGATGAGCACACCTTCGTACGCGACATGGTGGAAAGAGTTCTTGCTCGAGAGGCGCGGACGTTGGCGCCGCGCAGCGACGAGGCGTTGGTTGCCCGTGCGCACGAGCTTGCGGCGGCCTACCTGGCGCCGGCTCTGCATGATATGCCCGAGCCGGCTGGCGTTTCCTGGGTCACCAACCAGCAACAGCGCTGGGGTTCCTGTACGCCGAGCAACCGCCTCATCAGACTTTCGCATCGTCTGCAGCCAATGCCGGCTTGGGTCGTCGATTACGTACTGCTTCACGAGCTAGCCCACTTGGTTGAGCCCACGCATTCCCCTCGCTTCTGGGGTCTGGTGGGCCGATATCCTGCGGCCGAAAAGGCCAAGGGTTACTTGGAGGGCTATGTCGCTGGGCAAGGTCGGCAAGTTGATGAATCCGACGTCGACTGAGGCCACGACTCGTCGCCGTGTGGCAGTCGTGCTGTCCCGTTACGACGCGTCAGGGGCAGCGCCAGCTGGCACTGATCCAGAGGCTTTCGCCGCTGCCTGCCTGTCTGATTCCTATGAGGTGTTGGCCGATTTGATCGGCGTGCGCTCCGGAATAGCCGGTCCAGCCTCGGTCGCCGAGCTGTTGTGGCCGGGAGCACTGCACGTTCCGGCCGACATCTCGGTGCCCGCGCTGGCGCATCAGCTGAGTAGTGAGGCCGACGAGCTGGTTGTGGTGCCGGCCGACCTGCCAGATCTGCCAGGACTCGTATTGGCCAAGTTGTTCAAGGTGCTTCACCGGAGTGACATCGCGATCGCGTCGGAGCACGGGGGAAGCGGGTGCGCCGCGATCGGCGTGTCGCTTCCATTGGCAGACTGGATCCCAGACGACGCCTTCGATCTTGATCAGAACCCGTTTACGCGGCTCAGCGCAATTGCTCCTCGTCGAGGCCGATGCGCGCTGACGCCTACCTGGCACCGGTTGCGTACGCCGGCGGATGTCGGCCGGCTTGACCCTGGTCTTGAAGGGTGGGAAGAGACGAGGGCGCTGCTTGCAAGTCGAGCTGTGGCAAGTGACTAATGGACCCGCCACTTGCTGAAGGCTCGACTATAAAGAAGTTGGCATCAGCTACGGCCACCTGGCATCAGTTCCAACTGATGCGGAGTGGCATTAAGTGATGCGAGGTGGCTCACAATGCAGATTCGTTGAGAAGTTCACGTTTCAACGCTGCGGCGAGCCAATCTCGGTAGCGCTCCGAGCTCCAGCTGCATTGCCGAACCAATAGGTCATGTACGGCGGTGGAGCAGAGGGTCCAGATCAGGTCACGGGCATCGTCAACCGAAAGATCAGACCGCAGTTCGCCGCTCTCGACGAGCTGGGCGGCCAGGCCGCCCAACCCGTGCAGGCGCTGTGTCTCAAGCCCGTCTAGCACGGCTTTGAGTTCCGGATCGCTGTCGGCAGCGCCGACAAGCACCCGATACAACTGGCCGGATCGACCATGGACGCCAGGTTGGGTATCAGCGTAAAGCTCAAGCTTTCGGCGCGGATCGGCTTCCTCGATGACGGCGCGAATTGCCGGTCGCTGCCCAGGTGGAGTTTCGGCGCGCTCAGGTCCTCCCGCCAGTGCCGCCTCGATGATGGCCTTGAATAATCCCGCCTTGCTGCCAAATGTCCGGTAGATCGTCTCGACGACGACGCCGGCCGAGGATGCGATTGCGGGCATCGATGTCCCGACGTAGCCCCGCTCGCGAAAGAGCCTGTTGGCGGCGGTCTCAATGTCCCGACGCGTCTGTGCCGCCTGCTCCCGACGACGCCGCGAATCATATGGACGACGAGCATTGACAACGTCAGACATTAAGTGGAATGCTCCTTACATCAATTCAGTATCGTTCTACTTAACCCTAGCAGAGCGGTGACCGGTATGGAGGTTCAACATGGCCGAGGAACTCAAAGCAAAGGCGCGTCGACTCTGGAGTGAGATCATTCCAAGTGGCGACATCGATGGTCTGGCGGAGATCATCGCGGAGGAGTCGATTGACCATGACGCGCGTTCCGATGAGCCGCAGGGACTGGCTGGCGTGCAGCGGACGACGCTCTGGTTGGGAAGCGTGTTCTCAGACCAACGCTGGGAGATTCATCAGGTAATCGGCGAGGGCGACGTTGTGGTGGTGTATTGCACTCTGCACGGTCGACAGACAGGTGATCTGATGGGAATTCTGCCCACAAACCGCGAGGTCGCCATGGATTACGTCCACATTTTGCGCTTCAAGGACGGTAAGGCCGTCGAACACTGGTCAGTCCGGGATGAGATGGCGCTCATGCGGCAACTGGGCGTGCTGCCGTCGCGACCAGTAGCAGCGGCTGCCGGTTGATCCGACTACCAGCCGAGCCGCACGCCAGCAGCGCGTACCAGCGCGACTACGGAGTCGTCCACCTCTGGAAGCTGATCATGGGCAAACCAGCGCACATCGAGTGATTCGTCCCCAACCTGGGGACTTGCCATCTGATTCGCGATCACCAGATATTGCACATCCAAGTGGTACGTGGGCCGTACGGTGCCGCAGGGCACTTCGTGCTTGGACAACAACAGGGGATTCGGCTCGAGCGCAAGATCGAATAACCCGCTTTCCTCCCGTGCCTCCCGAACCGCAGCCGCCTCCAAGGTGCTATCGATCGCTTCGATGTGACCACCGGTTTGTAGCCAGCGTCCAATCCGAGAATGCAGAGTCAACAGCACCATGTGCTCGCGGGCGGCACAGATCAGCGAGCTCGCTGTCAAGTGGGCGCCAACGCAAGCCCGAGACCAGCCGTCAGCGCGGTCCGCAAGATGATCAAGATAATAATGCCGCAATTGATCTTGATCAGGATCCGGTGCCCGCCAGGCCTGGAGTGTGCGGCGACAGCTGAGCTGCAGGCTTGTTGCCGGTGGCTCAGCTGCTCGGATTGTCGTCGCCCTCGGTGCCCTCACTCTTGAGCAGTTCCTCAAGAGCGGCGTCGAAGTCTGTCTTTCCTTCGTTCTCGCTGCGCGCGTCGCCGGCCACAAAGCCCAATGGATCATCAAGATCAGCAGACGTCGGCACCAGGTCCGGATGCGACCAGACAGCATCCCGACCCTCCATGCCGCGAGCATCGCGCAGCGCCGCCCACAGGTTGGCGGCATCACGCATTCGCCGTGGCCGCAACTCGAGTCCAACCAGGGTGTGGAATGTCTCCTCTGCCGGACCACCTGTAGCGCGCGCCCGGCGTACCGCTTCCGCCAAGGCAGCTGCCGGGGGCATCCACTGCGCTGTCGCCTGGGTGACCACCTCGTCAACCCAACCCTCGACGAGAGCCAGCATGGTTTCCAGCCGCTGCAGCGTAGCCAACTGCTCGGGCGTCTTCTGAGGCTCGAAAAGTCCGCCCTCCAGCGATGAGCTCAGCTCCTCGAGATTGGTCGGGTCCAGTTGGCCAACCGCCTGCTCCAACGCCGAGGTATCGATGGTGATGCCGCTCGCGTACTGCTCAACGAGGGTAAGCATCTGTGCCCGCAACCAGCTCGCAGAAGCAAAGAGTCGCTGCCGCGCGCACTCACGCAACGCGAGGTAAAGGGTGACATCGGAGGCGGACTGTTCTAAACCCTCGCCGAACGCTTTGATGTTCGTCGGCAGCAGCGCCACGTAGCCTGGTTCGCTCAGCGGGAGGCCGACGTCTGTCGCGCCGACAACTTCGGTTGCCAGCTGGCCCAAACCCTGCCCGAGCTGTAGTCCGAACATGCTCGCCCCCGACGTACGCAGCATCGGTCGCAGCATTTGTTCCATCCCGGCCATACCTGGCAGGCCGGCAGTCTCATCGGTGCCGCCGAAGTTCAGAGCACCTTCCATGGCATCGGCGATGTGCAGCGCAACTGGCTCGACGAGTCGGCGCCAGACCGGCATCGTCTTCTCGATCCACTCGGCCCGGCTCCAAGCGGCCACATTGGTACTCACCCGCGGGAACGTCGTGGCCTGATCCAGCCACACTTCTGCGAGCTCGACGGCTTCGGTGATGGCACGTTGCTGACCTGCATCGGGGCTGGGGTCGGAGCCCAACGAGGCGACGGTCTTACGCGCGGTGTCCTTGGTCACCTCCCAGTTCACGCCGGAACCCTGTTCAGTCGGCCCACCTCCGAACATCGATCCCGCACCACCGAGCATCGCGAAGGCGCTCTGCAACTGTGCCGCCAGTGCATTCATGTCGCCGCCCGCAAGCGATGAGAAGAACGCCTCGAACGGGTTATTGGTTTCTCCGCCGCTTCCTCCTGAAGCGCTCTCCGGGCTCTTCCCCGACCGCCCGGAACCACCAAGCCGATAGGGCTCGGAAGGCTTCTCCGGAGGCGGCGTCGCGTCGTTGTCCTCGGGCTGATCGGCCGGATCTGGACTGCGATCCTCGGCCATGCTCACTCCTGACGGTTGATTTTGATTCATTCAACCGTACGTGGCGAACCCTGTCGTGATTGCCGAACGGGGCGCTGATCGCTAACAGCTCAATGTTGATTGCTCCGCTCGCTGTGCTCGCTCCGCGCGGATCGCGCCTTTGGACCCGCCTACTTCGTCGTCGCTCGCCGACGAAAAGCATGTCGGCTCTCTCCTCCTCAGCACGGCGCGGGGCGCGATCCGGGGGTTGGTTCCTCCGCTCGCCGCGCTACTCCGGCTTCACATCACCTGGAGATGGTGCGGAGATCACGCTAGTGATGCGGAGTGTTCGACTAAGGTCGAGGCGTGCCAGAGAAGATTCGTCAGGTCGGCATCACTGAGTCCCCGCTCAGTGTCGATCAGGCGCTCCGCCTGGTGTCAGGACCAGAGGTCGGCGGTATCGCAGTGTTTGTGGGTACGGTGCGCGACCGTGACCACGGCACGGGGGTCGTCTCGCTCGATTACACCCAGCACCCCAGCGCGGTTGATGTGTTGCGGAGATGTGCTGAGGAGGCAGCGGATCAGCACGACGTTGTGGCCATCGCCGTCGAGCATCGGGTGGGCCATCTGGAAGTCGGCGACATTGCGGTCGTGGTAGCGATCGGCGCGGTGCATCGCGGTGAGGCGCTGGCCGCCTGCACACATTTGATCAACACGGTCAAGGCCGAGGTGCCGATCTGGAAGGAGCAGCACTTCACCTCTGGGGACTCCGAGTGGGTAGGCCTGACTGGCGAGGATCAAGGAGCGCCGGGTGAGCCGGTCGAGGCACAGAAAGGCGCCCTTCGACAAGCTCAGGGCGCAGAATTACAAGCTCAGGGCGCACAATTCCGAGCTCAAGACGCAGTCAGGTAGGCCGTGACCCGTCAGACCTGGACCGCGTTCGTCTCGGCACTAGCGTTCATCTGCTTGGCCGTGCTGCTCGTCGTCGTTCCGGTGCCATTCGTGAGCTGGAGCCCTGGCGGCACGCGGGACACTCTCGGCAATGTCGGCCATGAGCCGATGATCAAGGTAGAGGGCATCGACACCTATCCCACAACCGGACAGCTGGACATGACAATCGTCGCTATCACCCCGGCCGATGCCCGGCTGAGCCTGCCACAAGCCTTGCTGGCTTACTGGCTGCCACATCGCGACGCGCTGCCACGAGACGCGGTCTACGCGCCCGGTAAGTCGGCCGAGGAAGTCGAAAATGAGGACGCCGACATGATGGAGACGGCGCAGGACGATGCCGTGGTCGCCGCCTTGCGCGCCGACGGTCGGCCCGTTACCGAGATGCCGGCGATCTATTCGGTGACAGTGGGCGGTCCTGCGCACAAGCTGTTGGTCCCAGGTGATCTCGTAGTCTCTGTCGACGGCATTCCAACACCTGACACTGAGGCGGTGGCCAAGCAGATCCGTTCCCACAACGTGGGTGAAAAAGTGCGGTTCGTGGTTATCCGCAACAAGGCTCAGACGGAGGTCACCGTAACCTCGGTGGAGTCCAACGTCCAATCCGACGTTCCAGTTGTGGGCATCACCCTGGCCACCGGATATCGGTACGACCCTGATATCTCGTTTGACCTGGGACAGCAGATCGGCGGTCCTAGTGCGGGACTGGTCTTCGCCCTGGCGATCTATGACAAGATCACCGATGGACCGCTGCTCGCTGGCCGTCACCTCGCTGGTACGGGAAAGATCACACCGAACGGCGACGTCGAAGGCATCGGCGGCATTCAGGAAAAGATTGCTGCGGCCGATAAGGCTGGTGCGGCGGCCTTTTTCGTCCCGGCCGCCAATTGCCGCGACCTGGCAGGCGTACGCACCAATATGGCTTTGATCAAGGTCAGCACGCTGAGCGACGCCATCAAGGCCGTTCAGACTCTCAACGTCTCAGGTAACAAAGCACCGCTTCCGCATTGCTGATGCAAGTAACGGACGTTCATTCGCCGGTTCGCTACGGTTGGAGCCGCATACGCTGACATGAGGAAGAGCACTGGCGGAACCGCTCGTACCACTGGGTCGTTGCCGAAACGACACAACAGGCCGAAAAGCAACTGGCCCAGAGCGGTTGAGGAGAGATGAGTTTGAGCAGCCTGCGGGTCGCCCGGCGACGAAGCGCGATTCTGCCGACGTTGGTCATTGTCGCGATCTTGATCGTGGCCTTTGCCATTTTCACCAGCGTGTGGACGGACCGCTTGTGGTACGGCTCGTTCGGCTTTGCCTCCGTCTTCAGCAAGATGCTGCTCACGAGAATCGCGCTGTTCTTGTCGTTCGGCCTGATCATGGCAACCTTTGTGGTGGCAAACGCAGCCATTGCGTATCGATTGCGCCCGCGACTGGGAGCGCAGGCACCGAGCAGCCCGCTGCTCGAGCGCTATCGCGAGATGCTGGAATCCAAGTTTGTCTGGGTGTTGGTCGCTGCAGGCCTGGTTGTCGGGCTATTTGCGGGCGGTGCGGCCAGCGGTCACGTACTGGAGTACCTCGCCTGGCGAAACGCGCAGCCGTTCAACATCGCGGACCCGACGTTCCACCTCGACATTGGTTTCTTCGTTTTCTCGTATCCGTGGTGGCGATTCGTCTTGTCGTTCGCCTTTGCCGCGCTGGTCTTCAGCACGATCGTCGCGGCCATCGTTCACTACACAATGGGGGGGCTGCGATTCAGTGGCCCGCGCCGCGGTGGCAGCCGGGCAACGCAGGCGCATCTGTCAATCTTGGTAGGCCTGGCGGTGCTGGTGAAAGGCGTCAGTTACTGGTTTGACCAGTACGCGCTGGCGATCGAACGTTCGAACCGCCTTTTCACCGGCATCTCCTATACAGCAGACAAAGCGACCGTAAACGCCAAGATGATCTTGGCGATAATCGCCGCAATCTGCGCGCTGCTGTTTTTTGCCAATGCCGCAATACGACGCTGGATGGTCCCGACTATCGGGCTGATCTTGTTGTTGCTCTCCGCGATCGTGCTGGGCTTGGTCTATCCCGGTGCGGTGCAGTACTTCAGCGTGCGACCGGATGAGCCGGACAAGGAACGCAACTACATCAAGTACAACATCGAAGCCACTAGAGCCGCGTACGGAGTCGACAAAGTCGAAGTCACCGACTATTCGGCAAAGACGACGGCGACGGCCGGGCAACTCCGGTCTGACGCCGAAGCCCTGCCCGGGATCCGCCTCATCGATCCCAACGTCGTGAGTCCAACGTTCGAGCAGCTACAGCAGGTGCGTGGCTACTATGCATTCCCCAAGAACCTCGACGTAGATCGCTACACCATCGCCGGCAGGGAAACTGACGCGGTCGTCGCTGTCCGCGAAATGGACCTGAGCGGCGTCGAGGACAACTGGAACAACCGCAAGACCGTCTACACCCATGGCTACGGTCTGGTTGCGGCGTACGGCAACAAGCGGCAACCCGGCGGTGAACCGGAGTGGATCGCCAAGGACATCCCGCCGACCGGTGAGATTCAAGAGCATGAGCCGCGCATCTACTTCGGCGAGTTGCAGGGCCAGCGACCGGATCAGTACTCCATCGTCGGAGCGCCTCCTGGCACGCCGCCCATCGAGTTGGACACTCCCGGTGGCGGCGAAGGTGGCAACCCGAAGACCTACACCTACACAGGCAAGGGCGGAGTGCCCGTCGGCAGCATGTGGAATCGGCTGCTCTACGCCGCCAAGTTCGCCGACGTCAACATCTTGCTCTCTGATCGTGTCCACCCGCAATCCAAGATCATTTACGACCGCACGCCACGGCAACTGGTGCAGGGCGCCGCACCGTGGCTGAAGGTTGACGGCGATGCGTACCCCGCGGTCGTCGAAGGCAGGATCGTCTGGATCGTTGATGGCTACACGACGTCGAACTCCTATCCCAACAGCGAGCGGGTGAACCTCAACGAGGTCACCTCCGACGCCCAGACCAACGCCGGTGGCACTGTGGTGGCGCAACCGCAGGACGACATCAACTACATGCGCAACTCCGTCAAGGCAGTGGTCGATGCCTACGACGGCAGTGTGAAGCTGTATGCCTGGGATGACACTGATCCGGTGCTCAAGGCCTGGTCGGAGGCCTTCCCCAACGTCGTGCAACCGAAGTCGGCGATCTCCAAGGACCTGCTGGATCACCTGCGCTATCCCCAGGACTTCTTCAAGGTGCAGCGCCAGATCCTGGCCCGCTACCACATGACTAATCCCGACAACTGGTATCAGCGGTCAAGCCTGTGGGACGTGCCCAACGATCCGGTGGCAGGTGCGTCGGCCCAAACCAAGGAACCGCCGTTCTACCTGTCGGTGAAATGGCCGGGGGACAGCGACCCGATCTTCTCGCTGACCAGTTCTTATGTGCCATTCAAGCGCTCCAACCTGGCGGCGTACATGGCGGTGAATGCTGACGCCAGCAGCCCTGAGTACGGGCGGATGCGCATCCTGCAGATGTCGGACACCTCTCAAATCGACGGACCAGGGCAGTCTTTCAATGCGATGACGACCAACGAGACGGTTGCTGACCGGCTACGCCCATTCCTGAACCAGGGCGCGGCAAGCGCGACCTTCGGCAATCTGCTTACCCTGCCGGTCGGCGGCGGGCTGCTTTATGTCACGCCGGTATACACCCAGCGGCAGGGCAGCACCGGCTCCTATCCGGCACTGCGATTCGTCGTTGTCCGGTTCGGCCAATCGGTCGGGATTGGGGACACCTTGCAGCAGGCGCTGGATCAGGTGTTCCAGGGCAGCTCGGGCGGCAGCACACAGGAGGGCAGCGCCGACGGCAACACTCCCTCCGGCAACAGCAAGCCTGACAACCCGGCGGCCACCAAGGCACTTGGTGAGGCGGAGGCAGCTTTCAAGGCCGCGGACAAGGCGCTGACCGGTGGAGATCTCGGCACGTATCAGAAGCGAATCGACGAGGCCCAAAGCGCCGTGGACCGGGCACTACGCGCACTCGGTGGCTGACGGGTCGTTTCGCAGCACAGGCGTGAAAACGGCTTGCTTAGGAGCCGCGCGAGCGGTCGTTTCGCAGCACAGGCGTCAAAACGGCCCCGCCCGCATCGCAGCGACCTTGACTCAACCCTGCTGCAAACTCGCGGCCGGCCTGACCTCGAGATCAGGGAAACCCAAGGCTCGAATCGGGTCGGCCAGGCGCTCGGCGTCGCCGGCTACCACCAGCGTCAACTCGGCTGGATCCACGATGGAGCGATAGGCCTCAGTGGCGGCTTCTGGGGTTACCGAACGCAGTAGCGCCAGACTCCTGTCGACATAGTCGTCGGGGAGTCCGGCGAGAATCTGAGTAGCGGCTTGATCGGCAACCCCTTCAGCGGTCGCGTACCGCAGGGGAGAGACGCCAGTGAAGAATGCCACAGCGTCGCTGACCTCCTGGCTGGTGAATGGCACGTTGTCAACCTTGATCAATTCCTGGGTGATCGCCAGCGCGTCGACGATGACCTCCGTCCGGAAAGAGCCTTGGATCGCAAAGGAGCCGCCCCTGCGCAACGGCCCGAAGTTCATGCGTACGCCGTAGGTGTAACCCTTCTCCTCTCGCAGCACAGCGTTCAGCCGTGACAAGAACGCGCCGCCCATCGCGTACGAGGCGACGCTGATTTCAGACCATCGTGGGTCCAGCCGGTCGATGCCGAAGCCGCCGAGCCGTAAGTCGGCTTGCACTGCGCCCGGCCGATCGATCAGCACGGCACGCCGCGCGGCCGGCGTCGGATCCTCGATCATGACCCGTCGCTGATCATCGTTGTGCCAGGATCCGAGGGAGCCCTCGGCCACGGCGATCGGGTTATCGATGAGGTCACCAGCCAATATCAGCGTCGCGCCGGCCGGTCCGAAATGATCACGATGAAACGCGCTGACCGCTTCCGGCGTCACCTGGCCGACGGTCTCAGGCTCGCCGCCGTTCATTCGAGCGGCACGCTTGCTCTGTTCGAAGACCGCGGCGCGGAAGGCAATGCTGGCGGCTTGCGCCGGGTTGGCCTGGGCCTGCTCGATCTCGGCAAGCCGGAGCTGCACGTGTCGGTTGATGTCACGCTCGGCGAGCGACGGCTCAGTTACCGCCTCCGCGAACAGATGGAGGGCACGATCAAGATGCGATGCCGGGACGTCAAGGATGATCTGTGCTCCAGACAACGAAAGATCAACTCCGAAACCGGCCCCTTCGGTTTCCAGTAATTCGGCGAATTCTTCCCCGTTGTGATGCAGCGTCCCCTCGTCCAAAGTCCTCGCGCAAATCGTTGCAACGCCCTCGATATCGCGAGGCTCGGCATTCAGCGGCAGATCCAAGACCAAATGGGCCGAAATGACGTGCTGGCCGGGCAGATCAAAGGTCATCAACTCGATGCCGTTGCTCAATTGAGCGCGCTGTGGAGCTGGGAAGGCCCAGACAACCGCTGGGGCGATTGCGGGACGTGGCAGGAAATCCCTCACGATGCCTCCTGCCGGTAGATCAAGGTAGCCCGCTGATCGGGTCGTAGCCATTCCTGCATAGCTCTTCGAACGTCGTCGTTGTCGACCGCAGCTATCTCAGCAATTCGGGAGTTGATCAGTCGAGGATCGCCGTGCAGCGTGGCGTATTCGCCCAGCGCATCAGCGCGCGAATCGATACGTGCCAGCTCATGCAGCCAGTGCCGCTCAAACTGGGCTTTCGCCCGCCGCAGCTCTTCGTCGGTAGGCCCCTCGCTGAGCAGCTGAGCGATCAGTTCCGCCATTTCTTCCTCAAGCTGCTCCGGGCTTATGCCATCGCGCGCCCGGGCATAGCTGAAGCCGAATGAGGTGCCACCAATTAGACCCATGGTCGAGGCACTCGTGCCCTCGGCGTGCTCGGTGCCACGCACCAGTTGCTTGTACAGCCTGGATGTCTGGCCATGGCCGAGAATGCTGAAGGCTAAGTCAAGCGCGTCGAAAACACCGCCGCCACGTGCCGGCAGCCGCCAGGAGAAGTACACAGCCTCGGCAGGCACCTTGTCGGAAGCCTCCGTACGCGGCATGCCGGATAGTGCTTCCATAGGCCCGGCTTCCGGCTTTGGCGCCTTGGTACCCGGCTCGAGGTGCCCGAAATAGATTTCCGCGCGTTCGAAGGCGTCCTCTGGCTCGACATCGCCCACGATCGATAACACGGCGTTGTTGGGCACATAGTGACGTCGAAAGAAGCCATGGACATCCTCCAGCGTCGCCGCATCCAGATCTTCCATGGAGCCGATCGTGGTGTGTCCGTACGGATGGTCAGGTGGGAAAGTCAGAGTGTTGAGAAGCTCCATAACGTCCCCATACGGCACGTTGTCATAGCGTTGGCGCTTTTCCTCCTTGACCACCTCGCGTTGATTGTCGAGGTTTTCCTGGGTCAGGGCATCCAGCAGCGTGGCCATCCGGTCGGCCTCCAACCAGAGGGCCAGGTCCAGCCCACCGGTCGGCAAGGTTTCGAAATAGTTGGTCCGGTCGAACCATGTGGTGGCATTGACAACGGCGCCGGCCGCCTGCAGCAGGGCAATGTGCTGCCCAGACGCGACATGCGCTGAACCCTGGAACATGACGTGCTCAAAGAGATGGGCGAATCCGGTACGGCCTTGCTCCTCATCTCGAGAACCGACGTCGTACCAAATGTTGACCGCGACCGACGGCGCAATGTGGTCCGGGCTGGAAATGACACGTAGTCCGTTTTCCAGCGTGTGCTCGACAATCGGGTAGCCAAGTCTGGTGAGCGCGCCCGAAGTCATGCCCCACATCACAGCACATCAGCCGCACGGCAGTTTTCGCTGGGGGCCCGCACTGCTATGCGATCACGCCGGCGACTCTCGCCGGCTCGGCGTACGCCTGGGCCAGGCTAGTGATCGTCTCGTGGGCATTGAGCCCACTGGGATTGGGCACCACCCAGACCCGGACGCCCTCAAGTAGCTCGGTCTGCTCGCCCTCTTTGGCTTTCGGGTTCGCGAAGGCCACGCGGTAGGCCGTGACGCCGGCCACGGCAACGATCGCCGGATGATGCAGGGCGACAAACTTCTCCAGACGGGTACGTCCCGCACGCAGCTCGTCCGGCGCGAGCTCACCGGCCCGGGCTGTCGCCCGATTGACCAGGTTCGTGATGCCGATGCCACGCTCGACGAAGTAGGCGCGGTCCTCATCCGTCATTGCTCGGCCTCGATCAAGATCACGATCGATGATGCCGGCTAGGCGCAAGGCGGGGTAGAAGCGATTGCCCGGGTGGGCGAAATGCGTCTGCGTGGCCGCAGTCCAGAGACCGGGATTGATGCCGACGAAGAGCAACTTCAGCCTTGGTCCGACCAGATCGGGAACCGAGGCGTTTCGGAACGACTGCAACTCCGTTTGGGTAAAGCCCACAGGGCCCAACAGTAGAGGCCACCGTCATCGCTACCCGTCGCTAGCCTTGCCCCGTGACTGATAGCGCGGCCCTGGGGCCTGATGCTGCGCGGGCGCGCCGACGGCAGGCCCGCAGGGTGGTCGTGACGTTGCTGCGAGCATCCATATCGACGATTGCACTAGTCGCGATCTACTACGCATTGCCCCTAGACCGCTACTCCGTGAGCTTCCGCGTTGGAACATTGGCGGTCGGACTCGTTGGCCTTGTCGTCCTGGTGGCCTTTCAGGTCCGCTCGATCATCAGGGCGGAGTATCCGGCGCTAAAGACCGTCGGAGCGCTCGCGACAAGCGCTCCACTCTTCCTCCTGCTGTTCGCCACAAGCTACTTCGTCATGGGCGAGGTTTCCGCCGCCAACTTCAGTGAGCCGCTTACCCGTACCGACGCGTTGTACTTCACTGTCACGGTGTTTGCCACGGTGGGTTTCGGCGATATCACTGCCAAGACAGAGCTTGCTCGTGCTCTCGTCACCGGGCAAATGCTTCTCGGCATCATCGTTGTCGGGATCGGCGCCAGGGTCATTGTTGATGCGGTCAAACACGGACGAGAGCAGCAGCCAACACAGCGGGAACCGGGAGTTGAGGGCACGAACAGGCCGCGCGGCTAGGGCTATTGGCGTGGTTTCTAGTCTTCGACCTGCCGTGCCGGCTTCACCTGCTCCGTTGTAGCGCTCGGTCGTTTGGTGTCCTCGGCGTGATATGCGGCGAGCAGCTGCAGTTCCTGATCTCTCTTGGGGAACAGGAAGAACACGATCACCGCGCCAAGCAGAATCGCGATGATGCCAGCGGTGTACGCCCAGTCGGCACCGGACAGGAATGATGACCTGGCACCCTCGATGATCGGCTGCGCATACTGCGGATACCGCTCAGCGATCGCTGCCGCGCTTGCGTACGACTTGGTGAGCTGAGCCTGGACGCTGTCATTGATCTGCCCAGCGTTGGGCGATGCCGCGATCTTTGCCGACGCTTTAGAGACATACCCGGCGGTAAGCAGCGCACCGAAGATCGACTGCATGATCGCGCCGCCGAGGTCGCGCTGCAGATCGGCGGTTCCCGAGGCCATTCCGGCGCGCCGCACCGGTACAGAACCAGTAAGGGAATGGGACGCCGGCGTACCGGCAAAGCCAACACCAATCCCGATGAAGATGTATGCCGCGCCGACCTGCCAATAGGGACTGCCCTCTGACCACAGCAGCAGCATCCATACAAAGGCGAGGAGGAGGAACACGTACCCAACTAACAGGGTGAACCGGGCACCCCGCGTTTCCACAAGTTTTGCCGAACTCGGCGCGACGATGTTCATGAAGACCACAGCCGGCAGAAAGGCCGCTCCCGCCTCCAGCGTCGAGTAAGCATTCACGTTCTGCAGATATTGCTGGCTGACGAACGCCGAACCGGTCAGCGCGCCGAAGACGATGATCCCGGCACAGGCCGCAACCCAGAAAATACGACGTCCTGCTACATGCAGGTCGTACAGCGGGTGTCTGGCACGGCGCTGTCGGATGATGAATCCAATAGCTGCAGCAAGGGCAATGGCCGCAAGACCGAGTGCCAGCTTCCCCCTGTTCGGTGCTGGCGCCATGTTGATGGCCAGGACCAGGCTGCCCACCAGAACGATGGACAGTACGCCGCCCAGATTGTCCACCGAATCCGTTGTCTCATTCACATGACTTGGCACGAATATGACGGCCAGCAATAACGCGATGACCGCTAAGGGCAGCGTGATGAGAAAAACTGATCCCCACCAGAATTTCTCGAGTAGGGCACCGGCGATCAGGGGTCCGAGTGCGGCAATTCCGCCTCCAGTTGCCGACCACAGTGCAATGGCTTTGGTCCGTGGCGGCCCAGACCACAGCGCTGCAATCAGGGCGAGTGTGGTCGGGAACGCCATGCCAGCGGATACGCCGCCGACTACACGGGCGATGAACAGGACGCCGTCGGAGGGAGCGTAGGCCGCAAGTAGGCACGTCGGAATGGACAGCGCCATGCCGAGGATGAGCATCAGCTTGCGCCCATATCTGTCGCCGAGCGCGCCGAGATAGAGGACGGAGGCAGCCAAGCCGAGCGAGAAGCCGATGGCAACCAGATCCAAAGTTGTCTGCGAGGAGTCGAAGGCCTTGCCGATCGAGGGAAGTGCAACATTGGCGACCGAAAGGTTCAGGTTCGCGACTGCAGCGACTGCAATCAGTGATACCAATACCAAGCCGGCCCGCTCCGGCTGCTCCTCACCGGCTGCCGGTGGGGCAGTGCTGTGATCTGCCGCCTCGCTGGCTGGTGGACTCACGGCTCAGCTTTATCCGAACGGACCGATTCTGGCATCACCCAGGAGGGATGAGAGGTCCATCCACGACGGCCGGACCCCCCCGCGGGCCGCGTTATGAGGGCGTGCCGTCACGGGAGGGCGGCGACAGAATCGTGACGACACTCGAGTCATCCTGCGCACCAAGTCCTGCAGCCTCGGCGATGAGATGTAGCTGCTCGGCAGCGGCGGCAAGCGGCAGAGGTACATGCGTTGTACGGCCGACGCTGGTCACAATTCCCATGTCCTTGACGAAGATGTCCACCCGCGACTTCACTTCGGCACCGCCCGTGTAGGCCTGCAGCATCCGAGGCCCGCGGTCAGCAAACATGAAGGACCCGGCCGCGCCCTGGGACAGGGCGTCGATCACTACGTTCGGATCCAGATCCAGTCCTCGGGCGAGGGCGATGGCTTCGGCGGCTGCGGCGATGTGAACGCCGGCGAGAAGTTGGTTGATGGTCTTCAAGGCCTGGCCGTCTCCCGGGCGCGGACAGACGACCGTCAGGGTAGAGGCGAGGTGGTCCAGCACTGGCCAGGCCGTGGCAAAGGCGTCCTCCGTAGCCCCGACGACAATGAGCAGATCACCCTTTCCGGCCCGAGCCGGACCGCCACTGATCGGTGCGTCAACGAGCGGATAACCGGCATCGTCAAGCCTGCTTGCTAGCGCGCGCGCTGCCCCCGGGCCGACCGTGCTGGTCAAGATCACCGGCGAGCCGCGCCGCATTGAGTCGAGTACTCCGTCGTCGTCGAAGAGTGCGGCCTCGGCCTGACCATGATCACGAACCGCGAGGAGCGCAATGTCAGCGTTCTTGCTGGCAGCCCCTGGAGTCGCCTCGGCGACGATGCCGTGTTCTGCGGCAAGCTCCCGGCGCGGCGCGTACGGGTCAAACCCGGCGACAGAGAAGGTGGTCGCTAGGTGTGTTGCCATGGGTAGGCCCATAGCGCCCAAGCCGATGACGGCGATCTTGGTTGTGTTCTCAGGCACGGGCAATGGCCGCCTTTCTGACGTAAGGACCAGGTTCAGGCACTGCGTAGCGTGTCGACCACGGCAGCGAGCGCATCGTCATCGCCGACATTGCCAGCGAAGACGATGTACGGGATGCCCTGAGCGAGGCCGGCAACGGGCTCCCAGAGCGAGATGATGCCTGGCAGCATCGTGCCCCGGCACCATGCTCGCCGAATCTCCAGGCCTTCGGTGGCGGTGTCGGATGACGTTATGCCGCCTTTCGCCAGGACAAACGCCGGCCTGATCTGGCTCACGATGCTGCGCACAGTGCCAACAAGCGCGGCGCTAACCGTGCGAGCGATCACCAGGCTGCTCACCGCATCGCTGCCCTTTACCAATGTTCTGCTGGTCCGAATCACGATGTCGCTGTCGGCTTCGTTGCGCAGCAGCTTGGCTGCTTGTCCGGCGATCTCGTCGACGTGTCGCTCGCGAGAGGCGTCGTCGAGCAGCGTTCGAACGTCCAGCTCCAGTTCGATGATCTTGCCCTTGACGCGAAGCCGATCCAGCTGGCGGGTGGTGAGCGCGACGTGCGAGCCAACCGTGATCAAGCCGTGCTTCGTGGCCGGGCGGGTGTCGTCGGGATCGGTTGGGTCCCGAGCCGAAGATCTCTCGCAAACGCTTGGCGTCGAGCGGGGGTGGCACGCTGCCCAGTACGAGCACGCACGAACGACGGTCCAATGCGGTAAATGAAGTTCTTGCCAGCCGCCTCGGCGCGGAGCAGGCCAAGCACCACTACACGCTGGTCTGCATCGGCGGCCGTATCGACGACGACAGGTTGCCGGTCACGTAATCCAGTAAGGATCTCCAGGACGCGGTCCGGGCCGCCGACGCGGATGTCGTTGAGCGTGATCCGGGCAACTTTGTCGCGCGGGATGCGCACACCGGACTTCTCCTCGACCCAGTCGCGTAGGTCTGAATTCCGGTAGCCAAAGCTGGCGTCCTTGGCAAACTCGCTGTGCGAGACCGGGATCATGCCCTCGTTGGTACGCGCCCAGTGCACCGAGTCGACCGTCAGCCGACCCGGCTCGATGTAGGCGGGACAGACGACCACTCCGTCGACATTGGTGCCCCGTGCGGCCAGTTCCTCGGCGAGCACATCGGTCTCGAGTGGAAAGTAGCCGCGAAGCGTCGAGTCGCTGCGGCTGACGATGACATAGGACACATGCTCGGAGTCGGCTGCCTGGTGCAGCGCATCCACCACCTCGCGGTTGAGGTCCGCCGCGTCGGACTGGGAAAGGCTGCGAGTGTTGGTCAAGATGAAGAAGCCGGTGGTCGGCTGCTGCAGCGCCCGCTGCACGTCACTGACAGACCAGCTGGTTAGGACGGGCAGGTCGGTGATGGTCTGCGTACCTGTGGGATCGTCGTCAAGGAATACCACGCGCCGACCGGTTTTGACTTCATCAAAATTAGCGCCGACATCCAGCTCCGGCGGCTGATCAGCTAGCAACTGATCAAGGGAAATCGCACCGGAAAAGGCGGGAGCAGGCGCAGCTGGATCGACACTGGTCACGGTGACTCCTTCAATAAGTCGACGTTATCCGCCACTCGGCGATGTAAACCTCTGGACCAGATTTAGCGTCAATGATCTCCGTGACCTGATTCAGCTCGGCTGGTTGGGGTAGAGACCTCACATTGGGCAAGACACCGGCGGCTGGACCGGGGGAGTGCTGTCACGGAAGCCTAAGGACGCTGGTGCCGGCTCGTCGAGGGTAGGCACTCGCGGCGTCGAGCGCACTTCGATGAGCGAAACGCGCTCGGCAACTCGAAAGTGCGGTTGATCATGCGGCAGGGATTGATCCCATGATGGAACACATCGCCGTAGTCGGGGCGGGATACATGGGCGGCGGAATAGCCCAGGTCTTCGCTATGGCCGGTTTGGACGTCGTAATCGTAGACGCTGACCCCGCCATCACCACGCGTCATCTTGACCGACTCCGTAGTGAGGCTGAGGACTTCGAGAGCCACGGCCTATTCGAGGCAGGATCGGCAGAACTGGTGCGGAAAAATCTCCGCGCCGCCGATAGCGTTGCTGAAGCCGTCGCCGAGGCGGATCTCGTTGAGGAAGCGGTACTCGAACGGCCCGAGATCAAAGAACCAGTGCTGCACAGCATCGAGGGAGCGGCTCACCCCGACGCAGTGATCGGCAGCAACACCTCGACACTGCCGATTGGTGATCTTGCCAGCGGCCTTCAGCACCCTGAGCGGTTCCTCGGGGTGCACTTCTCCAATCCGGCACCCTTCATTCCGGGCGTAGAACTCATTGCGCACGCTGGCACCGACGAGGCGGTCATCTCGGCGGTGGAAGAACTCGTGCCCAAAACCGGCAAGCTGACGGCACGGGTCAACGACAAGGCCGGCTTCGTGCTGAATCGGCTCCAGTACGTGCTCCTCCGAGAAGCTGTCAACCTTGTCGAAGAGGGTGTAGCGACACCTGAGGACGTGGACACCATCGTCCGCACGACTTTCGGCTACCGGCTGCCGTTCTTCGGTCCCTTCGCGATCGCCGACATGGCTGGTCTCGACGTTTATAGAGACGGCTTCCGAACCCTCCAAGCGCACTACGGCGACCGCCTGGCCGTGCCAGCCCTGCTCACCGAGCTGGTCGAGGGCGGCCGATACGGCGTCAAGCAGGGCGGCGGCTTCGTCACTCCTGCTGGAGATCAACAACCGCTGGTCGCCTACCGCAACGTCGCCTATGCCCGGCTGGGTCAGCTGCTGAAGGAGCTGGGACCCGCCCCGATGGGAGGAAGCGAATGATGAATGCTCCATACACTGCCGAAGAATGGCCGATCGCAGCAGCCATGCTGCCCTTTGGCAGCACCGACTCGCGCGGCGGGCCCATTCACGATGCCGACCCCGAGGAGTGGGCGAAACACCTGCGAATAGTGCGACGGATCGGCTTCACCGAGGTTGACCCAACCGATACCTGGGTCCGGGTCGGCGATCTCAGTCCGGAGCGGCTCGATGAGTTCAAGGACGTGCTGAGTGATGTCGGACTGACGATTCCCGCCATCTCGACGTCTCGGCGCAGCGTGATGGATCCCAAGCATGGCGAGGAGTATCTCGCCTACAGTCACCAGCTGCTCGACAAGGCAGCAGAGCTTGGCGTGCCGTTGGTCAGTTTCGGGTTTTTCCAAGCGTTCACTCCAGCACAGGAGAAGGCCTTGTGGTTCTGGCTGGCCGAGGGCTGGCATGACGATGAGTCACCAGAAGTGCGGAGCCGTGCTGCGTCTCTGATTCGCGAGCTGGCCGAGCACGCCGCCACCAACGGTCAGCAGATCACGCTCGAGATGTACGAGGACACTTATGTCGGAACCTGCGACGACGCGGTGCAATTCCTCAAGGAGGTGGACCACGACGCCTGTGGCCTCAACCCTGACATCGGCAACTTCATTCGACTGCATCGACCGATCGAGCCGGTACAGGACATGTTCGACAAGGTATTGCCGTACGCCAACTACTGGCACGTCAAGAACTACCTTCGTGATGAAGACCCATCTACCGGTCAGGTGATGACCTTCCCGGTGCCCATGGACTTCGGCTTGATCAACTACCGAGCCGCGATCAAGCAGGCTCTCGACCTCGGCTTCCGTGGTGCGTTCCTCTGTGAGCACTACGGCAGTGACGCGATCACCGTTATCGGCAAAAACTGTGCTTACATCCGGGACATCCTCGCCACCTTGATCGATCAACCCCAGGACTGAGAAACAAGGAGCACTCATGACATCCGCGCCAGCCGCTGAGAGATCCTCCATGCCCGCCCGGTTACCGGAAAACCGCACCGCGATTGTTACCGGGGCCGGCGGTCCAGCCGGAATCGGCCGAGTCACTGCGCGGATGTTGGCTGAGAACGGCTGGCATGTCGCGCTGATCGACATCAATGCCGAGGGCTTGGCCAGCGTAGAGAAAGAGCTCCGCGAGGCGGGCCATGAGAACTTGCTTTCGGTACCAACCGACATCGCCTCGGAATCGTCGGTGACCGAGGCGTACCAGCGGATCGACTCCGAGCTTCCAACTGTGGTCGGTCTGGTCAATCTGGCCGGTATTCCCTGTCCCGTGCCGCTCCATGAGTGCAGTCTCGACGAGTTCGAGCGTGTCATGGCGGTGAATGTCACCGGTTCGTTCCTGATGCTCAAGTCGGCTGCAGCGCGGATGATCCCGCAAGGCGTTGGACGGATCGTCAACACCTCATCGATAACCGCCTTCGACGGCGGTGGCACTTTCTCGAAGGGTGTGTACGCAGCGGCCAAGGCGGCGGTGATTGGCATGTGCAAAGGCGGAGCACGCGAGCTGGGGCCGTACGGGATCACAGTCAACGTGGTCGCACCCGGGCCCATCGACACCGAGATCATGGGTGGCCGGCTCACCGAGGAGCGCAAGACCTCGATGTCGACCGGTATTCCCCTGGGCCGGGTGGGACAGCCTGAGGAGATCGCCGCCACCGTTGCGTTCCTGCTGTCCGACGGTGCCGGCTACATCAACGGAGCAACCATTCAGATCGACGGCGGCAAGCACATGCACTGAACCGTGCGCCTGAGCTTGTCGAAGAGCATCAATCTGCGCTTCGACAAGTCAGCGCACATATTTACACCTAAGGAGACATAAATGTCTGACACCAACACAGTGGAGACCGCGCGGCGTCGCTTCGAGTTGAGCGAGCAGGCAAACCGGAAGGTCTTCAAACGACTGATTCCGTTCCTGCTGCTGATGTATGTGATTGCGTTTCTGGATCGGAGCAATGTCTCCTTCGCCCAGGA
>Ga0075424_100001295_pt1 | contig 21726 bp, 20 predicted proteins | sample SoiMethybrSBSTD3_FD_75301 | JGI IMG/M metagenome (GOLD analysis project Ga0075424, IMG submission 75301) | Bulk soil microbial communities from a Populus tree surrounding site in Tennessee, USA - Soil MetaG P. TD hybrid SBSTD3 | ecosystem: Environmental > Terrestrial > Soil > Tree plantation... | reverse complement strand
CCCGACAGTGGTTTACAACCCGAAGGCCGTCATCCCACACGCGGCGTCGCTGCGTCAGCCTTGCGGCCATTGCGCAATATTCCCCACTGCTGCCTCCCGTAGGAGTCTGGGCCGTGTCTCAGTCCCAATGTGGCTGGCCATCCTCTCAGACCAGCTACCCGTCGTCGCCTTGGTGGGCCATTACCCCGCCAACAAGCTGATAGGCCGCGAGCCCCTCCGCCGGCGCAACCTTGCGGCTGCTTTCCTCGCTCAGGGATGCCCCCGAGCGAACGTAAGCGGTATTACCCGGCCGTTGGGCCGGCTATCCCCCGCCGACGGACAAGTTGCTCACGTGTTACGCACCCATCTGCCACTGAACCGGAGTTGCCCCCGGTCCCGTTCGACTTGCATGTGTTAGGCACGCCGCCAGCGTTCGTCCTGAGCCAGGATCAAACTCTCCAATGATTGGAAAATCCGAACAGCTCATGCGAACGACTGCGTTTCGTATGTCGTCCGTATATCACGTCAGAGTCAAACCCTCGCGACGCACGTCTGACCGCGCGCCGTTCAAACGGGTCCGCACTCCACACGCTCGACCATCAGTTCTCAAAGAGCCACGCGCAAAAAGTTCCTGCGCATCCGCCAATCCTAACCCGGTGTCCCGACCTGAGTCAAGGGGGCCTGCTGACTGAAGATACGGCCCCTCCCCACCCTCCCGTCCCCACCCACCCAAATGGATTGCTAGCTGAAGCCTACGGCCCGTGCCACATTGCCACGCATGGAGCTGTCGCACGCCGATCGCCGGCTCAGTACGGATCGCCGCGCGCCCACCGACCGTCGTCGCGTCGTGACGGTCGTCGTGGAAGAGCGGCGCTCCGGCATCGAGCGCCGCGCCCAACCGGAGCGCCGCTCCCCCGAAAGCGCTGGCGAGCACATCCGCAACGCCCTGCAGCTCCTCACCAACGTCGCCGAGTCGGGTACCCTCGATGAAGAGAGTCTGCGGGATTTGGATGCGGCGATGTTCCGACTGCGGTTTGCGCTGGACCGACTAGAAGCGCGCAGCTAAGACGAACTCCATCAGGCTCACGCCGCGGGTCGCCCGCGCTTGTGCTTCACTCGATCCTTAACGTACACGGTCGTGCCCGGCGGCCCACTGCCCACCGCCGTCATGCCGAGCTTGGTGGCGATGGCGCGCGCCCCGTCATTGCTATCGCCGATGGAGGCGATGACGCGGTCGAGTTTCGCGGTGTCGAACGCCCACGCCATGGCGAGCTTGCAGGCTTCTTTCGCGAGGCCCCGCCCCTGTGCCTCCGATCGCAAGGCACAGAGCAGCTCGAAATCGGTTCCGCCTAGCGCTTGCGACCGCACGAGCCCGGCGACTCCCACACTCGTCTGACCCTCGATGATCGCGAACAGGTGATGCGGGTTTTCCTCGTCGGGCAGCGGCAGGGTGCCGACGAACTCCCACACGTCCTCTTGCTGCTCGAGCGAGCTGAGCAGCTCGTCGTCGGATGGGTTTAGCGGCCGAAGCTCCACGGGTCTAAGCTTGCGGCCGACTCGCTCACCGGCGCAAGGGTGCGCCTGTTACATCCGGCCCTCGTCAGCCCTCGGGCCGCCCTCACTGCACCACGCGCACGGGGGTGGAGCTCGCACCCGTGGTCCCGTTGCCAAGCTGGCCGGAGGCGTTGTCACCCCAGCAGTAGACCGCTCCTCCGGTCGTGAGGCCACAGGTGTATATGTCCCCGGCGCTCACCGTGGCGAACAGCAGCCCGCCCGCAACTGCGACCGGGCTGGTCCGCTGCGTGAAGGTCCCGTCGCCGAGCTCGCCCGCGTTGTTGTCGCCCCAGCAATACGCGGCGCCCCCGGTCGTGAGGCCGCAAGTGTGATAGCTCCCGGCGGTCACCGTGGCGAACCTGAGCCCACCCGTGACCAGGACAGGGCTAGCCTCCCAGGTCGTGGTTCCATCGCCCAGCTGGCCCGAGGAGTTGTCGCCCCAGCAGTAAGGCGCGCCGTCAGAGGTGACACCGCACGTGTGATAGAACCCGATGCGGCCCACGTGGGTGAACGTGAGCCCGCCTGCAACCGGCGTTGGGCTCGTCCGCTCGACCGTGGTCCCGTCGCCGAGCTCGCCCAAAGTGTTTCGGCCCCAGCAGTAGGCCGCTCCCGCGGTGGTGACGCCGCAGGTGTGGAAGACCCCCGTATTCACCGCGGCGAACGTGAGCCCGCCCGCTACCAGCACGGGGCTTTTGCGCTGAGCGACGGTCCCATCGCCGATCTCGCCCTCAGAGTTGTCGCCCCAGCAGGAGCCCGCACCTCCCGGCAAGACGCCGCAACTGCGATCGGCCCCGGCGTTCACGGTGGCGAACGACGGAAGCAGAGGGCCCGGCACGGGGCTCGAGCGGTCAAGCGTGCTCCCATCGCCGAGCTCGCCGGACAGGTTGCCACCCCAACAATAGGCCCCGTCCCGGATTGTGACACCACACGTCTGAAAGTATCCGGCGCTCAGTGTGGCGAACGTTAGCCCTCCATTGACCAGTACTGGGCTCGTCCGGCCAATCGTGGTCCCGTCACCGAGCCCGCCGCGCGCGTTGTAGCCCCAGCAGTACGCCGCGCCCACGGATGTGACGCCGCACGTGTGCCCGAACCCGGTCGTCAGCGTGGCGAAGGTGAGCTGGATTGCAAACGTGGAGCTCACGGCTCCCGTGAGCGCTCCGGACCAGGCGGTGAGTGTATAGCTGCTCCCAGGGCGGTCGATGCGCAGATCTTCAAACGTGGCGATCCCGCCGGCCGCGCTCACCAGGGTAGTCCCGAACAGCGATCCCCCGTCCGGATTCGCGCCCATGACGAGAATGACCTCATCCGTGGCGGTCGGGACAGTGTTACCAGCCGCATCCTGAATGGCCACCTTGACTGCCGGGGTGATCGGCTGCGCTCCCTGGGTGGTGTGGGGTTGGGTGATAAAGGCGAGCCGGGCCGCAACCGCGGGCTGGGTGGGGCCCCTTTCTCCACTGCAGCCGGGGACGCCCACCGCGACCGCGGCGACAATCGCAGTCACGCCGAGGCGGATCAGGCGCCTCGCGCAGGCACGCATCGAGCGCGGCGATACGGTCATCGTACAGCTCAGAGCGCGGATGGGTTTAGCGGCCGAAGCTCCACGGGTCTAAGCTTGCGGGCGACTCGCTCACCGGCGCAAGGGTGCGCCTGTCAGATCCCTCACGTGGGCCGTGACTGCCGCAACAGGCGCCACGCCCAAACCGCCAGGGCGCCCGCGCCGAGCGTGATCCCGACCCACCAGGGGTTGGTCAGGAGGTGCACGCCTTCCGCGGCAATGCGCCACAGATGGGCCAGCGTGAGGAGTCCAAAGACGATGCCGGTGGTGAGAACGTAGGCTCTCATGGAATCGAGTCCCTGGGGTGGGGGCCCTTACGGCGGCGTCATTCGATGTCCAAAGTATACGCGAAGCGGCTGAGCTTCTTGAAGGCCCGTGGAATCTCACCGCCTTCGTATTCCATCCTGCCCCGGCTCGTTCTTACCGAGAGACGCAACCCGGTGAACAGCTCATCAAACCCGTCAGGGTGCCCGGCGTAGGTACTGGCGTAGAATATCGCAACGGCGCTGTCGGGCGGGACGGTCACTGTGTACTCGATCAGCGAATCCAGGCGACGGGCTAGAGCGCCCGCTGGTGCTCGAGGGCCACCGAGCGACTTGAGATCTTTCAACGGGAGAATGAACGGCGCTGGAAAGGCGGGGATTCGACGCGCCGTGTATTGCAACTGGATTTGTTGGCCGGAACGATTGGCAATTAGGAAGTACGTTGTCCACGAGCACGACGCCTGAACAGTTGCCAGTACAACAGCGGCTCTCAGCGAACGCCCCACACCCATCGCGACCCGCGGCGCTCTTAGCAAATCCAAAAGCCGCCCGGTATTACCCATGCGAGCGCCACCGCGGGAACGTCAAGCACGTATGACCAGAAGGTGCCGAGCGTGGAGTCGATATAGCGCCGTCGGTCGGAGCGGGGATAGAACAGCACGAGCATCAGGAGCCACTCGAGTTGTCTGACCGGGAATAAGTTCACGTAGTACCAGACTTCGGACCTGTGGACCCCGAAGCTGCCAAGCATGGTGGCGTAAGAGACACCTGCGATGATGCCGAGCAATGTTCGCGCGGCGCCGAACGCGAGGGGGCGCGGCCGCGTGACGTGGTTGGCGCGATTGAGGGTGCGCCCAGCGAGTGTATAACCTGCGAGCTTTATTGCTGCGAAGGCAGCGATGCCAAGTGGCAGAGGACCAGCAGCCATCAGGGAACTCCCGTGGCCAAGCAGGCTGGCGGCGTCGACAATGCAGTTTCTCTAGCTCCCAATCCGCCGCTCCTCCCGTGCCTTGCCGAGCAAACGCTCTGCGAAATCCAGCCGCTCCTGTGTTTCTGTCAGCTCGTGTTGGAGGTCCTGGACGACACGCTCAAGGGCCTCGAACCGCGCAGTGACGTCGGTCGATAGTGATTCTGGACGAGCGGCACGCACACGAGCGATCTTGACCGCCGCGATGGCAACGATCGCCACGATTGGTATGAGTGGCACAAGAACATCAGGATTCATGTGGCCTTCCTCATCTAGGCTTGAGACTCGCGTCCCTAACGGACCGCGCTCACGCTGGGGGGATTCGCCCGCTGGGCGCCCTGTAGTTGAACGATAGTTCGTGCGCGCCGGCGCACAACGCTCCGCTTGCCGAACGGATCCGCGCCCCGCGTCTTCAAGGGCATGTTAGGCGGCAGGGCTCCCGTAGATCGCGACCCATCGGTACATGGCGCGCCAATCCCGGAGGAGCCATGACAGCGCACCAGCGGCGACCGCGCCGCAACATGCTCCGACAAAAGTATCCAGCCCCGGCGTGAGCCAGTGGTGACCAGAGGTGAGGAGGAATCCACCCCATGCTCCGGCGGCGGTCCATGAGAACCAGGAGAGGAGCAAACGTGGAACATGCGGATGCCGGCGGAAGACCGTCTGCACGTTGGCGAGGGGAAGCCTGATCGGGCTGCGGTCGAACCGGGTCCCGACCAGTTCGCGATCATACAGGTCGACTTCGACGAGGCGGAACTCGAGCTGCTGGCCGTCCTTTGTCAGTACTCGAACCCGTAGAGGGTCTTGAATCCACCCGGACCTCAGGGGACCGACTGCTCGCTCCACGGCGTGAGCAAACTGTTCGAGGTGGAATTGCTCGAAGGATCGCACAATCATGGACCTGCGCGCGTCGCTGGATCCCAATGTTCGTCCGCTTTGCCATCCTTGAAACGCCACATATCGAACCACGTCGTGGTGTAGCTGTGCGAGGAATCCTTGGCGTCCTTCAGTTCGTGAACATACGCGACGACCACGAGATCGCCCTCCGCCACCACCGACACGACCTTCGTGTTCATCTTCTGCGGGATGGGCACGGGCTTCACCTTCCGGACCTCGGTGAAGTACTTCACCACGCCAGCGCGTCCGGACGCGGCGTTCGGGTTATGCTGGATGTACCGGTCGGTCAAGTATTTGTCTGCCAGCTCCCAGTGCCCCGCCTCGAGCAGGTCTTTGACGATGTGGTAGGCAACCTGCTTGTTCGTATTGAGCGTCGGGTCGCTGCTGTGGAACAGGGCGTCCGGATCGCTCGCGCCGACAACGGCTTCCTGTGCGTGCAGCGAAACGCTGCCTGCCAACAGAGCGGCCGCCAGGGGAAGGTGAAGACGACAAGCCATGTACTCCTCCTCTCTCCATTAGAGCTGTCCTCTTGCCGCTAAGGCGGACGCGAGCATGGCAAGGGCGAAGACGAGGCCGCCAAGGCCGCCAATCGCGAGGGCGATGTTGCTCCAAGTGCGAAGGTCCGGCTGGCGATACAGGCCGCGAATGGCGAGGACGAAGCCGGCAGCCAGTATGATCAGAACGACGACCAGCCCCAACGCCGCCACGCCGAGCAAGGTGACGGTAACCGGGACCGCACCACGATTGCCCGCTATGGCACCAATCAGGACCAGAGCGAAACACACGAGAATGCCCAGAAAACCGCTAAGAATCAGCTTGGTGGAGGTCAGCATAGTGGCAACGGGGGGCGCGGTTAGTCGCGCCAGTTGCGAACAAAATAGTCGTTTCGCTCCCTTTACATTGCCGGAGGTAGTGATGGGAGGGGCCGGTCGGGAAAAAACACGCTCCGCAGCCGTTCAAGGCGACGCATGGCCACCACGTTCGACGTTGCGGAAGCCTCCTGGAGCGCCAGTTCCATCGGGATCGCGACCTGGTAAAGGATGTGCCGGCCGCTCAGCTCCCGCAGCTCATCGGCGAACCCCGCCGTGAGCTCGCCCTCTTGAATCAACCGGGCCACGAGCGAAAAAAATTGTGTGACCCGCCGGCGCTGCTGATTCAAGGCTTGCGCTTGATCCGACGGGTCGTGTGACGAGATGTTCTTCGCCCACCCGCGTACATTGCCCTCAAAGAACGCCCCGGCGCCCGCTCGCCGACCCGTTGTAAAGTCGGGTGTCAGGGAGCGGCGCCATTGCTCGAGCGCCCGTAATGCCTCGAGCATCTCGGGGGCGCTGTATTGGGCGACGAGAGAGCTAAAGAGGTTGGCCTCGCTCGCTCGTTTGGATGCTCGAGCCGATGCCCACGCCGCCCATGCCGCCGCCCCCGTGAATAGAGCGACAATGAGCTGGATCCAATCTGTGAGGTCAAGTGGGACGGGCAAGGACACCATACCAATAACGGTTCAAGAGTCACCATCCCAATGACTCGGACATGTTCCGCAGAAGGCTGATGCGCCCGGGAGGATTCGAACCTCCGACCAACAGCTTAGAAGGCTGCTGCTCTATCCACCTGAGCTACGGGCGCGCGATTGTGCGGCAACAACTTACGGCACAGTGCTGCATCGCGCTTCCAAACTGTGCCACAAACAGTGCCAAAACTTAATGCTCCCCTGCCCCGACGCGCAGGGCCGTGAGCTGCTCCTTCAACACCTTCTTGTGCTGCTCCACACGATACTCCACCACCTTGGCGCGGTGCCGCACGGTACCGAGGTGGCCGTAGATCCGCTTCACTAGGGCCTCGCTGCCGTGACCAAGTTCGCGGCTCACCGTGAAGATCGACACCGGCGCTCCGCGGTCCATGGTCTGCAGCCGTGCGCTCGCGTACGTGTGGCGAAAGATCTTGGGCGTGATCTCGCCGGGCTTCCAGCCCGCACGCACCGCCACCGCGTCGAGTAGCTTCCGAAAATCTGTCAGCATCGTTTCCGCGCCCGTCCGGAACGACGGGAACAAGGCTTGTCACGTGGCCCTGGGGTCCCTGGCGTCGCCCTCGGAACGGCGCACCGTATGCCGGAAGTCGATCAGCTCGGTGGTGCAGCGTCGGGTCTGAGGCATAGGGCTCCGGAGCAGCGGGACGTTCGAGCGCGGCGCCTTCACTGCGATGAGGGGCCTTCCTGTCGAGCCCTCCGGATCATGGGTAACCCAGAATACCCGGACGAGCCCCTCTACCTACCCGGACGAGCCCCTCTACTAGGGAATAGTCCCGGATGGGACCGAGCGTGCCCGGCCGGGCGTCCGCGGACGGCGGCTGGTCGGGGAAGCTTCCGCCCTTGAGCGCCCGTAAGGGCGCGAATGGGCCAATTGGGGGAGCATCGGGGCACGCGCACCAGCGCGTGCACCGATATCTCCCGCACTAGCTTGCACAACCGGAAACAGTGTCGAACTCAGTGCATGTGGAAACGGCGGCAGTCAGCGCGGGTTGGCCGACCCGGTTCCCCTAAGCGCTGATTGCGGCCCGCGTAGCTCGTGCCGCGCGAGCGAATCAGAATCCGGCACGTGTTTTCCTAGGGAGAGAGCGCGGGGGCAGCGGCACCAATACCTGGTTCAACGGCGATCCGGACTTGGTCCGAATCGCCGCGCGTGGTCACGGCGCGGACCGTGTGCGCACCGGGGACGAGCTGCCAGCGCGTTGCGAGCGCCGGTCGCCCGTCGACCCACCAGCGAACCGCGCCGGCGCCACCCGCAGCCCGCAAGGCGATCGTCGCGTAGCGGGCTTCGATCCCAGGCGGGATGCGGTAGTTGTCGCCGTCCTGCGGCGAGAGGATGCGGAATGGCTCGGATTCGGGTGACAGGCTGGCGGAGGTCCCTGCGTCAGCAGCCCAGCGGGTGGTCACCTTCAGGGTAGCCTCGCGCGTCTGGCCGACATCGGACCGAAAGCCGGTCTGCTCCACCCACTCTGCGTACTCCGTCGGCAGGTGCGCGCTCCCGCTCCGATGCCAGTCGCACGGGCGCACCGGCTCCGTGCCGACCACAAACCACTCGACCATCCCAGGGCACTCGGGGGTCGCGCGCAGCCCGGAGAGCCGGCAGATCGTCACAGGCACGGCGCCGACGCTCCCCGGCGAAGGCAGCCCGCCTGGAGCATACCTCTCTGCCGTCAGGATGATCGCGCGGTGCAAAAGCGGACCCGCGCCGGTCACGCCGCTTACATCATCCATGGGCCGGCCGCTGAAGTTCCCGACCCACACGGCAACAGTAGACCCGCCGGTCGTCCCCACCGCCCAGTTATCGGTGAAATGCCGGCTCGTCCCGGTTTTCACAGCGACTGGGAACGGGAAGTCGAACGGCGTGTTGAGCCCGAATCCCGGAATGCGTGCGACCGGATCGCTAAGGACGTCGAGGACGAGGACCGCGGCGCCTCGTGACATGACCCGGCGGCCGGCCTCCGAGTCGGCGCGCACTCCACTCGGCACGGCCCACCACCAATACGGCCGCCACACTCCACCGTTAGCGAGCATGCGGTATGCGTTCGCGAGCTCCAGCAGGGTCACGTCTCCGTTTCCGAGGGCAAGGCCGAGGCCGTAGTAGTCGCTCGTACGATCGAGCGACGCGAACCCCGCAAGCTGGAGGGTCCGCAGGAGGCTCGCGGCTCCAACGCGGTCCGTGAGCTCAATCGCGGGGACGTTGTACGAGCTTGAAAGCGCCTCACGGGCGCGCACGGGCCCGTGAAAGGCGCGGTCGTAGTTGCGCGGGCGGTAGGGTCCGGTGGGTGTCTCGTAGGTGTGCGGGATGTCGGCGAGGACCGAGGCCGGCGTGTAGCCCCGATCGAACGCGAGAGCGTAGAGGAATGGCTTAAGCGCGGATCCCGGCTGCCGCGGCGAGACGACCATGTCCACTTGACCTGCACTGTCGGCCCAGAAATCGGGTGAGCCGACCCACGCGAGAATCTCGCCCGTGCGGTTGTCGAGGACGACCACCGCGGCCTGCTCCACACCGCGTTGCCGCAGGACCTGCACTGTGTGGCGCACTTCAGCCTCGAGCCCCGTCTGGAGAGCGAGATCGAGCGAGGTACGCCGCAAGCCGTCGAGCGACTCGCCTCGCTCGTCACTCCAAGCGAGGAGACGGCTCGTGAAGTGGGGTGCGAGAAACGGCGCGGCGGACCGTTGGGGGACGAGCGGCTCGACGGCGGCCCGTGCCAGTTCGGGTTCAGCCGCGTAGCCCGCCTCGCGCATGCGGATTAGCGCGCGGGCGCGTCGGGTCTGCGCCCGCTCGGTCGACACGAAGGGGTTGGCAGTGGACGGAGCGCGGGCCAGCCCGGCGAGCAGCGCGGCCTGGGCGAGGCTGACCTGCGTGGCGGATGCGTCGAAATAGAGACGCGAGCCGGCGGCGACGCCGATCGCGCCCTGGCCGAGGGGGACACGGTTCAAGTATTGCTCGAGGATCGCCTGCTTGGTGAGGTGACGCTCCAGCCGGAGCGCCCACAGGACCTGCAGCAACTTGGCGCCCCACATGCGGCCACTGGCCGCTGGCCGGAGCAGCCGGGCCAGCTGCATCGTGATCGTCGAGGCGCCGGACACGACGTGTCCGGCGTGCAGGTTGTCGCGCGCCGCTCGCAGTGCAGCGCGCCAGTCCATGGCGCCATGCTCATAGAAGCGGCGGTCCTCTAGCGCGAGGAACGCCTGCAGGATCTTCGGATCCATTTCCGACAGGGGGAGCCAGCGTGCCACGGTGCCGTCCGGCGCGTGCGTGGTACGGAGCGCCAGCCCGTGGCGGTCGGCAAGCGTGAAGCTCGGCGCCGGCAGTGGGGCCAGGAGACCCGCCGGCAGCGGCCAAACGACCCACGTAGCCAGCGCGAGCGCCAGGCCTGTGACCAGGCCCCCTCCGAGCGCTACCAGTTTGCGGGTCCGGTCGCTCATCGAGATTTCGCCGTCACGCTGAACACGCCGCCGTCGCTGCGGCCGTGGACGGCTGGGTTGTACATCTCCTCGGCGTGCGTGGGCGGGCGGACGAAAACCCCGGGCGTCGTAGCGCGGGCCACATAAGTGGCACTGTACGTGCCGGGCCAGAGCACGGTTGCTGCATACACGACCCGGTCGTCCCGCATCTCCTTGTGGTCGAACGGCGACCACCAACCGTCGTCCCAGCTTCCGTAGTACCAGTCCCACGGATGACTCGACTCGCCTTCGGCCTCTTCGTGCTCGGCCTGTTCCTGCCGGGTCGCCCCGGGCCCGACGAGCACGCCGCTGGTCCGGAGGCTCAAGTCCACTGCCTCGAGCCCGGCAGGCAGCGGATCGTCGAGCACCACGAACTGCCGCTCGGCCGGGATCGTGATCCGCAGCCGGACGCGCACGAGCTCGCCTTCGACAACGCTCACAATCGGTTTGCCCGTCGCGAAGTCCTCGTACCAGCGCTCCACTTGGATGCCCTGCTGGTCGGGCGTGACGGGCCGGTTTCGCGGGACTTCCTGCACCGTGACATAGTAGTAGACCGGCGCGTCGCCACCCGCCGGCGTCTCAAGCGCGAGCCGGAGCGTCTTCGAACCGCTCGGACCATCCGTCAGCAGCCCGGTAAGCGATGCGCTCGAGTCGATGAGCGCCGCGCCCGCAGCGCGGGCCGCGGTCTCAAGAATCACGCGGCTGCCGATGCGGACACGAATCCCGCGCGCCGCCGCGTGCTGCTGGCGCCGGGCGAACGCGGCGAGCGCACCGACCGCTGCGCCGTAGTCCTGCGTAGTCCAAGGCGAAAGCTGGCCAGCACGGCCCTGCGCGATGAGCGTTTCCACCAGCGGACCAAGCAGGACGTGGTTCGAGTCGGCTGCGAGCGTGGCTGTGAGGAGGCGCGCGACCGGCCGCTCCCAAGAATAGAAATAGAACGGGCGCCGGGTCGAGTCAGGGATTACGGCGCGGCGTCCCTCGATCCTGACGGACGCCCAGACGGGCTCCAACATCTGCCGCGCCGTTCGCACCGCGCCGCGACGCCCGACGACCTCTGCGAGCCGCACGCGGTCCTCCCACGCGAGCTGCGGCGCGAGCTGCAGCAGGTCATTCTCCCCCGCGAGGTCGGGGCGGCCGAGACGGCTCAGGAAGTCCACCGCCGCAACCCGGTCGGCGAGACGGACGCGGAACTCGGAATACCAGCTCGCGACCGGTGCCTGGATGGGGAGCTCGTTGTGGAGGCTCTTCGACAAGTAGTTGCCGAGCCGCGACAGCACGGTGTCGCTCACCGCGATCCCCGCTGCTCGCGCCGCGATCAGTGCCTCGCCAGCGTAGGCACTCAGCCATGGAGTGGTCCAATCGTTCGCGTCCCACAGACCGATGCCCCCGTCGGGTCGCTGACGCCGCGACAGCACGCCCACGGCGTCCGCGATTTGATCCTTGGCGTCGCGAGGCAGCGTGACGTCCGCTCCCAGCGTCAAACGGGCCTGGTACAGCGCGATGAGGGGCAGCGCCTCGCTCGCCACCTGCTCGCTGCAGTCGTACGGATAGACTTGCAGGTATTGATACGCCCCCTGGACCACGGCAAGCACCGACATGCCGAGGTTCAGGTCCACCCGTGAGCGCGCGGGGTCAATATCGCCCGGAAGCGTAAACTCAATCGTTGCGCTGTCGCGCAGCACTCCCGCCACTGTGGAGGCCCGGACGTGGTATGCGGGCCGCACCGGAAGCTTCTTCTCGACGGCGTCAGCGTCGCCGCCGCTCGCCACGCGGAATCGGAACGTCGCCGCGTCTCCGGTGGTGTCGCGGAAGGCGAAACGAACTTCGCTCCCCCGACCTGCCGCCAGGGTGACGGTCCGTGCCGCGTCGCCAGCAAGCATCACCCCAGTCGCGACGGCCTGGACGTTCACGGTAGGCGTACCGCCGGCGCGGTGGTTCACCACGACGCCGGCGGTGAACTCGTCGTCGCGTCGCAGAAACCGCGGCAGTGCCGGTCGGGCGAGTAGGGGTCGCATGACGAGCAGGGTGGACTGCCCACTGCCGTAGCGATCGCCCGCGGTGACGGCCACGGCCATGATGCGAAATGTCGTGAGGTTATCCGGGAGCTTGGCTGCGGCCGCTGCTCGCCCATCGGCGTCGGTCACCACCGAACCGAGGAAGAATGCGGTCGACTTGAACCGGGAGCGCAGCACTTCCCCGGCACCCAGGCCGCCGCCGCCGCCGGGTGCCTCATCGCCTTTGATCGTGGCCGCTTCGTCCAAGACCTGCGGCGCGACCGTCACAACGTCACTCGCGAGGTGCATGCCCAGCCCGCGCGGCTTGTAGATCAAGTCGAGCGGGTCCGGGGTCTTGTACCCGGTGAGCGCGAGCACACCTTCGTCCACTGCCCACAGCGTCACCTCGCTGCGCTGCCCGGCGCCGCGGGCGTCGCGGATGCGCAGCTGGACGCGTGCCGTGTCGCCGGGGCGATATTCGGGCTTGAGCGACTGCACATCGACCTGCAGGCGCTTCACCTCGGGCGTCACCCGGAGCTCGGCATAGCCGACGCGGATCGTGGGCCGCCCGGGGTCCGCGAGCGTGCCGGGCGCCGCGCTGCGGCCCCGCGTCACGACAATCGAGACGAACGCGTTCGGCGCGTAGGTCTCGCGGATCGGCACCTTGAGGGTCATCGCGCCGCTCGTGATGCGCAGCCGGCGCTCCTCGATCAAGCCCTCGCGCTCCACCGTCACCCACGCCTCGGCGTTCGTAAAGGGCGAGGCAAAGAGCACGGTCGCGGTGTCGCCGACGCTGTAGCGCGGCTTGTCCGGAATCACCTCCATCTTGAAGCGGCTCTCGTCGTTCCACGGGACCCACTCCTTGCCCGTCACCCAGCGATACAGGCTCGTGACGGCCGGGTGTCCGGCCGGGTCGGTGGCGGAGAAGCTCACGATGTAGCTCCCACCCGCCGCCGGTGTGAACCGGCACGGCACCGAGTCCGCGGTACTCGTGAGCTCGCAGCGCGCCACCGTGTCCGAGACCCATTCGCCCACCTCTTCGGACAGGCCTGCCCGTTCGCGCTCGACCTGATGCCACTCCCGGCGCACGATGGCGCCGCGGATCGCGACCCCGGCCACCCGGCGGCCGTCCGGGCGCACCGCGATGACCGCTACGTCTTGCGGGGTCCCGGCGGTCCAGAAGTAGCTGTGCCCGAGCGGTTTCGCGGCCAAGTAGAATGCCGCCGGGTGTACAGTCACCGAGGCTGCGCCGGATACGCTCTGCCGATTGACGTCGGTCACGGTCGCCTGCAGAGTCGCTCGGGCTGGGAGGCCCTTCGCAGGCGGGGCGACGGCGACGCGCAACATGAGGTGGCCGGTGGCGTCGAGCGTATCCGTGCCGCTCTCAACAACGGTCACGTTCGCTTGAGGCATGCTCTCTTCCCAGTCCTCTTCCCACCACCAACCACTCTCGCCGACGTAGTAGCCGTCGGTGCCGGGGATGCGGAGCGCCCAGGGGCTGATCGGCTGCTGCCGGGCTACCCAGCTCACAGCCGCGCGGGCCATCGGCGCCCCAAACAAATAGCGAGCCTCGACCGTGGCGCGGAGCGAGTCGCCCGCGAAGTGCGCCGCCGTGTCGGACGTGACATCCACCAGGAACTCGGGGGGCCGGTACTCGGCGACGCGATAGCTCGTTCGGTCGAGGTCGATCCAGCGTCCCTGGCGCCGGATGCGGATCGCGATCTCGTAGCGCCCGAGCGGCAGGCTGCTCGGCAGCGGGAAGGCCTGGTCCGCCGTCCCGAAGGGCGAGGTGGCGACCGTCGAGTCGCGCAGGGTTCCGTTCTCCCGGTCGGCAAACACCCAGCGAAGCGAGTCGCCCGCTGCGGGAAGCTTCAGCGCGCCCAGCGGACCGTCGCGCACGAGCGCTTTGGCGTACACGATCTCGCCCGGGCGGTAAATGCCGCGCTCGGTGAATACCGCGCCGGCAGCGGGGATGCGCTGGTCGCCCCAAGCGCTTGAGACGTGGAAGCGCCACGGGGAGAGGTCCGCGTCGTATGCGCTCACAGGAACGACGGCACGGTCGGTCCCGAGGGCCACGGCGACATAACCGTCGAACCCACCGTAGTAGCGGCGCTCGTCGCTAACTTCGGCCGTGTCAGGCTTGAGCCCCGTAAGGTGCGCGAGTCCCTCGGCGTCCGTAGTCGCGGTCGCACGGGGCCGGCCGTGGCTATCGTACAGGGTCACGCGCGCCCCGGCTCGCGGGCGGCCGTCGCTCACACCCGTCACCCACACCACGCCCTCTTCCACGCCGATCCGCGCGTGCACGCCAAGATCCGTGGCCTGCACGATGGCGGTTGGCTGGCGCTGCGCCCATGGCTCTCGGCGGACGGTGTCGGCCCGCGGGCTCGTGACACGGATCGCGGTGAGAGTCGGATTGCCGGGTCGCGCGGCATTGTAGGCCGGCACGCGGACGCCGGTCACCATCGGTCGGTCGGCGTCGCCCTTCACCGGTACCTTGCGCGTCGTGGCGCCAGGGGCGAGCTTCGCCCATAATTCCTCGAAGTTCCACCCGTATGAGCGAAGTACTACGCCCTCGAGGCTGTCCGGCACGGGCGCGAGCGTCACGACCAGCGTATCCACGTTGACATGGCGGACGGCGAGCGTGCGGTACCCGGTACGCTCGACGAGCATCCGACCGTAAGCGTATTCCACGGCGGGGGCATAGCCGGTGGTCGTGAACGTCGCCACGGTGTTGCCGGTGACACGCTGCCCGAAGATGTCGCTAAGCGTCGTGTCCACCACCACCGTGTATTCGCTACGAGGTTTGAGAGCCGCTTCGAGGATCCACGTCGCGGATTCTTCCGAGGTATCCCTGACCGCAAACGACAGCGCGGGCTTTGTGCTGACGTGCCGCAGGACACTCGCGCCGCGTAAGGGCGTACTGAACTCCAGCTTGATCGGTCCAGTTGGGCAATGGGCGCCTGGGCGCGAGAGACAGCCCGCATTCAGCAGCTGCAACCGGCCGTATGTCTGGAAGTCCCACCGTACGAAGGCGCTCGTGCCCTCTGCGTCCAGAATCGACTGAGCTAACAGCTCGCCGACGCAGGCCCCGGGGAGTGGCGCTTCGGGGGTGAGCGACACAACGCGCCGCAGGCTATCGGTCGACCGGTCCCGCTGGTAGCCGCCCGCTTCCTTGTATTCCCAGGAGTCCTTTGAGGTGATCGCCCGCTGGTCCACGGGCTTCAGGCGGATCGAACGGCGCCCGGTGCATGATTCGTTGAATTCGAGATGGGTGGTCGCGGCAAGTCGCTCGAGGTCGACAGGCGCGCTGTACACCAGTTCGAACCGGGTCGCGGGTGTGACGAACTTGGGGTGTCGGTTGCCGCTCACGGGCGAGCCGGTCAGCAGGCGCGGCCCGCGCACGCGGAACGTAAAGCGATACGGACCTTCGAGCCGGCTCCCGTCCATCGCGGCGAACGTGCTGGCGACGGTAACGGTGTACTCGATGTTCGAGGCGAGCGGTGTGGCAGGCGTGAATCGGATCGTCACCGGATCACGCCACTCGAGCCGGCCCTTCACGGCGGGGGCGATCGTGAAGATTGCCTTCGGGTCCACGGTTCGGTCGAGCGAGCCAGCAACCGGCCGGTCGAACGTGACCGTGACCACACTCGTCGGTGCTGCCGAGTCAGTCGGCGCCGTGCGGAGGACCTTCAGGGGCTCCTGACCAGATGTGCTGAAAGCGGAGAACAACAGCACGGCGGCGTGCAGAGGACGCATGACATCGCTCGCAAGGAGGGCAGGTGAAACTTAAGAGATAGAGAGCGCTGTCGCTCGAGGAGCAGCCTAGCTATCTGAAGTGCGCGAAACGCTGAAGGGCATCTGACTAAGATCGGTACCGGGGCAGAAGGACGAGTGCTCGGGGCCGGTCGCCAACCTACTTCGGTGAACTGTTGGTGCCCTCGTTCGCCTTCTCCTCCCACCTGCAAGCTTCGCACAGAGTCACGTACGGATCGTCGTCACCGGCCTCCATCAGCTCGGCGCGGAAATCGGAGACGATCCGATACGAACCGCAAGCCGGACACCGCTCGGGAGCGCCGTGTTCCCAACGCCTAATGGCGGTAATAAGGACGCCGACGATGTTCTCGGTTGCGTCCAGACCAATCTGGGCGTCGTAGCGCGTCGCGTTGGCCGCGTGCGTCAGCCAGTTAACCAGTTCCCACGTCGCCTTTGCGGTCGCCTTCGCGTACCCGCGCAGCCGGTCAGCGCTTGCGCCGCTGAGCACGCCGTCGGCGATCATCTTCGACCAGTGGAGAAAGTCGCCCTGCTTCGGCGGAGTCGTTCCCTCAGGCACGAGCTGGTGGAGACCGGCCTCGCGCACTAAAGCGAGCAGACACTCGCGGCACTTCATGCCGACCGTCTGGAACTCCTCCGCTTCGTCGGCTTCATCCAAAGCGTCGGCAGCCGCCTTCCACCGGCGCAATGTCTCCGGAAAACGAGCGCCTTCATCATCCGAGACGTTGACCTCGTTCTGGGCGGAGACGCGCATCATCAAGCCGATGTGGAACGTGAGCACGTTGTCCATGCTCGGGAAATCGGCTTGGCTGTAGAGATTCGTGGGCTCCGTAATCACCCACCAGCGTCCTTTATCGGTGTGCACGTCCCACACGTCATATTTCGTCTCGTGCACACACTCAGACGCCACTTTCTCCAGCTGGATGACTTTCTCGCCGTCGCACTCCAGCTCCATGTACTCGCGTATGGCGCGCTGCTGATGCTCGGGGCTATCCACATCTTGAAGCTAAACGAAAGGCTGCGGGACGAGCGCCCGGGGGCCTGTGGGGTCTCCACCTCTTGTCGGACGCCTGCCGACCAAGCCGCGCGTCTGCGCCCAGAGCGCCGGCCGAGGCTCACGAGTGAAGCGAGATGGTCACCGGACCCCAACAGTGCCACGAACAGTGCCAACGCCAGCGTCGCTGGCCGGTACTGACCGGTGACCCGCGCAGCTAACTCGTTGAAAACACAACGGCCGACGCTGGTGGGCGCCGGCCGGCTGCGTTTAGAAGGCTGCTGCTCTATCCACCTGAGCTACGGGCGCTCACCGACTTACGACTCTCCCTTGAACCCTTCCAGTGAACCCTTCCAGCACCTCGCCCAATCAACTGCGCAGGAAAAGTGCACGGACACGGTCGCCCTCCATCAGGAACTGGTCCAACCCGTTGGGTGACGGAAGCGATCCATCCCGCCACCACATGAGTTCCTGTCGATAGCCAGCCACACGATGACGCGGGTCGACCTCCAAAGCCTGCCGCATGTCGCTCCTGAACAGGGCGCGCACTTTCGCTGCGTCGTCGGCGCGAAGGTGAAAGTGCCGGGAGAACTCGGGTGACTCGTCGAAACGGATGAGTTCTCCTCGGTAGAAGGTCCCAGTCGTGTGCCAAAAGTGGTTCGAGGTCATCATGAACCGCGGCAGCGTTTGCTCTACGGTCCAAAGCACGGCCCCGATCCTGTCGACACTGGAGCCCTTCCCCGATCCCGTGTACCACGTGTACTCGAACGCGGTGAACGGCACGCCGTTCGAGCTCCCCCTGATCGTGTGTTCCCAGACCCGCCGGTCGCCCACTTCAAAGACCGGGCATGTCGCTTTGTGCTTCCTATCCTCGCCGTCGATGCGCTTCGTGTAAGCATAGCCGCGCTCGCGGCAGTACGCGGTGTAGCCCCGGTAGCGGCGGCGTTCCTTCCACTCCAGGTACGCGGCACCACTGACTAGGAGCCCTGCCGCAGCAGCGACCAGCGGGCCGACGTATGACATCGAACGATGCTCTATGCCCGTCCTAGGGCTGGCACTTGTTAGAAGGCGCTGCTCTATCCACCTGAGCTACGGGCGCCAACGCTCGACTAATCTAGCGCAGTCGGCCTCCCCATCGGCGTTCCTGGCATGCGCCCGCCTGCGCCCCTCCACCCGGATGGCTCGTGGTGAGCAGCCGACGGTCGAGCTCAAACGTGGGATCCTCGGCATCGACGCTCGGCCACCGCTCCGGCGAGTCCGGAGCGAACAACCCCGCCAGTGTGCCCATGACGGCAGAAAGCGGGTGCGGCGTCGGGTTGTCGTACGTCGCCACCAACCGGTAGCGTCGCCCGGCCACGAGGTGGGGGCCGCTGTCGCGGACCGCGAGAATTCGATACGGTACCCCGAGCAATCGGCCGCTCGCGTCCCGCTGAGCGCCTAAGGTCACGATGGGTACTGCCGTCGGGCCGTCCTCCAAACGCAGGGTCAGGCCGTGGTCGTGCAGATGACCGCCCGCCATCCGCAGGCGCCCGGAGATGGGCAGCGTGAACTCGTACGTCGCACTGCCGCCGCCTGGCGGGACCTCGAACGACCAATCGGCGCCGAGCGCCACGTGCGCATCCACGAAGAACGGGAAGACCTGAAGTGGCGACGGATCCTGGCTCGACGCGGTCCAGCGAAACGCGAGCTCGAGGTACACGCCATCCACCTCGGCGCCGGTGTCGTTGTCCCACATGAGATAGAGGCCGAGCTCGTGGCCGGCGGAGACCGGGATGCCGATTGTGGAACGGAGCATGACGTCGGGCGTCTCGCGACCCATCCCAAAAATGCGTTGGGCGATCGGGTACACGAGCTCGCGCCGGTCGAAGTCCACGACATACAGATGGTGAATCCAGCGGCGCGGCAGCGCGCGCCCGCGCGCGTCGAACAACCGGAGCCGGTAGCCCCGCACCCACACGCTGGCCGGCCACGAGAACCGCTGCACCAGGACCTCGCCCTGCTGCTCACTGCCATGCATGTCGCTCATGTCGTGAGCCGCGGCCGCGACGCGGAACGGCCCTGCCGTCAGAACCACCTCGTGGCGCGTCGAGTCGACGTGCACGCAGAACGTGGCCGCCGGCGAAGCCCCGCGGGCGGCCCCGAGCTGCAGCAATAGAGATAGAAGGAAGACGTGCGTCACGCCTGCCCCCCGTTGCCGAAGCTCACGCGCTCGTGCACTGCCCACGCCGAGCCTGCCGGGCGAGCCAGCCAGCGCCGTTCATGGAGCGGGCCGGTCAGCGCGCGCGCGACGAACCGCGTCGCCGCGGCGGGAAAGCGCGCGCGGTCGAGCCCCGGTCCGTCGTGCAGGACACGGATCGGCTCGTGCCCCTCGCCCAGCTCCACCGCGCCGCCCTGCGGCTGCAACTCGCGCCCCTGCCACCGCCCGACTCGGCTCCACGTCCGGCCGGAGGCGAACTCGAGCGCCGTGAACACCACGGTCTCAGACGGCAGATGCACATGCCCCCAGCGGAGCCGGCGCATGCCCAACAGTCGCGGCGGGCGGCGCAGCTCCACCCAGTCGCAGTAGCCCGTGCCCCGGAACTCTTGACCGCTCGAGCGTCCGACGACGGTGGCCCGCGGGATCAAGACACGCCACTCCATGGCGGGATCCGGCAGATCGCCGTTCGGGCGCCACGACGAAAGGGCGAATTGGTAGCGCAGCTCAAGATCGCCGGTGGGCAACTCGAGGCGCACACCCCATCCTTCGCCCACCGAGTCGGGGTTGAACTGCCACGCCTGCGGCCGCGCGTGCTGGACCTCCCGACCGCCGTCCGGTCCGTACCGCTCGACCCCTGCCGACGCGAAGCGCGCTCCCCAGAGCTCGAGCCAGGTGAGATAGACGATGGTGACGGTCCCGTCGCCCGAGACGACGTCGGCGTAGAGCTTCCGGAACCGGAAGGTCATCGGGACCACCTTCCGGCGAGGCGCCAAGCCATCGACGCCAGCACGGCCGCCGCGAGTACGTCGAGGATGTAATGCTGCTTCACGAAAATCGTCGAGACGGCCATGATCGCCACGACTGCGGGGAGCCACCACCGCATGCGCCGATCATCGCTGCATCCGAGCGCTACCAGGATGGCGAGCGCGACGTGCAGACTCGGAAAATGGTTGTACGGCTTATCCAGGTACTCGAGTGCGAGCAGGCGAGTCGCGAGGAGTGGCCGGTGAGTTCCGGACGCGGGAGGTAGACGGGATAGAGTAGATAGATGGTGTACGCGCCCGCCAGCGTGAGCCCGAAGGCCCAGGCCAGGCGCGCCAGCCGGGCGGCGTCCGGTCGTCGCCACACCACCACGAGCGGCAGCACGTAACCCAACAAGTACGCGAATTCGAACCCGGGGACGAGCGGAATCGCTCCTTCGCCGGGGAGAAACAGCGTGTGCGTCGCCCGTCCCTCCGTGAATGCGTTGATCGGGAGATAGGTGACGCAGAAGACGACATAAGCCAGCGCCAGCACGCCCAGGCACGCGAGACGGCTCGGCCGCGCCGGGGCGTCGGCCGTCTGGAGGGGGCGTACGGCGACTCCGCTCATGCCCGCACCCGCACCCGCAGCCAGTACAGGCCCGCCGCGGCAACGAGTCCACCCAGCGCATACTCGACGGCCGCGACGATCTCAGGCCGGAGCGCCAGCGTGGTGAACGCGCTCACCAGCGTGATCTGCGCGGGATGGTGTCCCGGTAGGAGGCGGATGAACGCCTGATTGCGCGCGTGAGCGTAAAAGACGGGACTCTGGAGCCAGCCGGCGTCGATGTTCACGAGGAGCAGGATGAGCATGATCCCCTCGAGCTCCCGCCGGACGACCGCACCGACCACCATGCCGAAGGTGCCGTACACGAACGACGTCGAGAGAAACCCGAGAAAAATGCCCGCGGCCCGCGCCGGCCGAAAGAAAATCGGGAGCAGCGCGGTCACGTACACGGCTACCGCGACCGCCACGGCGAGCATCACGCAGACCTTGGCGAGCAGCAGCTCCACGGGGCGATACCCCTCGAACGCCAGTCGCCGATCAGCGCCCAGCGGGCGCAGCACGAGCACGAACGCCAGGAACGCCGAGAGGCCGCTGATCGACACCATACCGATGAAGAGCAGGGACAGGTGACGCTCATTTTCCGTGAGCAGCCGGCGTCCACCGGCGGCGAGCTCGAATACGATGTCGCGGTCACCGGTGGTCAGCGCCACGAGCCCGTAAAACACGATCGGGATCACGACGAGCAGCGCCACCGCCACGCGGTTGCGCGCCAGGTCGCGCGCGACCAGTCGAGCGCTCACGCCAATGCGCCGCAGCGAGCCGCCGATCATCGTGCCTCCGCGAGGCGTCCGTCGTGCAGCACCAGCGTGCGATCGAGGTCGGCCCGGTCGTAGAAGAGGTGGGAGACGACCACGAGCGAGCGGCCCGCGGCGCGCAGCTCCCGCACGTGCTCCCAGAAGCGGAGATAGGTCTCCCACTCGAACCCGCCGTACGGCTCATCCAAGAGCAGGACCCCGGGATTGGCCAAGAGCGCGAGCGCGAGATTGAGCTTTTGCTGCGTGCCACCGCTCAACAGGGCGACGGGATGCGCCCGCCATTGCGTGAAGCGGTAGCGCTCGAGCAGCTGCCGCGCGCCTTCCTCCCACACCTGCCGCAGCATGCCGCGCGCGGCCGCGAAATAATGAAAGTGCTCCCACGGAGAGAGTTGGTCGTACAGCAGCGGCAGCTGTGGCGCGTAGCCGAGCGTATCATGGCGCTGCACCTCGCCCGAGTCCGACGGCA